>ERZ773150.1341-NODE-1341-length-21942-cov-3.896879_pt1 | contig 21942 bp, 29 predicted proteins | sample MGYA00580845_ERZ773150 | MGnify/ENA primary metagenome ERZ773150 (study PRJEB29015, sample SAMEA2737848) | human gut metagenome | biome: human gut; feature: human-associated habitat; material: faeces | place: China | collected 2012 ...
CTGCGCCGCCGCCTGCGCGGCCATTTCTTCTTGCCGCTGCGCCTTTTCTTCCAGGTGCTTTTTCGTCTGCGCCGCGCCGGGGTAGTGCAGCTCCTCCATCTTCGCCCAAAACAAAATGAGCGTTTCAAGGTCCGTCGGGTCGCCGAAGGCCCCGCCCTCAAGGTTCTGCCGCGTCTCCTGCCACATCGCCTCGCGGTTGCTCGCCAACGGCGCGCTCGTGTCGCACGAGAAAAGGAACTGATCGTTCCAGTGCAGCTCGCCGTCTTCGCCTTCTTCGAGGAAGTCATAGCGGTTGAACTCCTCGTACATCGTCTCGCCCGTGCTGTCCTTATACGTCACCGGCCGCGGCTCATCCGAGTACGCCAGCCAGAATTTGAACATCGTTTCGAAAAGCTCAGCATAGGCCGCGTTTTTCATCACGCGCTTGCTCTCGAGGCGTCCCGCCGCCTGCGCAGCGGAGAATTCCTTGGCCTTGCCGCTCGTTGCGGTCGTGTCCTGCCTGCCCTGAAAGCTGTCCGTGATGCCGATGATCTGCCGCGCCTCTTCGTACACCTGCGCCAGATACGTGAGCTCGTACTGCAAATTGCCCGAAAAATCGTAGACGTCGATGAGGCTTTTGTCGCTCGGCTTTCCGATGTACCAGCGCTCGCCATCCTCGGGATCGGTGCGCAGGTCCGCCCGGTCGGGGAGCGTGATGCGCGTGCCCGCCTTCATCAGTCGGTCGATGATCTTCTGCTCGATGCGGTTGCTCGTGTTCTGCTGGTCGCGGATCATGTCAACGTCGCTGTTTCCGAGCAGCTGACCGAACACGCTCACGCTGCGCTGCAAGATGATCGGGTAGCGGTCCGGCCGGTAATACGGGATGCGCACCGGCGCCTGAATCGGCAGGCCGTTTTCGTCGAGCGTCTCCTGCATCCCGCCGACAAACGTGCCGTCGCTGCGCTGTACCGGCGCATAGAGCTCTTCGAAGTCCTGTGTCTTGCTCTCCCAGTCCTTGCCGCCGCACCACGGGCACGCGCCGCCTGAGTAGGGCGCGCCGTTTACCTCCTGCCCCGGCAGCGGCTTTACCTTGCCGCAGCTCTTGCACACCGGCTGCCTGCGTGCCTGATAGTCCTTGAGGTTTTCGAGCTCCGTGTCGTTCACCCACGTGTAGCGGTCGATGCCGCCGCGCTCGTTGAGCTTGTAGCCGATGTAAAGCGTCAGGTTGCGGTCGCTCGTCGAGCCGTCGCCGCCGCGGACATCCGGCTCGCTCTCACCCTCGTTTTCAAGCAGCACGCCGTAGCGGCGCTCGACGTAGCCCTTCGTCGTCGGCACCTTGACGATGAAATAATCCATGTCGGCAATGCCCGTGTAGACGTTCGGCTGCGGCGCGAACTGCTGCGGGTGGATGAGCGTCACGTTCACCTCGCCGACGGTCGTGCTCGTGCGCTTCGTGTTGTCCCACTCAACCAAAAAGCCCACGCCGCCCTGAATGGGCACCGTACGCTCGGCCAGATCGTTCAGCGCCTCAAACGGGAGCCGGTCGAGCTCGTTGCGCAGAAAGTGCTCGATCACGTCGGCCAGGTGCTCGTCCTTCTTGCGCCGCGGTGTCACCTTCGGCTGCGGGATGCTGCTTGATACCTGGCTTTCGATGTTCTCGAACGTGATGTTGCGCACGTGGCTTGTCTTTTTCAGCGTGCCGTCGCGGTGCGTGTCGCCGGGGACGAGCGGCTGCATCGTGCGGTCCCCGTTGTAGACCGCCTCACGCTCGTTCATTTTTTCGACTTCTTTCGACCACTTGGCGTCGCTCTCATTGAGCCTCGCCTGCCACTCGCGCAGCTCCTCGCTGATCGCTCTTGTCTTTTCTTTTTCTTCCATGTCTTTTCTCCCTCTCATCGCGGCTCGCCCCAGAGCGCCAGCATTTCTGCCCGCTCGGTCTCGCTCGCGCTGTTGTAGTCCTCCCACATGTCCGCCGTCCAGCGCGTTTTCTTCGCGCTGCCGGCGGTCTTAATTTCCATCGTCTGCTGCGGCCGCGCGTAATGCGCGATCGCCAGCGCCATCACGCAGTCGTCGTGCGCGCCCGGCTCGGCCTCGCCCTGCAAGTCTTTCTCCCGCCGCACGAATGTCAGCATCTCGAGCAGCGTGTCGCGGTCGTTCACCGTGCTCATGCTCTCGCGCAGAATGCGGATGAGCTCAGACAGGATCACCGGCCGCGTCAGCCGGTTCGTCTGGAAGCCGAAGGCGTGCTTGATCTTGCCTGTGAAGTCGTCCTCCACCTCACGCACATACAGGTTGCGGTAGCCCATCAGGTCAAGCAGCTTCGTCGGGTACGTCGAGAAGTTCGTCTCGATGGCGAGCAGCGCGTCGTTGTAGTACTTGCCGAGGCAGTACATCTGCCGCGCATACGTGTCCTCGTCGTACTGGTGGCGCAGCGTGCAGACCTGCTTGCCCGTGATGTTGTCGAGCACCTGCCCGACGAAGTAGTCGCTGCCGTCGCCCGCCGTGTCGCCGCCGATGACATACGGCCGGCCGGGGACGACATCTTCGTAGATCGTCACCGCGCCGTCCGGATCGTCCACCCACGCCCAGCTCTCGAGGTGTACGCCGTCTTCCTTGACGACGTTTTCGAAGTAGCCGCGCCTCGGCTTCTTCGCCCGCTCGACGATGAGCAGCCGCTCGCTCACCTTTTTCGCGTCGAACACCGTCTTGCCCGTCACGCCCCACTGGCCGAGACAATAGACCTGGTAGTAGTACTCGTCCGTCTCTTTGAAGGCTTCGAGCGTCGTGATGGCCTCCGCCGTCAGAAAGCGGTTGTCGAGATACGTGCTCTCGTGCACCGTCGCGCGCGGGTCCTTGCGGTCGAAAAACCGCTTTTTCAGCCAATGTGTGATGCTGATCGGGTTAAAGGTCAGGATCATTTGCAGGTAATAGGGGAAGTCTGTGCGCAGTCGGATGTCCAGCTGGTCGAAGTCCCCCTGCTCCAGCTCGCTCGCTTCCTCGATCCAGATGCCCGTAATGTCGTAGATCGACTTGAGCTTTTCCACGTCGTCGAGGCCCGCGAAGAGGATCTTGCTGCCGTTCGCAAACGAAATGCTCATGTCACTCTTGTTGACCTTTGCCCCGCTCTCGGGGTAGAAGTCGGATATCTGCCCGCGCAGCTGCTCAAAGCAGCTCTCGCGCAGCGTCCGCGCTACCTTGCGGCACACCAGCCAGCGGTGCCCCGGCTCGCTTGTCACGCGCTCGAGCACCTTGCGCCCCGCGAAGATCGACTTGCCGCTGCCGCCGCCGCCCTTCAGGACAAGGTAGCGGTGCCGGTCGAACAGCAGCGGCAGGAAGTGCGCGTTGTTCGTCGCGCGGAAGTCCCGCCACCACAGCGCCACCTCAAGCTCTCGCTCATAGGTCCGCGTCTTCGTCGCCATCGTGCTCAAACTCCTGCATCAGCTCGCGCAGCATCGCTTGCCGCTCCTCGAGCGGGATGCTCGCCGCCGTCACGGTCTTTGTCGCCCGCTCGCCGAGCTCGACCTCTTTCTTCTCGCTGTAGCCGTAGTTGTTCGTCAGGTTGAAGAGGATTCCTTTCAGGTCCTTGCCCGGCCGCGTCAGCATCTCGTGCTCGTTCCAGGCCTTCATGCGCTCGCGCACCCGCTCGCCGACGGCCGCGAATCCCTCGCTCTCGCCCATGTACCGGCTCCACGTCGCCCGGTCGATGCGAAGAAAGGCACACAGCTCGTGCATGCTCGGCGGGATGATGTACTCCGTCACCTCGACCTCTTCGCCCAGCGTGTTTTTCACCGGCACGGGGATGAGGATCACATGGCCCTTGTCGTCGCGCTTGCCGCTGTCCACCATTTCCGTGACCTTCACGCGCCGCGTGATCGCTGCGAAATAGCGCTCGCAGGCCTTGCCCAGCGTTGCCGCCGTGTATTTCTTCTGCCGCGCCATCCGCACCCCTCCCCTCGGCGCGCTTGCCTTGTTTTCAAAAAGTGTAGCAAATGCAACAGGTCGCGAACCGTCAACTTTTTGAGGGCAAAAAAGAGCCGCAAACCCTTGTCATATCAGGGCTTGCGGCATTTCCTCGCGCGCGCACGCGCGAGAGCATGCACGCAGCGCGCCCAGGCTCCCCCGCGCGCGTCGTCGTGTTGCGTTTTCTGTTTTGTTATTCCCGTTTCGCTCTCGATGAGCGTTCTTTTCTGATCTTGCCCACCTCTGGCAGAATGTAGCGTATGTACTGCGGCATGCCTGGCGCCCATCCGGCACGGAATAGCAGCTGCCCGCCGCGCGGCACGCTCAATTCAGCGCCCGACAGCGCCGCGCGATCTTTCGGCTGCGGCAGCGTCAGGTTACGGCTCGGGCAGTATTTTTTCTCGTCCGGCACGTAGCGCACCTGAACGAGCAGATAGTGCGCAAGGCCGAGGTAATCCACCTCATCATACAGGTGCTCGCAGTGCGTCCCGCCCGCCGTCCACTTGCTGCGCGCGATCTCCATCGCCTCCGCGTTGACGACCACGTGATGATGCACGCGCACATATTCGCCCGTCTTGCCGTCCAAATCTGCCGTCACTGGCACATAGCGGAACGGCACCCCTGCCGCTTTGCAGGCGCGCCTCGTTCTTCTCAGCCATAGCTTGAGCTGCCGGTTCGCATTCTTCCAGATCGTTTCGGGGTCCTCCGTCCCGCCGCCGAGCTTTGCAAAGGCTTCGTCCGTATAGCTCAGGCGCATCAGGTGATCTACGCAGCTGAAATTTTCATTCAGCAATCGAGCCAGATGCTTTTCCGCGTTCGCTTCATTCCGCTGCTGCTGCTTGATGTCGCTTTTGAGCTTTCGCTGCGATCGCGTCGGCTTCTCGCCCGGCACCCAATATTTGATTTTTTCGCCCACGGCGCCCGCCGTGTACGTTCGGATGACCCAGTAGCCCTCTGTCATGCTTTCGCCCTCCATCGCCATTTTCGCCATTTGGGGAAGATGGTTCTAAACTCAGCGCTCAAGGAACCCCGATAACGCGCACGCGCGCGTTATCGTTAATCTATTTAATGTGTGTTCGGCCTTCTGTGCGCCGCCGCGCCCTTTCGGCGGCAGCGCACACAGGGCCGAAGCCCTGTCACAGTCTCCGTGGGAAACCTTCGTAATACTTCCGCACGATCCGCTCGAGCGTCGAGCGGGAGAGGCTGTGCTTCATGCAGATGTACGTCGCGTTCGCGTCCGTCGTCACGAATTCGAAAAGTGCCCGGTAGTAGTCCCCGCCGCCGCACTCCATACACAGGTTGAGGATCTTCCGCTGCGCCTTCTCCGGCATCTCTCGATACAGCAGCGATGAAAAATAGATGTATCCCTGCCTCTCATAGCTCACCGGCACGCTCTTTTTGTATCGGAACATCGCTCTCTCTCCTCCTCTCCCGCTCTTTGTTCGTCAGAAGCGGAAATACTCTTTCATGCAGCGCCACACGTTGCGCCACGGATGCGCCATGCACCGCTTGAGGCTCTTGTGATAGTCCTCCTTGATGCTTCTCTCGGTCTTGATCGTGTGCAGCGCCCCGCACAGCAGCTCTTCCTTGCGCTTCGCGTGCGTCTCCGCCTCGCTCAGCTGCGCCCTGACGCTGTTCATCTCTACCGCAGTCGCGCGCGCGTTCTCTTCCGCGGCCTTGAGCTCCACCATTCGCTCGCCGAGCTGCTTTGCCAGCTCGCGGCTTTCGTTCTTTGCCTTCTCGATGGCCTTCATGTCCTCGCCGTGCGCCTCGAGCGCCTTTTCATTCTCCTCGAGCTTTTCCGTCAGCGCGCCGATCTCTCCGCGCAGCTTTTCATTTTCCTCGGCCAGTTTTACGCCGTCCTTAAAATGTGCCGACGCCTCGGCTTCCGCCGCTTCCTGCTTTTCCGCCGCTTCCTCGAGCATCTTGAGCATCTGCTCCTTCGTGTACTTCTTAATGTTGATCTTCTGCATCGCTCAGCCCTCCTCAGGAGGCTCGATCCTTGCAACGCCGTACCCGTCCGCGCACTCGTGCTCGATGCGGCAGCCTCGCGCCTCCCGCCAGTCTTTGGCAAAGATCGCCACATCCGCCGTCGCCAGCAGCTCGAGTGACTTGCTCAGATAGTAAAGCGGCGCTTTTGCACCGGCCGGAACAACGAGCCCGCCCTTGAAAAAGCTGTCGATGACCTCGACCTCGCCGCGCTCTGCGTACACGGCCTTTGCAATTGCGATCAAATCCTCGCGCTCGCGCTCGATCTCCTCGTCGCTCTTGCCGCGCATCGGCTGCGAGATAAACAAGCGCACCATCGGCAGCTTCGGCGCGGCCGGTTCGTCCGCCGCAGTCTCCTCGTCGCAGCAGGAACGCTCGCAGTCTTTATCGCAGCAGCAATTCTCCGCCGCGGCCTCGCCGTTCACGCCGCCGACCGCCGTTTGCAGCAGGAAGGCCAGCAGCTCCCAAATCTTATTTCTGATCCGTTCCATGCAGATTTCCTCCCCCAGCTTCTCGTCGTAGTTCTCCGCGCTCACGCAGCTCGCGCTCTCCACGATCTCGAAGCCATTTTTCAGCACCGCGTGCACAACGGTCGTTTTGCCGCCCATCGTCACGGTCTCATGATGGTCGATGAATCGCTCGACCATCTCCGCGTTGATGCTCGGCGCCTCAGTCTTGAGCTCGCCGTTCACCTCGAGCGGCAGATACGCGCGCTCGAAGACCTCCGCCGGGCTGAAGCTCTCGTACCCGTCCGCATAGCGCACCTTGTAGCCGCGCTCAACCTTGTATCCGCACGGTACTTTGTTCTCCGCGAGCGTAACGACCTTGCCGTCCACGCGATACGCCTTTTCCGCTTCGATAAGTTTTGTTCCGATGTACTGTTTCATGGTTCTGTTTCCTTTCTTTTTCGCCCGCAGGCGTGATTAAAGATGTAACTGCTCGTGCTCGCGCGGCTTCTCGACGAGGATCTTCACGACCTTCACGTCGCCGTAGCGCTCAAGGTCCATCGCCGCGCGCTCCTTGATGCCCTGAACAGCGCTCTCCGGCACGTCGGCCTGTAAAATAAACGTCACCTTCATGCCTTTTTCTCCATTGCGCCCAAGTCGCTGAGCCCCCGCTCAGTGACGCGCCACACGTGGATGTCGACCATCAGCCCGTCCACGACGATCGCGCGCAGCGTCTCGCGGCTCACGTCCCCGCCGCAGGCCGTGCTCACACGCTCCGTCCACCCCAGACCGGTCCGCACCTTGTAGCGCACCAGCGCGTCGAAGATTTTCCGTTTCTCCGCCGCGCCGTAGCCCTTGACGCTCAGCGTCGGGAGCGGTTCTGGCGGCTGTGCTTCCGCGGCCGGCCGCTTGTCCTGTCCCGCCGTCCACGCAAGGCCGTCCTTTTCGCTCTTCGGCGGCGCGATGGGCGCAGGCTTGTCCGCCTTTGCGCCTTTTTTCTCGCCCGCGCCGACCATCGTCCGCCGCATCAGCGTGTTGATGGCCCAGTCCGCGCAGTATGTGCAGAAGTCGAGCTTCGCGATCTCCCCGCCGCCCGCGCCACTGGCCGTCACGCTCACACGCTCGTGCGCGCTCATCCCCGTAATGACCCGCCCGCACCGGTCACAAAATACCCGCACCATCCGTCAGCCCTCCCTTGGCTTGCCGTAACTGCAAAAATCGAGATTTTCCCGCACGGGCGTGAAAATGCTGCCGTTTCCGTAACGGAGAATCGAGCGCGGGCAGTGGCAATATATTCCCTTTTTGCCGTCCGTCCGGTCGTAAGCCTCCCCGTACTCGCAGTTCTTGCAGTACGGTACCGTCACCGTGCGTCCTTCTTTGTCGGCGTCAACCAGCTCGCGCAGGTGGTCGGGCGTGGTGCCCAACGCCGCCGAGGCCACCTTGACGAACATCGGGAGCGAGGCCGTCGCCGTGATTTCCTCCGCCGTTATGCCCGTGTCCTCATAGGCGGCAAGCGCGCTGTATAACTGCCGAATGATCTGCCGCAGCACGTCCTTCGATACGCCATTCAGCACCGGACCGTTCAGAATCAGGTTCAGCAGCTTCGGCTTCATGCCTTCAAGGTCGGCGAGCGGGCCGAGATACCGGTCCACGCTCTCGTCCACTCTGACCTCTTCGCTCGTCAGTCGTTTCATGTCACATATCCTCCGTCGTTCTGCGGAAACGCGACGTAAACCGTCGCGCGCAGCTCGCTGCCGCCGAATTTTCCCGCCGCCGGTCTTTCCTTGATGGTGATTGCCCCGCTTTCCAGCATCTTTTTCGCCAGCATGTCTGCCAGCCGCTCGCTGCTGTATTTCTTGTACCTCTGCAAAAGCTCCTCTGCGCGCGGCCCGTTGTCAAACGGCATCGCCCGCACCTCGATCTTCCTGACGCGGTAGCGCTCTTCCTTGATGAGCACCCTGTCCTGCGGTTTCGGCGGCGGAACCTGCTCAACGTATCCGCCGAGTGCTCTGATCGCGCCCCGCCGCAGCTTTTCAAGTAAACCATTCATTTCGCTTTGCCTCCTCCGTTCCTTCTTTCGTCGCGAAAAATGTCTTGCCGAAGTCGCTCAGCTTCTCATAGCCCTCGCCGTCCTCGCCTTGCAGAAGCAGCGCCGCCTCGACGACGCGCAGTTTCACCGTTCTGCCGCAGCCGGGCGCCCCCACTTCGCCGCCGAGCTTGCATGGCAGCGTGATCGCGCGCCCGTCCGCGCCGGCCTCGACCAGCTCGCGCAGGCGTTCGCAGCCGATCTCGTGTAGCTTCTTGCTCATCAGCCGCCCGATCAGGATCATACCGTCGCTGCTGAGCTTTTCTTCCTTGAGGATTTCGACCCCGCGCGGCGTCAGCCCTGTCGCCTTATAGGCGTGCAGGTCTTCCCGGTTCCTCAAATAATCCCGAATGAGCTGCTGCACCACGAATCGCCGTTCCATCGGCCACGCCGCGATCTGCTCTTGCAGCTTTTTCAATGCCTCGTCCGAAACCATCATTTCCTCCTGTTCCGCCGCGCATCCTTGCGCCGCTTCTTCTGTGTTCGTTTGCAATATCTTCCGAACGTCGCGTCCGACACCGCCAACAGGCGTTCCATCTTGCGCAGATCGCGTAAGGAAAAATAAGGGTAGTCCATCATCCGTCAGCCCTCCTTGTTCTGCCACCCGCAGCTCGGGCATATGTAGGCGTCTTTCTCCGCGTTATAGAAGACGCGCGTCGAGTTGCACGTCGGGCAGATGAAGATATCGCCCGCAAAACCAGGATCGCCCGGCGGTCCGGCAGGATCTCTGTGCCCCTGTACGACTTCATCTCCGCGTCGCAGGAACTCTTTCAGCGTACCGCCCCGCTTTTTCAGCCCCTCGTCCATCTTCGTCAGCGCCTCAAGGCCCTGCTGCTGGAATTCGATCAAATCGGCCGCCGCGGCCATCAAGCCGTCTGCGCAGGTCGTGTCCTCCGGATCGTCATCCCACAGCGGGCACCCGTCGCAGCTGCCGCTTGCGCAGCACCGCAGCGCCGTCAAAACCTCGTCACTTGTCATCGCTCTTGCCCTCCTTCGGCTTGACGCGCTGCGCGATGCTGATGCAGTCCGGTTCAATGTTCTTCCATACCGGCGATTCCGGGTCTCCCACGGCCATCATCATGCTCACCTTGAAAATCTCCGCCGCCGCTTTGTCTCTGCGCGCGAGCATGCCATAGACTGCCGTGAGCAGATAGGCCGATTCGGCGAGCAGGTCTCCCATCGTCCCTCCGGCCGCCAGTTCCTTCACGTTTCCGTTCTCGTTCTTATAGCTGATCATGTCTATACCCTCCTTAAAATTTGAAACTCTCACGGATGACCACGCCGCCGACGTTCGCCTCCGCCGTAAAATACCGATGGTTTTCGTTGATGTACACGATTCTCCCGTGTACCCCCGCCTTTCTTGCCGAGCGCTGAGACGATCCCGTTCGACCCCTCCCAGCTCGTCGGCACCCAGCTATACGTTTCTCCGACAAACATGCTCATTTCTCCTTTTCCGGCCGCATCAGCGGCTTGAATACTGTCTGCACGTCCTGCATCTGCGGCGTCAGCCACACGCACCACATGACATCCATGAGCGGGCTCGCGCCCTTTTTGCAGTTCCGTTCCTTGAAGAGGAAGTCCGGGCGCCACGTCAGCGGCAGCACGTAGCTCGGCGGAATCTCGCGGAAGAGCTGTGCTCGCTTCGCCGCGTGCCAATACTGTGCCTTGAGCAGCATCGCAAACGGCTTGCCAATCTCCGCCGCGTGGCGGATAAACTCGTCCGCCAGCGAAAACGGCGGATTCGTGATAATCCAATCAGCCGCAGGCGCGTTTCCCGGCTGTCGAGCGGTCAGGAAGTCTATCCCGTCGCGGATATCCGTGCCGTAGACAGCCATCCCGCAGTTCGCCAGCGCTCGCACCATGTCTCCTTGCCCACGGGCCGGTTCCCATACGACCGTTTCTCCTGGCAGCTTGAGAAAGCGCATCAGCGCCACCGTCACCTCCGGCGGCGTCGGGTACAGGTCGGCCGCCTTGCGCGCCTTTGCCCCGTTCCCGCCCATGATCTGGCTCGCCTGAATGCTATTCATCGCACGCCACCTCCTGCACCTTTGCCAGCGGGCAGTAGAAAAGGCAGTTGTGCTTGCTCGCGTCCCGCAGGATCGCTCTATGTACCGCCTTGCCGCTCTTGTCGAATCGCAGTTCATAGCCCTCGGGGTAATACTCGATCCCAGCGTACAGCACCTTCGGCTTGCGGTAGCTGAGCATCGCCGCGCTCACGCAGAGTTTCAGATAGTCGCTGCGCTTCACGCGCCCTCACCTGCCTTTTCGGCGATCATGTCCCGCAGCGCGCCCAGCGCGCGGTAGATCTTCGGGCGGCTCTCCTCATCCAGCTCGTCGACGATCTCCGTCATGCGGTTCACCGTCTCCTGTGCCTGCCGGAACAGGACAGCAAACTCCGCGAGTGCCTTGTTGTCCATCGCCGCAGCGCTTTTTCTGGCCTTGTCCAGCTCAGCGCGCAGCGCCGCCGCCTCGTCCTCTGCCTTTTCGGCCTTTTCTACCGCGGCCTGCGCGTCCGCTTTTGCTTGGGCCAGGTCCTCTCTGGCCTTTTTCAGCTCCTCGGCCTTCTTGCCGATTTTCTCCTTGGCGGAAAGCTCCGCCTCCTTCACCGCCGCCGCGATCTGTTCCTCGCTCGCGTCTACGGTCTGCACCGCTACGTCCACGGGCTTCTCGCGCAGCGCTTTCAATTCCCGTTCCAGCTCCGCCGCGCGCTCCTGCGCGGCCAGCGCCGTTCCCTGCGCGTTTTCCACCTCGGCGCGGGCGGCGTCCGCCGCGTCCTGCGCCTTCTGTGCTTCCGCCGCGGCCTCCTCGTTGGCCTTGCGCTGTTCGTCCAACTCGCGCCGCGCCTTGTCGCGTTCCAGCTCGGCGAGCTTACGCTGCCGGATGGCCTCTTCGAGCTCGCGCTTGCTCATCTCGGCGACGCTTTTTTCTTCCCCGTTGACAACGTGTTTTTCGCTTGCAAAATTCTCTCGCTCAGATGCCGGCAAAACCAGTAATACCAAGGCTTTCGAGGTCCCCAAATCCCCCACCAGTGAGGTATTTCCATACTCCCTCGCAAGCTGCATAAATCGCTGCGCGCTCGTCTCCGAAAACTCCACTTTTTCGCTCAGCCATGGCAGCCATTCCCCGTGTTTGAGCTGTGCTTTTGCCTCGATCAGCCGCTTGCCGATCTCGATGACGGCCTGTCCGCCGACGCTCTTATAGAAGATGATCTCATCCGTGATGGTCGTAATGCTGCGTTCTTCTCCCGCCGCATTCATCATCAATTCTTCGCTCATGCGCCTTTCCTCGCTTTCTTGTCCACTTTGTTCGTTTCAGCAAACTTTTTGCGTTGTTCCTCCATGAACCACGGCGTCAGCACCTCGCGCTCCCATCTGTCGCAGAAGTCGCGCACCTTTTTCGGGATGCCGTGCTCATACTGCTTGCGCTCTCCGTGGCGCTCGTTGCCATAGCCGTGCAGCTGGATCTCCTTCGGCATCGCCCGCGTGAGGTCGATGTTCAGCGTGTAGTAGCTTCTCTCCGGTCTGCGGTAGTGCCGCACGAAGAAGATCGGCTTGCCGCTGCAATGCGTCCTGCCGTAGGTACCCACGCAGTGCCGCAGCGTCTTCCCTTCGTCGATGAGCTCCCGCTCCTCCTGTGGGATGCGGATGCAGAGTTCTCCGTCCGTCCATTCCAGCGCCTTGAGCCGGATGTAGACCGGCGTAAAATCCGCCGAGTAGTACTTCACGCCCTCGTGCGCCGCGTACATCTCCATTACACGGTCGTGCGCCGCTTGCAGGTCGCGCGGCCACAGCGTTTCGTTCTGGTCCGCCAGCCACAGCGCCCGCAGCACGCGCCGGTAATCGAGCAGCAGTTGCACGCCGCCTTTCAGCCGCTTTTGCTTTTCAAGGTATTTCACCACATGCGTCGGGTGCAGATCGGTCTCGACGGCCCGATAGGCGCCCAGCAATTTTTCCATGTCGTTCAGGCCGAGCTTGCCGACCTCCTGCGCGAATTGCAGCGCGTCCGCGTTCTTTACAAGCATTCGGTAGCTCGCCCAGCACCGCGCGGTGCCTTCGCTCCAATGCTTCCCGCGCAGCTCGCGGAAGGCTTCCTTGCTCATGCCGAGCATTCGGTGCGGCTTCGTCTCACTCCAATCGACCCACGGAATATTTGGTGCGTCGCGCAGCATGGAATAGTTGCCGCACATGTTCAGATAGTTGTCAATGGTCTGCGTCACCGCATCGCCGAACCCCTGCCGCATCAGGTTTTCCACCTGCGGGTGCTTGCGCCAGACGTGCAGATACGCCCCCGGCCAGGTTCCGCCCGCGCCGATGTATTTGTCCAGTGCCGTCTTCTCGCCCGTCGTTCCGCCGAGCTCTGGGCCGTAGTCGCATACCCAGCCGCCGACCTGCCGTCCGTTCACGGCGCCGTGGCAGTAATAGGGCTGCTGCATCGGGTCGCAGCTCTGCTTGCAGGGTGTCCACGTTACGTCACGCGCCTCGTTACTGTGGCGCACCGCGCGGAAGCGCCGCAGCACGCCGCAGCGGTCCACGATCAGCGCCGCGTGCGGCGAGAACGTCGCGACGTCTGTTCCCGTGTTGTCCTGATACCGCGCCACCATCCAATAGAGTACCGCGAGATATCCGTCAATGTTCAGCGTTTCGGCCTGCAATGCTTGAAGCGTGCGCCCCTGCCGCAGCTCACTCCGCCGCGTCACGACCACGCTCTGGTAGCAGCGTGGGCAAACGATCGTCTCGTCGTCAAAAAAGATTTGCGCATCGTCGTCTCCCTTGTCGACGTAGCCGTCATAAATCTGCCCGTCCTCGCCCTGCCGCAGGACGATGCCACTCGTACCGCTGTCGCTGACATAGCCCGCAAAAAACTCTTCTCCGCAGGCTGAGCAGGTGCAGCGCGCGCCCCAGCGGCGCTTCCGAGACTTCTCCCAGCGGTCCCAGTCTTCCGCGTCCATGATCTGCGCAATAGGATTTGCGGTCTCCACGCTCTCACGGCTGTAAAGCATTATCCCTGTCCCGAGCATGTCGTTGTCGTAGATATCTTCCAGCACGTCGTTTTGCAGGTCTCCGCATGGCTGAAACGGCAGCTTGTCCGCCAGATTCTCCCATCCGGCGTCTGTGCGGCGGCTCATAAAAAGTCCGCAAGGTCCACGACCTTGCGCCTCTCCGTCTGCGGCGCTGCGGCTGTGCCGCGCTCCGGCAGACCGAAAAACTCACGCAGGATGTCCTCGGCCTCTGCGGGCGTCACGCACCCGCAGTTGCCGACCTTGTTCTTCTTCGCCCGCTCGGCGATTTTCTTCTCCGCCGCCACGAGTGTCATTTCCTTGTTCTGCGTCAGGTCTGTCAGCAGCAGTGCCGCCGCGGCCTCGTTGCCGCGGACCATATCTTTCAGCTGCTCGCCCACCATCCACACCGCCGAGCGCTCTTTCGGCTGCTGGCCCTCAATGGCGGCAATGGCGTCTTGAATCACGCTCATTTCCCTTGCACTTCTTCCCCGCCGCATGCTATAATGGCGGGGAAGAAAATCTCCTTTCATGTGTGTTTTTCTTCGCGGCGGTTGACCGGTGCCATCGGTCAGCCGCCTTTTTCATGCGTTCGCGGCCTGCATGGCCCATTCCGGCATGGCGCTTTTGGCTCTCGTCCGCCGGTCCGGCACGTACAGCGGGCAGCGCACGACGCGATAACTGTCGGTCGTGTAGCGGTAGCACTTCTCGCCGTGCTCGCTCTTTGAGCCGTTGATCGTCGTTTTCTCCGCCTCCCAGCCATTCACGGGCTCGAAGCGGATCGCGTGCGTCTTCGGGTCTCGTGCCGTCCACGAGCAGCCGCCGCACGCCCGCGCGCACGACCAGCACAGCGTCGGCCGCGTCTGCGGTGCGATAAATCGCTTGTCGTCCATCATCTGCGGCGCGTTCTCTTTCTCCCCGGCTCGTCCAGCTTCAGGACAAGCACCATTCCGCGCCACGTCAGCCATCCGGCGCCCACCGCCGCCAGCCACGTGACCGTCGGATCGGTCTCCGCCGCCGCGGCCGCTGCGTCCATCGCCAGGCACCCCGGCTCCAGCAGGCATAGCAGCAGTACCGCGATCCACAGCAGCACCGTCAGCCGCAGCAGCGCCGCCGCGTAGCGCAGCGCTCTTTCTTCTCTTGTGCGATTCTTTTTCATGTCGTGCATCCTCCTAAAATTTTTCCGATTGCCTGACTCACCGTGCCCACGCGTGTTTCGATGATCCGCTCTGCGTGGTCGGCCAACATTTGCGACAGGTCCTTGAGCTTGTAGGCTTGCAGCTCTCCGTTCTTATATTTGATGAGTAGCCCTGGGCTGATGTTGTAGGCCCACGTGCCCGTCTTCGGGTTCTGCGCCGCAATGCCGAACGGCGCGCGCTCTTCCTGTAGGGCGTATCGGATCGTCACGTCCGACCACCCGATGAACTTCGCCGCCAGCTCCACCGGCACGTTGTTATAGCGCAGGATGTCGCCCTCGCTCGGCACGTCCGCCGTCACTCGTCTTGGCATGGTGTTCTCCTTTCACTCGACTAATCTGATGTGATACTCGATCCTCGAGCCGCCATGCCTGACCCGCTGGCGGCTCATTTTTTTAATGGCTTGTCGCAGCGCCTCAAAGGCTTCCTCGCTGCGCACCGTCGCCTCGATTTCCGGCGTTGCCCCGTGGTAAACATCCCACGTCGTCGCCATCTTCAAAGTTTGCATTCCCTTCACGCTCCTTTCTCGCAATAATGCGAGTTAATGGATAAAAAAATGCGGTTGGCGTCCTCGTTCGACAGCGGAATGGCTTCCATCATACGATGGACCTCGCCGATGGTGAATTTCTCACCACCAGCCCCCAGTTTCCTGTACAGCGTCGAGGCGTCAACCCCAATTTTCTGAGCCAATTCGGGCACACCGATGCCCTTTGACTTCATCATATCCACTAACTCTTTGACGTTAGTCTTCATTCTTTGCACTCCTTTCTTGCATAAATGCGAGTTTCTATTTTCTTTTATACCACTCGCATTTCCGCAAGTCAAGCATTATTTTCGCATTTTCGCAAATTTGTACTTGCGCTTTTGCAAATTTGCGATTATTATAGTCCCTGAGGTGATGCATATGACTACCGGAGAACGCATGAAGTCCCGCCGAAAACAACTTGGTTTCTCGGCGGAATATGTCGCCGACAAGCTCGGCTGCTCTCCTTCTACAATTTATAGATACGAAAATGGCGATATTGAAAAAATGCCCTTGGATGTTCTTGCCCCGCTGGCCTCAATCCTTTTGGTGAGCCCTGAATATCTGCTTAACGGCAGCGGGATAGAAAAAACCGCCGACCCGAAGGTCGACGGCCTTTCCCCATTGGAAGCGCGCTTGATGGAATTGGTTCGCCGGCTTACCGACGATCAGAAGAAGATGCTGCTGGCCCAAATAGAACTTCTACTAAGTAAGCAAGAATAGCTTCCTGATTCTCAGGGGTAAGCTCGCGGAACTTTGCAAGAATCTCTCGATCAAGTCGGTCAAACATTGTGACCTCTCTTTCCCTCAGAAGCTCCCGATGATTGTATTCGGCGCCGCAGAACAGTATATACCATTCTGCCCCGCCGTTCCACCTGTAATGTTTCCCGGCAAAAGGAGGTGCTGCTATATGAAACGTGCAAATGGCAGCGGCTCGATCGTCAAGCTATCCGGCAATCGCCGCCGCCCCTATATGGTCCGCGTCTCCGCGCGCGATGAATACGGGCATATCGTCCAGCGTGCCCTCTCTTACCACGAGAAAGCCGCCGACGCCCAGGCCGCGCTCGACGAGTATAACCGCAACCGCCTCGAAGGCAAGGCCCCCACCGCCGACCGCATGAATGTTACCCTGCAGCAGGTCTTCGACGGCTGGAATGCCCGCACTTATCGCAAACTGAATCCGAAGAGCATCGCCGCGCACAATTCCGCGTGGAATAAATGCGTCAGCCGGTACGCAGATCGAAAAATTCGCTCCATCACTCTGGATGACTGGCAACATCTTCTCGACGAACGCGAGGCGGCCGGTCGCTCGCAAAGCACGATCAATAACGTCGCGTCTCTGATTAAGCAGTTGTGCTCTTACTCGATGGAGCGTGATATCCTCGGCAAGGACTACTCGCAGTATCTTGATGTACCGTCCGTCGACCTAAAGAATCCGCGCGGCGCGCTGACCGATACGCAGCTCAAGAGCCTCGAAAAGCTCGCTGCCTCCGGCGAGCCCTGGGCCGATACCGTATTGATCCTCTGCTATACCGGCTTCCGCATTACCGAGTTTTTGACGCTCACCCGCTTTTCCTATCACCCCGAGGATGGCGGCTACCTGCAAGGCGGCTTGAAGACCGAGGCCGGGCGAAACCGCATTGTTCCCATTCACCCGAAGATTCGCCCCTATCTCGACCGCTGGCTCGCCCGCAACGGTGACACGATCATCTGCGACGAGAACGGTGCTGCCGTTGATTCCGACCGTTACCGTGCCTATTTTTCCGCACTGATGAAAAAAATCGGCATTCCGAACGCGACGCCACACTGGTGCCGTCACACCTTTGCAACACTGCTGCACACGGCCAATGTCGACGAGCTCACCGTCAAGTGGCTTATGGGGCACTCCACCCGCAGCGATATCACGGCTCACTACACGCATGAGACGATCGCCGTCCTGCGCGCCGCCGTCCAGAAGATCGCTTGATTTTTATGCGCAAAATTTTCTTTTACCGAATGCACAATTATAATCCGTTAGTATCGCGTTAGTAACAAATTAGTAACAAAAATCCCGCCGAGCGCTGAAAAATCAAGGCTCTGCGGGATTTTTTCGATAATGAAATATTATATCCCGTATTGAGAGTTATTGCAAGCATAATATGCTTGCAGATTCCCTGCGGCCGCGCAGGAGTGCGGGACAAAGGGGATATTCTCTTTCGCGAAAGAGAATATCCCCTTTGGAACCCCAAGAGAAAGGCGTTAGATTGGCAGTCTCGATCTTGAATGACCTTGGTGCCTCCGGAATGCAGATGCCTGCGTGGCAGCATTGCTTCGCTCGCTGCCACGCAGGCTCCCGATTCCGCAGGCTGTGCACCTCTTCAAGCCCCAATCTCGCAATGTCAAAACCTTTCTCTTGGGGGATTTAAAGGGGGCTGTTCTCTTTTGTGAAAGAGAACAGCCCCCTTTGCCCCGTTCCCTGCTGGCACGCAGGGATAATTTCGCTCTTCATTGGAAGAGCTTTTCAAGCTCTTCCCTGCTCATCAGCAAATTGAGCACCTCCACCAGCGCATTTGCGCTCAAATGCTCCGGCAGCTCCAGCCTTTTGCACAGCGCTTTGCGCTTTTCCACGCTGTCCGGGCCGATCAGGCCCAGGTCATAGAGGTCTGCTTTTGTGATGGATTTTCCCTTTACAGTGCTTTCTTCATCAATGGTCGCGCCCGCGCGGCGCAGGGCGTCAAGCAAAATTTCCGGCTTCATGCCCTCGACGCCGAGCTTGCCCTCCTTGCCGCCCTTGCGCTTGCGCTTCTCCTTGCCGTAGATGTCCGGTACGTAGGCTTGCAGCACACGACCCTCGGGGATATTGCCCTTGACGCGGTTGCGGATCACGAATCCCGCGCCGTCGGGGTCGGTGAAGAGGATGATGCCCCGCTCCATGGCGAGCTTTCGCAAAAAGGCCTGCTTTTCCTTGTCGTTGAACACGGCGAAGCCGCCGAGCTCCACGATGACCGCGTCCACGACCTGCGAGAGCGTGTTTTTGTCGTACCGCCCCTCGACGACGATGACTTCCTTTACCTTCGGCTTTGCCATAAGATTCACTTCCCCTGTGCAAGGCGCATCAGCAGCAGCTTGAGCTCACCCTCGCTGTCGATACCCTTTTCACTCTTCATGCGTTGGTCGAGCCGCTGGCACATGAGAAGGCTCTGGCTGCACCACTCGCTCGTCGTTTTGCGCGCCGCCTCCATCAGTAAGCGCGCGGGATAGTCTGACCGCATCCCCCACAGCTCCATGAGCCAGAGCTTGTCCTTGCCGTTGTCGAGCGCGATGCGCGCGGTGTAGATGCGCCGCAGCTCCTTGCTGATAACGGCCAAGATCACAAACGGCTCCTCCTGCTTTTTGAGCAGTTGGCCCAACAGCTCCGATGCGCGCTTGTAATTTCCCTTCGTGATGGCGTTTGTCATGTCGAACACCACCGCGTCGAGCACAGGATCGGCCACGGCGTTGATGTCGCCGGTCGTGATGTTCTTTCCCTTGGCGTAGGCGCCGATCTTCTCGATCTCCGGCACAAGGCCAGTCATCAGCGCGCCGCAGGTGAAGATCAGGTGCTCCGCCGTCTGCGCGTCGATACCCTTGCCCAGCGCGCGGAAGCGCCGCCCGATCCAATTGATGAGATCGCTGCGCTCCTGCGCCTCGAACTTGACGCTCTGTGCGTTTTTGTCGAGCGCCTCGTAGAGCTTTTTATAGGTCTTGCTCGGCTTATACTCAATGAGGTCGTACACGAACACGAGGCAGCAGTACGGCGGAAAGTCATTGAGCAGCGCGATGAGCGCCGTGCGCTGCTCCTCGGGGAGCTTAAAAAGGTCACAGTCCGTTACCACGATGAGCGTGCGCTCGGCCATCATCGGCATCGCCTCGACCGCCTCGTTCAGCTCCTGCATCGTCAGCGTCTTGCCGCTCAGGCGGTGGTAGTTGAACTCCTCAAAGCCCGCGGGGACGAGCTTTTTCTTGATCTCGCCGAGGTAGTATTCGCGCAGATAGCTCTCCTCGCCGTAAAAGATGTAGACCTGACCGATATTGCCCGCGCTCAGGTCGCTTTTCAATTTCTGATAGCCCTTGTTGGGCGTTTTTCTCTCTGCCATGAAGTCCTCTCAGTCCACTGTGATCAATATATTGCCCTGCATGTCCGTGCGGTAGACCGTCATGCCCGCGTCCGTCAGGCGCAGCAGCGCCTCCTCGGTCGGATGGCCGTAGCTGTTGTCGCCCACGCTGATGACGCCGGCCTCCGGCGTCACCGATTCGAGCAGCGTCGTACCGGTGGAATACTTCGAGCCGTGATGTCCGACGAGCAGCACTTCGATATCCGGTAAATCATAGGTCTCGACGAGCTTCGTCTCGGTTTTCGCGTCCATATCGCCGGTGATGAGCGTGTCGAAGTCGCCGAGCGAGCACAAAATCGTCAATCCCAGCTCGTTTGCGCCCTTCTCGCCGAGCGGCGGATAGATCGTCATCGTCGACGCACCGTTTTCTACATCCGTCACCTCGGTGACATAGTGGATGTTCACGCCGTAGCGCTCGGCGAGCGCTTCGACCTCATCGCGGTCACCCTCGCCCGCGTCGATATCGGCAAGGTAGATGGTATCGACATCCACGCGCGCAAAGAGCGCGGCAAGGCCGTTGGCGTGGTCCTCGTGATAATGCGTCAGCACCACGGAGTCGAGCGTCGCCCCTGCGGAGCGCAGATAGTCCGCCGCGATCGCGCCGGCGTCGATGTAGGAATTTTTGCTGCCGCAATCCACGAGTGCCGCGTGGCCCTCGGAAATGAGCAGCACGCTCTCCCCCTGCCCCACATCGAGCGCGACAACGTTCAGCCCGCCCTGTTCATAGTGTAGGGCATTGACCCTTGCCGCGGCGAAGAGCGACAGGACGGAAAGCCCCACCGCCGCAAAATAACGGTACTTCCCGCGCTTTGCCAGCGCGCAGGTGATGAAGATCGCGTACACGTACGCAAGCCATGCGACGGAAAACGCTGTGTTGAAATAGATGGCGTGGAACGGAAGCTCCTCCAAAAGTCCTGCGATGGCAAGCACCGCGCGAATGCCGAGCGCCGGCACAAAGGCACAGGCCGCGCCGAGCTGCGGCACAGCCGCCGCGATCAGTACCGAAAGTAATCCCAGCGCGAACACGACGCTCACGAGCCACAGGCAAAGCAGGTTGCTCAAAAGCGACACAATGGAGAGCGTTCCGAAATAGTAGCACGCAAGCGGCGTGGAAAACACCATCGCGCCGAGCGTCGTCGAAAACGACAGCAGCGCCGCGCGCACAAGCTTGTGCTTGCCGTGGGCACGCTTCGTGAGCTTCGGCGTCAGCCAGATAATGCCCGACACCGCGGAAAACGATAATTGTAAGCTGATGCTTGCGATGGCGAACGGATTTTTGAGTAAAATGAGCAGCAGCGCAAACGAGATGGACGTCGGCGGGTCGTTGTCGCGCCCCAGAAGCGGCGCGATCATGCCCATCGAGATCATGATGCACGCGCGCAGGATGCTCGGCGTCAGGCCTGTGACGAACGCATAGAGGAAAATGAGCGGGATCGTCACGGCGCAGCGGAGCTTTTTCCGCTTATCGCCCATCAGCGAACCGATCAGCGACGCCAGAAAGCAGCAGTGCAGACCCGAGACGGCCATCACGTGGGAAAGGCCGACCTCGGATAAGTTGCTCGCGTCCTCCTCGTCGAGATATTTCTTGTCGCCCAGCAGCAGCGCCCGCAGAAATGCGCCCTCGCGCTCGCTGTAGCTGCGCTCAATGGTCTCGCCGAGCGTCCTTGCGATGCGCTGCGGCAGATACTTGAGCGCGCCCGCGTTTGTGTCGTCATAAGTCGGGTCGCCGCGCTGATAAAGCAGGATGTAAACGCCCTTGGCCGTGAAGTTGCGCAGATGCAGCCCCTTCCCCGTCGGGTCGGTCGCGCTGTTGAGCAGCACCTCCGCCGTCACGTGCGCGCCGGGCGCAAGGTCCAGAAGGTCGCTGTCACCGTAGTAGATGGCCCGCCCCGGCAGGCCGCGGTTCAAGATCTTCACCGTGACCTTCGCGCCGTGGCTCGTCTCCTCGGCATAGCTCAGAAGCTCGACCTCGACCGTGTCCTGCGTGCCGAGCAGTGCGTCGTTCGGAGATTTGATGAAGTGCGCATAGAGCGTGTTGTACCCAAACGCGAAGGCAAGCCCCAGCGCGCACAAAAATGCGCGCTTCGCCCAATCTCCGCGTTTGCTTGCGCAGCCGCAGAGTCCCATGATGAGCGCAGCGGCGGCAAATCCGCCGCACAAAATGAGCGCCCACTGCGCGCTCAGCAAATACTGCGAGAGCGCGATGCCGGCCGCGAACGCCGCGCAGAAAATCGCCAATACCCTCATCGGCGCGCGGGGTCGTCCGTCAGTCCGAGCAGATAGTCGGTGCTGACGCGGTAGTAGTCGGCGAGCTTGATGACCGCCCACACGGGGATCTCGCGCTCGCCGCTCTCGTAGCGGCGGTACACGCTGCGGTGCATATTGAGCATATCTGCGATCTGCTGCTGCGTTTTGTCATTGTCCTCGCGCAGGTCACGCAGTCGTTTGGTATCCATAAACAATCACCCGGTACAATGCTACCAAACGGCAACATTATTTCCGGTAATTGTGTCCAAACGGAGCCTTTTGTAGTATAGCAGCAACGATTGCTTTTGCCAAGGGGCAAATGCTTATTCCCTGCACCGTGCAGGGGATGCGGATAAGGGGGATATTCTCTTTCCTCGGAAAGAGAAT
>ERZ773150.1348-NODE-1348-length-21819-cov-24.707039_pt1 | contig 21819 bp, 19 predicted proteins | sample MGYA00580845_ERZ773150 | MGnify/ENA primary metagenome ERZ773150 (study PRJEB29015, sample SAMEA2737848) | human gut metagenome | biome: human gut; feature: human-associated habitat; material: faeces | place: China | collected 2012 ...
TGGCAATCGTTGCGTATTATGTGGAAAAATTCCTGAACAAAGTGATCCCCGGTGTGTTCAAGCCTATCTTTGTCGGTACGTTGACAATGGCCGCCACCTATGCCGTCTCGATCCTTGCACTGGCGCCTCTGGGTCAGCTGGCAGGCACCTATGTCACCGCCGCGATCCTGTGGTTGTATAACATTGCAGGCCCCATCACGGTTGCGCTGTTTACGGCTCTGTTCCCCTACATGGTCATGACCGGTATGCACATGACTTTGGGAGCTCCCATGATCCAGCTGCTGTCGGAAAATGGTTTTGATCCCCTGTTCCGCCCCGGTATGCTGCTGTCCAACATGGCAGAAGGCGGCGCTTCTCTGGGCATCGCCATCAAGGCAAAGGACAAGGAAATCAAATCCGAAGCACTGTCCGTTGCAGTGGGCTGCATCTTTGCTAGTGTGACCGAGCCGGCCATTTACGGTTTTAACCTGCCGCTGAAGAAACCTATGTGGGCGGTTTCCCTCGGCGGCGCCATCGGTGGTGTCGTGGCCGCTCTGCTGGGTGCCCATAACTACGAGTATGGTTCTTCCTCCCTGTTTGCCCTGCCGATCTTTGAGGATACCATCGTGGCTATGGTTATTGCAATCATCGTGACGATCGTGGCATCCTGTGTACTTACGATTCTCTTTGGCTTTGACGAGGAAATCTTGAAGAAACACTGATCTCAAAATTTTGTTCGCCCCGGGGAGCGCATGCGTCCCGGGGCGTTGGAGGTATTATGAAACTGACGTCCGATTTTTTGTGGGGTGGAGCACTTGCTGCTAACCAGTGCGAGGGTGCCTGGCAGGAAGACGGCAGGCTGCCTGCGTCTGCTGACTTTCTGCCGGATGCAGCCCACGGCAGATGGAATGCCATGCTGCATCCGGGAAACATTCTGGAAACGCGGTACGATTATTATCCTAGCCGGGAAGCAATTGATTTTTATCATCGATACAAAGAGGATATCCGCCTTCTTGCAGAAATCGGGATCAAGGCGCTGCGTCTGTCCATTTCATGGACGCGGATCTATCCGACCGGGGAAGAGAACGCCCCGAACGAAGATGGCCTGCGTTTTTACGAGGAGCTGTTTACGGAGTGTCGTAGGTACGGGATAGAGCCGGTGGTCACCCTGTGCCACTTTGATGTGCCGGAAGCCCTGATCCGGAAATACGGTGCCTGGGCAGACCGCAGGCTGATCGCACTGTATGAAAAATACGCTGCCACCGTGTTTGACCGCTACCGGAATCTGGTAAAATACTGGATGACCTTCAATGAGATCAACATGATCACCCACATCCCTTATCTGGGCGGTGGCCTGCTGGTGGACAAGGACGACCCGGAGTTCAATCAGATCGTGTACAATGCCGCGCATAACCAGCTGGTGGCAAGTGCCTGCGCGGTGCGGACCGGTAAAAAAATCAACCCGGATTTCCGAATCGGATGCATGATGGCGGCCGGAAGCTTTTATCCCTATTCCTGCAACCCCAATGATGTGATGGAAGCACGTATCAGTAACAACAAAAATTACATTTTTCCGGATGTCCAATTGAACGGCTGTTACTCCGGATTCGCCCGGAATTACTTTGCAAAATTGGGCATCACTCTGGACGAACAGCCGGGTGATGACGAACTTCTGGCTCAGAACACCTGCGATTTTCTGGGATTCAGTTACTATTCCTCCAGGCTGATCTCCACGGATCCGGAGCATCTGAAAAATGTGGCGGATGGCAACGCCATTACTACCCTGCGCAACCCGTATTTGCAGATCACGAAATGGGGACGTCAGATCGACCCGGTCGGCCTGCGCGTGACCATGAATGATCTGTATGATCGCTATCACAAGCCGCTGTTCATTGTGGAAAACGGTTTGGGCGTGGAGGACACTCTGGAAGTGGACGGTTCCGTCCATGACCCCTACCGGGTGGAGTATCTCGATGCTCATATCACCCAGATGAAAAAAGCAGTTCTGGAGGACGGCATTCCCTGCATGGGATATCTGGTCTGGGGCATCATCGATCTGGTCAGCGCGGGCGGCGGTGAAATGGATAAGCGGTACGGACTGGTCTATGTAAATAAACATAACGACGGCACCGGAGACCTCACCCGCTACAAAAAAGATTCTTTTGGCTGGTATGCACAGAAGATTCGGGAAGAATGCTATGAATAAAGCATATAAGCAGTATTTTGATCTGATATTTGGCTCCACACTGCTGACTCTGGGGATCTACCTGTTTGTCACCCCCAATGGTATCAACTTTGGCGGTGTGATTGGCCTGGCTCAGATTATAGAGATTTTTCTGCGCAGGTTCATTGCGATCCGCAGTGATGCAAACCTTGTTGGTATGATCAATTTCCTCATCAATGTACCGCTGTTCCTGATAGGATACCGGGTCATGAGCCGCAGGTTCTGCATCAAAACCATGCTCTCGGTAGCAGTGCAGACGTTGCTTCTCTCAGTACTTCCGCCGCTCAAAGCACCCCTTGTGGAGGATGTGCTGCTGAACTGTATCTTCGGCGCTATTCTCTGTGGTGTAGGTGTCGGCTATGCGCTGCGGGGCAGTGGGTGCTGCGGCGGCATGGACATTGCATGCATGTGTCTGGTAAAGAAATACCCGGATTTTAAAAGCGGACGGCTTTCCATTTATGTCAATGCGGTTCTCTTTTCGGTCTGCCTATTCCTTTTTGATTTGGAAACTACGATGTACTCCATCATCTTTGTGGCAATCCTGTATACGGTGGCAGATAGGTTTCACGATCAGAACATCAATGTGGCGGCCCTGATATTTACGGATGTTTCCACTGTGCAGACTGAAATCCTGCAGAAGATGGGACGCGGCGTCACCTTCTGGAACGGATACGGTGCGTACACCAACCACCCTAAGAAGATCCTTTTCTGTGCCGTGAACAAGTATGAAATCGGGGAGCTGCAGGAAATTATTCACGAGCAAGATCCCAATGCCTTCGTCACATTCTTTGTAGGTCCTCTGATCCATGGCGGATTTGAAAAAAGGCTATGAGATTGAGGGTGATCGCATAGAACAAATGAAGCGAGGAACGCTCTGCAATTTTGGCACCCGCCCAGGCTGCTATCAAGAACCCCCGCAAGTGATTGCGTGAGGGCTTGATGCTCGACAAGCACAAATAAAGCAAACAAAGCCCCTCGGTTTCTGTAATAGAAGCCGAGGGGCTTTTTGCTGCAAGAAAGAATGATTTCCGGCTTTTTGGGGGAGTAAAACAGCGATGATTCTGCCAAAGAAGCGCGGACAGAGGACTCAGGTCGTTTCTTCGCTGAGGGTGCTTTCCGGCCCGAACGCTTCCCCGACGATGGAGTAATCGCCGGATGCCGTGTGGAAAGTGCCCGTCAGGCCGCTGCCGGTCAGAAAGCAGTCGGCCTGATAGGAAATGCGGGAGACAAGGGTCTGGATCTGGCCGGAAAAGACGCGCCGGCCGGCAGAGCAGACCTGCCCGGAAAACGGATTTGCCCGGTGCAGAAAGTGCAGCGTCCCCTGCAATGCGCTGCCCTGTTCGGTCCATGTGAGCGTCCCCCGGCGCATGCCGAGCTGGGTGGAGACCTGGATCTGATAACGGTGTTCTGTCATGAAAAACGGCTTCTTTCTGTTAGAGTGTCTCCATGATAACAGAATCTTTGCCGCAGGAAAACCAACAAAACGGCACGAATGGGGAGCAATGCGGAGTTATTTGCCGTTCTGGCGGAGCACGGCGGGCAGCGAGGTCATCACGAACTGGGAGAGATACGCGATGGTGTTCTCCTTTTCTTCGGGGGTATGGCTCTCGCGGAACCAGTTGACCAGAATGCCGGCGAAGGCTTCGGTGTAGAAGTCCCGCAGAAAGCGGTGGTAGTCCGGCGGGATGGTGACGCCGCAGTTTGCACAGCAGCGGTCGATCATACCGTCGGCCAGCTCGTAGAAGTCGCTGCAGAAAAAGCGCTTCAGCTCGTCGCGCCCCATGCTGTCGTAGGCGCAGCTGAGGATGTGGGCGTTTTCTTCCACATAGTTCATCACAAAAAGGAGGGCGTCGTGGTAGTTGGTGAGCAGGTCGAACTGCTTGACCACCTCCACGGCCTCCTGTTCCAGCGTCCACTTGAGCAGATCGTAGATGTCGGTAAAGTGATAATAAAAGGTCTTGCGGTTCAGGTCGCACATGCCGATCAGGTCGTTCACCGTGATCTTGCGCAGAGGTTTGTGCTCCATCTGGGCTTTCAGTGCAGCCGAAAGTGCCTTGCGGGTCTGCAGGCTGGCTTCTTCGTGTTTCATAGCGGTATCCCTCTGTTTGGGTTTATTATACAGTTGTCCGGCAAATCTATCAAGGGACAAGTTGACCGGTTCGTCTGGAGATCTGGCACAAAAATACCGGACAAAAAGCAGAATTTGTCCGTATTTGCACAAATGGCCGGAAATGCCTGTTTTATCTGAAAAGTGGCTGTGCTATCCTGTTCCTGTTGATTTTTTAAATGGGAGGGAATGCCAATGAACGAACAAGCCGCACCGAAAAACGATGTGATGCACAAAGTGGCGTGTCAGATCGTGGAACGGCGCGACCTGATTTTTCTGATCGTGGTGATTCTGCTGATTTTCACCTCGCAGACCTACGCCGAGATCCCCGTGCTGCTGCTCACCTTTGCCATTTCCATGGTGCTCAACAGCGGTACGAACTTTCTGTTCGGCACCATTTCCTTCGTGTCCAACTCGGTCACGAGCATTCTGCAGCTGGCGCTGTCGCTGGACTACGCCATCATCTTCTCCAACCACTTCCGTGAGGAACACGAGACCCTGCCGTTGAAGGAATCGGTCATTGAAGCGCTGTCCAAGAGCATCCCGGAGATCTCGTCCAGCTGTCTGACCACCGTGGGCGGTCTGGTGGCCATGATGTTCATGCAGTTCAAGATCGGCCCGGATATGGCCATCTGCCTCATCAAGGCCATCGCCTACTCCATTTTGTCGGTGTTCCTCGTCATGCCGGGCCTTTTGATGATCTTTGGCCCCTGGATGGAAAAGACCGAGCACAAGAGCTTTGTGCCCCAAATTCCCTTCGTGGGCAGATTTGCCTATAAGACCCGCAAGATCATTCCGCCGGTCTTTCTGGTGCTGGTGCTGATCGCCTATCATTTCTCCAGCCTGTGCCCCTATGCCTACGGCCTGAACAGCATCAAGACTCCCAAGCTGAACGATGTGCAGATCGCCAGCAACATGATCGACGAAAACTTTACGGCGTCCAACTATGTGGCCCTTGTGACCCCGAAAGCGGACTACAGCGTGGAGAAGGCCATGATCACCGAGCTGGAGAGCCATGACGAAGTGGACAGCATCAAGGGCCTTTCCAACATCGAAGCCATGGACGGCTACTGCCTGGAAGACAAGCTCACCGCCCGTTCCAGCGTGAAGGGCCGTGTGCGTGTCAACGGCGTCGTCAAGGGCGAGGTGCACAGCAATGTGTCCGGCATCATGAACGCCGTCGTCAATGTGGGCGGCATCGTGGGGCGCACCGACGGCTTTGTGTCCGGCTGCATCAATCAGGGCGCAGTTTACGGCCGCAAGGACGTGGGCGGCATCGCCGGTCAGGCAGAGCCCACCGATTATGAGACGCTGATCGCACTGGAAAACGCCCCCAAGCGGTTCGGGCAGATCACCGTGACCTTCAAGGATGAAGACCATGTTCTGGGTCGGGTGAACCTGGAATACGGCGATTCTCTGGATGAATCCGGCTACCCGGAACTGCCCGCAAAGGAGGGCTGCGCCGCCCGCTGGAACACCACGAAACTGACAGAGCTGCATCTGGATACGGTGGTGGAAGCGGTGTATACGGATTACATCACCGCCCTTGCCAGCATCTATGAGCGCGAGGACGGCCGGCCGGTCTTCTTCGCCAAGGAATCGTTCGGCGACCGCGACAGCCTGACCGTCTCGGTTCGGGATCTGCCCGGAGAATTGCACAATGCCGTTGAAAGCTGGCAGCTCACCATCCCGGACGACGGGCAGGAGAGCCATACCGTGCGCTATCTGCCCATTGAAGTCGGCAAAAAGTACAAGGTTTATGCAAAGCAGGACGGCAGCTGGAAGCAGCTGAGCACCGAGACGATCGGCAGCTATCTGGCCTTCGATCTGCCCGGGAATACCGCAGAGCTGGCCGTCGTGCCCGGCAGCAGCGTCCCGGCCTGGGTCATTGTGACCGCCGCAGCGGCCGTGGTGCTGGCAGGCGGCACCGTTCTGATCCGGCGCAGGAAAAAGCACCTGTAAAGCAGGCAGAAGAATAACCGCTCATGCCCTGTTGCAATGTGCGCATGAAAAGCACCCATAAAGCATAACGAACCGCCCCGGTTTCCGCAACAGGAAGCCGGGGCGGTTTTGGCAGTGCGGCCATTTGCAGGCAGATACGGCTGCGGCCTTGACTTTTTGACGCAAAACCGATATGCTGGTAACATTCAAACAAACCGGAAGCTGCACGGAAAAGGAGAAAACGAGGTGCTTTGCTTTGTACAGTGAATCGAAACAGGCTCTGGCCGATCAGCTTGAGCTGAAACGCCCGGCGGTGCTGGCCGTCAGCGGCGTGCATGGCAGCGGAAAGACCACTCTGCTGGAAAAACTGCTGCCCATCCTGCGCGGCCGCGGGCTGAAGGTGGGGGTCATCAAACACGACGGCGGCGATTTTGCCCCGGATGCGCCCGGCACCGACGGCCGCCGGCTGCGGGAGGCCGGGGCCCAGGGCGTGGCCGTGTACTCCGGGCAGCGCTACCTGCTGACGGAGGAGTTCCGCCTGACCGAGCAGGACCTGCTGGCCCTGTTTGAGCGCCACGGCTACGACCTGGTGCTGCTGGAAGGCTTCCAGAACAGCGGCTGGCCCAAGATCGAAGTGGTGCGCAGCGCGGTCTCGGCCGCGCCGGAGTCCATCCAGCCGCTGGCGGTGGTGGGCGACATCCCGGGCGCGAATTTCGGGATGGAGGATACCCAGGCACTGGCGGACTGGCTCGTTGCCCAGATGCCCACGCTGTAACGGAGGCACACCATGAAACTGATCCGTACCGAAGACGCGGTGGGGCAGGTGCTCTGCCACGACATCACCCAGATCATCCCCGGCGAGTTCAAGGGTGCCCGCTTCCGCAAGGGGCACATCGTGCAGCCGGAGGATATCCCGGTGCTGCTCTCCATCGGCAAAGAGAACCTCTATGTCTGGGAAAAGCGCCCCGGCATCCTGCACGAGGACGAAGCCGCCGCCCTTTTGTACAAAGCAGCGGCGGGCCGCAACATCCATGGCACCGAGCCGAAGGAGGGCAAGATCGAGCTCATCGCCGACTGTGCCGGCCTTTTGAAGATCGACCGCGCCGCGCTGCTGGCCGTGAACCGCACACCCCAGATGATGATCGCCACCATCCACGGCGACCTGCCCGTGAAAAAGGGCCAGAAGCTGGCCGGCACCCGCATCATCCCGCTGGTGATCGAGCAGGAGAAGATGGACGCCATGCAGGCCGCAGCAGGCCCGGAACCCATCCTGAACGTGCTGCCCTTCCGTCCGAAAAAGTTCGCGGTCATCACCACCGGCAGCGAGGTGTTCAAGGGCCGCATTGAGGATAAATTCACCCCCATTCTGGTGGGCAAACTGGCCGAATACGGCTGCGAGATGACCTACCACAAGACCTGCGACGACGACCCCGCCGGCATCACCGCCGCCATTCTGGAAGCGAAAGCCGCAGGCTGCGAGCTCATCTTCACCACCGGCGGCATGAGCGTGGACCCCGACGACCGCACCCCGCTGGCCATCAAGAACACCGGGGCAGAGATCATCACCTACGGTGCGCCGGTGCTGCCGGGGGCCATGTTCCTCGTGAGTTATCTGGACGGCGTGCCGGTGTGCGGCCTGCCCGGCTGTGTGATGTACGCCAAGCGCACTATTTTTGACCTGCTGCTGCCGCGCCTGCTGGCCGACGACCCTATCACCGCCGAGGACATTGCCCGGCTGGGCGAGGGCGGCCTGTGCCTGGGCTGCGCCGAGTGCCGCTGGCCCAACTGCGGGTTCGGGCACTGCTGAGAACCCTCTCAGGCGCTGACGCGCCAGAGTCCCCCTTTTGTCGCTTATGCGACATCTTCCCCCGGCCGGGGAAGTCTTTCCTCAAAGGGGGAGCCAAAGGCTGAGAGAAGCTTCTTGCCTCTCCCTTTGGGAGAGGTGGCATCACGCAAGTGATGACGGAGAGGGCGAGACCGGCTTACTGATTTGATTTATTTTAATTTGAAAGATATAATCGTTATGAGTGAAACGAATCTGACCCATTTTGATGCCGCCGGCAATGCCGTGATGGTGGACGTGAGCGAGAAGCCCGTCACGGCCCGGCAGGCCGTGGCCCGGGGCATCATTACCATGAACGCCGAAGCCTTTGCTGCCGTGGAGCGCGGCACCGTGAAAAAAGGCGACGTGCTGGGCGTGGCCCGCATTGCAGGCATCATGGCCACCAAGCGCACCAGTGAGCTGATCCCGCTGTGCCATCCGCTGCCGCTGACCAAAGTCAGCGTGGACTTCACGCTGCTGCCCGAGCGGCAGGCAGTGGAGGCGGTGTGCACCGTGAAAACCACCGGCGTCACCGGCGTGGAGATGGAAGCACTCACCGGTGTTTCCACCGCGCTGCTCACCATCTACGACATGTGCAAGGCCGTGGACAAGGGCATGGAGCTGGGCGAGATAGGCTTAGTGGAAAAGACCGGCGGCAAGAGCGGGCACTACGTCCGGGCCGAGGGCGGCTATGTTTGACGCATACGGCCGCGACATCCACTACCTGCGCCTGTCCGTCACCGACCTGTGCAGCCTGCGCTGCCGCTACTGTATGCCGGAGGGCGTGCCAAAGCTTGCCCACGGGGAAATTCTGACCTATGAAGAATTCCTGCGGCTGGCGGCGCTGTTCGCCCGGTGCGGCGTGGACACCGTGCGCGTGACCGGCGGCGAACCGCTGGTGCGCCCGGGGGTGGAGCAGCTGGTGGCCGGGCTGAAAGCCACCCCCGGCATCCGCAAGGTCACCATGACCACCAACGGCGTGCGGCTGGCTGAAAAGCTGCCAGCCCTGCTGGCAGCGGGGCTGGACAGTGTGAACATCAGCCTCGACACGCTGGACGCGGAGACGTTCCGGCGCATCACGGCCCGGGACGAGCTGGCCCATGTGCTGGAAGGCATCCGGGCCGCCCTTGCCAGCGGCATCCCGGTCAAGCTGAACTGTGTGCCGCAGGCGGGCGTGAACGAGGGTGAACTGGAAGCCATTGCGGCCCTTGCACAGGAATACCCGCTGCAGGTGCGGTTCATCGAGATGATGCCCATCGGCTTTGGGGCCGGGCTGCCCAGCCTTTCCGGCCCGGAACTGCTGGCCCGCCTTGCCCGCCGCTGGCCGCAGCTGCGGCCGGTGTCCGGTGCAGCTTTCGGCGACGGCCCGGCGGTGTACTATACCGCGCCCAGCTGGCAGGGGAGCGTGGGCTTCATCGCGGCGGTGCACGGCAAATTCTGCGGGTCCTGCAACCGGGTACGTCTGACGAGCCAGGGCTTTCTGCGCCCCTGCCTTGCCAGCGAAACGGGCACCGACCTGCGCGCTCTGCTGCGCGGCGGCGCGTCCGATGAGCAGCTTCTGCAGGCCATCCGGGAAGTCGTTTTTGAAAAGCCCCGCGAGCACCATTTTGAGGACCGCTCCATGCCTGCCACCCGCGGCATGTACCAGATCGGAGGATAAACATCATGGGAAAAATTCTGGCCATCTGCACCAGCCCCCGGCGCGGCACCGCCAAGACGGCTGTGCCCAGCGCGGTGCTGACCCCGGAGTGGGGCATCGTGGGCGACGCCCACGGCGGCAGCTGGCACCGGCAGGTCAGCCTGCTGAGCGCAGAAAAGATCGAGGCTTTCCGCGCGAAGATCTGGGTGGATTACGGTGCCTTTGGTGAAAATCTGGTGGTGGAAGGCTTCGACTTTGCCGCCCTGCCGGTGCCCAGCTTTTTTGCCATCGGGGACGCCGTGCTGGAGATGACCCAGATCGGCAAGGAGTGCCACAGCGACTGCGCCATCCGCAGGCAGACCGGCGACTGCATCATGCCCCGCGAGGGGGTGTTCGCCCGGGTGGTCAAAGGCGGCACCATCCGCACCGGCGACGAAATGACCCTGCTGCCCACCCCGGCAGACCTGCCCCTGCGGGCGGCGGTCATCACCCTTTCGGATAAAGGCAGCCGCGGCGAGCGGGAGGATGAAAGCGGCCCGCTCATTGTGGAAATGCTCACGGCCGCGGGCTACAAGGTGGAGGAAGCACTGCTTTTGCCGGACGATGCCGCCCAGCTGAAAGCCCAGCTCCTGCGGCTGGCCGACGGCCGCCAGGTGAACCTGATCCTCACCACCGGCGGCACCGGCTTTGCCCCCCGGGACATCACGCCGGAAGTTACCCTGTCGGTAGCCGACCGCAATGCCCCCGGCATCGCCGAGGCCATGCGGTACCACAGCCTTACCATCACTCCGCGCGGGATGCTGAGCCGCGCCGCCAGCGTGCTGCGGGGCAAGACGCTCATCGTCAACCTGCCGGGCAGCCCCAAGGCCGTAAAGGAGAATCTGGAATACATCCTGCCCAGCCTTGCCCATGGCATCCGCCTTGCCGCCGGTCTGGACGGCGAGTGCGCCCGCAGGTGATGCTCGTACACAGCACATGAAGTCGTACTTTTGCAGGACGATTCACAATTTGAACCGTTCCACGCGTTATTTTTGGCCGGTTTGCCGCTTGACGGCCCGGCCGTTTTTTTGTATGCTTTTCCATGTGATAATTTGTGCCCGTTCTGGGGGCTTATCCCGGTGGGCGGCACCGCATCCTGTACCGTATCGAACACCCAAAACCATCAAACACAGGAGAGTTTATCATGAACAAGACCAAAATTTCCCGCCGCAGCTTTCTGGCGGCTGCCAGTGCTGCCGGCGCATCCATCGCGCTGACCGCCTGCGGCGGCTCTGCTTCCGGCACGGCATCTTCCGCAGCAGGTTCTGCCGCTGCTTCTTCCGAAGCTGCCGGTGAGAGCGTGGAGCTGATCGTGTTTGCAGCCGCTTCCCTCACCGAGACGCTGAATGCCATCGCCGAGACCTACTCGGCCGATCACCCGGGCGTGACCTTCCGCTTCAACTTTGATTCCTCCGGCACCCTGAAGACCCAGATCCAGGAGGGGGCCGACTGTGATCTGTTCATCTCGGCCGGTCAGAAGCAGATGAACCAGCTGGATAGTACCGCTTCCGCCGATGTGAACACCGAAGGCCTGGATTTCGTGGACAGCGATACCCGCGTGGACCTGCTGGAAAACAAGGTGGTGCTCTGCGTGCCGGAAGGCAATGATAAGGGCATCGACAGCTTTGACGACCTGGCCGAGCACCTGAAGGCGCAGGATATCCTGTTCTGCATGGGCAACAGCGATGTGCCCGTGGGCCAGTACACCCAGAAGATCCTGGCTTACTACGACCTCGACGAGGAAGCACTGGCCGCTGCCGGTGTCATCACCTACGGCTCCAACGTCAAGGAAGTCACCACCCAGATCAGCGAAGCCAGTGTGGACGCCGGTGTGGTCTACTGCACCGACGCCTACAGCGCAGGCCTGACCCCCGTGGACGAGGCCACCAAGGAGATGTGCGGCCAGGTCATCTACCCCGCCGCTGTGTTGAAGAACGCCCCCAACGCAGACGCCGCCAAGGCCTTCCTCGCTTACCTGCAGTCCACCGAGGCCGCCAACGTGTTCGCCAAGGTCGGCTTCACCGCAGTGTAAGGCCTATGGACTGGTATCCCTTATGGAACAGCCTGCGCATCGCCCTCATCAGCTGCGCAGCGGTGTTCTTCCTCGGCATTTTTGCCGCCTACTATATCGCAAAGCTGCCCCGCACCGTGAAAGGCGTGCTGGATGTGATCCTCACCCTGCCCATGGTGCTGCCGCCCACGGTGGTGGGCTACTTTCTGCTGCTGCTGTTCGGGGCAAAGCGGCCGCTGGGCATCTTTTTCATGGAGCATTTCGGCGTCAAGCTGGTCATGAACTGGTACAGCGCCATCTTTGCGTCCATCGTGGTGGCCTTCCCGCTCATGTACCGCACGGCCCGGGGCGCGTTTGAGAGCTTTGACGAAACGCTGGCCTGGTCGGCCCAGACGCTGGGGCAGTCGGGGGCGTGGATCTTCTGGCGGGTGCGGATGCCGTACTGCCGCCAGGGCATCCTGGCCGGGACGGTGCTGGCCTTTGCCCGGGCGCTGGGCGAATACGGTGCCACCAGCATGATCGCGGGCTACACCCCCGGCAAAACGGCTACCATCGCCACCACCGTGTACCAGCTCTGGCGCACCAACGACGAAGCCGGGGCCATGCGCTGGGTGCTGGTGGATATCGTCATCTCTGCCGTGGTGCTGCTGGCCGTGAACCTGCTGGAGAAAAAACAGAAAGCGGGGGGCCGCGCATGAGCCTGGAAGTGAACATTGAAAAAAAGCTGAACGGCTTCACTCTGCGTTCGGAGTTTACCGCAGGCGACACCGCCACGGCCCTGCTGGGCGCGTCCGGCTGCGGCAAAAGCATGACATTGCGCTGCATCGCGGGCATCGTGAAGCCGGACATGGGCCGCATCGTGCTGGACGGCCGGGTGCTGTTCGACAGCGAACAGCACATCGACCTGCCGCCCCAGCAGCGCGGCGTCGGCCTTTTGTTCCAGAACTACGCGCTGTTCCCCAACATGACCGTGGAGCAGAACATCCTCTGCGGCCTGAAAGCCGAAAAAGACAAAGCCGCCCGCAAGGCCCGCTGCGAAGAAATGCTGCGCGCCATGCGGCTGGAAGAACTGGCCAGCCGCCGCCCGGCGGAGCTTTCCGGCGGGCAGCAGCAGCGCACCGCGCTGGCCCGCATCCTGGTGGGCAAGCCGAAGATCCTGATGCTGGATGAGCCCTTCAGCGCGCTGGACAGCTACCTGCGCGAGGAAGTGGAAGGTGAAGTGGGGGCACTGCTGGCCGGTTTTTCCGGCACGGCACTGCTCGTCACCCACAACCGGGACGAGGCCTACCGCCTGTGCCCGGAGATGATCGTGATGGACGGCGGCCGGGTGCTGCGTGCCGGTGCCACCAAAGCGGTGTTTGCGGACCCGCAGAGCACCACCGCCGCCCGGCTGACCGGGTGCAAGAACATCCTGCCCTGCACCCGGGTGGACGAGCACACGGTGCAGCTGACCGGGTGGAATGCGCCGCTGCACCTTGCCGCCCGGGTGCCCGAGGGCTGTACCGCCGTGGGCATCCGCGCCCACAACTTTGCGCCCTGTGCGCCGGGCGCACCGAACGCCCTGCCCGTGCAGCGCCTTTCCACCAGCGAGAACCCCTTTGACTGGAACGTGATCTTTGCGGCCCCCGACGGCACCACCCGCCTGTGGTGGAAGGTGAGCAAGGCAAACCTTGATGCTGCCGCTCCGGCCGCACCGCAGTGCCTTGCCGCTGCGCCGGAGAGCATCATGCCGCTTGTGGACAGCAGGCCCGCGCGCTGATGCGATAAAAAAACAAAAGAACTCCCCGGAAGCGTGTCCAAAACACACTTCCGGGGAGTTTTTTGCTGCAATGGGTCAGAGCGGGAAATACAGCGTCAGGCAGAAGCTGCCGCCGCTTTCGCTGCGGCGGACGCGGCCGTGCATCTGGGCCATCATGGCCTCCACATTTTTCAGCCCCACGCCGTGGGAGTCGCCCTGCGGGGTGGCGCGCACTGCATTGGAAAGGCGCACGCACAGGCTGTCTCCCTCCCAGGTGATGCCGAACCGGACGGGCTGGGCTGGGTCGGCGTATTTCTGCAGGTTGGACACCAGATTGTCCGCGATGCGGCACAGCGCGTCCACGTCCAGCTGCAGGGTGCACGCGGGGCAGTCGGCTTCCGGGTACTGCACCTGCCAGCCCTGTTCTTCCAGCAGGGAAAGCTTTTCGGCGAACACCTGCAAAAACACTTCCGGCGCGTCCAGCGCTTCCAGCCGGAGCTCCCGGCGGGGCGCTTCGCCGCTGGCGATGCGGAACAGTCCATTGCTCAGCTCAATGACGCTCTGGCAGCTGCGCACGCACTTGTTCAGATAGTCGTCGTGCTGCTGCGGGGTCTGGTAGCGGTGCTCGGCCAGCAGCTCCAGATAGCCCAGCTGGGCGGTCAGCGGGGTGCGCAGGTCGTGGGAGAGGGAAGTGACCAGCTCATACCGCTGCTGCTGGGCCTGCTGCACCTGCTCCATCTGCTGTTTGAGCGAGGTGCTCATCTCGTTCAGGCTCTGGGCCATCTGGGCCAGCTCGTCGGTGCCGCGCACCGGGACCTTGTAATCCAGCTGGCCGCCTTCCAGCACCCGGATGCTCTGTTCCAGCGTTTCCATGTAGTTCAGCTTTTTCCACACGGCCCACAGCACGATGCCGATGCCCAGCACAAGGCACAGCCAGAACTCGGCGGTGCGCACGGCTTCGTCCACCGCAAAGTCAAAGTAGCCGTAGGCATACAGGGTGGCGCTGCCGTCGGAAAATTCCAGCGGGTAGGTGCGCAGGTAGGCGCTCTCGTCCAGCGTTTTGGAGGCCTGACTGTAGGTGCGGTAATACTCCACGTTGTTCAGCGCGGAATCGTAGATGACCACGCCGTCCTTCTCCACCCGCAGGATGCAGCCGCCGGGCTGGTCGCCGCGCGAGTACCAGTCGGTGATGCGCCGCACCTGCCGGCTGCTGATGCCGCTTTCGGCTACATTCTGCTGGATGAGGGTGCCCACGGCGTCGGTCTTGTTCTGCAGAAAATCAGAGTTCGTGTAAAAGCTCTGCAGCACCACCCGCGAGACCGGCTGCAGGCCGGTGTACAGCAGAATGGAGACGGTGACCGCCAGCAGGATGGTGCGCAGCAGCTCGCCCCGCAGGCCGTGCCAGAGCTTTTCCCAGAAATCAGCCAAAGCGATACCCCTTTCCCCAGACGGTCTGGATGAGCTTGGGGTTCTGGGGGTCATCCTCCAGCTTGACCCGCAGCTTGCGGATGTGCACCATCACCGTGCCGTTGGAGGAGTAGAGATACGGCTCGTTCCACACGCTCTCGTACAGGTTCTGGGCCGAGAAGATGCGCCCCGCGTGGGAGGCCATGAGCAGCAGCATCTGGTATTCCAGCTCCGGCAGGTCGATGGGCTGGCCGTTCTTTTCCACTTCATTATAGGTGCGGTTAATGCGCAGCGGCCCGCGCACCAGCCATTCGTCCTCCTCGGGTTCGCTCTTGCCCTGATACACCCGGTAGCGCCGCAGCAGGCTCTTGACCCGGGCGGTGAGCTGCGCGTGGGAGAAGGGCTTGGGCAGGTAGTCGTCGGCACCCACCCGCAGGCCGAGGGAGATGTCCTCGTCCTGCCCTTTGGCCGTGAGGAACAGCACCGGCACGTTGCTCTGCTTGCGAATGGCCTCGCACACCCGGATGCCGGAGATGCCGGGCATCATGATATCCAGTATGACGAGGTCCAGCTCCGGGCTGAGCAGCTGCAAAGCCTGCTCGCCGCTGGAAGCCAGCGTGACGGCGTAGCCCTCGCTGGTGAGCAGGATCTCCAGCAGTTCCCGGATATCCGCATTGTCGTCCACGACAAGGATCTTGTATTGTGTCATTGTTCTGCTCCGCTCCAAAAATTACTTTTCAAGGTCTATTTTACAGCCATTTGCCGGTTTGGCAAAGAAAATTAAGAATCGTTAAGAAATAGACATACCGGTTGTTAAGACTTTATCATTATACTGAAAATATCGCGTGTGTGCAACACATCCGCACGAAGAAAAAAGAAGAAGAAAAACGGAAAGGGAGAAATTTCATGAAAAAGATCTCGCGCAAGGGCTTTCTGAAGATCGCCGCTGCCGCCGCCATGAGCGGTGTCACCGCCGGTGCTCTGTCTGCCTGCAACTCCTCCAGCTCCTCTGCTGCCGCTTCCACCGCAGCTTCCGGTGCATCTGTGTATACCGCAGGCACCTACACTGCCACCGCAAAGGGCATGAACGACGTCACCGTCACCATGACCTTCTCCGAGACCGCCATCACCGAGGTCAAGGTGGACACCGCCAACGAGACCCTCGAGCTGGCTGTCAACTCTGCCGAGGACTTCCAGACCATGCTGATGGATGCCCAGAGCGCTGAGATCGACGGCGTGTCCGGTGCTACCGTCACTTCCAATGCTGTCAAGGAAGCTGCTGCAAACTGCATCCAGCAGGCCATCGGCCTGACCGGCGGCGACGCTGCAGACAACAGCGCTGATTACGGCGACGATCCCCGCGGCGAGGCCCGCGCTGCCGCCAAGGCAGACGGCCGTGTGTTCGGTTACTCCGGCCCCGGCGACTGGCTGGGCGAAGCTCCCGCCTTCGACAGCGTGGACAGCGAAGTGGACTGCGACGTGTGCGTCGTGGGTCTGGGCCACGCAGGCGTGGCTGCTGTTCTGGGCGCTGCCGAGAAGGGTGCAAAGGTCGTGGGCATCGAGTCCCAGACCCAGGACAACTTTGCATGGTACGGCGAGGACATCGGCGCATGGAACTCCCAGTTCGCACAGGATGCGGGCATCCCGGCATGGGATCTGGGTCAGATCACCGACGAGTTCGTCACCCGCAGCGGCGGCCGCGCCGACCCGGGCATCGTCAGCCTGTATGTGCAGCACTCCGGTGAGACCCTGGACCACATGCTGGACGTCTGCAAGGAGATGGGCGTGGACGAGCGCGTTTACACCTACGACAACACCGAGGACGGCTGGACCATCATCCATCTGAACGCGGATTACGACAAGATCGCAGCCGGCAACAACATCTACGACTGCCTGGATAAGACCAACTACCCCCGCAAGCCCGGCACCCGCACCTGGCCCGCAACCATCCAGTTCATGGGCCCCTACAGCGCAGAGCCGGTGGACGGCGTGGCTGCCAACAGCGTGCTGAAGTATGTGCAGCAGGCTCAGCTGGACAAGGCTGTGCAGGACTACGGCGCTGAGCTGTACTACGGCACTGCCGCTCAGGTCCTGGTGCAGAACGACAACGGCGACGTGGTGGGCGTCATCGCAAAGGACGCCGACGGCAAGATCGTCAAGTACAACACCAAGATGGGCGTTGTGATGTGCGGCGGCGACTACGCCGGCAACGCAGACATGTGCTGGGCCCTGATGAACGAGTACATGGAGCGCAACGAGCGTGAGGGCGGCCTGAAGAAGGACTTCTTCTCCTTCATGGGCGGCCGCGACGGCTCCAGCCTGAAGATGATGTGCTGGGCAGGCGGCATGATCGAGCCGGCTCCCCGCGGCACCATGATCCTGGGCGGCGGCATCAACTCCACCCCCTGGGGTGCCAACAGCATGCTGTGGCTGAACAGCGACGGCAAGCGCTTCTGCAACGAGGGCAACGTGACCGGTGCTTCCACCGCCACCGCCCGCCAGAAGAACGAGACCGGCTGGCTGGTCACCGATAAGAACTTCATGCAGAGCATCTGCGCCTGCGGCATCGAGCACTCCGGCCCCAACGCCGGCCGTCCGCAGTACTATCAGGACCTGATCGACGACATGGAGGCTCTGCCCTGCTCCAGCGAGGAGCAGTCCATCCGCAGCTGCTTCGTGGCCGAGCGCATGATGTCCAAGATCTACAAGTGCGATACCCTGGAAGAACTGGCTAAGGCAATGGGCGTGCCCGATGATAAGATGGACACCTTTATGGCAAGCATCGAGGAGTACAACGCCATGTGCGATGCCGGCAAGGACGACAAGTTCGGCAAGGATGCCAGCGCCCTGATCCCCATCCGCGAGGCTCCCTTCTACGGCTGCGCACAGACCCTGGGCAACCGCAGCGCAAGCCCCAGCATGGTGACCATGAACGGCATGATGACCGACCTGAACCTGAACGTTCTGGACGTGGACTATGCTCCCATCAAGGGCCTGTACGCCGCAGGCAACAGCCTGGGCGGCCGTTACGGCACCGGCTACAGCACCCCCTGCGCAGGCAACTCCATCGGTATGGCTGTCACCCACGGCCGTCTGGCTGGTCAGTTCTGCGTGGACAACGCCTGATCTTTCTGTTAGAATAAATTGAACAAGCGGCTGCTGTACAGACCACTGCGCAGCAGCCGCTTTTGCGTGAAACAACAACATCCGCCGAGGAGGGCTGGATATGGAGAGCAACAAGCTGTTGAAGGATCTTTTCCTGACCGTGCGCAACGATTATGCCGGTTGGGAGGCAAAGCAGGCGCGGCACAACCCCTCGCCCTTTGTCACCATGCTGGGCCAGGCCTACTACGACCGGCGGATGTCCTCGCTGCTGGTGCTGCAGGCCGTGAGCCAGTACTGCGCCGGAATGCGGGACCGCAACCTGAAATTTGAACTGAACGCCGAAGGATACGAACCCTTCTCCCGGGGCTTTTCGGTGCGCCGGTGCGCTGCGGGCATGTTCGTGGATGCTGTGACGCAGGAAGCGCGCCTGCGCCCGGGTGACGAAGTGCTGGCCATCAACCGCACCGCGCCGGAGCGCATCGTGAAGAACCTGCCCAACCCCCTGCTGGCCGCTGACGAGCCGGAGCGGGAGCAGTGGAACGGCTACCTGAAGCTGGCCCGGGACATCACGGTGCGCCACGCCGACGGCACCGAAGAAATGCTGGAGCTGGCCCGGTATCCGGTGGACACCGACGCCGCCCCGGCGCTGCGGAAGCTGCCCGGCGGCGCACTGCTGCTGGACCCCGGCAGCATGAACGACGCCGAAGCGCTGGAAGCCTTCGTGGAAGCCCACCGGGCCGTGCTGGATGGCTGCAGCCGTCTGGTGCTGGACCTGCGTGCTGCGGCGGGCGACGACGAAGAAGCCCTGCTGCCGCTGCTGCCCTACATCGTAAAGGCGGACTGCACGGCAGCGGAAGCCTTCGGTGACCGGCGCATCCGCACCAACTACACCAAAGTGAACTGCACCCGGCTCATCCGGATGCTGACGCCCTACCTCGTGGACGAGGACCCGGCGCTGCGGCAGATGGCCCAGCAGCTGACGGCCTATTACCGCGACCAGAGCGGCAAGGGCTGGGTGGACGAGGTGGAAGAACTGCCCGTTCCCGCCGAGACGCCCATCCAGCGCCGGGGCCCCGAGAAGGTGGTGGTGCTCACCGACACCTGGTGTGAGCAGGAGGCCGAGCGCTTCGTCCAGCTGGCAAAGCAGCAGGGCAGGGCCGTTCTGCTGGGCCGCCCCACCATGGGCACGCTGGACTACACGAACCCGGTGATGGTGGAGTATGACGAGTTCATCTTCACTTACCCCATCAGCCGCACCGCGGCTTCGCTGGAAGGCGAAGGCGTGGACGAGCGCGGCGTGCAGCCGGACGTCCTTGTGCCCTGGACGCCGGAGGAATGCACCGCTGACTTGCTGGCTGAAAAAGCGCTGGCTCTGTAAGAAGCGGGCCGAATAAAACAGAACGCTCCCCGTGTTTCACAAACGAAACCGGGGAGCGTTTTTTGCTTGCTGTGGTCAGATGGAGATGCGCAGGATGAACTGCTCCTGCTTCTGGGTAAAGCTGTAAATGCCGCCGTATTTCTCCACGATGGCGCAGATGCTGCGCACACCCAGACCGTGGCCCGGCTCCCGGGTCACCGGCACGCCGTCCTCAAACAGAACGGGCGCGCTGCAGGCATTTGCCAGCTGCAGGAAAAAACGCCCGTCCTGCTCGTAGGCGGAAGTCTCGATAAAGGCGGGAAGCCCGGCGGCATTCTGCCGCTGGCAGGCATGCAGGGCGTTTTCCAGCGCGTTGGACAGCAGCACGCACAGGTCGCTTTCCGGCAGCGGCAGGGTCTGCGGCAGGGCAGAGCGGACCCGGAAGTCCACCCCGCAGCCCGCGGCCCGGGCAGCGAAGGCCGAGAGAATGAGGTTCGCGGCCTCGTTCTCGCAGTAGACCGTCACCTTGCTGGCCTCGATCTCCCGGCAGACACTGCGGATGTAGTCCTGCGCGGTGTCGGTGCGGCCGTTCTCGATGCAGGATGATATGTACTGCAGGTGATGGCGCAGGTCGTGGCGGTAGGTGCTGGCCTTGCGCTGGCTTTCCCGCAGCGCGTTGATCTCGCGCACGGCCTGGGCCACCTGCAGGTTCAGGCTGTTCTGGGTCTGTTCCAGCTGGCTGCGCAGCATCTGCTGCCGGTTGGTCTGCAGCACAAAGAACAGATAGGCCAGGCTGCACACAAAGGGCATGAACTCCACGGCAGCCTGGTTGCCGCTGGAGAGCAGATCGGTGTAGATGCGGGTGAAATAATCGAAAGCGTAGCTCAGAAGCGGGATGATGCCGAACTGCAGCTGCAACGACAGCGGCGAGTGCGAAAGCGACCGCACCGACGGCGCGCACCAGCGCACCAGTGCAGCCAGCAGCGGCAGGGTGACCAGCAGTTCAATGGCATCCTGCAGCACGGTGCCGCCCGCCGGGAACAGCGCGATGACCAGCAGCGCCGCCCAGCGACGCAGCTGGCAACACAGGTAGGCTGTCAGCACTGCCACCAGCGGCCAGAGCCATTTGCCGGTGAGCACGGCCAGCAGCAGAAACAGCGGCAGATGGGTGATGACCGGGTACAGATACCGGGCAAGGCCGGTGCCCCAGTGCAGGCTCACCACGGCCTGCAGCGCCAGCATCAGCACGGTGCTCACGGCCAGGATGCCTTTGCGCTGACGGGTCCATTCCAGGTCGCAGAAGGCGGCGGACAGCACGATGCCGAAGACGCCCACCGAGGCGAGGTTGAGCAGAGAAAGAACGGCCGAGACGGTCATAGCATCACCTGCTTTCGGCTGAACGCATATTCCAGATACTGGTTCTTGATATCGGCGGCGCGGCCGTGGGGGATGGGGATCTGCGCGCCGTCCGTCAGCACAAGAGTCTTGGCCGTGATGCTGCGGATGTACTCCATGTTCACAAGGAAGGACCGGTGGGGCCGCAGAAAACAGGGGTATTCCGCCAGCTGGCGGGCCAGCTCGTCCATGCTGCCGGTGCTTTCCAGAATGCGGCCGTCCGTCAGGTGGAACACCAGGGTGCGGCTGAGCACCTCGCAGTAGAGCAGCTTTTCCAGCTCGATGCGAGAGATGCCGCTTTTGCAGCGCAGGACCAGGCTGCGCGGTTCGGCGCGGCGGCACGCGGCCATCACCGAATCCATCAGAGGGAAGAAGCTGTCCTCCCAGATGGGCTTGAGCAGATAGAAATAGGCCCCCACCACATAGGATTCCACCGCAAACTCCGCCGACGAAGTGAGGAAGATGATGTGTACCGTCTTGTCGTACTGCCGGATCTCCTTGGCGGCGGTGATGCCGTCCTCGGCCGGCATGAGGACGTCCAGCAGCAGGATGTCGTAGCGGGCCCCGCTCTCGATGGCGGCCAGCAGGTCCAGCGGGCTGCGGAAGGCAGTGCATTCCAGGTCGGCCTTGCGCTGGGTGCGGTATTTTTCCAGCAGAGCCGTCAGCTGGTCGTGAATGTTCGGGTCATCGTCACAGAACGCGAGCCGGGTCATAGGGCGAGCACATCCTTTGCTGCACGTCTGCGGCCTGCCCCACCCGGGCACAGACCGCATCGCATGATAGAAAAAGTATACCATTTTTTGTGCGGGCTGACCAGTGCATTCGCCGCCTTTTTCCCGAAAGTTCAGCGCGGCAAAAAAAGCGGCACCCCGCTGTCTGTCAGCAGGGTGCCGCTTTTGCGCAGGGGTTTTAATAGGACGTCAGCCCCAGGCTCACATCCAGTGCCTGGTCCACCCGCTTCTGGTCCTCCGGGGTGATCTGCCCGGCGCGCTGGCGCAGCCGGTGCTTATCCAGCGTGCGGATCTGTTCCAGCAGCACCACGCTGTCCTTGGCAA
>ERZ773150.1351-NODE-1351-length-21761-cov-19.327052_pt1 | contig 21761 bp, 19 predicted proteins | sample MGYA00580845_ERZ773150 | MGnify/ENA primary metagenome ERZ773150 (study PRJEB29015, sample SAMEA2737848) | human gut metagenome | biome: human gut; feature: human-associated habitat; material: faeces | place: China | collected 2012 ...
CCAAGCTGCTGTTCAACCTGGCCGTGGAGCATAACATCACCAACCACCTGCTGGCCGCCGACGTAGACATGACACGCGAGGAGTACAACAAGCTGCGCGGCGGCAGCGTCCGCGAGGTCACCAGCACACGGGGTACGATTTCGCTGCGGGATGTAATCAGCGATTCACAAGAGTGACGATTGGAGGTACATCATGTTTCTATACGAAGGAGACTGCTTGAAAAATGTGACCGTCATTCGAGGCGTCCGATATGTGACAGTCAGTCACTACAGCGGTGACAAAGAGGTCTGTGACAAGCTGGGAGATATGCTCGCTGATGCCTTTCGTTCATGCGATCTGCACGAAGTTACGAATGCTTCTTCGTCAGATGTGGATATAGCTATTGACGGCGACTAAGGGTATTGTGTGTGGCGAAAGGAGTGAAAGCTATGGAAGAAAAAGCGGCGGTCTACTGTCGGCTTAGTCAAGACGATGGCAGCGTAGGCGAATCCGGCAGCATTCAGACACAGCGCACATTGCTGACACAATACTGCAAAGAACAGCATATCAGCATCGCGGACTACTACTGTGATGACGGCTGGAGTGGTACAAACTTTGAGCGCCCGGAGTTCCAGCGGATGTTGGAGGACATCGAAAGCGGAAAAGTAAACACGGTCATTGTGAAAGACCTGTCCCGCTTCGGCAGAGAATACGCACAGATGGGCATGTACATTGAACACTACTTCGAGCAGAAAAACGTCCGCTTCATCTCGGTGGCGGAGAGCATTGACTCCGCCAAGGGGCTGGACAATCTGGTGCTGCCCTTCACCAATGTTATCAACTCGTTCTATGCGCGGCAGGCATCCACCAAAACAAGAGCCGCGCACCAGGCCAGAGCAAGAAGCGGAATGTTTATGGGCAGCCGTGCGCCGTTCGGCTATCAGAAAGACCCCGATGACCGTCACCACCTGATCGTCGACCCACCGGCAGCGGATGTGGTGCGGGACATCTTTCGTATGTTCGCTGATGGCATCGGCTATGTGCGGATGACAAAGATCCTGCGGGAAAAGGGAATTCTCAATCCGCAAGCCTACTTCAACCAAAACAATCCGAATTACTATAAAAGTGACTACTGGCGCAGGCCCTTTGACTGGCACGCCAGCTCCATCCGCACCATCCTCGAGAACCCGGTGTATCTGGGAAAGGTGGTTTTCGGCCGCAGCAAGACAAAGGGCTTCTTCGACAAACGGCGTGTGGAAACGGACGAGTCCGAGTGGATCATAGTGGACAATACGCACGAGGCGTTGGTCACACAGGAGCTGTGGGACACAGTGCATCAGATGATGCGCGCCAAGCGACGCGAAAATGCCAGCGGCGAGGTGCAGCCCTTCGCAGGACTGGTGAAGTGCGCGGATTGCGGCTCATCGCTGAATGCCAGCTACGATAAACGTAAGGGGCGATATACGGGCTTCTCCTGCTGGGTATACAAAAACTACGGAAAATCCCGCTGCACCTCCCACGCCATCGGATGGAAAACGCTGAACCAACTGGTGCTGGAGGATATTCGCCGCAATGCGGTGGAGGCGCGGCGGTCAGCACAGGATTACATGGAGATGCTGGTCTCGCTCCACACGGAGAAGCAAAAGGAGGAGGTCGACCGATACAAGCGGGAGCTGAAACGGGTGGACAAGCGTATTGGCGAGGTGTCCAAGATCCTGAACAAGCTCTATGAGGATGCGGCATTAGAGAAAATCAGCGAGGAGCGGTATCAGGCCATGGCTCCGAAATACGAACGGGAGCAGGCCGCCCTCCAAGGGCAGCGGGAGGAGCTGGCAGCAGAGATTTCCAAGAGCGATAAGGTCTACGAAAATATCGAACAGTTCCTGCCCCTCATCTGGAAATATACCGGCATTACAGAACTGACGCCCTACATCCTCAACGAACTGATTGAGAAAATAGTGGTACATGAAAAGGTAGTCGGGCCAGATGGTGTCAAGACCCAGCAGGTAGACATCTACTACAAATTCGTCGGCTGCATCAACCAACGGCGTAATGGCGGCTGCACCGGCGAGGTGATCAAGGCGGATGCTAAAGTAATCCGAACAGCATGAACTGTAATCGGATATAAGGCTACAGGCACGCCAACTTAGGGTGATGCCCCACGGCAGAGCATGCATTCTTTCAAACTTAATGTTATCTTAAATCTGTTTACCTGTCTACTATGGCAGCGGTGTAGAATCTCAAAAATCATAATTTTATTTGTTTATCTATGAAAAAACTGCTATGATACAAAGTATAGAAAAGTATATATGGCCTAAGCCTTATGGAAAGGAGTTGTTCTGGGAATGAAAACTGAACTCATATATCTTTGGATCAACAAAGACCCACATGGATGTTTTCAGCAGGAAGGATTTAATCTTTCTCCTAAATACCATGTGTCGTATTCCTGTGATAGCAAGGAGTTGAAAATTGATCCTATAGAAGCAATCAATGTTTTCCAATCAAATAACATCGCAAATGTAACTGCAATTATTGGTGAAAACGGAACCGGAAAAACAACTCTATTGAAATATCTAACTACTCTTGACGACGTGCCACTAACAGAGGAAACCCGCGAAGAATATACTGATTGGCATGAGTCCCAAAATGAATTACATGAATTCATAGCAGTATATGTAGAACGGGAATCGGGAACTTTTCGAATAATCAACCGAACCCCTGATACTCTCATCAATGATGGCAACACTGTGCCGCCGTATAGTGTTGATGAGTTCAGGAATGATGACTACATTGGAAAGATATCGCATGTTTATCTGTCAAATGGAGCGTATTGCAATACTGATAATATGCGGGAAGACGGGAAAATAAATCATACCACGATAAGCGACTCGGCACTACCTGCAATGTTCCACGATTTCTATTGCAGGAAATATGGTGCTTCCGTAGATGGTATAGGCATCGCAGATACACCATTTAACGCATTAGCCAATATGCTTGCTTCGCAGGAAACTAGTCAAACGTCACAGGCACTTATTGATTTAGTGTTTTATCTATTCCTGAATGAGACAGGTGGAACCTTTAGAGGGAAGAAACTGAATTATGTGTTGTTTTCTGTCAAAAGTGCATTGAAAAAAATAAAAACTATGCCGCATCCAATCAGCTACACAACACGCTACGCCCAAGAAGAATACATAACACGCATATATGAAATATGCTGCACGATCACTCAATCAGTAAGCGGAGAAGGAATATGGCATGATTTGGTCTGCAATTTAGCCTTCGAATTGCTCTTTGTATCTGAAGAATTTGCATCTGAAATACCTGTAGGAGCGCAGCAAGACGCTGACCGCTTATTCGACCTATGTGTAGAGTATGTATATAGATTGCCTGACGGCGGAGAAAGAAACTACTACAACCATGCTATTGATGAAATTCAAATAGTAAAATCTATCCTTGTGCATGCGGAAATGCAAACCAACTTATTGCCTGAAAACGATTTGGGGCGAGCAATATTTGCCAAAATTAATATGGTATCATTAAAGCCGCTGGTTGATCATATACAAAGTAGTCCCTCGTTCATCCTTAAGTATTTGGACATTAGAAATTTCGAATTATCTTCGGGTGAGAGAGCATTACTCAACCTCGTATCGCGACTATACTTTACCTCCCAAATGGATTCTTTCTTTGAGGGCATGGAATTTGGTTGGAACGATAGTATTTTGCTCCTTATTGATGAGATTGATCTCTATTTACATCCAGAATGGCAACGACAAATAATAAAGGATCTTTTAGATACAATCAAAACAATCTTTCCTGAAAACTATTTCCAGATAATCATAACAAGCCACTCCCCTATTATTCTTTCGGACATACCAAAGGAAAACGCGATTTTTCTTAGGCGAAACACAAACGGAAAAATAATACAGGATAAGCACCATTTTCAAACTTTTGGTGCCAATATTTACACGCTTTATAGAGACGCGTTCTTTATTGAAAATGGGTTAGCAATGGGAGGGTTCGCAAAAGAAACAATTAACTCGTGGATATTGGAAATTAAAGCGGGTGGAGTTGATCCTGATGGAGTAAAGAAGAAATCAGAATTGATAGGTGAACCGATTATTCGGAAAAGGCTTGAAAAGCTTATGCAAGAGAGAGGAGATCAGCTCACAAGAAGAATCATACAGCAAGATGAACGGCAACGCATACTTGAATTTTTACGGGAACAGAAGGCGAACATCCAACACCAGATTGACATTTTAGAGGGGCGGCAGGATGATTAAGTTGTCAGAGATAAGCACGGAAAACACGGAGAAGTTTTTGGAGGACACCCATAGAAGAATGTATGATATGCTTTCAGATTCCGAAAGGGATGCAAATTATGGAAGAATAATTTACTATTGCAGCACAGAAGGACATTTGGATAACGGGAAAATTAGGCGCTTACTTACTGGCAATATTTCTGATCTGAGAGATGCTATCGTAAATATCGGCCCAATCGAGAATGTTGCTGTAAAAAGGAAATTCGAAAATCTATATAATAACTTCTGCAATAGAACCCTTGGCAAGAATTGGGCGCAAATGCTTGGGGTCACAGTCTGCCCTTATTGTAATCGAAGCTATGTGTTTACTTTGAGGAAAGGAACTCGCCCTCAATACGATCATTACTTTCCAAAATCGAAGTATCCGTATCTTTGCATTTCTATGTATAATCTAATTCCCTGTTGCTCTGTCTGTAACAGTTTAAAGCGCGATAAAAATACACATGAAACGCCGATTATCTATCCGTATACGGATTCTTATGGAGAAAAGGCTGTGTTTGAGGAAAGTGGAGTTAATGCTGACAACATTGAAGCATGGCTTGGAACGGCAAAAGAATATAAAATAACAATTAGATACGCGGATGATATTGAGGATGAACTCAAAGGTAAAATAAAGAACGCTGTTACCATTTTCAAATTGGAGGAGTTGTATAGCAAACATAGTGATTATGTGCGGGACATTTTGAGAACTGCCCATATTTACAGCGATGACTATTTTGAAGGGTTGGTAACGCAATATCCTGATTTATTCAAGAGCAAAAAAGAAGCGAGAGATTTTGTGTTTTTCAATTACTTGGAAGAACGGGATTGGGGAAAAAGAGTTTTGGCAAAGCTGACCCATGATATAGCGCAGAAAGTAAGCGACTAATGTTCCCTTTACCAACAACCAGCGGTCGCCGGTTCGAATCCGGCCACAAGCTCCAAAACCCTTGGAATCGCAATGATTTCAAGGGTTTTTTCTTGTTTTCATCAAAATTTTAGACCTCCTGCGTTCCCCACCTAAACTCAGGGACGCAGGAGGTCTAACGATGAACCGCAAAATAAAACGCATACCGCAAACAACGCTGTCCATGAAAAGGGCATTTGACGAATTTGTGGTCGCTCAGACCGCAAAAGGTCTTACCGAACCGACCATCAAAAACTACCATGCACATTTCCACTCCATCAGCAGGCACATTGATATAGAGAAGTCGTTTTCCGACCTGACGCAAACCGACATTGACGGTATGATCGTTTCAATGAGAAAAAGCGGGTTGGCAACAAATTGGACCGTGTTGCATCGATCTACTTGCACAGCTTGTCCCTCGGTATCACGGTGCGGCTGCCGATCTTCAGCACAGGGTGGCCTTTGGTGTATTGCACACAGTTCCAGTTATGCTCCAAGGCTAATGTGATAAAAGACAAGGCGTTGGCTTTCGCATGTCATTCCAGTCTTCGTGTGTCCTTCAGGTCACCTATGAGTCCTTCCGCTTCCTCTGCAAGATCCGCCAGAGTGTAGTCCGGCTGATTCCCAGTTTTTCAGCGACTTTTGTTTGATTCTGCTTGCTCTGCGCAAGCTGTCGGCAGACCACGTCGTAAATAATATCATCCAGCGGCTGGTCGATATTGATGCTCTCTGCTGGAGATGCAGAAAATGTTCCTGCGCCCTCCTGCCGCAGCAGATTCCGCACCATATCCGCCGTTATATACGGTCCTGCAGTCTGCAGGATAAGTTCTTTTACGATGCGCCTGAACTGATTCAGATTCCCTGGCCAGGAGTAACCCATCAGTACATCCAACGCTTCCGGCAAAAAACCGATAACCTGCTTAGTCAGCTGTGTATTGAATTCGCTGGTATACAGGGTCGCTAATGCCGGGATCTCGTGAATGCGGTCCCGCAGCGGAGGAAGGCACAGATAGACGAACTCCTCCTGGGTGGCATATCGGCAGATAGGAATATCATCCGCTGTTTTTCCGTCCGTTACGACAGAAAAAAGATATTTATTTCCGGAATTCGTGCGTATATGCCGCAGGAGTGCGCTGCATTGGCTTTCGCTCAAACACTCGGCGTTCTGGAAGAAGATGGTCATCCGCTGGGAAAACAGGACAGAATTTGGCTGGTTGGTGAAGGACTGCCAGAATTTTGGTGTGGCCCTGGCGCAGTTTACCACATAAAGCGGCCATTCCTTATAGGGACTGTTGCTGTATAGAGCGTTGGCGACTTTGTTTTTCGACGTACCACTCTCTCCGATAATGAGGATGGGGATGTTGACAAGAGCGTATTGCTCAATTTCGCTGCGCAGAAAGGAGTTTGCATAGTTGGTAAAGTAGTGTGGGGAAATATCATTCGCGGTATAGACGGTAAGGATCTGCGATTCGCCGCCATCTGTTTGCAGCGGCTGCGCCGTAAACAGATAGTATTTTTCATTGTGGATATAGCTGTATTCGTAGGAGATCGCATACTGTTCGCCTCCTATTTTTCGGGAGAAGTCTCGATTTTCCAAGGCAGATACCGTTGTGATGAAGTTTTTGAAAAACTGCCGCAGCTTATGCTTTTCTTTTAAAGCAGCGTTTTCCCAGCAAGAATTGCCTTTGCTGTCGAGAATCGCATAGTATGTATTTCCGCCCTGCGTGATTTTTCGGAGCAGTCCCTCTTTGGCACCCTGCACAGACAACAGCTCATAGATGTAAAGTGCCTCATTCAGCGTAGACTCCAGGCTTTCGATGCCCGAGGTGATCAGCACAGCATCCAGCGAGCAGCGCTGGGCGTATGCGGTGGTAACTGCATCGCCGATGATCAATGAAAAGCCCTGCGCATTCAAGGACTGTATCAAACCGTGCAGGTGCTGTGCGGAGTCTAACGTATACACCGGAATGTCAGATTGCAACACGCCGCAAATCAGCCGCGCCATCTTGCTGATGCTGGGATACGCAACAATGGCAGACTTGCCCGGATAATTTTCCACCAGGCGGATCGTACTGAGCACATCATAGCTGGACAGAGAAATATCAATGACCGGAATACTTGTCACAGTGCGGATGATCTCGGCTGTGCCACCTCGTGAGATGATAATATCGTAATCCTCCGAAGGGATCGTCTGCACCAGCTTGGCGCCCTCCTCCAAGTCACCGACCAAAGCTGTCAGCTGAATCTCGGGGCGGTCTGCACACAGATTGACAATCAGATTCCGCATACTTTCATAGGGAGCGATGGCAAGTATTCGACACATAGGCGCCTCCAATTGTTCTGTTTTGAAACATCAAAAGTTTGGCTTTGCAGATTATTTACATTTCGTTTCACATATAAACGCGCGGTAGGGGAAATCGCCTTGTAAAACGCAACAATACATGCAATCATTATTATAACTTCGGAACAACGAATGTCAAATTAAAAGTAGGAGCATCGTTATGTCAAAAGCAATATGCAGCGTAAAGACCCCTGGATGCACATATCTGGGCATAAATGCCACAGAAAAAATCAGTGGTATTTTAGAAAAAGAAAATGCCAAAAAAGTCATTGTTTTGACAGACCGCGGCGTTTATGATACAGGCTTATGCACCCGCGTACTGGAGCAGTTGAACGGTGCTGCGTATCACCTGTACACGGATATTAAGCGGGAGCCCAGCTATCTGGATGTTGAGGACGTAGTCCAGACCATTGAAGACCTGCAATGTGACATGATCGTCGCCGTCGGCGGTGGCAGCGTAATGGACACAGCAAAGCTCTGCTCCGTATTGAAAAATGCTCCGTATTCCATAAAGGACCTTCTGCGTGATCCCGCGTTGGCCCATAAGCAGATCAAAACAGTGTTTCTGCCGACCACCTGCGGGACCGGCTCGGAGGCCACCTGCAACGCGATCGTTGCCATTCCAGAGGAAAGCGTAAAAAAAGGAATCGTCAATGACGAAATGATCCCTGATTATGCTATTCTGGACCCTGAAATGATCCGCCATCTGCCGCCTGCTATCGTAGCTGCTACAGGAGTGGATGCGCTGGCCCATGCTGTGGAGTGCTACACATCTTTGAAGGCCACTCCTCTCAGTGACCTCTATGCAAGGGAAGGCGCGCGCCTGATTTTCCACAACATCGTGAAAGCTTACCGCGATCCGGAGGACATGGATGCCAAGAAAGCCATGCTGCTGGCAGCCTATTATGGCGGGATCGCCATTACCGCCAGCGGGACAACGGCCGTTCACGCGTTGTCCTATCCGCTGGGCGGAAAGTTTCATATTGCCCACGGCATTTCCAATGCCATTCTGTTTAGCCCTGTCATGAAGGTGAACCGCAGTGCCTGTGCACAGGAAATGGCACAGCTCTGTGACACTGTATTTCCTGAACAGCGCACGGGAACCATAGAACAGCGATCACTGTATCTGCTCCATGCTATTGAGCAGGTCATCCGCGACACGGACATCCCGACAAATTTGAAACAGTACGGCGTCAAAGGCAGTGACCTGGACTTTTTAGTGGAGGCCGGTGGCCAGCAGCGGCGTCTCCTGGATAATAACAGAAAAGAATTGACGATAGAGGAGATCCGGAACATATACCTCTCTGTTCTGCCGGAGGATGAAAAATGACAAAACGACCCATTATTGGAGTTACCATGGGCGATCCCTGCGGAAATGGCCCTGAAATCACGATAAAGGCCCTATCCGATCCAGAGCTATATCGGAAGTGCCGCCCCATCGTCATCGGTGATGCCGCCTGCATGCAGTACGCGCTGGAAACGGCAGAACGGATTGGTGTTGTGAAAAAGGGGACGCTCGCGGTGCACCTTGTTCATTCAGTAGACGAAGCACTCTTTACTTTCGGCAGCATCGATGTATATGACTTAGGCATTGTGACCGACATTTCTGACAGAAAGTTCGGAATCGCCTGCCCGCTGGGTGGCGAAGCGGCTTTTCAGTATGTAAAAAAGGTCATTGAGCTGGCCATGGAAGGTCAGGTGGATGCCACTGTCACCAATGCGCTGAGCAAAGAGGCTATCAACATGGCGGGGCATCATTTCAGCGGGCATACGGAGATTTACGCCCATTTTACAGGCACTGAAAAGTACACCATGATGCTGGCCCACGAAAATCTGCGGGTGGTGCACGTTTCCACGCACGTCTCGTTGCGGGAGGCTTGCGACAGGGTGAAGAAAGACCGCGTGCTGGATTGCATCCGCATCGCCAACGATGGGTGCAGATCCTTGGGAATCCAGTCCCCCAAAGTCGCTGTTGCGGGTCTGAATCCCCATTGTGGTGAGGATGGCCTGTTCGGCCGGGAGGAAATAGATGAGATCCAACCGGCGATCAATGCGGCGCTGGCCGAGGGCATCTGCATTCCAGACGGAAAACCCACGCCAGCAGACACGGTGTTCAGTAAGGCGATCGGTGGGTGGTACGATATCGTTGTCTGCATGTACCATGATCAGGGCCACATCCCACTGAAGGTAAAAGGCTTTGTGTATAACAGGGAGGCTGGTAAATGGGATGCGGTGGCCGGTGTGAACGTCACACTGGGCCTTCCGATCATCCGTACCTCGGTGGATCACGGAACAGGCTTTGGCCACGCCGGACAGGGCTACGCAAATGAATTGAGTCTGGTGAATGCCATTGACTATGCGATCCGCTTTGCCGCCTATCGTTCGACGGTAAAACAATGAGAGGACACAGCATGTACATAGTATTGGCTGATGATCTTACCGGTGCGATGGACACCGGGATCCAGTTCCGCAAATATGGGATTCAAACCAGTGTGATCGTAAGTGCGGATGACTGTGAGCTGCGCGGCGATTCTTGTGCAGGGGCAGTCTCCATCAACAACAGCTCAAGAGAGCTGTCCGGCTCAGAAGCGTATGAAAAAACACTGCGGGCGGTCCACAGGCTGTCACTGTCTCCGCAGGATATCCTGTATAAAAAAATCGATTCCATGATGCGTGGGAATCCGGTGCAGGAGATCGATGCAGCGCTGGAAGCATCTGGCTGCAGGAAAGCGATCGTGACACCCAGCTTTCCTCAGGAAGGCCGCATTGTCAGGGAGGGAGTCCTGCATTTGCCGGACGGCTCATCTCAGGATCTACTACAGCGGTGGCACAGGGAATCCCGCTTTCCGGTTCGGCCGATCGCAAAGGAAATGCTTCAGGACACGGCGACGGTAAGAGATATGCTGTTTTCGCCGCAGACGGAGGTGGCCCTCTTCGATGCAGAAGATCAGGAAACGCTCCGGCGCATTGCGGATGTTTGCCGGGATATCCCGGGTATCCTGTACTGCGGCTCTGCTGGGCTTGCACGGGAACTGCCTGTCCCGCAGGATGACGCGCCCAAAAGTGCGCCGTGGAACGGCGTAGGAAAGATCTTCGTTGTAACAGGATCCATGAAAATGGAGACAGCTGCTCAAATCAGGCAGCTCAGTCAGAAAGGCTTTCAGATCGTTCCCCTCCGCGTTGCTGCGCTGAACCGCGCGGAAGACAAGGCTGAGGAGATAAGCAATGCCTGCAGGGCGACCGCTGCGGCGCTGCACGGTGACGGTCCGGGCGTGGTGCTCACCTTCGACTATCTGCTGCACGCAGCATCTAAAGGAGAGGCTGCTGAAAGCGAGACTACACCGGAGCAGCGAAAGGCGGCGCTTCATCTTGCAGGCAGCTTGGGAGCGGTAGTTAGGGCGCAGGATGACCGCCTTTATGATGCTATGATCCTTGTCGGCGGCGACACGGCACTGAGTATATGTCAGGCGCTCAACGTGCATCGTATCTGTTTGTGGGACGAGGTCACGCCCGGAATGCCTGCCGGGATATTTGGTGATGGCAACGCGGCTGGGCTTCCGGTCGTAACGAAGTCCGGCGCGTTTGGCGATTGCAAGGCATTGAGCCGCGCAGTAGAATATATCAAAAAAGAGTAAGATCATAAGGAGGGCAAGAGAGGCTATATGGCAAAAGATCGCTATGTGGGAGTTGTACCTCCCATCGTAACGCCCGTTGACAAATTTGAGCGGGTAGATGAGGCTGCCCTGCGCGGAATCGTAAGACGCTGCAAAGATGTGGGGCTTCATGGTGTGTTCGTTGCAGGCTCCAACGGAGAGTGCATGGCTTTGACACAGGCTGAGCGCAACCGCGCGATCCGCATCGTTCTGGACGAGGCCGGACCGGATTACCCGGTCATGAGCGGTGTGATGGACAGCAGTACCCAGCGGGTCATCGACAATATCAAGGCGCTGGAGGACATGGGTGGTGACGTGGCCGTCGTAACGCCGGTATTCTATGCACGCCACGCGACACAGGACGAGACAGTCCGGCATTTCGAGGAGATCCTGCGCCATACGAAGGTCAAGCTGATGATCTACAATATCCCCATGTTCACTGGACTGAATCTCACGCCGGAGACCATCATCCGCATTGCGGAGTTGGACAGTAGGGTGATCGGCTGCAAGGATACATCCGGTAATTTCCCGGGATTCCAGAAGCTGCTCCGCCATTTCAAGGACTCCGATTTCATCCTGCACCAGGGCTCTACAAACCTTGCCGCAGCCAGCATGCTGCTGGGCGCAGACGGCTTTGTCCCGTCGCTGGCGCCGGTATTCCCGAAGGTCCACCTGAAGGTCTATCAGTTCGGCAAGGCTGGTAACATCGCGGAAACCATGAAGTGGAATGAGTTGCTATCGGATGTCTGCACGCTTTATCCGATGGCAAAAAGTCAGACGTCGTCCACCAAATATGCCATGAGCAAGGTATGCCCCATGAGCTATCGGTCCATTCTTCCCACGGAACCCATCACGCAGAGCGAAATGGCACAGATAGACGCGCTCATGGACAAATACCGGGATGCGATGTAATCGGCCGGCTGCGGGAGTATATGTATGAAAAAATTGATTAAAAATGCAAACGACTTCGTCCTGGCTGTGCTGATGCTGGCACTGAGCCTGTTTCTGCTGCTCTACCCGAACATTACATCCAACATCCCATCTGTCTCGATGGGTGGATATTTTACGCGGCCGGATGTGTATATCCGGATGCTGGCGCTGTTTCTGGCAGCAGCCTCACTTGCGCTGTTGATCCGCTCCCTGAACCTGGGAAGGAAGTCCCAGCAGACATCAGGATTTCATTTTACAATCAACAGCACCGTCATCATGACGGTGGCCGCGTTGCTACTGTACTGTGCTTTGCTGCCTGTGGCAGGTTTCTACATCTGCACCGCTGTGATCCTTCTGTTCCTTAACGGCCTGTATGTGTACAAGGAAAATAACAAGAAGCTGAAGGATTACTCAAAAAAGGAGTTGACGAAGTATGCCGTCATTGACGTGGTCTACACCGGATGCATGGTGGCCGTGCTGTGGCTGGTCTTTGCGAAGCTCCTAGGCGTCCGCCTGCCGTAATCGTACCCTCTCGCAGATGTCTGCGAACAAAATAGTAAAACAAAAATCAGAAGAAAACAGGAGGAAAGTATGAAAAAGTTTTTTGGCCTGCTCCTTGCCGCAGTGATGACGTTCAGTCTGGTTGCCTGCGGAGCCCAGAACGTCCCCAGCGATAACACCTCTGATGATTATCCCAGCGGCCCCATCACTTGTATTGTTCCCTACGCCGCAGGCGGCGGCTCCGATGTCCTTACGCGCACCATCATGAAGTACATCTCCTTGCCCAATAATGTCAACATGGTGGCTGTCAACGTAGAAGGTGCCAGCGGCTATACTGGTTGCCTGCAGGCCGCGAAATCGGATCCGGACGGCTACACTATCCTTGCGCACAACCCCATGGACGTGGTGGGCTTCACGTTGAGCGGCTCCACCACCGAGGAACTCTATAAGGAAATGGAGCTGATCTGCTGCGTGGTGAATGACTACGGTGTGGTCATGACCAACACGACCACCGGCTGGACGAGTCTGGACGAGATGGCTGCCTATGCAAAAGAGCATCCGGGCGAGGTAAAGCTGGGTACCACTGGCGTCAACACGGTGAACTATGCCGATACGCTGCGCCTGATGAAGGCTCTTGGCATTGAGAACGATATTACCGTCGTCCCCTTTGATGGCGGTTCCGCCGCCAATACGGCACTTCTGGGCAACCAGATCCAGCTGTTGACCATGTCCGTTTCCGATACGAAGAGCTACGTGGCTTCCGGCGATTTCTATGGTCTGGTCGTCTTCGGTGAGGATCGCGCCAAGGCGCTGCCCGATACGCCCTGCAGCAAGGAACTGGGTATTGACATCACCACCACCAAGCCCCGCGGCTACTATGCGCCCGCCGGCACCAGCCAGGAGGTGTTGGATCTGCTGGCAGACGCCATCGAGGAAGTGACCAAAACCGAGGAATTTGCAACACTGGTCGAGGGCTACGGTTGGGAGATCAACTTTGTCCGCGGCAGTGAGATGCAGCCCAAGATCGAGGCCTGGGCCGAAGAGCTGGCTCCGGTGTTCCAGGAGATCCTGAACGCGAACTGATCGGCACTACACATTCCCGTCTGCGGAGAGCCGTTGTTATGACGGCTCTCCGCACTGGACTATGATCATGCAAAGAGGAGTACGCATATGGAAGTAATTACAGCAGGGATCGGTGCAATGCTCTCTGATCCCATGTGCTTTGTGGTACTGCTGTTCGGCGTGTTGATGGGGATCATCTTCGGATGTATCCCCGGTCTTACGGCAACACTAGGCGTGGCGCTTATGATCCCCATCACCTACACAATGACCGCGCATCAAGGCCTGACACTTCTAATTGCCATCTACGTAGGCGGCATCAGCGGCGGCCTGATCACAGCAACGCTGATCAACATACCCGGCACACCGTCCTCGATCTTCACCTGCTACGACGGATACCCCATGACAAAAGCGGGAAGGCCTGGCGAGGCACTGACGATTGGCGTGTTTGCCAGTCTCATTGGCGGTACCGCCTCTGCGCTGGCACTGATCCTGATCGCACCGCAGTTGGCTAAGGTCGTGCTGGCGTTCGGCAGTTGGGAGTACTTCGCAGTCTGCATTCTTGGTTTGGCCGTCGTGATCACCATGTCTTGTGAGGACGTGGTCAAAGGCCTGATCGGCGCACTGCTGGGACTTCTGTTGGGATGTGTCGGCATTGACGCTGTTTCCGGCGTGAGCCGGCTCGACTTTGGCAACTGGCAGCTGCAGGGCGGCATCCAGTCCACAGCGCTGATGATGGGTCTGTTCGCGATCCGCGAGATCCTGCATCAATCTGTGGATCTGAAAGAGCCGAGAATGCACATCAGTATGCAGAAGACCAGCTTTCTGCCGCACCTGAAGGAAATGAAGGGTTGTGCAAAGCCCATCGCACTGGGCTGCCTCATCGGCACCGGCATAGGCATCCTGCCCGGCATCGGCCAGAATGCTGCGACGATGATCACCTACAATCAGTCAAAATCGGTGTCCAAGCACCCAGAGCGCTTTGGACACGGCTCTCCCGAGGGCATCTGCGCATCTGAAACCAGCAACAACGCCGTCAATGGCGGCGCATTAATCCCGCTGGTAACGATGGGCATTCCCGGCGATCTGACGACCTCCGCCCTGCTGGGTGGCCTGACGATACATGGGCTTCAGGCCGGCCCGCTGCTGTTTACGCAGAATCCTGACATCATAGGTACGATCATGGTCGCCTACGCATTGGCAAATTTTGTCATGTATATCATGGAGCTTGGCCTCCTGAAGCTGTTTATCCGCGCCATCGATGTGAAATTCTCCTTCCTGTTCCCGGCGATCTTGATGTTCTGTGTCATGGGCGTACTTGCCCTAAATAATCGGATGTTTGATGTCTGGATGATGATGCTCTTTGGTGTCGTTGCCTATGTGTTGGAGCAACTGGGCGTGGACATGACGCCCATCATCCTCGGCTTTATTCTCGGCCCCATGATTGAGAAGTACTTCCGCTCTGCGATGATCGCATCCTCTGGAATGTTCCTGGATGTATTTACACGCCCGATCTCCTGCGTTTTCATGATCGTTGCAGTGACATTTTTGCTGCTGCCTCTGTTCAAGATGCTTCGATGCAGGCAAAAGGCGCGCAAAGGCTGATGATTTACAGGAGGCTGCTATGGTCAACTGCCGTTATACGGTCACGGCGGATATCTACGAAGACCTCATCGAATTGCAGATACGGTTGAAAAACCGCACACCGTCTCAGCAGTTAAAGTTCTGGGGGCTCAATGTAGGGTTCCTGATAGCTGCCATTCTTTTCCTGCTGCTGGAACGGGACTATTCTATTGTGCTGCGCATCCTGCTCTTCGCTGCCGCTGCAGCAGCAGCGGGTCGCGGGGCCTTTCGGATGTTTTTCACGCGGTTGCAGGCAAAACGAACCGTCGGCGGATACCTGAAACAGCTGGACGATGGCTATCTGGGCCCGCACCATCTGTATACGGCGGGACCGAGTCTGCTTTGCCGCTATGGGACCCAGACGAAAAGCGTATCCGGCTCTGCCATACAGAGTATTATCCCGCTGAAAAGCTGTGCTGCACTGGTGGCTGATGGTGTCATTTTCGACGCCATTCCCATTCAGGTAGTGCAGGAGACACATCTGGATGATCTGCTGCTGCGGTTTGCCGCGGACTGCCAGCGACAGGAGTTGGCGGAGCTGGCAGAAAAGCTCCGCCACGATCTGGAAAAGGAAGCTCCCATTCAGCAGGTCTTTTCATGGCCGGACGATGCCGCCACGCTGGAGCGTCAGGTCACTGGCCATCGGCTCTATTATACAACAGTCCGCGCCTGGCGGGGCGGTACGCTGATCCGCCTGCTGATTGGGCTGTACGGCTTAGGGGTCCTGCTCCTGGGTGGCAACATATATCTCGGAGCGGGCTTTTTCCTGCTGGGCTACTTTTTGAGTCGGCAGTTCCTGCTGTGTTTTACGCCTGCGGTACGCCGCATAACAGCTACAGCGCTGGGCCAAGCCTCGCAGGATGCACAGTGTACACTTTTCGTGCAGGCAGAGAAGCTGACCTTGCTTCAGCGCGGTTCGGTGCTGACCATGGAAAAGCCTACATTTGCGGCGAAACGAGCCTCGCGAACGGCACTCTGCTTGTATGGCACAAACGCGGAGATGCTGACACTCCCGCGGGAGTTAGCGGATGAAACGAACATGCAGAAGTTTTTTAGTTGAGGAATACAAACGGTTATGAAAATCATTCGAACGGTTCTGGGAGATATTCCGGCATCTGAGATTGGAAAAACGGACTCGCACGACCATCTGATCCGCAGCGGCGGACCAGAGGTCGTGCGCAACCCTATGTTTTTAATGGACGACACTGCCGCAGCAAAGCGGGAGTTCGGCGCATTTCTCGCATCCGGTGGGAAGACCATGGTTTGTATGGACCCTATCGGCTGCGGCAGAAATGTCGGAAAAATGGCAGAGATAGCGGAGGCTTACCGCGGACAGGGAAATCTGGTCATGGTCACTGGCTTTCACAAGGCGGAGAACTATGATCCCAGAGTATCTTTTCTGGCCACGGTGGATGAGAAAAAGATCGCCGCGCTGATGTGCCTGGAGATCACAGACGGAATGGATCTGCACAGCTATAACGGTCCTGTCGTGGAGCGTACCGCCTACAAAGCCGGACTGATCAAGGCAGGAACAAGTTATAGGCTGATCACACACCTGGAGCAGAAAGCGCTCCGAATCGCGGCCATGACGCAGCGGGAAACGGGGTGTGCCATCTCTATTCATACTGAAAATGGGACGATGGGGCCACAGATACTGGATATACTGGCTGCGGCAGGTGCTGATTTGGAAAAGACCGTCCTTTGCCACGTCCAGCGCGATCCGAACTTGGTGTACTATAAAAAACTACTGGACCGCGGCGCAGTTCTCTGCATCGAAGAGGCAAACAAGCCCCACCTGCGTTCTGATCAGGCGCTTGCGGAGATCCTAAAGCAGCTGGTGGATGCCGGTTATGAACAGCAGCTTCTGCTGGGTATGGACGGCGGCCGGCAGGAAGCGTTGGCGGCTTATATGGCACCGGAAGGGATCGCCAACGGCTTATCCTATCTGTTTGCGGATTTCGCCCCCATGCTGCTTCAGCAGGGGATCTCCGCATCTGCGCTGGAGATGATGCTGGTCCACAATCCGGCACGCGTTTTCTCTATGGAAGTATCATAAGAAGGACGGAAATACCTATGAAATTTGTAATGACGCAGTCCCTTTGTGCCGAGGGATTGGCACTTTTAGATCAGGCACACGTTGACTATATCAGCGCTGATGACGGAGATCCCAATCACTATCCCCAGCTGATGCAGGATGCGGATGCCCTGATCGTCCGCATCGGAAAGTGTGATGCAGCCGCTCTGGCCTGCTGCCCACAGCTGAAGGTCATCGGGCGGCCCGGCATCGGGTATGATTCTGTAGACGTTACGCAGGCAACAAAGCTGGGCATTCCCGTTGTGGTCACTCCGGGCGCAAACGGGCGATCCGTTGCGGAGCACACCGTTGCCATGATGCTGTCGCTGTCCAAAAATCTTGTCGAGGCAAATAACGAGACCCTGCAGGGTCACTGGAGCATACGGGATGCACATAAAGCCTTCCAATGGGAAGGCAAGACTGTCGGCATTATCGGTCTTGGTCCGATCGGTCGCGAAACCGCGAAGATCTGCCTGGGCATCGGCATGAAGGTCATCGGCTTTGATAGTTTCTTCTCAAAAGAACAGATACAGTCGTGGGGGGTCGAATATTGCCAGAACAAAGAAGACCTTCTGCGCACATCAGATATCGTCTCCGTGCATATGCCGCTGGTGGAGGCCACCCGAAATCTGATCTGCGCATCCGAGCTGGCCCTGATGAAAAAGACTGCGCTCCTTATCAATACCAGCCGCGGTGGGATCGTCAACGAGGCGGATCTGCTGCAAGCCCTGACGTCCGGCCAAATTACGGCCGCAGGGCTGGATGTCTTTTGCAGCGAGCCTCTGCGTGTGGATGACCCTCTGCTCCAGGCGCCCAATCTTCTGGTCACGCCGCACGCCGCCGCCCAGACGCGGGAAGCGGTCATTCAGATGGCGACCATGTGCGTGGAGGGATGCCTCGCGGTTTGCCGCGGGGAACAATGGCCATACGTGGTGGACAAGAACGTATATGATCACCCGCGCTGGGCAGATTGCAAATAATACAAACAGGAGCGTGCTGTATAAAAGCACACAAAAGCGGTTGGAAGTCATGCAACTTCCGACCGCTTTTCTACATTTCGCAATTTTTCGTATGTTTGAATTTTCTTTATAAATTTGGGGCCACAGGATTCGGTGTTCTGTGGTCGTCTTCTGTCCGTCAGGATCAGAATGTCCGCCCTGCCCGCTCCCGTTCTGCCGCAAGGTCCGCTTTCATTTTCTGAACGAGGTCTTTCAGCTTTTCCTCGCATTCCTCGCGGGTATGGGCGTAGACGTTGCCACTGCGCTTTTTGCCGTCCGGTCCTCTTGGGGAATATTTGCCTCCTCAGCGGTGTTCACCGAGCTGACTGACGCAACCGGTCCCCTGCTTTCACCGCGGTAAAGGTCGTCATATTCTCCAACGCAAGTTTTCGAACAGGAGGCATGATTTGTTCCCTCTTTGCAATGCCGTGGTCAAAGTCTACCGTCGTTTTTACCCGCATATCGTCGGTGATGTGTGCGTAAATGTTCAGCGTTGTTGCCACGGAATTGTGATCGATAATGGTTGAGAGCGTTTTTACATCCATACCGTATTCGAGCAACGTCGTGGCAAAGGTGTGGCGCAGATTGTGGAAGCAGACGTGTTCAGAGACTGCCAGCTCCAGTATTTTGCTCAAGCGCTCGCGCACGACGGCAGGGCCGAGCGGCGCATCCGCTATTTTCGGAGAGGGAAATATCCCGCATGAATGGAAAGTCGTCTTATACATCTCCATGCTCAATAACAAACGAATGACTCGCACAGGCAGGATACTATAACCGTAGAGTTTTTTCACACTGATATCAACGGCCTGCCCATACCCGGTATGTCTGTTATATTCCCAGTACGGCTCCACCATATTCCAGCGCTCCATGAGTGGCTTCGACGCATCACGCACATAAAGAAAATCTTTTTGGGACAGACCTGCCGAAATCACACTGGAAGCCATATAATGCCTTAGATATTCACGCAAGATATCGGTTTCCTTTTCTCTTGCCGCCTCGCAGGGCGCGAGATGTTCATGCGTATCATAGATGGGAATGCTGTTGAGATATACGCCCTCTGCTGAGGTCATCCGGCTGAACAATGTCATCAATCGAGGCTTGGAACAGCCGGAGTCCCCAGAAGCAGTCATGATGCTGATCTTACAGGGGGCAGCCGCACGATACGACTGTTGCCCGGACACCATTTGTGGATACGAAAATTCTGACCGCCTGACGAAAGTGAACTGGCGCCGCTTTCACCGGGCGGTTTCTCATATCACCATCACACCGGACGGCGCGGTAAGGCTTACATTTTTGGATGACGAAATGAAGGGAAAGGACGAATGATACATGGAAACAACGGCGACAACTTTGGAACGCCGGGTGTGGGTGATCCCTGCAACCAAGGCACCGGAGGCCCTCCGTAAAGCGCAAGACGGCAAAATGCGTGTAGCGGCATACTGCCGCGTCTCCACCGACAGTGAGGAGCAGCTCAACAGCTATGAGGCTCAAAAGAGCTACTATACCCAGAAGATCCAGGATAGCCCGGATTGGGAAATGGCGGGGATCTATGCAGACGAGGGCATCACGGGTACCAGCCTCAAGAAATGAACAGAGTTCAAAAAGATGATCACTGCCTGTAAACGAGGCCATATCGACCTCATCATCACAAAATCTCTCTCCCGCTTTGCCAGAAACACCGTGGACTGCTTGGAAACAGTGCGCCTGCTGAAAGCCAACGGCATCGGCGTGTACTTCGAAAAAGAGAACATCAATACGCTGACGGAATCCAGCGAGTTCCTGATCACACTGTTCAGCGGTTTCGCCCAGGCGGAATCCGAATCTCTGAGCAAGAATGTCGCTTGGGGCAAAGCAAAAAGTGCGGAAGCCGGAAAAGTGACCTTCCAATACAAAAAGATGCTGGGATACCGCAAGGGTGCGGATGGACAGCCGGAGATCGTCCCGGAGGAAGCCGAGGTCATCAAGCGGATTTATCACCGGTATCTGGACGGCTGTACGCTGGGGCAGATCAAGCGAGAATTGGACGAGGATAATGTCCCGACCGCACAGGGGGTAGAATTCTGGTCGCCCGCCATCATCCACAACATCCTGACGAATGAAAAATATATCGGAGATGCCCTGCTGCAAAAGACCTATGTCACGGACTGTATCTCCAAGAAGGTGAAGAAAAACCAGGGCGAGCGCGCCATGTACTATGTGGAGAACAACCATCCTGCCATCATCTCCAGAGAGATGTTCGATCAGGTACGGAACGAGATGACGCGCCGATCCAGCAAGCGCAAGGTGCTGCAAAAGAGCGGCAAGACAGAGCTTGGGAAATATTCCGGCAAATACGCCCTGACGGAACTGCTGGTATGCGGTGAGTGCGGTTCCCCGTACAAACGAGTGACCTGGGCAAGAAACGGGAAAAAGCGGATCGTATGGCGCTGCGTGTCCAGATTGGAGTTCGGAACGCAATACTGTCACAACTCACCGACACTGGATGAGAGCAAGCTCCACAGCGCGATCCTCGCCTCCATGAACGAGTTTGCCGCCATCCGGCAGGAGGTCTGCCCTGATGTACTGGCGATGGCAGAGGAAGCCAAGCAGGCATTATTGCAGGCTGGTGCAAAGCTGCTGGAACTGAAGAAACACATGGAAACGGTGAGTCGGGAGCAAAGCGATCTGCTGGACCGGCTGCTGGAGAACATGGGCGATGCCGAACTGAATGCCAAAATGAAGGCGCTGACAGACGAGAAAGAATCCCTCAAAGCACAGATTCTGGACGCCCGGCAGATGGAAGTCAGCTTGGAGGAACAGGCCACCCGCCATCAGCAGATGTGGGACAGCATCATGGAGTGCAGCGCAGGCTACACGGAGTTCGCCGATGAGTTCGTCCGTCAGATCATCCAGAAAATCACGGTAGAGGACGAGGAGACCATTCGTATCCACTTCCGGGATTCGGAGATGGTGATCGAACAGGAATTATAAAAGATGTGAATGGACAATCACATAAAGTAGAGGTACCATATAAACAAGAAGTTTTGAGATGGTGAACACTATAAGAGGCAACAACCTTGGTGATGCATCTTTTCTGTCAATACAAGGCAAAAAAGCAACTCCCGAGAGGGTGTTGCTTTTTTTATTGAGCTTGTCCGGAGTCGAAGTTTACCCCCTCTCGCGGGGGAAATCCGGCCACAAGCTCCCAAAAGCAACTCCCGATAGGGTGTTGCTTTCTTGTTTGAAACGACAAATAGATGCGTTATGCACGAAACGCCTATTAGTGATCATAATCGCTGGTATATGCGCAATTATTATGGTGAAATATCGCTCCAAAAAGGTACATCGTCTCCCAAGCGCTGCCTTTTGTCGAATGCGGTCGCTGGGTGTCGAACGAAAATGTTGGTTTTCGACAAATT
>ERZ773150.1378-NODE-1378-length-21490-cov-3.720830_pt1 | contig 21490 bp, 9 predicted proteins | sample MGYA00580845_ERZ773150 | MGnify/ENA primary metagenome ERZ773150 (study PRJEB29015, sample SAMEA2737848) | human gut metagenome | biome: human gut; feature: human-associated habitat; material: faeces | place: China | collected 2012 ...
CTATGCGTCACGTTTTTCTGCCGCAGACAGTATTTCCGATGGGTATCTGGTGATTTCTCCCCGTACGAATTCATCCAATTGGACTATGGAGTTCCAGATTCCCTCTGTGCTGTCAGGGACGTATGACATTTGTGCGGTCGTGTTGCCTCGTACTGTATATAATGCCACCGACCGTAATTTCCGCCCATGTAAATTCAAGGCTTCCATTGGTTACGAGACGGTAGACGGCATAGAGCAAAGCTTCGACTTTGAGGACGAGGTGAAAAACGACCCATATCGGGTGGATACGGTGAAGATTGGTACGTTCACCATTCCCGTATGTAGTTACGGCCAGCCTAATGCCAAAGTGCATTTGACATTGGAATGCAGTATCAGCCGCATGGAGTCCGGACGGTATAACCGCGAGATGTATCTTGATTGTTTATATTTCAAACCCAATAGAGAAGAATAGTGCCATGAAACATATTTTATCAACATTTTGCCTGATGGCCGCCGTGGCAGCTCCGGTGGCGGCTCAAGAGGTGGATCAGGAATCTGCCCAGGCTACGGTACGGGATTCTGCAAAGATGGTAAAACCCATGTTGCCGGAAGTTCCGATGCGCGAAATTAAAGGACGTGTCTATGATAATGCCACTAAGCAGCCGACAGCCGGTATCAGCGTCTCTGCTTTCAATGACGTACGTTATGCGGCTATGACCGACGAGAAGGGGGATTATGTAATCCGGGTTCCGGAATATGTTACTTCCTTGTGGATGCGCGGAGACGGTTACAACTCCCTTCAAGTACCGCTCGGCAAAGGGAATGGTTCGGTGGATGCTTATATTTTCAGCGATGCCTTCAATCCGGTCTATACGGCTTCAGGGGCAGCTACGAGTGAAAGGACGGTAGCTGTGGATTATAACACGAATGAAATCAGTATTGACGGTCAGATTCAAAACAAGTTGGGTGCCGATATACATTCCATTACGCGTAGTGGTGTGCCGGGCATGGGCGTGGCCATGTTCATGAACGGCCTGAACTCGCTCAATACCAACGCACAGCCGTTGGTGGTTATTGACGGGGTCATCACTGATATGAGGCTTTCGGCTCCTTCCGTCCATGACGGTTTCTTCAACAACCTCCTTGCGAATATTATGGTGGAGGATATTGAGAAAATCAGGGTCTTGAAGAACGGGACGGCCATTTATGGTGCGAAAGGCGCGAATGGGGTGATTCTCATCGAAACCAAGCGTAACAAGAGCATGGCAACGAAAATCGATGTTTCTATCGGTGGGAGCTATGAATTATTGCCCAAGTCGATGGATATGATGGATGGGGAGCAGTATCGTATCTATGCGTCCGAACTGATTGGAACGACGGGTACGACCAATAACAGTTTCAAGTTTTTGCAGACGAATCCGAATTACTACTACTATGATGTGTACCATAACAATACGGACTGGCAGAAACATGTGTACGAGGAAGCCTTCACCCAAAACTATAGCATCAACGTGCAGGGTGGGGATGACGTGGCCAACTATAATCTGTCGGTAGGGTATGCTGCGGCTGATGCCACGCTGAAGAACAATTCTTTTTCGCGTTTCAATCTGCGTCTGAACTCTGACATCGTGTTGGCGAAAAACCTCACAGTACGTTTCGATGCAGCTTATAGCGATGTGACGCGCGACATGCGTGATGACGGGGCACCGGCCACATTGGATGACGGCGTGATTTCTTCACCGGGGTTCCTGAGCCTGATCAAGTCGCCTTTCCTCAGTCCGTATGCGTTTGACACGAATGGGAACATTTCTTCTTATTTGGCCGATGCGGATGATTACCTTTTCGATGTGTTGAGGACCAAACCTTATTTGAATTCGTTGGCCAACCCTCTGTTCATTTTGGAAAACGGAGACGGTGACAACAAAAATTATTTCGGTAACCGTCTTATCACATTAGCCGTGACTCCGAAATGGAATATCAACCGCTATTGGAGCATTTCAGAGCATTTCGCATTCCAATTGGTGAATACGGACGAGAATGCCTATTTGCCGATGAACGGGGTGCCCGATTTTGACGTGAAAGGAGTGGGCGAGGCCTTGCAGAACCGTGCTTCTGCCTTGGCCGCACGTGAAACGGTCATCATGAGCGACTCTTACTTCGATTATGCCCGCCGTTTCAAGGCGCACTGGCTCGGTTTGCACGGAGGCTTGCGTTACCAACGTACGAGTTACCAGCTGAATTCCCAAGTGGGGTACAATAGCGGTAACGACAAGACCCCTAACATGTCGGATGGTTTGCTCTACAAATCTACGGACGGTACGGAAGAAGAAGTGGTGGACATGACTTATTACCTTTCGGCCGATTACAACTGGCGTGAGCGCTACTATGTTTCGGCCGCGCTCAGTATGGCAGGTAGCTCCAAGTTCGGAGTGGATGCTGCCGACGGGGTGAAGGTCGGCAATTATGCTTGGGGATTCTTCCCGTCAGTGCAGGCAGCGTGGGTGTTGACCAATGAGTCATGGATGCCCCGTACTCGTGCCTTGAATTATTTGCGGCTGAATGTGGGTTTCGACCTTGTGGGTAACGACGACCTTGAAAGCCAGGCATCGCGTACGTATTTTGTGGGACAGAAGATGTGGAATACATCGACAGGCTTGTCTATGGCCAACATCGGAAATACGCAACTGCAATGGGAGACCACGGCACGTTGGACGGCCGGTTTGGATTTGTCCCTTTTGGACAACCGTTTGGGCGTGAACTTCAATTATTTTTATGGAAAGACATCCAATTTGCTTAGCTTGAGCGCGTTGTCGTATGTCAGCGGTTTGAAGACCAATTGGAAGAACAGCGGTGAGATGAAGAACCAAGGTTTCGACGTGAGCCTGTCTGCCAGGGTCATCGATTTGAAAGACTGGAAGTGGAGTTTGGGAGCCAGTGCAGGACATTATAAGAACGAGCTGACTTCCTTGCCGAATGGTTCGTTTATTACGGAACTTTACGGAGGCAATGTGCTTTCACGGGTAGGTACGGCTGCCGGAGTGTTCTATGGGTACAAGACGGACGGAGTCTTTGCCACAACGGAAGAGGCTGATGCCGCAGCTTTGTATCAGGTCAACGCGACTGGGGCGAAGACCTACTTCCACGCAGGTGATATGAAGTTCGTCGATAAGGATGGCAACCACGAGATTAACGTAAAAGACATGCAGGTCATCGGTGACCCCAATCCCGACCTTTACGGGAATATTTTCACTAACGTGCGTTGGAAGAACCTTTCGTTGGACGTTGTCTTTAACTATTCTTTGGGTAACGACGTGTATAATTACCAACGCCGTTTATTGGAAGGCGGATCGCGTTTCCACAACCAGACTACCGCCATGTTGTCCCGTTGGACACATGAAGGCCAAAACACGGATATCCCCCGTACCTATTATTTGGACGCACCGGGCAACAGTCGTTTCTCCGACCGTTGGATTGAGGATGGTTCCTACCTTCGTCTGAAGAATGTCACCTTGAGTTATTACTTTCCCATCCGTACGACCTATTTGCAGGGTATTACGGTGTGGGGAGCTGCCAACAACCTGTTAACCTTCACGAAGTATTTGGGGGCTGACCCTGAATTCAGTTCAAGTAACAGTGTGTTGTCGGCGGGGATAGACCGCGGTCTGTTGGCTCAAGGACGTAATTTCTCATTAGGTGTAAAGATTAACTTGTAACATTCAATTGAAACGAATCATGAAAAAGAACAAGATATTTTCTATGGCATTGGCGTTGGCTTTTGGAGCCGGTGCTGCCATTACTTCCTGTGTGGATACGGATTCAAGTTTGGTGGATTTCGGTCCCCAACTGAATTCGCCCAACGATACTGTGTATTCTTTGTTAGGCATTATGAACAAGATGCAAGTGGTGGCCGACCGTACGATTATTCTCGGAGAAATGATGGGAGAACTTTCTTCCGCGACGGAAACGGCCACGACCGACTTGAAGGAACTGGCAAGCTTCACGGCAACGGCAGGCAACCGATACAATGCACCGGAGGATTATTATGCCGTCATTCAGAACTGTAATTATTATATAGCCCATGCCGATACGGCACTTTCCTTGCGTGGTGAGAAAGTGTTCATCCGGGAGTATGCCGCAGTGAAAGCTTTCCGTGCATGGACTTATTTGCAGTTGGCCATTTATTATGGCAGGGTGCCTTTCTTTACGGAACCGTTGATGACGGAGGCAGAGGCGGACCCTTCACGTTATCCGTTTTATGATGTGAAGCAGATTTGCGAATACTTCATTCCGGATTTGGCTCCTTATGTGGAAACAGATTATCCCTTGACCGGTAATCATAGTAACATTTTCATCCCTGTGCGTGCCTTGTTGGGCGACCTTTGCCTTTGGGCCGGGCGTTACCGTGAGGCTGCACAATACTACCATGATTACCTGACGAATTTCGACAACCCTTTGGCACCGGGCGGCAATTTGGAATGCCGTTGGGGAAATTACGAATTCAAGAGTCATACCACTTCTTTTTCATCTATTGTTGATTTGGTGGACATTCAGATGGAAGCCAGTGAATACGACGGGGTTGTGAGCCGGTTGGGGGATATCCTTAATTCTACCGAGAATAACCGGTATTACTTCGAGATGACTTCTTCGCAGGCGTTGTTGGAACTGTCGCAGGCGCAGCGTTACGTGATGGTCTATACGGATCCGACCACGAATTTACGGGATACGATTTCTCCGGGAGAGAACACGGTCTATAGTGACAGCCGTGAGTTGGGAGATTTGCGTTTGTGTTCAAATGTCATGGTGTCGCACATGTCGAGCCGTGACGATTATTCCGAAGACTATCAGACGTTGGTACGTTTCAGTTTGTCTTCTACTGAGTCTTCTTTTTTGCTGTACGTTCCTCTCTACCGTCTTTCATCCGTCTACTTGCGTATGGCCGAGGCTTACAACCGTGCAGGCTTGCCCGAGTCGGCTTTTGCCGTTCTGAAGTATGGGTTGAGCAACGGTACCGTGTCTAAGTATATCAATGCCGGAGAGCGTGGGCGTGCGGGCAATCTGCTGACATGGAGCCAGTACAATTTCATTACGCAGGACATGTCGTCCACCTCTACGACGACAGTGAATACGGAGGGAATCCATTCTTATGGTTGTGGCGAGTCTTATGCCGACACGCTTTATGTCATTCCCGAAGGATTGGCCACTCGTGAAGATTCCATTCTCTTTGTGGAAGATTTGATTTGTGATGAGATGGCTTTGGAGCAGAGTTTCCTTGGAGTGCGCTTCGGAGACTTGCAACGTATCGCACTTCGGCGCGGCGACACGGACTTTTTAGCTCGTAAAGTAGCCGGGCGCGATGGAAAAGACAGTTTCAATGCGGAACTTTATAGCCGCTTGTCCGATAGGAATAATTGGTATTTGCCATTGGAGTGAATCTGTAATACTATGTAAATCAGTGTAAACTGGAGGATGTTACAAATCCTAAAGTATATGATACAAAATATTTTGGAAAAGATTCCGGTAAAGGCTAATTTAGCCGCCGGAATCTTAAAAAGATAAAAGTAGAGATATATAAAAAGTAGTATTAATCTTAAATTGAAGTTTATGAGGAAGAAAAACTTTTTGATGTTGCTCGGCCTTGCCGGATTCGGTTTGACGGCGCAGGCACAGGTCATTGCAACGTTAGGTTTCGAGGATGGTGACCAGTTCTACCATCACAAGGACTCCACGCAATTTGCGGACTTCTACGGTGACCACATCAATCTCCAACCCGGGGATGTGTGGAATGAGAAGTGTGAAGAGACTTATTCAGGCAAGTATGCCTTGGAGGCGAACAACTCCAATACGGTACAGGGTTCGCAATGGCATCGTGGTTTGAAGTTGCGTTATTTGCCCATTGAGGAAGGCAAATCCTACCGTGTGTCGTTTTGGGTGAAGGCCGACCAGACCTTTACGATGGCTGACGGGGGCGACCCGATAAATACGGCCATCAAATCGAGCCTGTCCATTGGAAGGGAACACCTTGAGGCTCCCTTGATGTCGCAGAGCGGTGCGCAGTATTATTACGATTGGAGGGATGGCATCATGACGGGCGATTGGCGGCGTTTGTCGTTCGTGGCTTACAACTCCGGAAAGACCGTGCAGGACAAGTTCTTCGACCAGTTCGATGATAACATCAAAGACATCATCGTGAATGACCCCGAAGACCCTTCGAAGAACGACACGATTTGGTGGAAGGGTGATGATACGTCGTTCCCTGACACGTATTTCCTGACCATCAATATGTACAATCCTGGCCGTTATCTTTTGGATGACATTAAGATTGAAGAAGCCACGATGGCAGGCTGTACGTATAATTATGATGCCATCAAGGTGGACTTCGGTTATCCTACGAATGCCGCCCAGTTGGCTTCTGCCAACACTGACCCGATCGGGGTGCATCTGTTGCCCAATTCGTATGTGAAGGTGACGAACGGCGAGGAAGAGATGGAAGTGGCTTCAGTGGAACTGAAGAAGGATGGTTACATGTATATTTTCATGGCGAATGAAATCGCCGAGGATGAGAGTGCCAATATCAAAGTCAGCTTCACGCCCGATGCGGATTGCCCGCTCATCTATACCACCGACCAACGTCCGAGCATGGATGTGACGAGCGAGATGAAAGTGCTCCCATTCACGAGCGAAGCCATTTACTATGATGAGACCATCGAAGAAATGTCCTATCTGATGGACGGCCCGGTATACTTGTCATCAGTGCCGGAAGACCACAGCTTTGAGTTGGATCCGTCTTCATTCAATGAAGTGCGTGTGACTTACGACCGTGACGTGGCTTTGGACATCGCGTCTGTCCAATTGATGCAGAACGGCGTGCAAGTAGCCGATTTGTATGAATCAACCGTGGTGTCCGAGGAGGATCCGAAAACTGTGGTAGTATCGGTCGGCACGTTGGAGAATGGCGAATACCAGTTGGTGGTGACCAATGTGACCAATGCGTTGAGCGGTTTTGAGGCATTGCAGCCACAGACCATTAACTTCTCCGTAGGGCCGGATCAGAGCACGGGAACAACGGAACTCGTTTATTCTGCTGCTAAAGACTTTGCCACGTATGCCAACGGTCCTTTCCCGAAAGGTTGGTTGTCGAACGACAATGGAACCATCCACCAGTATGGTGTGACAGAAAGCGGTGAAGTTTGGAATTATAACTGGGGTGGTAACATTGGCGGTGGTGGATGCCGTTTGCAGGGTCCTTATACCGGTGATTTCAACGGTATGGCTCTTTATTGGCGTGCTACCGGCGGTACGGTGGGTACGGCCACTTATGGCGAACAGGTAAAAGACTATGTGATGCCCGACGGCACTTTGGATCCGGAAATGGATCCGGGAGTAGCGCTTCGCCTGACACCGCGCAAATATCAGCTTTCATTCCGCATGGCTGCGTGGAAGGCATTTGGAGACGGAACGTTGCCTAAATTCAATTTCTCGCTTGAAAAGATTGATTTGAAGAATCCTGATACAGGCGGTGAGGTGGTTGCCCATTTCAGCGGGCTTGAAGCCAAACCGAGCGTAAATGGTGGTCAAAATATGCCGGTGACGGGCACGTCTGTTACCACTACGGAATTTACAGTAAACGAAGAGGGCTATTATATGTTGAAGTTCTCTTGCCAAAGTGGAGGAGGTTTCGAAGAATTCCTTTTGGGGGCCGTGGAATTGATTACCAAGCCTTCCGATGCGGCATATTACAAGGCGCAGTTGGCTGCGGCCGTGGACAGCGCGACCGTCGTGCTCAATGCTGTGGCCAATGAGATTTACAATGGCCAGACAAAGACAGCCTTGGCCGAGGCTTTGGAAGAAGCCAAGGGCACGTTCAACAGCCCGTCTGCCGTGGAGGCCATGAACGCGAAGTTGTACGGTTTGTGCGGTACGATGTTGGCCCGTCAGGCTAATGTGGATAACTATGATCCGAAATTGCAGGCGTTGCGCGACAACATGGCCAAGATAGACCCGGCTTCCAAGTATGTGATGACGGATGAATATATTGAAGGCGAAGCTTTACTGAAAGAATATGGCGAAACGTCTTCTTTGGACTTGGACGATGAGGCATTGGCAAGTGCCGTAGAAAAGTTAGGTTCCATTGCGGACAAGGTGGGTAACATCCAATCTTGCGTGGACGTTTTGACTTACCGCCTGACGAAGTCTGCTGCTACGGCTGAGAAGTTGGGCGTAGAGCCTGAAAGCATCATCACGGATGCACTGAATGCCTTGGATGATGATGACGCTATGGCAGAAGATATGAACTGGCACAATAGGTTGGCTCTCTACAAGTTCTTGGGTGAGAATGGCAACCTTTCCGACGAGATGAAGGATACGCTATACAGTGAAACGGTGGCAGACGGTACCACAACTACAGGGTATAAGGTTCTGACTTCTGGTTTGGAACTTACCGGCTTCGTGAAGAATCCGCAGTTCTACACGTTCAGCAGTTCTTCTGCCGATACGATTACGACGGAGAATACACCGGGATGGGAAACCACAGAAGGTTATGCCCATTTGCGTGACGGTGCCGGTCTTTATTTGACGGATGCTTCTCACTGGGTGGTGAACTCTATGATTAACCTTTATCGTGGACGTTATACGGTGCGTCAGGTTCTTAGTAATTTGCCGGTTGGCGTGTATGACATTCACATGCGTACCCGTACAGCTCCGGGCAAGATAGCTGGCTTGGGAAGTGATAGCATTCCTGACATGTACATTTGGGCTTCTACGGCTGAAGGTGATACATTGCGTGCTGCTTTTGAACAAGGCGGTACGAAGTATAGCCAATCTGAAGGATTCCCAACGGTCATTAAGAGTGTGGAAGTGAAAGAAGGTATGGTATTGAGCATCGGTGTGAAAGAGGCGTACACTTCCGGTAAGAGTCTAAATGCGGATGGTACGGATCAAGGTTCTTGGGATACAAATACTTATGCTGATGATGTGCGTCTTATTTTCGTAGCTCCGCTTGCCGGTTACGACTATGCCAAGGCGTATGCCGACAATATTGACGGCGTGAAGGCTGCCGAGGCCGTGTCTTATGAATACTACACGTTGGACGGCATGAAACTCGAACGTCCGATGAAGGGTGTGAATATCGTGAAGATCCATCGTGCCGACGGAACGACCGACGTGAAGAAGGTGGTAGTAAAGTAAGTATCGATAAACAACGATAAACATCCATAGAAAAAGGTGTGAAACTCAATGGGTTTCGCACCTTTTTCGTTTTTAACACTTGGCGATTCCTATCTTGAATTACACGATTTTTATTGTATATTTGTACCGCAACAAAAAAGGCGATAAGGTGCAACAAATCAACAGTAGAATAATTGGTAATCAAAATATAAGCATATGCCAGCAGCCAAGTTTAAAATAATCAGAAAATGCGAAGTCTGTGGAGAGGAGTTCTACGCAAAAACGTTAGATTCTTTTTACTGTTCTCCGCGCTGCTCGAAAATAGCCTACAAACGTAGAAAGGCAGAAGAGATGCAGCAACAAAGATTAGACGAGATGGTAAAGAAGATTCCAGATGCCCGTGAATACATCACGGTGACGGAAGCCCATGCTCTGTTTGGTATAAGCCGTAATACCGTGTATCGACTCATTGAAAAAGGGAAAGTGGCTTTCTTTAATACAGGGAAGAATCAAACCAGGCTCAAGAAGGATGATTTGATGAAACTTTACCCTCTTCGAGAAACGCCTTTAAAAGGAAACAAAAAAACTCCTCGAAAGAAATATAGCATGGAACCAGAAGACTGTTATACCATTGGAGATATTAGCCAAAAATATAAGTTGGATGAAAGTACGGTCTATAAACACATTCGTAAATACTCCATTCCTACTCGACAAATAGGCAAGCATGAAAGCCGGAAGTGGGATTTGCCTGACATGCCTGCTTCCTTTTTTGGATGGCAGGAGGGGGGCAATTAGAGAATAAACAAGCCTGTACGGCACGATTTTGAATGGCCTTCAAGACGTTTTTGGACGGATTTGCGGAACAGGCCGGTATGCCATGCGGAGAAAAAAAATGTTTTTTCAGCCAGATGAAAAATCATTCGGCTGAGATTGAGTCTTATTTTTGGTTATGAAAGTATAAAAACGAGCTTGTAGTGTGAAATCGTGTGAATGTTTCGGGCGAAAAAATCTGTGGAATACACTTGAAACGGACTTTTCTTTGCCGGAAAAATGGCATGGTAATTGCATTCTGTTACCAGGACTATTCAAAACATATCATTTTTCTATTTGGAGCTATAAACCGAATATCTGTTTTCAGATTGATTTTCAGGTGGAATAAAAGTCTATCTCTTAACAAGAGAGCGACTGGCATACGTTACGCGTTGAATATCAAATTTATATATAGATGAATGGAAATAAGAACAAAAACGGAATAATCACTTTATATTGGCATTTCCCAAAAATATTCTCTAAATAGCGTTTAAAAATCAGTTTTTTCCCTTTAATTTTGTATGCCAGTTGCTCTCTTGTTAAGAGATAGACCGTTTGGGCGTTCAAAAACAGGGGGGGAAGATTTAACGGAGATATAGAAGAAAGAATCTATTGAATTAATATTTTATCTAAAACCATGAACGGTAGAAAGTATTTTTTAAGTTTATTTTGGACTGTGTGTGTTATCGCAATGAAAGCACAGTCGCCAATTTCTTTTACGTCCGATCAAGGATTGTCGAATACACGTATCCGTTCCATAACGGAGGACAGTCGGAAAAACGTTTGGATTTGTACCCAAAGTGGCCTGAACCGTTACGATGGGGTGAAAATGAGTGTTTACCGGCATCAGGACGGGATGTCGGGAACCTTGGGGCATGATATCGTCACTTGCGTCTTGGAAGTAGAACCCGGGTGTGTGTTGGTAGGCATGGAGTCCGGGGTGCAGGTTTATTCTTACGATACGGATAAGTTTACCGATGTACCTCTGTTGGCAGAAGGAGGCGATACGCTTTCTGCCCATATCGTTTCGATGGCCAAGCTTTCCGGGGGAGACGTATACGTCTGTACGGCAGGATATGGATTATACCTGTTGTGTAAAGGAGACAAGGGCAAAATGTATTTGAAGGAAACGAAAGAAATGCAAAGTGGCTCTCCTCTTTTGCAACTGTTTGAAGATAAAAAAAGGCGTTTGTGGATGTTGAGGGCGGATGGTTGCATATACTGTCGTGCGGAAGGGAAGGTGCATAGGTTGGCCCGGCGACCGGGTGCCGTGGATTTTTGCCAAAGTTCGTCCGGGCGTGTTTATTTGGCTATGCAGAATGACGGGCTTCTGTGTTATTCCGAAAAGGACCGTAGTTTCTACCGGGTTTCTTCCGGGCATGAAAGTGGAGTCATCGCTTCCATCAATCCCGGAACGGACGGGCAGGTCCTGATTGCCACCGATGGGGGAGGCTTACGGGTGTATGACGAGTCTACGGGACGAATCACCCAAAGTCCTATCCGTACGTATGAGTACAATCTGGCTACCTCCAATGTGAAAGAAGCCATTGTGGACAGTGACGGGAATACATGGGTAGGTGTGTATTGGAAAGGCGTATGGGTTATGCCGGACATGGCTACGGGGTTCGACTACATAGGGCGGCGTTCGGTACAGAAAAACACCATCGGCACGAACTGCGTGACCGCCATTGTCGGAGACGGCAGGGGCGACTTATGGTTGGCAGCCGACCATTGCGGGGTGTACCATCTGAAAGCGGACGGGAGCAGCAGCGTGCATTTCAAGCCCGGAGTGGTGAAGACCATGCCTTCTACGGTGGTGAGCATCCTGGTGGACTCGGAAGGAGGTGTATGGCTTGGTTCCACGTGGTCGGGTGTATCGAAAATGAATCCGGAAACGGGGGAATGTACCCGTATCGGGGCATGGGTAAAGGGTGGGGAGAAAATCCCCAATGCGTATGCCATGGTGGAGGACGGGGCCGGTAACATTTGGATAGGCACGAACGGTGACGGGTTGTACTGTTACCGGCCGAAGACGCATGGATTGGAACATTATCAAGTGAGGGAGGGCGACGAGGTTCGTTATCCTGACAGGATTTTGTATAACTCTTATATTACGGCGTTATTGGTATGGGGGGATTGCCTTTATGTGGGGATGGCGGACGGGATGGATGTGTTCCGGTTGACACCGGAAGGTCCTAAAAGGAAAGGGAGGTTTTTGCCAAAAGCCAATGTCCGGGATATGGAGATTGGTGAAGACGGGGTGCTTTGGGTGGCTACGTCTACCGGTCTGGTACGTTTCGATGTAAAGGACGGCAGTATGAAGTCTTATACGGCGGCAGACGGGCTTCCCACGAATTCTCTGTGCAGCATAGAGAGGGATGCCGGCGGAAAGGTGTGGGTGGGTACGGATGACGGGCTTGCTTGCTTCAATCCGGCCAAGGAGACTTTCGACAATTATTGTATCGAAGACGGGGTGCAAGGCAATGAGTTCGGTGTGAAGGCTTCGTATGCCCAAAACGGTCTGTTGTATTTCGGAGGAATCAACGGGCTGACTTGTTTCCGCCCTTCTGATGTGGGAAAGAGGGATGGCGTGAACCTGGAAAAAATGGATTTGCGCATCGTGGATTTCTACGTCAACGGTAAAGCGGTTCATGCGGGTGACCGTTCCGGGCATTATACGATTATCGACCGTTGGCTTCCGTTGACGGACGAAGTAAACCTTTCCCATCATGACAAATCTTTCAGTGTAGAGCTTTCCACGATGTCTTTCAGCAATTCTCGCGTGACCTATCGGTATTGTGTCAATGATGGTGAATGGATGGCCTTGGAACATGGGCAGAACCGCATATCTTTTGTGAACATGGAGGCGGGAACCTACCGCATAAGGATAAAGGCGGAGGCATACGGGGAGTCGTCGGATGTGAAGGAACTGACGGTGAAGGTGCATCCGGTATGGTACCTGTCTCCATTGGCAGTCATGGTCTATTGCGTGCTTTTCCTTTTCCTTTGCTATATGGTATTTTTGCAAGTCAAAGAGCACTTCAAAACCAAACGGATTTTTGAAAAGCATCGCCAGGAAGAGGAATTGAATGAGGCCCGGATCCAGTTTTTCATGAATATCAGTCATGAAATACGTACGCCGATGACGCTTATCCTCAGTCCGCTTATGAAATTGATGAAGCAAGATCAGGATGAAGCGCATCAACGCAGTTATTCGCTCATGTATCAGAACTCTCAGCGTATCCTCCGGCTGATCAATCAGTTGATGGATGCGCGTAAGATAGAAAAAGGGCAGTTCCGTCTGAAATACCATAAGGTGGAAATGGTGGGGTTTGTCAATAATCTCTATGAGTTGTTTGAAACCACGGCTCGTAACCGGGGCATTACGTTCTGCTTTGTGCACGACATGGAACGGATGGATGTTTGTGTGGATCCGCAGAATTTCGACAAAGTAATCATGAATTTGCTGTCGAATGCGTTCAAGTTTACTCCCGACGGGGGTGACATTACCATCGAACTGAAGGAGGTGGACGGCAATGTCTCGGGCGAACGGGACTTCAGGCTTTCGGTGACGGACAGTGGGGTGGGAATCCCCGACCAGGAGAAGAAGCGGGTGTTCGAGCGTTTCTATTCAGGCAAGTGGGGAGGCGATTACGTCGGTACAGGCATAGGGCTGAACCTGACAAAGTTGCTGGTAGAGCTGCATGAGGGGCATATTTGGGCAGAGAATAATCCTAAGGGCAAGGGCACGCGTTTCATCGTGCAGATGCCTCAGGCGTTGGAATTGTTGGAAGACATTTCGGATGACAAGATGCCCCGGGCTGTTTATTCCGCACCGTTGGAGGCAGAGCATGTGGCAGAGACGGTAGCCGAATTGCCGGAAGAAAAGAAAGGCGGAAGCAAGCACGGACGTATATTGGTCGTGGAGGATGAGACGGCTATACGGCGTTATCTGCATGGTGAGTTTTCCGGGGAATATCATGTCTGTGAATGCAGCAACGGGCAAGAGGCATGGGACTACATTGTCCAGAACGTTGAAAAAGTGGATTTGGTCGTGAGCGATGTCATGATGCCGGTCATGGACGGTATTGCGCTTTGCCGCAACATCAAGGGAAGTTTCAACACGAACCATATACCGGTGATTCTTTTGACGGCAAAAAGCGATGATGCCGACCGGTTGGAAGGATTGTCCATAGGAGCTGATGCCTATATGTCCAAACCTTTTAATATGGATGTCTTGCGGCAGACTGCGGAAAACCTGTTGAAAAACAAGCGGAGGCTTCAGGGCAAATATAGCGTGGCTCAACAGGAAGTGAAAATAGACAATGTAGATTTTATCTCTCCGAACGACCAGATGATGGAACGGGTGATGAAGGTGATCAACGAGAATATTTCCAATCCGGATTTGGGTGTGGAATTCATTGCCGATAAAATAGGTATCAGCCGGGTACATTTCCATCGGAGATTGAAAAACGCGACGGGACTGACTCCGCGCGACTTTGTGCGGAATATCCGCCTTATGCAGGCTGCAAAGCTGCTTTCAAGGACGGATACCGATGTGACCGGCGTGTCGGTGGCCACCGGGTTCAGGTCGGCATCTACGTTTTCTACATGCTTTAAGGCTTATTATGGTATGTCGCCTACTGAATATGCCCACAAGAATTCCAAGTCGGAAGATGAACCGGAAAGTAATGGGGACGGGAATGTTACAGGAGACAGGCATGAACAGTAGCTTCTGATGTAACAGGATGCTATGTGAAATGTAATATCCGGGCATTTGTTACAAAATAGCAAAAATCCGTTACGCAGGAATAAACAGGAATGGTTTGTTTCTGCGTAATTTTGTATCTGGTAATTTCTTTTGTCCTGTGGATGTCTGATTCGCATGTTTGATGGGCATTGGGATTTTGGTAAAAGGAACAAGTCTTTTCATATAATGTTAGTTAGATTTAGAATGCGGAGTGCGCTGGGAAGTGATTCCCGGCGCACTTTTTTCCCGTTTATGGGATAAAAAAGCGCTTTTGTTACTTTATCAAAAAATAATGTTACATAGGCGAAATTAAGCAATGCCTTTTTCGTGTAACTTTGCGAGAAACAATAAAAGGTGAACCATGAAAAGTAACTTCTTGAAAATATGGGTTTGTACTTTCTTCTTTGTGGAAGGGATAGTGAGTGCATGGGGGGCAGGTCATGTGGCCTTCTCGCCATTGCGCGGTGCTTTTTGTCTTGCCGGGCACGGGCGTGCCGCTACCATCCATGTGGATACGGCAGATTATAAAGGTGTGTATCTTGCCGCCCTAAATTTGGGGACGGACATCGGAAAAGTGACCGGAACGAAAGCCGATGTCTCTACGGATTTGCCCATGGGGCAGGGAACTGTGATAGCCGGGACGCTCGGCCGGAACCGACGGATAGACGAATGGGTGAAACAGGGGAAAATTGACGTGTCTGCCATCGAGGGGAAATGGGAGAGCTTCCTGGTTCAAACGGTGGAGGGGAACCTCGTGATTGCGGGGAGTGATAAGCGTGGTACAATCTTTGGCATATATGACCTTTCGGAAAAGATAGGTGTTTCGCCGTGGCACTATTTTGCCGACGTTCCAGTACAGCGGCACGAAGTATTGTTTGTGAATCCGGGGCGGTATGTGCAGGGTTCACCGAAAGTGAAATACCGTGGCATTTTCCTGAACGACGAATGGCCGAGCCTTGGCGGTTGGGCATCCACGAAGTTCGGTGGGTTCAACAGTCGCTTTTATGCCCATGTGTTCGAACTGTTGCTCCGGTTGAAAGCCAACTACATGTGGCCGGCCATGTGGGCCAGTTCGTTTTATGAGGATGACCCGGCGAACGGACAGTTGGCAGACGATATGGGCATCGTGATGGGCACTTCCCATCATGAGCCGATGATGCGTCCGCATAAGGATTATACCAAGCGGCGGAAAGAAGTAGGGCCTTGGGATTACGCCACTAATAAAGAAGGCATTGATTCTTTCTTCGTCGAAGGGGCGGAACGGAGCCGTAAGTACGAAAGTATCGTGACCATCGGAATGCGCGGTGATGGGGATGTGGCCATGGGAGGCGGCACGGATGAGGAGAACATGGCTGTGTTGTCGGATGTGATTAAAGGACAACGTGAAATTCTCGGACGTGTACATGGGAAAGACCCTGCCGGAATACCGCAACTTTGGGCGGTGTTTACGGAGGTACAACGGTATTATGACAAAGGTTTCAAGGTGCCTGATGACGTGATGCTGCTTTTCTGTGATAACAACTGGGGATATATCCGTAGGGTAGGACCGTGGCGGGAACAGCGGCGTAAAGGAGGCATGGGGCTGTATTATCATATTGACATGAACGGCGGACCGTGGAATGACCGATGGATTAACACTACGACCATCCCTAAGTTGCGCGAACAGTTCAATTTGGCTTACCAATCGGGCATAGACGACTTATGGATTGTGAATGTGGGAGACCTGAAGCCAAAGGAATTGCCTATTGATTTTATTATGCGTTATGCTTGGAATCCAGATGCCATACAAGCGGATGAAACGGATGATTACCTGAGGGGGTGGGCACGGCAGAATTTCAGCGGGGCGCATGCGGATGCCATTGCCGGCATTGTGTCCCGTTATTCCCAATATAACCTGTGGCGGAAACCCGAAGTGCAGTCCACCGATATATTCAGCGTCGTAAATCACCGTGAAGCCGACCGTGTGACGGAGTTATGGCGTGCATTGGTCCATGATGCGGATTCTGTAGGACAACTTATGCCTCAGGCATACAAAGACGCTTATTACCAGTTGGTGCTTTATCCGGCCAAAGCTTCGGCCGGAGTGGCAGAAATCTATTTAGCTGCGGCAAAGAACCAACTTTATGCGCGGCAAGGACGTGTGACGGCAAACGATTATGCGCGGCGGGTGGAGGATTTGTATATGGCGGATACGGCCATGACCGCCTATTATAATAAGGTGTTGGCCGGAGGAAAATGGGAGAAGATGATGAGCGATATTCATTTGGGATATACCCAATGGTCGATGCCTAAAAAAGATTCCGTTCCGCAGGTGGTACGTGTGGAGCCTTTGTCGAAGCCCGTGATGGGCGTGGCCATGGAAGGAAGCGAGGCGGCATCGCCGGAAGGAGATTTGGAACTCCCGGTTTTTGATAATTTTGAGAACCGTAAGTATTACATCGACATCTTCAATCGGGGGACGAGGGCGTTCGATTTCAAGGTCAAGACCGCCGAGCCATGGATGGACGTGAGCCTTAGGAAAGGGACAGTGGAAACAGAAACCCGTCTTTGGGTCGGTATAGATTGGACGAAAGTAAAGGCCGGAAAGACGGAAGGCATGCTTTATATTTGTCGGGGAAGGGAGCGTGTGCCGGTGAAACTCCGTGTGGTAAAAGCTGAGAGGCCCGTTCAGGTAGAGGGGCACTGGTTCGGAAATGCTTGCGGAAATGAGTTCTCCGTACCTGCATGGCAGTTCAACGCTTGTTGGCCCGGACGATATGCAAAGTGGACTTTCCTGCCCGGTTTGGGCCGGGGTAAGGGCTGCATGGGACTGACACCGGTCACGGCACCTTCGGTTGAGGCGTTCCAGGATGCTCCATGTCTGGAATATCAGGTTTATTTTCCGAATACGGGGATGCAGACAGTTTGTCTCGGTATCCTTCCCACGCAGGATGTGGCACCCGAACGGGGTTTGCGGTTGGCTTTTGGTCTGGATGATGGGAGTATTCATACGTTGGATGCTCGTCAGGGATTTGTGGATACTTTCGGTGAATATACTTCAAAGAATTTGAAAAACTCACCGAACCTCAAACCACTTCCTTCTCGTAACCGGACGCTGAAACTCATTAACGGGACGGGAAAGAGGCGCAATGAGGTGTTTGACAACCTGCGTTGGCTGACGGCAGAGTTCAATGTGGACGAGCCGGGACTGCATACGTTCAAGGTTTATATGGTAGATCCGGAAATTGTTTTGGAGCAGTTGGTGTTCAATCCCGACAATACGCATCCAAGCTATTTCGGTGCACCACCGGTCAGGCATCAGTGAGAGCGGGAGCGGTGGAACGTATGGTGTTTTGGAAATTTAATTGGTATTCATTAAAATAAGATTGGAATATGAAAACAGGAATGCGGAATTCGAGAATGATATGGGCTTTCGTATGGGGGACCCTTACGGTCGGTGGGGGCCAAGGCTTGTGGGCGCAAGGCGTGGAAAGTTCCATCTACAATGTGCCGATGGCAGAGTATCCGAAAGTGGACGGGCAGCGACGGGCCATCTTCCGGTTGCGTGCCCCTGAGGCGCTTTCCGTGCAAGCCGATATTTGTGGGAAGAAATATCCGATGAAAAAAGGCAGTGACGGAATGTGGACGGTAACGACCGACCCGTTGGTGGTAGGTTTCCACTATTATTTTTTCATTGTAGATGGCGTGCAGGTGACAGATCCGGCTTCGGATTGTTTTTACGGTTGCGGCCGTATGGCAAGCGGAATAGAGATACCGGAAACTCCGGAAGAGTCTGCATACTACACGTTTAACCGTGGCATTGCCCATGGGCAGGTGCGTGAATGCCAGTATTATTCTGAGGTGGAAGGACGTGCGCGCCGTTGTTTTGTCTATACTCCTGCGGAATACGAGACTTCGCCCGAGAGGAAATATCCGGTGCTTTACTTGCAGCATGGCATGGGGGAAGATGAACGTGGCTGGCATGAACAGGGACACATGGCCAATATTCTGGACGGACAAATTGCGAGTGGGAAATGTGAACCCATGATTGTGGTGATGGATTACGGGAATTGCGGATATATCCATGGGGCAAAAAGAGGTGAGAAACGGGATGAATTCGGTGCGTCGTTCGGCGACATCATGTTGAAGGACATCATTCCGTTTGTGGAGAAGACGTTCCGTGTGGAAACCGACCGCGACCATCGTGCAATGGCCGGGCTTTCGTGGGGAGGACACCAGACTTTCCAAATCACATTGACGCATTTGGACCGCTTTGCACATATCGGAGCTTTCAGTGGAGCCATATTGATGGCTCCGGGACAGGATATAAAAGGCGTGTACGGAGGTGTGTTTGCCGATGCGGAGAAGTTCAACAGCCAAGTACATACACTTTTTATAGGTCAAGGAACAGAAGAAGGCATGGGGAGTGACCATATGAGCCAATCGCTTAAGGAAGCAGGTATAAATCATGTGTATTATGCCTCGCCCGGCACACATCATGAATGGTTAACATGGCGGCGTTGCTTGAATGAGTTCCTGCCTTTGTTGTTCAAGGAGTGAGAGGATAGGAAGGAACTGATAAGGAGAGAGTATAAAACGTAAGTAAGGACATGAGTTAAAGAAGTTATACACATGAGGAAAAACTTGATATTCGGGATGGTTATGATGTGTTCATTATGGGGGCATGGTCAACTACCGACTGTGAAGACATTTGAGATGAAGGGCAATCCCATTGTGACGGATAAGTTTACAGCTGATCCGGCTCCTATGGTTCACGACGGAACATTGTATTTGTATGTCGGACACGATGAGGCACGCAACGGAGAGATGTTTAACATTACGGAATGGCTGTGCTATTCCACGAAGGACATGAAGACGTGGACAGACCATGGAGCTGTATTGAAACCTACTGATTTTTCTTGGGCCGTAGGCGAGGCTTGGGCATCCCAGGTGGTAGAAAAAGGCGGGAAGTTCTATTATTATACCACAGTGCAGGCTGGCGAGCCTTACACGGGCAAGGCGGTAGGTGTGGCTGTGGGAGACAGTCCTACGGGACCTTTTAAGGATGCCATCGGGAAACCGTTGGTTACGGATGCCATGACTCCGAACGGAAAAAGGGGATGGTGGAACGACATCGACCCTACGGTTTTCATAGACGATGAGGGGACTCCTTGGTTGAGTTGGGGGAACGGGACATGTTTCTTGGCCAAACTAAAATCGAATATGACGGAATTGGATGGAGAGATACAAATATTGGAATTGCCCCATTACGTGGAAGGACCCTGGTTGCATAAACGGGGAGATTTGTATTACTTGACCTATGCTTCGATGGGAAAAGGGCGTGAGATGATACACTATGCCACAGCGGAATCCATAGGCGGGACGTGGACTTACCGGGGGGCTTTGACCGGCATGGCGGAAAACAGTTTCACGATACATCCCGGAATCATAGAATTCAAAGGACAGTGGTATCTGTTCTATCACAATGCTTCGCTTGTCATCGGGAATCAGGCCGGTGCCACAGGGCGCAGAAGTGTTTGTGCGGACTATCTGTATTATTTGCCCGATGGTTCCATGGCATACGTGGAACAGACGAAAGCCGGACTGACGCAACCTCCCAAAACGGCTGAAGACGTATCGCGGATAGCTAATCCTTATCCGGAGGAACCGAAGGAAGTGAAGAAGCGTGCGGTAAACACCGATGGTGCGGTGAAGTAATCATTATACGATGATATGATGAAGCAAGTGGAAGTTATGAAAGTCTTGTCGGCCTTGTCTTTAGGATTGTTTTTCATGGACTTGTCTGCTCAAAATCCGATAGTGCAGACCCATTATACGGCCGATCCGGCACCGATGGTGTACCGGGACACCTTGTATTTATATGTAGGGTGTGACGAAAAGGACGCACCCCGGAATGCCTACCTGATGCGGGAGTATCGCTTGTATACGACTACGGATATGGTGAATTGGACCGACCACGGTGCGGTGCTCCGTACGAGCGCTTTCGGTTGGTCGGCGGGCGATGCCAGTGCGGCGCAGTGTATCGGGCGGAATGGCAAGTTCTATTGGTATATTTCTTCGCAGAACCGGTTTAAGCCCGGCTCGTCCATCGGTGTGGCCGTAGGTGATACCCCTTACGGTCCTTTCAAGGACGCTTTGGGACATGCGTTGGTGACGAATGACATGACCACATACGCCAAGCACAGTTGGGATGATCTCGACCCGTCCGTGTTTGTGGACGATGGCGGGCAAGCATGGTTGTATTGGGGAAATGGCGTGTGTTACCGTGCCAAGTTGAAGGAGGACATGGTGTCGTTGGACGGAGGTATCGAGGCCATCGACCGGAAGGATGCTTCGTCCTTTTCTGGAGGCTTCACGGAGGCACCGTGGATTTATGAAAGGCAAGGGCGTTATTATCTGGTTTATGCGTCCGGATTCCCCGAATCCATCCATTATTCCATGGCAAAGTCTGCCGGTGGAAAGTGGGAGGCACAAGGTGTGGTCATGCCGACGGAGAAAGGAAGCAACACCAACCATCCGGGTATCGTGGATTTTAAGGGACATTCCTACTTTTTCTATCATAACGATGCCTTGCCCGGCGGGCACAGCTATTGCCGTTCGGTGTGTGTGGAAGAGTTTGCTTACGGTGCCGACGGGACGATTCCGGAGTTGCACATGACATACGAGGGGGTGAAGCAAGGTGTCGGCACGTTAGACCCTTACCGTCGAACGGAAGCCGAGACTATCGCTTGGTCGGAAGGGGTGACTTCTGCCGTTTCGGCCGAGAAAGGGGTATATATCACCGGAATA
>ERZ773150.1390-NODE-1390-length-21387-cov-22.202560_pt1 | contig 21387 bp, 21 predicted proteins | sample MGYA00580845_ERZ773150 | MGnify/ENA primary metagenome ERZ773150 (study PRJEB29015, sample SAMEA2737848) | human gut metagenome | biome: human gut; feature: human-associated habitat; material: faeces | place: China | collected 2012 ...
TTTTCCCCGCTTTCCCTTGTTTTTTCGTCTTGATTTCCGCCGAATTTTATCGTACCTTTTTTTGCCGCAGATAAAAAACGTAAAACCCCGTTGAAAATCAACGGGGTTTTACGTTTTCAGGCAAACAGGAAAATCAGCCGTCATAAAAGCAATAGCCGACGGCAATGGCGGTAACAATTCCGGCCAGATCGGCCAGCAGCGCGCAGGGCAGCGCCGAACGGGTTTTCGTTATCTTTACCGCACCGAAATAAACCGCCAGCACATAAAAGGTGGTTTCCGTCGAACCCTGGACGATTGAGGCGACAAAACCGGGAAAACTGTCGGCACCGTAAGTCTGCATGGTTTCGATCATCATGGCCCGGGCGCCGCTGCCGGAAAGCGGCTTCATCAGCGCGGTCGGAAGCGCCGGCACAAAGCCAGTATCCCATCCCAGCCCGGACAAAATTTTTTCCATGCCGGCAAGCAGCAGATCAAACATTCCCGAAGCGCGAAATACGGCAATCGCCGTCAGCATCGCCACCAGATAGGGAATGATCGTGACGGCAATTCTAAAACCTTCTTTCGCGCCTTCAACAAACAATTCGTAGACATCCTTTTTCTTCCATAATCCCCACAAAACGAAAAACACAGCCGTCGAAAAAAGAATCATGTTGCCGGCGGCAGTCGAAACCAAAGTCCGCTCTCCGGCCGGCAGCCGGAGAAATCCCCAGGCCGCGGCACCGACCGCAACGGCGGCAAAAAACAGCCAGCCAAGCACCACCCGGTTGAAAACATTGAGTTTCTGCACCACCGCCACGGACAAAAAACCGACCAGGGTGGATGCCGAAGTCGACAGCAGAATCGGCACGAAAACGGCCGCCGGATTTTCGCTGCCGAGTTCCGAACGGTACATCAGAATCGTAATCGGGATGAGCGTTACCGCGGAAGAATTGATCACCATAAACATAATCTGCGCATCGGAAGCGGTGTCTTTATGCGGGTTGTCCGCCTGCAGTTGTTCCATCGCCTTTAACCCGGCCGGCGTCGCCGCGTTGTCCAGCCCGAGCACGTTGGCGGCAATGTTCATCACCATTGAACCGACGGCCGGCGAATCGGCCGGCACGCCGGGCATGATCCGCGCAAACAGCGGCCGCAGCAGCCGCGCCAGAGCTTCCGTAATGCCGGACCGTTCGGCTATTTTCAACAAACCAAGCCACAGGCAGAGCAACCCGGTCAGGTTCAGCGCAATCGAAAAGGCGGATTTGGCCGAAGCAAAAAGGGCGGCGGTCAACTCGTTCCAGACGGCCCAGTTGCCGTCCAAGCTCTGCCAGAGAGCACCGGCAAAAGCGGAAAGGAAAAAGAACGACCAGATTATTTTGAGCATGGCGTATCCTCGTCAACTTCGATAAAACCGGACGACTGCATGGCGTAAAAGCCCCAATAGACGCCCTTTCTGCGGATCAGCGCGGCATGCGAACCGCTTTCGACGATTTTGCCCTTGTCCATCACGATAATCCGGTCCATCTCTTTTAAGGTGGAAAGCCGGTGGGCAATGGCAATGACGGTTTTGTCCGCCATCAGGCTTTTCAAGGATTCCTGAATGTATTTTTCGCTTTCGCTGTCAAGAGCCGACGTCGCCTCATCCAAAATCAGAATCGGCGCGTTTTTAAGAATGGCGCGGGCAATCGCGATCCGCTGCCGTTCTCCGCCCGAAAGCATTACGCCGCGTTCGCCGACTTTGCTTTGGTAACCTTCCGGCAGGCGCATAATAAAATCGTGAATATAGGCCCGGCGGGCGGCGTCGAACACTTCTTCGTCGGTGGCCTGCGGCCGGCCGTAGCGGATGTTTTCCATAATGCTGCGATTAAACAGACTCGGATCCTGAGGGATCAGCGCAATCTGCCGGCGCAGGCTTTCCTGGGTAACGCCGGAGATGTCCTGTCCGTCAATCGTAATTTTGCCGCGCTGGATGTCGTAATAGCGGGAGAGCAGTTTGATCAGACTCGACTTGCCCGATCCCGAACGGCCGACCAGACCGATCTTTTCGCCGCCGGCAATCCGCAGATTGAACCCCTCAAACAAAAAACGGGCGCCTTTGTAGTGATAATTGATGTTGGCAAACTCAATCGCCCCGTTGTCCACCTTCAGTTTGACCGCGCCGGAAACGTCATTGACATCGCAGGGTTTGGATAGCAGTTTCAATCCGTCGCGGATGCTGCCGTAGACTTTGAAAAACTGCATAAAATTCATGGACAACATGCTGAAAGTGTTGCTTAAAATCGCAATCAGCGACTGCAAAAGCACAAAGTCGGCAACGCTGATTGCCCCGATATACCAGTACCACACCGGCAGCGCATAAAACAAAACCTGCACCAAGGCGCGAAACAGGTTCTGCCAGATAAAAATTTCGCCGAATTTTTTGGTTTCCGCCCGGTCGGCAGCCGCCGCCGTTTTCATGAATTTGAAATAATGCCGGCGTTCAAAACGATAATTGGCAAAGTTTTTGACCAGCCCCGCGTTGGTGATGCTGTCGACCAGCACGCCGTTGGCTTCCGACATGGTCTGCGCCCGCTTTTCGGAAACCGGAACCATCCCCCGGCTCAAACGATAGATTACATAAATTACCGCCAGGTTGAGTATCAGCAGAAGCAATGCCAGCACCGGGTTGACCTTGAGCACGAAGCCGATGGTGATCAGCATGGCGGAAAGCGGGGTCAGGAAACCCCACACCAGATTGTAATACATCGGATAAATGCTGTCGATGATGGTTTTGGTCTTGCCCGAAATGTTGCCGGCCATTTCCTCGGCAAAAAAGGCGGTCGAATGCCGATGGGCATAATCAAACAAATCCTTGGCCACGTTGGCGACGCAGTTCGGCATAAAACGCGCCTCAAGGAAACAGATCATGTTCTGCGCCAGGCTTTTCAGCAAAAGCAGCGCGGAAGCGATCACCACCAGCGCCAGCGCCTGTTTCAGGGCTTCGGCGCGGTCGATGCCGGCAGAAATGACGCCGACGATTTCCGCCGCGTAGTAAAGCGACAGCCGCACCAGAAACTCGCCGGCGATTATAGCGCCGAGGTTGGCAAAAAACAACAGCTTCTGCCGGGAAAAATAGTGCCAGAGAAAAATCCACACCGACGAAGGGATGGTTTTTATTTCCATTTTTTCTTCCTTTGTTTCAGGCGGGTCAGTTTGTCACTGACAATCGCCGTATCGCGCCCGGTTTTGGCCAGACGGTCGTACATGCGTTCGATTTCCTTTTCCAGATAAGCCTGTTCAATCTCGCTGGCCAGCGCCTGTTTTTGCTCTTCGCCGCCCGAAGCCTCAATTTCCTTCATTTCCGCCCAGATGTCTTCCACATGGACGCTGCTGTCGGTTTTCTTTTTCAAAAAATACGGCAGTTCATACGCCAGCTGGCGGGCGTTGGCATAAGCTTCTCTGGCGTCGGCGCAGTTGTTGTAGCGCATCCGGAGCAGACGAAAGGCCGTTTCCAGCTCTTCGCTGTCGTCCACCACAATAAACGGCACCGGCGAGGCAAAACCGCTTGCGGCCAGGACTTTCAGATATTCCAGAATATGATAGAAAAAACCGTTGACGTTATAAATGATAAAAGGCTTGGTTTTCAAAAAACCGTCCTGCATTGCCACACAGTCGTAAGCCAGTTCGTCCAGAGTGCCGACGCCGCCGGGGGCAAAAACCACGATGTCGGCTTCCAGCAGTTTGATCTTGCGGTTTTCGAGCGTATCTTCCACCACGACCTCGCTGATCTGCTGCAACACTTCGTCTTTTTCATAAAGTTCGTAATATTCGCGGGTGGTAACGCCGACGATCGGCGTGACGTCGCCGTAATACTTGTCCTGACGTTCCCGCCAGTTGTCCAGCACGCCGCGGGCAACCGCGCCCATCACTCCGGAATTGGAAAAGCCGTAGTCGAGGCGGAAGCCCATTTTGGCGATTTTGGCTCCCATTTTGTAGCATTCCTCGACATAGGCGGGATCTTTGCCGTCACAGTGTCCGCCGGAAACGCAGACCCGCAGGTTTTTGGTTGAACGGACACAGCCTTTTTCCTCATTCGTCATGTTCATACCTCCTCAATGTCGCCTTTGGCCTGATCGGCGTAAAACGCAGCGGCGAAATCTTCCAGCGCATCGTTTTCGATCGCCGCCCGCAGCCCCGCCGTCAGCCGCTGATAATAACGGATATTGTGCCAGGTAAGCAGCATCACCGCCAGAATTTCGTTGGCTTTTTGCAGGTGGTGCAGATAAGCCCGGGTATAGTTGGTGCAGAGCGGGCAGTCGCATCCTTCTTCCAACGGCCGCGGATCTTCACGATGGCGGGCGTTGCGGATATTGATCGTGCCGAAACGGGTAAACGCCTGGGCGGTGCGGCCGGAACGGGTCGGCATCACGCAGTCGAACATGTCGACCCCGCGCAAAACGGCACCGACGATATCGTCCGGCCGGCCGACGCCCATCAGGTAGCGGGGCTTGTCGTCGGGCAGCATTCCCGGCGCATAATCCAGCACTTCAAACATTTTTTCCTGCCCTTCGCCGACCGCCAGTCCGCCGATGGCATAACCGTCAAAGCCGATTTCTTTCAACCGTTCCGCCGACCAGGCGCGCAAATCCCGATAATCTCCCCCCTGCTGGATGCCGAAAATGCCGTATCCCTCGCGGTTAATCCAGGCGTCTTTGCTTCGTTTGGCCCAGCGCATGGACATTTCGACCGATTTTTTCACCGTTTCGTAAGCGGCCGGCAGCTTGACGCATTCGTCCAGACACATGGTGATGTTGGAATCGAGCTTATGCTGGATTTTCATCGACTCTTCGGGCGACAGGAAATATTTTTTGCCGTCAACGTGAGAACTGAACTCCACCCCTTCTTCGCTCAGTTTGCGCAGGCCGGTCAGGCTCATGACCTGAAAACCGCCGGAATCGGTCAAAATCGGCTTCGGCCAGTTCATAAACTTGTGCAGGCCGCCCATTTTTTCCACCAGATCGGCGCCCGGACGGAGCATTAAATGGTAAGTGTTGCCAAGCAGAATTTCCGCTCCCGTTGCCGCCACCGATTCCGGCATCATTGCCTTGACCGTGGCGCAGGTACCGACCGGCATGAAAGCGGGGGTGTTGACAATTCCGTGTTTGGTATGAAGACGTCCGCGGCGGGCTTTGCCGGAACGGCCGAGAATTTCAAATTTCAAGCTCATCTTTTTATTTTTCCCTTATGATTTTTCGTTTATAATGCCGCAAAAGTCGGCGCTTAGCAAGGGATTTAAACATTTTTCATAGACAGAAGAAACGATCGAAGCTATAATCATAACGTTAACAATAATTATTAATTTTTATAATATGAGAAAAAACAGAAAATATTCCAAACTGATGATTTGGATAATGTGTGTGTTTTTCGCGGCGTTTTTTGCCGTCAGTTATGCCACCCGCTCGGATGAAAAAATTCAGGCTCAGCGTTTGAAAATAATCGAAAACTGCAAACTGAAGCAAGTGGAAGCAACCTCTTTCGACCGGCAAAACGGCATTTTGACGGTAGTCAAGCGCTTTGGCGACGGATATCAGGAAAGAAGCCGCTACTGCCTTTCGCTTCTGCCCGCGCTCAACGCCGGCAAAGCCCGCAGCGGCAAAATGTTCGAAATTTCCGCCGCCGACGGACGAACCGTGGCCTTCGACCTGAACGGAAACGCCTGGATCGTTGCCGGAAGCGCCGAATGACCCCGCCGGACACACAAAAAAGGTTAGCGTTTCATTACGCTAACCTTTTTTCTTCCATTGCCGGTCCGTTCTTTCAGGAAACGGCACCGCAGCGGTTCAGCAGCAGGCTGTCGCCGGCAATCTCTATCAGCTTCCAGCCCGAATAAACGGCAAGCGCCGGCATGGAAAGCCAGAACCAGTGCAAATATCCGCAAAGCGCAAACGTCAGAACGGCAGCGCCTTCCGCATAGAAGGTCCAGCGGCCGAAATGAATGACGGAACTGAAAGTTTCAACGGCCTTGCGGCGGATCGGACGGAAAACGAACCCGTAAAAGAGCGCCATGGCGGACAGCAGATAAAATCCGTTGCACACGATCCATTTGCCGTAACCGGAAATTGACGCCCCGCCCCATTCGGCAATCGTTAACACACTTACTACGAAAGCGGCGAGAACACCGACACCTTCCGCACCCAGCAGAAAGCAGGTAACGGTTTTAGCTTTTGTTTTTGTCATATCGTATAAATTTAGTGAAAATAATCTCTGTTATTTTCCATTATAGGCAATTCCAAATTTTTGTCAACATTTGGGCAAAACTTATTTTTCCCCGTCGGCGTCTTCTTCGCCCAGGCTGTTGTCAATCGCATAACCGGTCGCCCGCACCGTGCGGATATAATCGGGGCCGAATTCGTTTAAGGACTTGCGCAAGCGGCGGATATGCACGTCAACCGTGCGCGACTCCACGTAAATGTTGTTGCCCCAGACGTTTTTGAGCAGAAATTCGCGGGAAAACACTTTGCCCGGAGTTTCCATCAGCATCCGCAGCAGCCGGAATTCGGTCGGCCCCAGGTGAATGTACTTGTCGCCGCGAAAAACCTTTTTTTCCGCCAAATCCATGCGGATATCCTCAAACACCAGCTCCTTTTGCGGCAAAAGCTCCGGCGCACGGCGGAGGTTGGTTTTCACCCGGGCCATCAGTTCCGGCACCGAAAACGGTTTGGTAACATAGTCGTCCGCGCCGGCCGACAGGCCCTTGATCTTGTCTTCCTCTTCCCCTTTGGCGGTCAGCATGATGATCGGAATATCCTTAATATCCGGCTTGTTGCGGATCATCTTGCAGATTTCCACGCCGGAAAGTTCGGGCAGCATCCAGTCGAGCAGAATCACCGACGGGCAGTATTTTTCCACTGCCGCCAATGCCCGGTTACCCGAAGATTCCCACACCACGTCGAAACCTTCCTTTTCCAGATTGTACTTCAAAAGCAGCGCCAACGCTTCTTCGTCTTCGATCACCATCACCAAAGCCATCTCGGTTCTCCTGTTGTGCCGGGGTTAACTTAATTTTGATTTTAGCGCAAAGCGGCAATGTTTGCAACATAATTGCCGCCGCCGAAAACGGCGCTGCCGGCCACCAGCACGTCGGCGCCGGCCGCCCGGCACAACGGCGCGGTTTCCGCATTGATGCCGCCGTCGGCCTCAATCAGAATCGGACGCGAGGCAATCATTTTTTTCAGCCGGCGGATTTTTTCCAACTGCGCGGGAATAAACTCCTGTCCGCCGAAACCGGGATTGACGGTCATCACCAATACCAGGTCCAGACGATCCAGCACATACTCGAGCACGCTCTCCGGGGTGGCGGGATTGAGCGAAACGCCGGCCTTTTTGCCGAGGGCGCGAATCTGCTGCAAAGTTCGGTCCAGGTGCGGGCAGGTTTCCGCATGAACGGTAATGACGTCGGCACCCGCTTCGGCAAACCAAGGGATCATTTTATCGGGATTTTCCACCATCAGATGAGCATCAAACACCAGCCTGCTGTCGCCGCGCAGGCTTCTGACCACCGCCGGGCCGAAAGTCAGGTTGGGAACATAGTGTCCGTCCATTATGTCCAAATGCAGCCAGTCGGCGCCGGCATCGGCCACCGCCGCGGTTTCCAGCGCCAGCCGACCGAAATCGGCAGCCAGCAGACTGGGGGCAATCAAAACCATTTTTCTCTCCTTTCGTTCGACAAACCGTTATTGCTTTTATTGTAAGGGCAACAGGTTGATTTTTCTTTAACAGCAATTATCTAGCCTTTTAGTCTTTAATCTTATTAAACCAAAAGGAGAAATACAATGGGAGAAATGGCCAAAAAAATCAGCAACATCGACAACGAAGAACTGCTGAAAGTCTTAAACGAGGCTTTTGCCGAAGAATGGCTGGCTTATTATCAGTACTGGATCGGCGCTCAGGTAATCGAAGGTCCGATGCGCACTTCAATCCAGGGAGAATTTATGAAACACGCCAAAGAAGAACTGGAACATGCCGAATGGCTGGCCGTCCGCATTATCCAGCTCGGCGGCACGCCGATTTTAAATCCCGCCGACTGGGAAAAAACGGCGTCCTGCAAATATCTTGCCCCCGAAGATCCGTTTGACGTCACGCTGCTTCGGCAAAACCTCGATTCCGAACGCTGCGCGATCAAACGTTATCAGCAGATATGCGACATGTGCTGGGGAAAAGATTTTGAAACTTTCCACATTTCCCGCAAAATTCTGCACGAAGAACTGGACCACGAACAGGACTGGGAAGATTTTCTGCAAGATATCAAGACCGGCGCTCAATATGCAAAAAACAAGCAACCGTCTGACAAAGCTGAATAATTATTTTTTTATCCCGATTATTTGCGGGAGTTCGGATTTAATATTTGACAAATAAAACAAAAAAAGTCAAAATGAGACAAAACGAAACCGATGGTGGCGTTTTGTCCCTAAGCAGTCAGATACTCCAAATAATAGTTTTAGGGAACGAAAGAAAGGCGGCGGATCAAATTCCGGCGCCTTTTTCTTATTTTTTTATTCCGCGTGTTTTTGCAGCACCGCCAGCGCAACCCGGATACCGTCCGCCGCGGCGGAAACGATGCCGCCGGCATAACCGGCTCCTTCCCCGCAGGGATAAAGCCCCGTCAGCGGACTTTGCAGCGAATCGCCGCGTAAAATCCGAATCGGCGAAGAACTGCGGGTTTCGACCCCGGTCATCACCGCATCGGGAAAGTTGAAACCATGCAGTTTCCGATCCATTTCCGCAATCGACAGGCGCAGCGTTTCCGTGACAAACGCCGGCAGAACATGCTCAAAACCACCCCAGACCACGCCGCGGGCATAGCTCGGAACCACTTCGCCGCCTTTGACTGACGGCCGGCCTTTAAGCAGATCCTCCACCCTTTGCGCCGGTGCCGCATAAGTGCTGCCGCCGGCCCGGAAAGCATTTTCCTCCAGCCGCCGCTGCCAATACATTCCGCTTAACGGATGATCGCTGCCGAAATCTTCCGGCCCGACGCCGACCAACAGCGCAGAATTGGCATTTTCCCGGTCGCGGGCATAATAGCTCATGCCGTTGGTGACCACTCTTCCCTCTTCGGACGCGGCCGGCACCACCACACCGCCCGGACACATGCAGAAGGTATAAGCTGAACGCCCGTTGGGCAGATGAACGGCCAGTTTGTAATCGGCGGCTCCCAGTTTCTGGTGTCCGGCAAAATCATGATAAACCGCACGGTCGATCAGGCTTTGCGGATGTTCGATACGGACACCGACGGAAAAAGCTTTGGACGTCATCGGCACCCCGCGGCGGAAGAGCATTTCAAACGTATCACGCGCACTGTGGCCGATCGCCAGCACCAGGGCGGAAACCGGCTCTTCGTATACGCTGCCGCCGGCGTCGCGGATTTTGACAGCTTTCAGACCGTCATCGTCAGCCAGCAAATCTTCCAACCGGTTTTGAAAACGGTATTCGCCGCCGAGAGAAACAATTTCGGCACGAATATTCTGCACGATTTGCGCCAGCCGGTCGGTGCCGAGGTGCGGCTTGGCCAGATACAAAATCTCTTCCGGCGCTCCCGCGGCCGTCAACTCACGAAAAACTTCGGCCGTGTACATATCCTTTTTGATGCCGGTCATCAATTTGCCGTCGGAAAAAGTACCGGCGCCGCCTTCTCCGAACTGAACGTTGGAATCCTTTTGCAGACGGCCGCCGCGCCAGAAACTTTCCACGTCGCGCTGCCGCTCGGGCACCGCCTTGCCGCGTTCCAGCACAATCGGCCGGGCTCCTGCACGAGCCAGAGTCAAAGCCGCAAACATGCCGGCCGGACCGCTGCCGACAACCAGCGGACGGGTCGGAAAAGCCGCGGACGACGGCAGGCAGATGCGCGGTTCCGGCTCGCTTTTTTCAATAAAAGAAAGCCGTTGTTTTAAAAGCGACCCTTCGTCAGCCACGGAAAATTCCAAAGTGTAAACTGCCCATATCCGCGACCGGCTGCGGGCGTCAACCGCCTTTTTCAGAATTCTGACGTTTGTCACCGGACAGCCGAGTTCGGCCGCCAGCCTTTCCGACAGCTCTTTTTCGTCTTCCCCGAACGGGAGTTTGAAGTTACTGATGCGCAGCATTGTTTTTGATTCCGTAATCATTGTTGTTTTTTTACATTTTATAACACGGAAAAATTTTTTTAACATCCGATTTTTTACCGTTTTCTGCCAGTCTCTTCCGTTTCTTTCTGCCTATCATTTCTGTTTTTTTGCCGCCCGTCGCTTCTGTTTTTCTCTCCGTCGTTTCCGTTTTTTGCCGCCCGTCGCTTCCCAATGACAAAAGAAAGGAAAAGCGGCAGGAAAGGAGAGCAATAATGCAAAAATAAAATGAAAACGAGTTCAGAGAAATAACGAGAGACAAAGATGACGAAAGAAAAAACGGAGACGAAAAGGAAAAAAGAAAGGAAGGGGAGCAGGAAGGCGAAAACGGAGGAACGAAAAAAAGAGAAAGAAAGGGAGAGCGGAGAAACGGAAAAGGGAGAAGAGAAGAAAAAAACAGGAAAGCGGAAACGGAAGAGCGGAAAAGGGAGAAGAGAAGAAAGGGAGAGCGAGAAACGAAAAAGGGAGAAAGAAAGGAAATAGAAAAATGAAAACGAAAGAGCGGAAAAAGGAGAAGAAAGAAAAGGAGAGCGGAGAAACGGAAAAGGAAGAAGAAAAGGAAACAGAAAAACGGGAAAGGAAGAGCGGAAAAAGGAGAAGAAAGAAAAGGAGAGCGGAGAAACGGAAAAGGAAGAAGAAAAGGAAACAGAAAAACGGGAAAGGAAGAGCGGAAAAGGAGGAGAAAGAAAAGGAGAGCGAGAAACGGAAAAGGGAGAGAGAAAAGGGAAATTAAAAAAATTATAAGTTTTATCAAAGCTTGCGTCCGGCGCAGGGCTTTTTTGCTACAAAAAAATCTTCTGCCCGGCGTAGGGTCTTCTTGCTACAAAAAATCTTCCGCCCGGTACGGAGCTTTCTTGCCACAAAAAAATCTCCAGCCCGGCGCAGGGCTTTTTTGCCACAAAAAATCTCCCACCCGGCGCGGAGCCTTCTTGCCACAAAAAAATCTTCTGCCCGGCATGGGACTTTCTTACCACAAAAAAAATCTTCCGCTCGGCGCGGAGCCTTCTTGCTACAGAAAAATCTTCCGCCCGGCGCGGAGCCTTCTTGCTACAGAAAAATCTTCCGCCCGGCGCGGAGCCTTCTTACTACAGAAAAATCTTCCGCCCGGTACGGGGCCTTCTTGCCACAAAAAAATCTCCCGCCCGGACGGACGGGAGATTTTTCTTTTTTTCAAACAGCAGACAATCTGCCTCAGAGCCTCTGATCACAATTCGCCGCTCGCATATCTCTTGGCCATTTCCGACATCGGGATGGCTTTGATCTGATCGGCATGGCCGGCGGCGCCGAAAGCAATGTAACGGGCTTCGCAGACCTTCTGCATTTCTTCGATTGCCGGCTTCAGATATTTGCGCGGGTCAAATTCTTTCGGATTTTCGGCAAACAGTTTGCGGATGGCACCAGTGATGGCCATACGGCAGTCGGTGTCAACATTGACTTTGCGTACGCCGGATTTGATGCCGCGGACAATTTCTTCGACAGGAACGCCGAAAGTCTGCGGAATGGCGCCGCCGTAAGCGTTGATCAGATCCTGCAACTCCTGCGGAACCGAAGAGGAACCGTGCATAACCATGTGGGTATTCGGCAGTTTGGCATGAATTTTTTCAATAACGTCAATTGCCAGAATGTCACCGGTCGGCTTGCGGGTAAATTTATAAGCGCCGTGCGAAGTGCCGACGGCAACCGCCAGCGCGTCCAGTTTGGTTTCGGCGACAAAACGGGCAGCTTCGTCCGGATCGGTTACCAGACGTTTCTTGTCCAGCGTACCTTCGGCGCCGTGGCCGTCTTCCTTGTCGGCCTTGCCGGTTTCAAGCGAGCCGATAACGCCCAGTTCGCCTTCAACCGAAGCACCGACCGCATGTGCGCGGGCAACCACTTCTTTGGTAACGCGGACGTTGTATTCGTAAGAAGACGGGGTTTTGCCGTCAGCTTCAAGTGAACCGTCCATCATAACGGAAGAATAGCCGTTGACGATCGCAGACTGGCAGATATCTACCGACGCGCCGTGATCCTGGTGAATACAGATCGGCAGTTCCGGAAACATTTCGATACCGGCGGCAACCATGTGACGGATCATCGGGTCGCCGGCAAATTTGCGGGCGCCGGTCGAAGTTTGCAGAATGACCGGGGCGTTGACTTTCTTTGCCGCCTGCAGAACGGCAATCACCTGTTCCATGTCGTTGATATTAAAAGCCGGAACGCCGTAGCTGTTTTCCGCCGCGTGATCCAGAATCTGACGCATTGTAACTAAGGGCATATATTTTCTCCTTAAATGAAATTGGGTTAAATCCGAATTTACCCCAGAGTATAGTCGGCCGGGGCTTTTTTTCAAGTTTTTTCTGCCGGCGGGGGATATTCCGGAGCTTTCCCGGCCGACCGGAAACGTTTTGTTCAAAAAGAAAGGGGCTTTCGCCACAAATCTCCTCGTTCTTTCATCTCCCCGCAAAATTATTCGCAAAAAAGAAGGGGCTTTCGCCCCTCCCCTTTTATTTGCGGTATTTTCTGACCGCGGCCGCCACCGCGTCGGCGGTAATGCCGAAATGCTCATAAAGCCCGGACGCCGGACCGGAAGCGCCGAATCCGTCCATGCCGATGATTTCGCCCTTGCTGCCGAGATACTTCTCCCAGCCGAATTTGGCGGCAGCTTCAACCACGATCCGCGGCGCCCGGCCGAGAACCCTGTTGCGGTATTTTTCATCCTGACGGTCAAACAGCTCGGTGCAGGGCATGGAAACCACCGCCGTTTCAATCCCTTCTTCCCGCAGCTTTTTCTGCGCTTCGACGGCAATCGAGACTTCCGACCCGGTGGCAATGATCGTCGCCTGCCGGCGGCTGCCCTTTGCCACGTCGGAAATAACGTAGCCGCCCTTCGCCGTCAGGTTCTGACGGGAAGAAACGCGCAGCAGCGGCAGATTCTGCCGGCTCAGCGCCAGCAGGCTCGGCATGGTTTCGGTCGTCAGCGCCAGCTGCCAGGCCTCCGCCGTTTCCACCACGTCGCAGGGACGGAACATCAGCACGTTCGGCATTGCCCGGTAAGAGGCCAGATGTTCCACCGGCTGATGTGTGGGGCCGTCTTCGCCGACGCCGATCGAATCGTGGGTCAGCACATAAACGACGCGCAGTCCCATCAGCGCCGCCAGCCGGATCGACGGCCGGACGTAGTCGGAAAAGACAAAGAAAGTACCGCCGTAGGGAATCACGCCGCCGTGCAGCGCCAGACCGTTCATAATCGCGCCCATCGCATGTTCGCGGATGCCGTACATCAGGTTGTTGCCGTCATAGTCTTCGGCGGTGATCGTTTTCATGCCTTTGACAAAAGTCAGGTTGGAAGCGGCCAGGTCAGCCGAACCGCCGATAATTTCCGGTACATGGGGAACAATTTTTTCCAGACACATCTGCGAAGCCTTGCGGGTGGCTGCTTTGGTCTGTTCGCGAATCGCCTCGTTTTTTAACGCGTTCAGAGCTTTGTCCCAATTTTTCGGCAGACGGTTGTTGATAACATCGTCAAATTTCGCACCGGCGGCCGCCGCCTTTCGGCACCATTTGTCATAAGCGGACAAAGAACGCCGGCCGGCTTCGCGCCAGGCGGACAGAACGTCGGCGGGAATTTCAAACGGGGCATACGGCCATTGCAGACCGGCAGCCATTGCCGCCCGTTCCTCGTCGCCGAGCGGCGAACCGTGACAGGCACTGGTTCCCTGTTTGGCCGGCGCGCCGAATCCGATGACGGTTTTGCAGGCCACCAAAACCGGGCGGTCGGACTTGTGCGCTTCCTCAATCGCCGCAGCTACCGCCTCCTGATCATGGCCGTCAACTGACAGCGTCTTCCAGCCGGCGGCTTCGAAACGTTTGATCTGGTCGACGGAACTGGCTTTGTCGACGGTGCCGTCAATGGTAATGTTGTTATTGTCCCAAAAAACGATCAGCTTGTTTAATTTCCAGTGTCCGGCCAGTGCGATCGCCTCTTCGGAAATGCCTTCCATCAGACAACCGTCGCCGGCAATAACATAGGTGTAATGACTGCACAGCGCGTCGCCGAAACGGGCATTCAGGCGCCGTTCCGCCATTGCCATGCCGACTGCCGAAGCAATCCCCTGTCCGAGCGGTCCGGTAGTCATTTCCACCCCGGCCAGATGACCGTATTCCGGATGGCCGGCGGTTTTGGCGCCGAGCTGACGGAAATTTTTGATATCTTCAAGCGAAATATCTTCATATCCCAAAAGATAAAGCAGCGAGTACAAAAGCATTGAACCGTGGCCGGCGGAAAGGACGAAACGGTCGCGGTCAAACCAGCGCGGCGCTGCCGGATTAATCTTTACGTAGCGGGAAAAAAGCACGGTTGCAACGTCGGCCATGCCGAGCGGCATGCCGGGGTGCCCGGACTTTGACCTGTTAATGGCGTCGGCCGCCAGAAAGCGAATCGCATGCGCCATCCGCGAAGACAATTTCTGATGATCGTAAGACATCTTGTTCTCCTTATTAAACTTTTACTTGAGCCCGTGGGTGCGGTTATAGCGGTACTGCGCATTGCTCAAAACCAGTCCCATTTTGATGACGAACCCCGGTTCGTTGTCGGGAATCCTCATTTCCACATAATCGCCCTGATACATCACTTTTTCGCCGACATTCGGCACCTTGACGCTGACCGGGTGGTTTTCCCTGCCGATCAGGGCAACCTTGTTGTCGCCGGTATCGGTATAATAGCTGAAACGCACGTATTCGTTTGAAGCCTCCGTACGGCGGGAAACTTCAAAAATCGGCGCCACCACCGCCTTGGTCTGATTGCGCAGATCGGTACGGCAGTAACCTTCGTAGCCGATCAGTTCGATTTTTGCCTCTTCCTGTTTGCCGGCCATTTGCGTCATGCGGCTGAACTCGGGCACCAGCTGCACGTTCGGACAATAGCGGAAAAACGGCGCCTCTTTTTCGGCGGCGCAGGAAGCCAGCGCCAAAACGGCCGCGGCCAAAAGCATTTTTTTCGACATTAAAACATTCCTTGTTGTTCGGTTGACATAGCAAAGACTATAAAGAAAGGCTTTCAATTTGTAAATAGGCGGCAAAAAATTGTTTACAGCAAACCTTCGTCGACAAACAGCGCCACCAGTTCGCAATGGGAAGTATAAACGAACTGATCGACCGGTGTCACTTCGCACAGGCGATAACCGCCGTTTTGCAGAATTTCCGCATCGCGGGCAAAAGTTTCCGGATTGCAGGAAACGGCAATCAGTTTCCGCGGCCGTTTCCCCGCCGGCAGTGCCGCCAGCCGGGCGGCCTGCTCTTTCGCGCCGGCCCGCGGGGGATCGAAAACAACCGCCGCCAGCCCTTCCAGTTCGGCGCCTTCCAGCGGATATTTGAACAGATTGCGGCACACGATTTCGATATTGGCGATCATCTGCCGGTTGACGGAATTTTTAAAACCTTCCAGCAGTTCTTTTGAAGCATCGACGGCCAGCACCCGGTTGCCCGGCTTTTGCGCCAGCGGATAAGAAAAAGTACCGACACCGCAAAACAGGTCGGCAATTTTGCCGGAAGTTTTCCCCAAATACTTCAGCACCAAAGCGGTGAGTGCCGCCTGCCCTTCTTTCGAGGGCTGCAGGAAAGTCCCGGCGGGAATAAAAACGCCGACGCCGCCGGCTTCAATATACGGACGCCCCTTTTCCAGAATTGTTTCCGCCGGCCGGTCGGGAGCAAAGCGATGAGAAACGCGGACGACATCGGCGGCGGCCGAAACGCGTTCAAATATAATCTCCCGCAGCTCAAGATTAAGCGGGCGGTCAAATTCCAGCACCGCGTCAAGACCGTTGTCCGCTTCCGTCAGCCACAGGTCGCCTTTTTCGACGTAAACGGTTTTGGCCCTGCCTTTCCGCCCTTCTTTAACCGTCAGCGGCACCCGGCACAATTCGGACAACAGGCCGCGGAAAAACTCAAGACCGCGGTTTAGAGCCGGGGTCAGCTGCGGACAGCGGGGCAGATCAACAATTTCACTGCTGCGGTATGCGTTAAAACCGAGCACAATTCCGCCCCCGGCGCGACGAAAGGCAAAGCTGGCGCGGCGGCGGCAGCCTTCTTTGATAAAAACGGGTTCGGAAAAAACAAAATCCTGCCGGGTAATGGATTGCAGCGCTTTTTGCACCACAGCGCATTTACGTTGCCGATATTCCTTTTCGTCCAGATGCCGCAGGGAGCACCCTCCGCAAACACTGGCCAAACTGCAATCCATTACATATTCCCCCAATCTACCGGCGTTACGCGCTTATCCTAAAACGCTATTGGTTAAAATATGATAAAAGTTAATTATATTTATAAAAAAAAGATGATTATTTAAAAAATATGCTATAACATAAGCCATATTTCAACTTATGCGCAATCAACAAGGACCGAGGGCCATGCGGAGAAGACTTCCCAAACACTTAAGTTATGATTATCAGCTCAAACTGGAAGAGGTGCCGACCAAACACGCCGACCGGATGCCGCTCAAAGTGGTGATGCCGGGGATTATTCTCGGCCTGCTGATGGCCGTCCTCGGCTGTTTTGAACTGACCGGCGGCATGTACGATCCCGAAGGCCTGGGCTATACGCTTGACGCCGACACCCGCGCGCCGCTGTTCAGCCACACCGCGGTCGACGCCGCTTTCATCATCATCGGGCTCGGCATCGTCATCGGTTCGATCGTGTCATACGTCCGTTACAAGAAAATCTTTTTCAACGGCAAGACCTTTTCCGTCGATCTGCGCGGCGTATTCGGCGAAAACGAACTGTTCCGCGAATTTTTGCGCAATTACGAGGGCGTCCGCCTGAGAATGGAATTTTTCCAGTTCGGCATTTTAAACAAAAACAAATACATTGTCGAGCTGGTGCACCGCGACCCCGAAAAAACCATTCCGCTTTATATTTCGACCGACGGCACCGGCATTTACCAGATTTGGTATTATTACGCCAAACGCCTCAACATGCCGACCGTCATCGACACCGACGAGGGAACCGTGAAAAGGGAAGTGCCGGAACTTGACAAGAGCCTGAAAGAGTATCTGTTTGCCAAAGGGCTGATCGCGGTTTACGAAGAAGCGCCGAAAACGCCCGCCGACATCGTCTGCATCAAAAAGGCGGATCGCACCGTCATCCGGCCGAAGCGGATGTTCTGGGACATTTTCAGTCTGCTTGGCGCGTTCTGGCTGTGTTTTTACCTGCTGGTGCTTGCCGCCGCGGCCTTCAACTATTCCCGGGTGGAAAGGATGATCGGTTCGCCGGCGCAGACCGCGGTTATCTTCGCCGCCGCCTTTTTGCTGGCAGTTTTGTTCATCGGCCTGATGTTTAAAAAAGACAAAATCGTGCTAAAGGACGGACGCCTGATCCTGGTGCACAAGTTTTTGTTTATCTCAAACAAAGAATATGCGGACTTAAGCCGCATCCGCGACATTCAGGCGGTCTACAACCCGGCGGCGGACAGCTACTATCTGGCAATTATCACCGACGACAACATGCTGGCTTTCGGCCGCGGGGTGCCGACGGAAGCCTTGCAGTGGATAAGGGATTTCGTCATCTATACGATGACGCGTTGAGGCTTTTGGCGGCCGCCGCATATTTTGGTTGCCAAATGCCGAGATTTGTTTATAACTTTTCAAACAAACGCAAACTTAAAACGAAAGTGGAAAAATGAGAGAAATTGATACCGGCGCACAAGAAGCCTTTATTAAAGAAGTCAACGAGGACCTGAAAAACGAATCGATGAAGAAGATGTGGGACAAATACGGCCTTTACATCATCATTCTGGTGGTTGCCGCCTTAACCGCCGCCGTCAGCTTCGAGGCCATCAAGGCCTGGTATACGAAAAAGCTGCAAACCTGGTCGGATTCCTACGCCTACGCGCTCAGCCTGCAAAACCAGGGCAAGTATGACGAGAGCATCGACACCTTCGACTATATCGCTGGCAAAGACTACGGCATATTCTCCGACCTTGCCAAAATGCAGAAGGCAAACATTCTGCTTGAGCAGAAGAAAAACGACGAAGCTTTCAAACTGATGAACGAAATTATCGAAGACAAGTCGTTTACCCCCCAGCTGCGCGACACGACGATCCTGAAACTGGCCTCCTATAAGCTGGACAATGCGCCGGCGGAAGAAATCGAAGAGCTGATCGGGGGCATTGCCGCCGACGGCGGCAACAGCTGGCAGCCGACGGCAAACGAAATGCTGGCGCTGGCTTATCTCCGCGACGGCAAAACCGCCGAGGCGAAGGAAATCTACAACCGTCTTCTGGCCGACGGCAAAACGCCCGAAGTGATGAAAGCGCGGATCAAAGACATTATATCCGTATTGCCGCAATAACAATTTTATCAGAGGTGAAGCCCATGCGATTGAACAAGAAAAGCGCCGTTGCTGCCATGTGTCTGGCTCTTGCCGGATGCGGAATGTTCGGCAAAGAAAAACTGCAAATCGACGGCGAGAGAATCCCGGTTTTGAGCGAAAGGGAAGTGATTGCCGCCGACTATACGGCGGGCGACATTCAGATCGTGCTGCCCAAACCGGCGGTCAACGCCGCCTGGCCGCAAAGCGGCGGCAACGCTTCGCACAACATGGGGCACTTAAAAAGCGGCGACAATCTGAAAAAGGCCTGGAGCAGCAGCTTCGGCAGCGGCAATTCCGGCCGCGACTACCTGATCGCCGCACCGGTGATTGCCGACAACACCGTCTTTACCATTGACGCCGACGCCACAGTCAGCGCCTTTCGCCAGAGCGACGGGGAAAGACTGTGGAAGCGCCGTCTCAAGCCGCGGCTGCGCGACGACAAGGAAGTGTCCTTAAAAGGCGCCGGCCTGGCTTTCCGTCAGGGCACGGTTTATGCCGCGACCGGTTTCGGCGGCATATTTGCGCTTGACGCCGCCGACGGAAAAGTCAAATGGGAATATTTTGCCAAAACTCCGGTTCGGATCGCGCCGGCCGTCGGCGGCGGCAAAATTTTCGTGCAGACGATCGACAACGTGCTGCTGGCGCTTAACGCCCAAACCGGCAGCGAGATATGGCGCTATGCCGCCCCGAGCGAGGAAACGACCAAAGTCGGCGGCGCCGTTCCAGCTTTCAGCGAATCGGCCGACGTGCTGATCGCCGGCTTCTCGAACGGAGAACTGCGCGCGCTCAAGGCCAGCACCGGTTCGCCTTTGTGGGGAGATTATCTGGTTTCTTCCCGCCGCACCAACTCGCTTGACGACATCAACACCATTCATGCCAACCCGGTCATCTCCGGCGACATCGTTTTTGCCGCCGGCAGCAACAACCTGCTGGTGGCCATTGACCTGCGCAGCGGCCAGAGAATCTGGGAACGGGAAATCGGCAGCGGCAACCAGCCCTGGCTGGCCGGCAAATATCTGTTCCTGCTGGCAAACGACGCCCGTCTGATGGCAATTCAGGCCGACAGCGGCAAAATCGTCTGGGATACGAAAATCCCGGCCGGCAACGACGTTTCCGACCAGGTCGGCGTCACTTATGCCGGTCCGCTTCTGATTAACAACCGGCTGCTGGTCAACACCTCGAACGGCTATACTTTTTATGTTTCGCCCTATACCGGGAAAATCCTCGGCTATATCGAAAACGGCGACGGTTCGTCGCTGCCGCCGGTGGCGGCCGGCAGCCAGGTGATCATCACCACCGTTGACGCCGACATTATCGCATATCAGTAAAAGGAGGTTGCCCCGATGCCGCTCAAAGTCGCTATTATCGGAAGGCCGAACGTCGGCAAATCGACGCTGTTTAACCGTCTGGCGGGAAAAAAGCTGGCGATCGTTCACGACAAACCGGGCGTTACCCGCGACCGCAAGGAAACGCAGGCCCGCTTAAACGACCTGCCGCTTGTCATCATTGATACCGCCGGATACGAGTATTCCAACGAAAACAACCTGGAAGCGCGGATGTGGGAACAGACCAAAAAAGCCATTGACGAGGCCGACGTATGTTTGTTTCTCTATGATGCGCGCGCCGGTTTGCAGCCTTATGACGAACACTTTGCCGACATTTTGCGCCGCTCGCACAAACCGGTGGTTCTGCTGGCCAACAAATGCGAAGGCCGGCAGCAGGAAGACAGCCGTTTCGAGGCCTACAAACTGGGGCTCGGCGAGCCGATCCCCTTTTCCGCCGAACACGGACTGGGAATGCTTGACTTATACGACGCGCTGAAAGAGCATTATTATCCGGAAGACGCGCCGAACGGGGAAAAGGCGGACGAAGAAAGCGCGGAGAAAAACGCCGGCGACGGGGAAGAATATGACGACAAACGCCCGATTCAGGTGGCAATCGTCGGCCGGCCGAACGTCGGCAAATCGACGCTGGTCAATGCCCTTTTGCAGGACGAACGGATGCTGACCGGGCCGGAAGCCGGGGTTACCCGCGACGCCATCGCTTCCGACTGGGAATGGCGGGGAAGAAAATTCAAGCTGGTAGACACCGCCGGGCTGCGTAAACAATCGAAAGTCAGCGATTCACTTGAGAAAATGTCGGCCGCTTCATCGCGTTATGCCGTCAACATGGCTCAGGTGGTGGTGCTGGTCTTAGACGCCGACGCGGTTCTCGACAAGCAGGATTTGACGATTGCGTCCCGCGTGCTGGATGAAGGGCGGGCACTGATCATTGCCGTCAACAAATGGGACATTGCCGACAAGAAAGAAGCCATCGAACGTTTGAAATACCGGCTGCGAACCTCGCTCACCCAGGTGGAAGGGATCCCGACGGTCACCATTTCCGCCCTCAAAGGCGAAGGGCTGGACAAGCTGATGAGCGCGGTCGTAAAAATTTATACCCGCTGGAACAGCCGGGTGCCGACGGCGCCGCTCAACAAATGGTTTGCCGACGTTACCGGCAACTATCCGCCGCCGCTCGGCAAAAACAAACGCCGGATCAAGCTGCGCTACATTACCCAGGCCAAAATCCGGCCGCCGTCATTTTTCATTTTCTCCAGCAACCCGGAAGGTCTGCCGGACAGTTATCTGCGCTATCTGACCAACAGCCTGCGCGACACTTTCGATTTCGGCGGCGTACCGATCCGGATTACCGTGCGCAAAACCGGCAATCCGTATGCCGACAACGACTGAGTGCCGCTCCGTAAGACGGAACGGACATACCGGTTGTTGGCAGACGAAGAATCAAAAAAGATTCTCCCGAACTGCTCGCATGCAGGGGGCAAAAAGTGCAGGCTCGGCCGGAAGGGGACTTGTTATAAACTTTCATTAACTAACGCAAACGGTATTAACCATTCCGAAACTCAAACGCCCGGCCCGAAGCTGCG
>ERZ773150.1438-NODE-1438-length-20958-cov-3.798833_pt1 | contig 20958 bp, 14 predicted proteins | sample MGYA00580845_ERZ773150 | MGnify/ENA primary metagenome ERZ773150 (study PRJEB29015, sample SAMEA2737848) | human gut metagenome | biome: human gut; feature: human-associated habitat; material: faeces | place: China | collected 2012 ...
ATAAAAAAAATAATATTTATAATATCCACTGTATTATTTTTATCTGAAATGATTTATGTAATCTGTGATGAAGGCGCTTACGCGTGGAATTTTTTGTTGGATAATCCGTTGGATTTGTACTGGATTTATTATACTTTTTTCCCGCTTATATACGTAGTTATAAATATTGTTTTGCTATATTTTAATAAAATCAATTATATAACATTGTTGTTTTTTATGATTTTAAGAGTGACTTATCAACCAATTGCTATGTTTTTTGTTTATACATTTATTGATATTGTTAATAGGTTTTAGCTTATAGAAATATTAAAATGTTTGTGAAAAATTACAACTTAAAGGTGAAATCATGAAAAAAATCAAAAATTTTATTTGTTTTATTTTAAATTTAACATCATTGGTTACATTTATACCTACAGCAAGCTACGCTATGGGTGACGCAACAGGTGAATTCAGGGTTATTGGTTGCGAATATACACGCAAGAAAAGCGGCTATACTATTCACTTAGTAATAAAAACAATTGATTATTCAAAACAATCATTTACGGCTTCTTTTTCCGTAGATGGCGATAACCCGTATTCCGAGGATATTACAGGTACAATCCAAAAAGATAGAGTTTGGGCGAGTTCATCAGATTACGAATACAATATTTCGTTTAAAGTTAATTGGAAAAACGGCGGTAATTACAACCTTGACATAAGCGATGACGCAGGGATTTTGTACGGATTTTGCGATAATGAGGGAATTTTGGGTTTAGACTGTAAATTTGTCGGTGCAGCGGGAGCAATAGGAAAATCCGAAAAGATTGCGAGAATGAAATATTCAAACGAGCTTTATACTGAAACCCGCGATTTATCTGTAGCCGTTTATTCCGATTCAAAAACCGTCGCGGCGAGTAGCAAAAGCGTAGATGCTGAAAATTATGAAAATGCGAGGACAGGTATTTCTGAAAACTTTAAAAACTCTCTCGAAAAATATAATTACCGTGATATTGAAGCATATAATTTTAATGATGACAACAATGAAAATGTGAGCTTTGCAATTGCTAAGAATATAATGTATTCGTCTATAATGTTTATTATAGAGAAAAATTCTTGAACAAGTGATGTTTTTGTGGTATAAATACAATTAAAGAAGGTATCATATTTTTTATTGCAGTAGAGAAGAGTGTATATGAAAATTAAAATATATTTAAAAGATTTGTTTAGTTATTTAAAAAATTTAAGCATACCAAAAAAAATTTTATTATTTTTCTTTATATTGCTTAACTTGATTGAATTAGTGTGTTCTATCAGTGCATTATTAGGTCTTTATTCTAATGATTATTCACCTTTTAATAGAATTTATTCTACAGATATATTCGATTATTTGCTTGATTACCGGGTGTATTATAGTGCATTTGTTTCATTTACATATTTTTTAATCACAATATTACTGAAAAAATTTAATTATCTTAATTGTATTATTATTGCTTTATTATTGTCAATGCACCCGATAGTTTCACTTTTTATTGGCTGGTTTCCGATGATAATGGAAGATATTTTTGGTTGATAAAGGAGGAAGGCATATCAGTAAGTTTAAATCACTAATTTGCTCATTCTTAATTTTAACCACCATGTTTATATCCATACCTTTCAACGCTGTTGCTATGGGTAGTATCACAGGCGAGTTTAATGTTTTAGGTGGTGTGTATGTAAGAGAAAAGAAAAATTATTCTATCACCTTGACGATCAAAACGATTGATTATTTAAAACAATCATTTACGGCTTCTTTTTCCGTAGATGGCGATAACCCGTATTCCGAGGATATTACAGGTACAATCCAAAAAGATAGAGTTTGGGCGAGTTCATCAGATTACGAATACAATATTTCGTTTAAAGTTAATTGGAAAAACGGCGGTAATTACAACCTTGACATAAGCGATGACGCAGGGATTTTGTACGGATTTTGCGATAATGAGGGAATTTTGGGTTTAGACTGTAAATTTGTCGGTGCAGCGGGAGCAATAGGAAAATCCGAAAAGATTGCGAGAATGAAATATTCAAACGAGCTTTATACTGAAACCCGTGACCTTGCAGATGCAATATATAGCAAATCAAAAAGTGTATCGCCAAGCGATCGCCAAGCTGATAAAACGAAATATGAAAATTTAAGAACAGGTATATCAAAAAGTTTTAAAAGAGCACTTGAAAAATACAACTATCGAGATATTGAAGCATATAATTTCAATGACGATAATGACGAAAATGTAAGTTTTGTCCTTGCACAAAAGTATATAAACGGTCAAGGCTATCGTTGTATTATAGTCATTCGCGGCACCGATGGTATAGAGTGGGAAGGCAATATGAAAGTTTGTCCTCCGGATGAAAAAGGCAACACAGATAAATATACATTTACGAACAGCGATGACACTCATTACAATTTTCTTCAAGCCTCAAAATATATAGAAAACGGATTAAATGAATATTTAAAAAAGTACAGCCTTAACAATGAAAATACAACGGTGGTTTTAACAGGTCACAGCCGCGGCGGTGCGGTGTCAAATCTGGCGGCAAAGTCACTATCTGATAATGTGGGCTTTGTACCGTCTGTTACTGCATACACTTATGCTACACCGAATGTTTCACCATATACAAGTGATATGGAATACTATACAAATATTTTTAATTATTGCAAAGCAGACGATTTTATCCCCTGCATACCATTAACAAATAATGCGTGGAATTATTGGAAATACGGCAATACATATATTGAAAAGAAATACGACCGTAACGGAAAAGAGATAAACTCGAGCTATTGTAATGAAATAACATCTCTGATGTCGCAGGATAGATATGCGAATACTTTGGAAAATTACTACAATAAAAAGTTTGTAAATAAAGATAATGAAAGTGACGTTATTTCATTATATAACTTTATGATTGATGGTTTGGCTAAACCTATGAGCAATAATATGAATATATTAGTGAAAGGCATTTCGGCTATAAATTCGATTAGAAATATAAAAAATAAATACAAAGGTATGTCTGAACTTTGTAATATTATTTCGAAAAATATTGTTGATATTGGAGTTAATCATAGCAGCAGTCAGTATGAAAGCCTTTTACAGTCACATTATAAAGAATATACTTACTCCGATGCGTTATCACGTTGTATTGTAGGCGGCAATGATGCTACCGTTCAATCCCTGATGGCATATGCAACAAACAGCATTTATTTAGCCGATGATGATAGCACGGATAACACATATAACCTTGTAGAAACATCAAAAATCAAGTCTTTTCTTTCAAACGCTGACGATGACGGCGTAACAAATGCAGATAAGCTCGGTTGGGATATAGACGATTATACAACTTGGAATGGCGTGTTTTTGGCGAGGACGGCAGAGTTACATCGGTTGACCTTGTGTTTAAGGATTTATACGGCGGTATTGATTTGTCGGGCTTTACCTCACTTAAAAGTGTTGACATTTCTTCAAATTATATATCCACTGTAACTATTACGGATTGTACGGCTTTGACAGATTTGGATATATCAGATAATGAAATTACAGCTCTTGATATTTCGTCTAATACCGCTCTTGAAAATGTAAATTTCAGTAATAACGACATTGAAAGTATTGATTTATCAAAAAATCCTTCGATTATTTCTCTTGAATGTTCGGATTGCTCGCTTAATAATATTGATGTAACTTCACTTTCAAATTTAACAACTCTTGACTGCTCGTTTAATCAGCTTGAGAATATTGATGTATCGAAAAATGCAAATCTTGTGAATTTGTATTGTACGCTGAATTATATTGATTTGAACGATGAAAATAATAAAACGGCATTTCAGACTGTATCAGAACGGGAAAATGCCGAAGTTGTATATGAACCGCAATATTTACCGAAAAGCGCAGTTTACGACGAAACAGAATTATCAGCTTTAATCGCTTTTGGTAAGATAGGAGATAATAACAGTATTCTTAATTGGATTGATGAAAACGGAAATCTGATAATGGAAAATGTGCAGGAGTATGTTCAGTTTAAAAAAATCGACAACGTGTATTTTGCAGATATTATTGATATTTCCTCAACTGATGTAAACGGTGAACTTAATCTTAGCTCTTTTGCAAATCTAACCGAGCTATATTGTAACAATACGAGTTTGACTTCGCTTGACGTGAGCGGATGTAGTGCCCTCGAAGTTATTGATTGCGCTGAAAGCAAGTTGAATTCTTTTGTACTTCCTTCTAATGCAACGGAAAAAAACTCACCTCTTTATTCGCTTTCCTGTGAAAATAATTATCTTGACATAAATATCTTTTCCGATGATGTAACATCAAACATAAATTCAAAGGAAAATGCGATGCTTTCTTATAAAAAGCAAATTATAAATGCTGATGTAGATATGTTTAATTCAGAGGACTATAACTTACTTGTTGATTTTTATAATCAAAAAAATAACGATGAAACTCTTGCTTGGAATTTAACCAAACCGGGCGAATGGCAACAAATAACGTGGAAGTATGATTCTGTATCAAAAGAATATAGGTTAAATGAATGTGACTTTAATTGCCTTGATATATCGGGCGATATAGATTTAAGCAATGCAACTGCGCTTGAAAAATATTTGTTTTCAGGGTCTGATATTTCTACAATCACTTTACCGCCGTATAGTGTTCCTGATGGTGCTTTCTACGATTGCACACGTTTAGAAGCAGTTGTTTTAACAGGAGGCTCTGAAATTGGAGAAGATGCTTTTAAATATTGCGACGTTTTACAAGGCGTATATATTCCCGAAAGTATAACCTCGATAGCAACAACTGCTTTTGATGAGAGTACGAGAGTAAAGCTTGCAGGAGCAGATAACTCATATGTTCAGGAGTATGCAAATTCAAATGATTTAACATTTAATCCGGGATATATTGCTTGTTCCTATGTCGTAACACGCGAAACTAAAAGCGGAGAACTAAATGGGTATTATGCTATATCTGAAGTAACGGCAACGAATAATGAAAGTGTCTGCGCATCTGATGAATACGGATATTTTGTTATCTTTTTATTGGAAAATGGTAATTATAAATGTAATCTGAGCCATAAATACGGAATTGATTCGGAATTTGAGTTTAGCATATCAAGTTCAAATTATATTTCAACAGAGCCTTGCCAAATGATAAACTTCGATTTTCACAAAGACGGGTATATTAACGCAAAAGACTTTGCCGTTTTAAATCGCCATATCAGAGGAAAAGATGCTTCTATTGATGAAAAATACCTCGATATTAACCAAGACGGTGTGGTAAATACTGACGATTGGAGCTTTGCAAAGTATTTCATTACTTAATTTATATCTTTAAAATATGCGAAAATACTATATTTTCTACATTATAAGTAGAATTGTTTGACATCGTTTACGTTTATAGTTAAAATATATTTCGTAAGGCAAGGAAATATTATATTACATGCACCTTTTGACATTTGGTGTTCTCCTTTTACAATTGTAAATTTTCGGATAGCGATGCGTTTGCAATCGGTTATCTTTTTCTTGTTTCCTTTATCTTATAGTTGTCCACCGATTCCTCACTTTTTACAAAAAAGTGGGGAATTTTTCTTGTCTCTTAAGCAAAGAGTAAACCCCCGGTTTTGATATCCACCTCCAAAAGTGTCTAACTTTTGGGGTTCACTTCAAACCGGGGGTTTTAATATTTATTGTGTTTGTTGATTTTTCTTTGGCAAAAGCACGATATTACATTCTAATTTTATAGAAGGAATATGATTTTATTTAAACTTATAGCCTCTGCCCCAAATGGTCTTAATACAGTCGGTGTTTTCGTCTGCCTCCTTAATTTTGTCACGCAGGCGGTTGATATGGACTGTAAGAGTGGAGGTGTCACCGAGGGAATCATAACCCCAAACGCTTTCAAAAAGCTCTGCTTTTGAATAAATTGTGTTAGGGTGGGAGGCTAAAATATAAAGCACTTCAAATTCCTTTTTGGTAAGCGTAATTTCCTTATCGCCGACGAATGCCTCGCCTGTATTTTTGAAAAGCTTGATATTGTCACGCACAAGAACATCGTTTTCCTGCTCGTTTTGGCTTGTAAGAGTTTTGTATCTGTTAATGTGCGCCTGAATTCTTGCCACAAGCTCGGCAGGGGAGAACGGCTTAACAATATAATCGTCCGCACCAAAACCGAGGCCCGAAATTTTGTCTATTTCATCTCTTTTTGCGGTAACGAAAATAACGGGCGTGTTCTTTGTTTCTCTGATTTTTTTGCAAATATCAAAGCCGTTAATACCCGGAAGCATAACGTCAAGCAAAATTAAATCGTAATCGTTATTAAGCGCAAGCTCAAGACCGTCGTTTCCGTTTGTTGCACCCTGCGCCTCCATATTGCTTGCTTCAATATAATCCTTTTCAAGTTCGAGTATGTTCTCATCGTCTTCAACTATTAAAATCTTACTCAATATTATCTGTCCTTTCCTTAATTTTCGGCATTGAAATGAATATTGAAAGACCCTCTCCTTGCTTACTGCTTGCCCAAATTAAGCCGCCGTGAAGTTCGACAATCTGCTTGCAAACAGCCAAGCCTAAACCGGAGCCTTGCGAAACCTTAGTTCTTGCAGGGTCTGTTCGATACATTGTATCAAAAATTTTAGTAAGATTTTCACTTTCAACGCCGGAGCCGTTATCTGTAAGTTCAATAATAACCGTGCGATCGTATTCGCTGACAATAAGACGAACCATACCCTGCCTGTCATCACGTGCATATTTTATGGAGTTCATAACAATGTTTCTGAAAACTCGTGCAAATGCGTCGGTGTCAACACTTATTTGTGTGTCTTTGTTGACATTGCATTGAAGTGAAAAATCAAAATGGCTTCTTTCAAGCAGTTCTTTGATTTCTTCGGCGCCGTCGCCAATAAATTCTTTTAAATTAACGTTTACCCTGTTGAGCTTGTAGTTCTTCAGCTCATAACGTGAAATATTCAAAAGTTCGTTAAGTATTTTTTCCGTATCGTCAATTGAGGAGCAAATTCTGTCTATATATTTCTTTTGCTTCTCAGGCGTTGCGGCAATTCCGTCACGAAGCCCTTGCGCATAGCCTTTTGCCGAGGTAAGCGGAGTTCTTACGTCATGTGCAATTCCGGCAATTAGCTCCTTGCGCTGTTCGTCTGCCTTGTTTTGCTTTTCTATGGAATTTTTCAGCCTCAATCTCATTTGATTAAAACTTTCAACCGTTTGCCCAAGTTCGTTTTTGGATTTGTAATCTATTTCATAATCAAGATTGCCCCGTGCGATTTCGTCAGCACCATCGGCAATTTTTTTGATGGGATTAACTATTGTTTTAGACGTTATAAATGAAATAATCACTATTGCAAGAACAAAAACGGCAACAATGATTAAAGCAATTATGCCCGTTCTGCCAAGCAAAAGATTAGTAAATTCCTTTGCCGCATAGTGCGTGCTTGCGTTTTTAACCGTGTAGTTTTTATTTACCGCCACTATCAAATATTTATCGGATTTTGAGTTGGCGTGTGTTACGATTACAAGACCGTTGTTTCCAAAATAATTCAGATTTTCGTCTTTGTTTACGTTGACTATCTCGTTAGCTTCTTTTAATATATCGCTTTTTGATGATGAATAAAACGGTTTTCCGTTTTTCTCGATATATATGCTTGAACCGAGACGCTCAATAGGAGAAATAAACTCGCTCAAGCTTTCGGTTTTTTTCTTATCGTTTTCATCCGATAAAAGTGCGTTTGAAATGCTGCTTATCGTTTGCGACCATTGAATTTGGTTTACGGTGGAGTATGAATTTGTAGTAACACTCGAAATGTTAAAATATGAGCCTGTGAAATATATAAGCAAAGGAGAAAAAGCGCCGATTAGAATAATAGGTATAAGTATACCCAAAATTGCCGTTAAAAAAATCCTCGTGCTGATTTTTAAATTTTTAGAACTTCGATTTTTTTTCGGCTTTTCCTTTTTTGTTTTTTTACTGCTCAATTGTCCTCTCCGTTTCTCTTTGATTCCTGCAAAGCCTCAATAAGCCCGCCAAAATGAATTTCAGCAAAGCGATACGCCTCGTCTGCAATGTTAGATGATTCGTGAGTGACTTGGTATTTGATTATTCCGCAGGTGCCGGAAATTATGTATTGAAGCGAATATTCGCTTATTCCCTCAATGTCTGAGCTGATAAGGTCAAGCGCACGTCGAATACCTTGCTGCAACTTTTGAGTAAGCAAATCAGAACCTGAGCTTGAAAGCAAAACCCTGTAAGCCTCTCTGTCCTCTTCAATGGTTTTGATTCCCATTTTAATAACGCTTGCCGCACCGTAGATGTCAACCCTAAGCTTTCTTGTTTCACGTCTTAATTGCTTGCCTACACCGATAAAAAGCTTAAACACAAGCTCGTCGCAAACCTTGTTGAGCAAATCAAACTTGTCGTTATAGTGCAGATAAAACGTGTTACGGCTTATCATTGCACGCTCTGTTATGTCTTTAACCGATATATGGTCAAAGCCTTTTTCCTCGATAAGCTCATAAAAAGCGTTTTTGATTGATTTTTGCGTTCTCTTAATTCTTAAATCTACTGTTCCGTCCCTTTTTGCCATTTTATTCTCCTTACCATTTGATTATTAGTCACAGTGTTCAATAACTAACTATTAAGTTTATTTTACCATTATTTAACACAACAATCAACAACTAATTGCTTATTTGTTTGACAATGTATTAACTATAAGATATTATAGATGTAATATGGTAATTTTTATAATTTCTTTATTTTTTCTTTGCCACTCTTTAGATTATATGATGTTTAATATAATCATCGGATGGGAATTATTTTATAACGGAGAATATGATATGCAAAATGTACTTGTTTGCGATGATGACGAGGCTATCCTCGAATCATTAAGGATTTATCTTGATAATGCAGGATTTAATGTTATTACGGCGGTTGACGGTCAGGATGCACTTGAAAAGGTGCAAAATAACGAAATTCACTGCGTTGTGCTTGATATTATGATGCCTCGCCTTGACGGACTTAAAGCAACACTGAAGATTAGGGAAAAATATAATTTTCCTATTATTCTTCTTTCTGCAAAGAGTGAGGATACGGACAAAATTACAGGTCTTGGCTTTGGCGCAGACGATTATGTGACTAAGCCGTTTAATCCTCTCGAACTTGTTGCAAGGGTTAAATCGCAAATAAGACGTTATGTAAATCTCGGCAGTATGGTTGCTACCCCGACAAGGCTTGTAACGGGCGGTCTTGTGCTTGATACGGACGCTAAAAGTTTGTCTGTTGACGGCGAGGGCGTTAAGGTTACACCGATTGAGTATAAGATTATGGAATATCTTATGACAAATATGGGCAGGGTACTTTCCTCCTCTCAAATTTATGAGGCGGTGTGGAACGAGCCGAGCTTTACAAGCGAAAAAACAGTGACCGTGCATATCCGTAATATCCGTGAAAAAATTGAAATTAATCCCAAAGAGCCGAAATATATAAAGGTGGTGTATGGTCTTGGATACAAATGTGAAAAAATTTAAGTATTCTTATTTAGGAAAATTATTGTGCATAGTTCTTGCGCTTATAACAGGTCTTTCGGCGATATTTTTAACTACTGCCGAGGTTTTGACTGTTATAAATAACAAAGTAAACGGCAATGATTATTCATATTATACTTTAAATGCCGGCGTTGAGTGTAGCATTGAGCAAAGCATAGCCGACGGAGTAAACAAGGTACATTTAGACCCAAAGGGGCTTGAAAAGCATCTTAATTCTCAAAAGACGAAGGCTTGCAAAAGTGTTTATAATAAGGTAGTGAAACAGCTTAATTCTTATCTTGATAAGCTCACGATTGATGAGTACGGCTTTGACCAAAACGATATACAGTACAGCGAAACCAATCCAATCAGCTATTATGTAGATGCTGCTTCATATAGTGTAGACAGCGGAAATTATTATAAATATTTGGATATCTGTTTAGACGAATTTTCATACGACATTCCCGACGGCATAACTCTAAAAAATTATAAGAGTAAGCTTTATAAGGATATTGAAAAAAGTTATGATAATTACGTAAAAACTCAAGTGTCTCAATATAAAAACTATGAATATTGGGGTATTAAGGACGGCATTGAATACATAATCATAAAAAATAATAAGGTCGCTTATAAGACCTCGGATTTGTCCGTAAAAGAGATTATGGCAAAGCACGACAGCTTTAAGATTGAAAACGGAAAAATTTTCAGTGAGGAAATTCCCGAAAAAACGCTTAAAAGCATAATGCAAAGCTACAGTGGAAACTTTAAGGCAAAGGACTATTCCTTGTATGCTTATATAAACACCTCAAAAAACGAGCCTAATGTTTCAAACTATTTTGAAGCTACGAGGCAGTTTAACGATTATGCAGGCAAGGTTAACGATAATCTTGTTAAGCTTGCAATTATTGATGTCATTTTGCTTGCCGCTTCTTTTGTTATTGCGTTTTATTATTTCAAAATAGTGGGCAAAAAGGACGATGACTCGCCTGCAAAGCTGATATTTATAGATTATATTCCTCTGCTTCTGCAGCTTGGTATAGTCGGCGGTGGCGGCTTCGGGCTTGTTATGCTTATGATAGCGGTAAATGAAACTATTTATGATACAAGTATTCTTGTCGCAATTTTTGCAGGAATTTGCTTTGTCTGTTGGGTGCTTCTTTTTGAGCTTTGCTGTTCGGTTGCAAGGTATTCTAAAAGCGGAAAGAAATTTTACAAGCATCTGCTTCTTTATTGGCTCGGCTTTGCACTTTTCCATATTTTCAAATTTATAATTAAGCTGATTGTCAAATTCTTTAAGGCTTGGCATAAGTTTAATAAAAAGCTATTTGGAACATTTAAGCTCTACGCTTATAAGCCAAAGACATTTGTAAGAAATATAATTTTGCTTTCGCTTGCATTTTTCGCAGGCAATATCGGCTTGATGATTATAATTGTCCTCTTTTTTGCATCGGATATTCCCGTTTTCGGTTTTATCTTTATTGTAGGCGATTTAGTTGCAAATACCTTTGCACTCAGGGCGGTTTGCAAGTATTTTAAAGCGCTTGACGAAATTATTTATGCGTCATCACAGCATATCGACGTGCCTATGGCATTAGATACGCTTCCGCAGTCGCTGAAAATCCTTGCCGACAGTATGAAATATACTAACGTAGAGCTTCAAAATGCAATTGCTAAGGCGGTTAAGGACGAGCGACTTCGTGCCGAGCTTATCACCAATGTTTCCCACGATTTAAAAACTCCTCTTACATCGATTATCACTTATGTTGATTTGCTTAAAAATTGCGATATTGCAGACCCTAAGGCTCAGGAATATATCCATGTGCTTGATGATAAGGGCGCTAAGCTTAAAAGGCTTATTGACGATTTGATTGAGGCGTCAAAGGTTACAAGCGGTAATGTAAGCGTTAATCTTGCGCCTATGAATTTGTCGGAGCTTTGCTTGCAATCAACTGTTGACGTGCAGCAGGATTTCGATAAAAATAACTTAAATCTTGTGGTTAAACAGGGCGAAAAACCCGTAACCGTTACTGCCGACGGCGCAAAAACGTTTAGGGTTATTGAAAATCTGCTTTCAAATGCACGCAAATACAGCGCACGAGGCTCACGTGTATATGTCAGCGTGTATGAGCAGGGCGGCAAGGGAATTTTCGAGATTAAGAATATCTCGGCTCAACCTCTTGATATAACACCCGATGAGCTAACAGAGCGCTTTGTGCGTGGCGATAAATCACGTACTGCCGAGGGCAACGGCTTGGGCTTGTCAATTGCAAAGGAACTTTGCAAGGTGCAAAACGGTGAGCTTGAATTGTCAATCGACGGCGATTTGTTCAAGGCTAAGGTAGAGTTCCCGTTAGCATAAATATATAATAAAAAAGGTCCGGATTGGGGCGCACATTCTTCTTTATGAAGTATGCCCCTTTTTCCGAACCTTTTTTATATGGCTCCCTTGTAAAGGGAGCTGGCAAACCGATAGGTTTGACTGAGGGATTAATCAAAAACAAATCCCCCCGCCTTTCTTTACAAGTAAGGCTTTTATTTTCCCTTTAAAACAGGGGAAAGCGGCTTATAAATAAGCATTGTTATTCCTGCGCAGATTAAGCCTTTGACGAATGTAAACGGCAGATTGAAAATTAACAATGCCTGCAAAATGCTCTTTGTTTTCGGCAAAATCACTTGATACATTTGAAGCACTGCCGCCTCAGGAAAGCCCAAAACATTGTAATAAAGAGGATATATAATAAAGTAGTTAAATGGCACGCTGATTACTGCCATAACAAGTGATGCCGCAATTCCTGCCACGAGCGCTTCGCCCTTTGTTTTTTTATGCTTATAAATCAAGCCTGCCACAAGTGCAAAGCTTGCGCCGAGCAAGAAGTTTGAAAGCTCACCGACAAAGCCGCTCTGGCTTACAGCCATATGAATTAAGTTTTTTAAAAGTGCAATAATCACACCTGCGAGCGGACCGTAAGCGAATGCGCCGATAAGTTCGGGCAAATCTGAAAAGTCAAGCTTGATGAAACTCGGCATAATCGGTATGGCTATTTCAACATATTGAAGCCCTACCGCAACCGCCGTCAGCATTGCCGTGCCTGTAATAAGTCTGATTTTGTTTGTTTGCTTTTTTTCCATAATTTTCCCCTTTTGGGCAAAAGAGAAGCCCCAACAAATATGTTGGGGCGCAATGCTTGAACTTGGCAAAATTATTATTACAATTTGCCTAAACATTTCTCTCATCCGGACTTTAACCGTCGGTAACGGAATTGCACCGTTTCGGCCGCCTTGGCGGTTCGCAGACTTTACTGCCGGTGAGGAATTGCACCTCGCCCTGAAATATTTTATTAGATTTTTAAAAATCTATAATCATTATATTCTATTTTACAAATTTGTCAATAGCTTTGTTGAATTCGTCGAGCATGGCGGTGTCACCCTCCTCAACTGCATGAACAATGCAATGGTCAAGATGGTCTTTTAAAATAACTTTGCCCGTATTGTTAAGCGCAGATTTAACAGCTGCAAGCTGAATTAAAACGTCTGAGCAATCGTCGCCGTTTTCAACCATTTGCTTAACCTTTTGAAGATGACCTATTGCACGTGCAAGGCGGTTTGAAACCTCTTTCGTATGCTCGTGTGAATGAGTATGGGTGTGCGAAAGATTTTGCTCAATTTGAGTTTTAGTGTTCTCTTTTTCGCTCATACTCTCACTCCTTTTTGCATTAAATTTGTGCAAGTGCCTGCTCAATGTCTGCAATAATATCCTCGCAGTCCTCAATTCCGCAGCTGAAACGGATAAGGTCAGGCGTTACGCCGCATTCCTTAAGCTGTTCGTCATTAAGCTGACGGTGAGTGGTTGAAGCGGGGTGCAAGCAGCAGCTTCTTGCATCTGCCACGTGTGTTACGATTGCCGCAAGTTTAAGCGAGTCCATAAACTTTGTAGCCGCAGCTCTGCCGCCCTTAATGCCGAAACTTACTACGCCGCAGGTGCCGTTTGGCATATATTTTTGTGCCTTTGCATACTGCTTGTCATCTTCAAGCATAGCGCAGTTTACCCAAGTTATTTTATCGTGATTTTTAAGATATTCAGCCACTTTTTTAGCATTTTCGCAATGCCTTGCAACACGAAGATGGAGTGATTCCAAGCCGACGTTTAATAAAAATGCATCATGCGGTGACGGCATCGAGCCAAGGTCACGCATAAGCTGAACGGTTGCTTTTGTGATATATGCGCCCTTGCCGAAAGTGTCAGAATAAGTTATTCCGTGGTAGCTTTCGTCAGGTGTTGTAAGCCCAGGGAATTTGTCGTTCTGCGTCCAATCGAAATTGCCGCTGTCAACTATTACACCGCCGATAGTTGAAGCATGACCTTCCATATATTTTGTTGTGGAATGGGTTACGATATCAACGCCCCAATCAAATACACGGCAGTTAATCGGTGTTGCAAAAGTGTTGTCAACAATGAGCGGAACGCCGTTTTTGTGAGCAACTTTGGCAAATCGCTCGATATCAAGAATATCAAGGCTCGGATTAGAAATTGTTTCGCCGAAAACAGCCTTTGTGTTCGGCTTAAATGCAGCTTGAATTTCCTCCTCTGTAGCGTCAGGGCTTACAAAGGTAAAGTCAATTCCGAGCTTCCTCATTGTAACGTTAAAAAGATTGTATGTTCCGCCGTAAATTGCAGAGGAGCTTACAATATGGTCGCCTGCCTGTGCAATGTTAAACACTGCATAAAAGTTGGCTGCTTGACCGCTTGATGTAAGCATTCCCGCAACGCCGCCCTCAAGCATAGTGATTTTTGCGGCAACGGTATCGTTAGTAGGGTTTTGAAGTCGAGAGTAGAAATATCCGCTTTTCTTTAAGTCGAAAAGGTCTCCCATTTCTACGCTTGAATCGTATTTGTATGTTGTGCTTTGAACGATGGGCAAAACCCTCGGCTCACCGTTTTTCGGGCGGTATGCGCCCTGCACGCAGATAGTACCTTGTTTCATAATATAATATTCCCCTTATTTAGGTTGTGAATAAGCAGCCATAACCGCACCTGAATTGTTAATGTTATCACGTTTTATTTAATAAAGTATATGTATAATTAAATAATCTATATCAACAACTTTGTAACGATACGATTTTAGGTATCGAGATACCGTAATCGTATCGTTAGGTGCTTTGAGCCTTTTGCTCGGAGTCAGTACACACGTACAGCTCCCACTCGCAAAATGCTCAATTCTGACTACTTCTTCGCAACCTTATTATTTTATTCGTCGTCACAAACTTCGTATCATTCGTGACGAATTTTTATAATATAAATTTAAAATTCATCCCTCATTCACTACGTTGCTCCTCCTTTCAAAATCTGCCGTACAGTGGTGCGTCAGATTTTGTATGAGAAACAGGTGAATGATTTTATATGATTAATCAATCATTCAAAAAATGATTCATAATGCTTGGGCCGTGGTCAATATAATTGCCCGTTTGCTTTGCCGTTTCCTCATTGATTGTGTCAACGCCTTCAATCTCGTTTTGCTTATGATAAATAAGATAAGGAACGGGGTCGCTTGCGTGGGTACGTGTAACGATAGGAGTAGGGTGGTCGGGCAAAATCATAATTTTGTAATCATCATACTTTTTAAGCCCTTCAAAAAGAATAGGCAAAACTCTTTCATCAATAAGTTCAATTGCTCTTACCTTATTTTCAGGCTCGTTTCTGTGGCCGCATTCGTCAGGTGCTTCAAAGTGAACGTAAACGAGGTCGTTTCTCTCTAAGCAGTCAATAGCGGCATTGGCTTTGCCCTCAAAGTTAGTGTCAATATAGCCTGTTGCGCCCTCAACCTCGGCAACTTCCATTTTAGCACAGCCGCCGATACCCTTGATAAGGTCAACGGCAGAAACAACAGCACCCTTGATGCCGTAAATTTCCTCAAACGGCGAAAGAGCAGGTCTTTTTCCCTCACCCCAAAGCCAAATTGAGTTTGCAGGTCTTTTGCCTGCCTTTTTCCTTGCAATGTTTACAGGGTGGTCTTTAAGCAAATCATAGCTCTTTTTCATAAGTTCAATAAGCGGCTTTGCATTCTCGCTTGTTGAAAGATATTCTGTAATAACCTTGCCCGTAATGTCGTGAGGAGGAGTCATTTTGCCAAGGTCGGTTGTGCCGTTGTCCCAAATAAGGCAGTGACGGTACGATACACCCGGATAGAACTTAAATTCGTCAGTGCCGAGCTTCTCATCAATATACTTGATAAGGATTTCAGCCTCTTCGGTTGAGATATCGTCTGCGCAATAATCCTCAATCGTCTTTTGCTCATAAGGCAAATCATCTTCTGAAAGAGTAACAAGATTTGTACGAAGCGATACGTCCGTAGGCTTCATATCAATGCCGATTGATGCTGCCTCAAGCGGACTTCTTCCCGTGTAATACTTCATAGGGTCAAATCCCAAAACACTCATATTTGCAACGTCGGAGCCGGGCTTTAATCCTTGCGCAACAGTCCTGATAAGCCCTACCTCAGCTCTCTTTGCAAGGTAGTCCATATTAGGCTTTTTTGCACACATCATAGGTGTTTTGCCGCCGAGTGCAGGTACGGGATAGTCAGCCATACCGTCATATAAAACAACTACATATTTCATTTTGTTTTATCCTTTCAATAAATAATTAATTGTTACTTTTTTCTCTGTTACATCTCCAACAGAGTGTTTGTAAATTATCGGCTTCTGTTTTTCCGCCTTTAGAAATCGGAACTATGTGGTCGACTTCCAATAACAAATTAGGCTCTTTATAAATACTGTTTCCGCAAATACAACAAGTGTAATTGTCACGCTTTTTAATTGCATTACGCAAATCATTTGTCATTGCGTTTCTTTGCGCTTTTACATGTGAATTTTTATTTAGTTTACTTGAAAGTTCGCTTTTAAGTTCTTTAATGACATCAGTTGTTATAGAAATTTTATATTCACGTTGATTTTTTCCTGCAGGGCTTATATATAAAAAACGGAAAACAGGATAGCTCTGAGGTAAAAAGCTTAAATCAATATTGCATATTTTTACAAAGAATTTTCCTTTTGGTAAAAATATATATACTCTATTTGGAATTGTTTTTGACACTTGTTTGTATAGTTCATCGGCTTTTTCGTAGAAAATGCCGAGTTTTTCCGAAAAAATTTCACAAAAGTCTAATTCTTCTAAACATTCAATGTCATAATCCAAATTAGAGTATTTTATTAAATATTTAATAGGATTATTTTCAGCGTTTGAAAGAACGGAGTTTGAACATTTATATGTTTGCGTAAGACCGTTTTCAGCTAAATACCTTTTAAATGTGGATTGCTGCTTTAGAAGAAAACTAGCTAAATTTCTACATTCGGATGAAAGTGGTTCGTTTTTTTCATATATTTCAGAAGAATGCTTTTTGATATAATTATTTGCTGAAATATATAATGCCAATGATATCATTACTGCCAAAAGAATTATAACCGAAATAATAACAATAACTATTGAATAATAACCCATATTTTCCTCCATAACGCCAAATAATATTAATATGTACTGATTTAATATTATTTGGCGCTTTTATATTGAACCGATTATTTGAAATAATTTACGCCGCTTTCAAAGATTTTCATATCCTTTTCAAACGGAACGTTGGCATAAAGGTTATTGCCCTTTCTTTCAACGTGACCCATTTTGCCGAGTACACGTCCGTCAGGAGATGTGATACCCTCAACTGCGCAAACCGAGCCGTTAGGGTTGAATGGCATATCGCTTACCGGAGTGCCGTCAAGATTTACGTATTGAGTAGCAACCTGTCCGTTTTCAATAAGCTTTTTCATAACATCGTCGTTTGCAACAAAACGTCCCTCGCCGTGGCTGATAGGCACTGCAAATACGTCGCCTGCATTAACACTGCTAAACCAAGGAGATTTAACGCTTGCAACTCTTGTATATGCCATTGATGAAATATGCCTGCCGATAGTATTAAATGTAAGGGTAGGGTCGTTTTCGTTAATTTCCTTAATCTCGCCGTAAGGCACAAGGCCGAGTTTGATAAGAGCCTGGAAGCCGTTGCAAATGCCGAGCATTAAGCCGTCACGGTTGTTAAGAAGCTTTGTAACAGCCTCTTTAACCTTAGGATTTCTAAATGTTGTAGCAATAAACTTGCCTGAGCCTTCAGGCTCGTCACCGCCTGAAAAGCCGCCCGGAAGCATAATGATTTGTGATGATTCAATTTCTTCAACCATTTTGTCAATTGTTTCGTTAATAGCCGAAGATGAAAGGTTGTTTACAACAAGAATGTTTGCTTTAGCGCCGGCTTTTTCAAATGCTCTTGCAGAGTCAACCTCGCAGTTAGTGCCTGGGAATGCAGGAATAAATACCTTTGGCTTTGCAACCTTGTTTTTAGCAACAAAGATTGAGCGCTCTTTATAAAGCGGTACGTCATAAGGCATATTGGCTTTCTTGCCCGAATCGGTAGCAAATACCTTTTCAAGCTTGCCGCACCAAGCGTCAATAAGCTCGTCAACAGTCTGAACGTCGCCGTCAATGATAAATACGCCGTTATCGTTTGTTTTACCGAGAACTACGCCGTCATAAGCATTTTCATCTGCAAGTTCAACAACAAAAGAAGCCTCTTTTGCGGCAAATAAGGTTTCTTTATCAAGCCCCTGAGCGAAGGTGAAACCGAATTTGTTACCGAATGCCATTTTGCATACGCAAGCTGCTGCGCCGCCCTCTTTGATAACGGAGGCTGAAAGGATTTTGCCGTTTCTTATTCCTTCGTAAACGCTTACCATAAGCTCCATAGCCTTGTCATAAATCGGCAAGCCTGTTTCCTCGTCAACAGGAAGTTCAAGAAGCTTAACCGTTGAATTAATGCGCTTAAACTGCGATGATGCGGTTTTGGAAGCCTCGCTCATACCTACTGCGAATGAAACGAGAGTAGGAGGAACGTCAAGGTCGTTGAAGCTGCCGCTCATTGAGTCCTTACCGCCGATTGACGGGCATTTATACCCAACCTGAGCCGTAAGTGCACCTAAAAGTGCGGCTGTCGGCTTGCCCCAACGTGACGGTACATCATTAAGTCTTTCAAAATATTCTTGGAATGTAAGCCTTGCCTGCGACGGGTCACAGCCTACTGCAGCAAGCTTAGCAAGCGATTCCGATACTGCAAATGCGGCAGAATGGAACGGTGACCAACGTGAAAGCTTAGGGATAAAGCCGTAAGCCATAACCGTTGCCGTGTCTGTTTCACCCTCTAAAAGAGGAATTTTTGCTACCATTGCTTCTTCAGGAGTGAGCTGATATTTGCCTGCATAAGGCATAAGAACGGTTGAAGCACCGATTGATGAGTCAAATCGCTCAACAAGACCCTTTTGACTGCAAACTTCAAGACGTGAAAGGTTTGCCTTGAGTGCACTTGCAAGTGAAAGATTATCAAGAGCAGCAGGCACTTCTTTTCTGTAATTCTTATTTTCGTCAACTGCGGTGATTTCAACCTTAGCGTGCTGAGTTACACCGTTTGTGTTAAGGAAATCACGGCTGAGGTCAACAATCTTGTCACCTCTCCATGTCATTTCAAGCCTGTTTTCATCTGTTACAACAGCAACAGGAGTAGCCTCAAGGTTTTCCTCATTGGAAAGCCTGATGAATGTATCAATGTCTGCCTTGTCAAGAACTACAGCCATTCTTTCCTGCGATTCTGAAATAGCAAGCTCCGTTCCGTCAAGACCGTCATATTTTTTAGGTACTTTGTCAAGGTCAATCTTAAGTCCGTCTGCAAGTTCGCCAATGGCAACTGATACACCGCCTGCGCCGAAGTCATTGCAGCGTTTAATCATTTTAGCAACCTCTGCCTTGCGGAATAAACGCTGGATTTTACGTTCCGTAGGAGGATTACCCTTTTGAACCTCTGCGCCGCAGGTTTCAATAGAAGATGAGTTGTGAGCCTTTGATGAGCCTGTTGCGCCGCCGCAGCCGTCACGTCCGGTTCTTCCGCCCAAAAGTACGATTACGTCGTCCTTTTGCGGACATTCTCTTTTTACATTATCTTTAGGAGATGCACCGATAACAGCGCCAATCTCCATTCTCTTAGCTACATAGCCCTCATCATAAAGCTCTGTAACCTGACCTGTGGCAAGACCTATTTGGTTGCCATAGCTTGAATATCCTGCGGCTGCACCCGTTGTAATCTTGCTTTGAGGTAATTTAGCATCAAGTGTTTTTTCAAAAGGAGTAGTAGGGTCGCCTGAGCCTGTAACACGCATAGCCTGATATACGTATGCTCTGCCTGAAAGCGGGTCACGGATTGCGCCGCCGAGGCAGGTAGCCGCACCGCCGAAAGGCTCGATTTCAGTCGGGTGGTTGTGCGTTTCATTTTTAAACTGAACAAGCCACTGCTCTGTTTTACCGTCAATAACAACGGGTACTTCGATTGAGCAGGCATTGATTTCTTCACTCTCGTCAAGATTGTTTACAAGGCCACGCTTTTTGAGTACCTTTGTACCTATGCAAGCCATATCCATAAGGCAAACAATCTTATCTCTGTCGCCGTAAACTTCTTTTCTTATGTCAAAATATTGCTCTAAAGCTTTGTTGATGGCGTCTGTGTATTTGCCGCTGTCAATCTTGATTTCGTCAAGCTGTGTTGCAAATGTTGTGTGGCGGCAATGGTCAGACCAATAAGTGTCAATAACTTTAAGCTCCGTAAGGCTCGGATTTCTGTTTTCGTCATTTTTAAAATAATCTCTTACCCAGCATAAATCCGCAATGCTCATTGCAAATCCCATTGATGAATGGTAAGCCTCGATTTCATCATCGCTCATATCAATAAAACCGTCAATTCTTGCGATATCGGCAGGAACGTCTGATTTAATATTGAGCGACTCCGGAATTTCAAGGCTTGCAACTCTTGACTCAACAGGGTTGATGATATAATTCTTGATTTTTTCAAATTCTTCGTCTGTGATGTCACCCTTAACGGCAATTATTTTTGCACTTTGCACCTCAGGGCGTTCGCCGGCTGTGAGAAGCTGTATACATTGAGCGGCAGAATCGGCTCTTTGGTCATATTGACCGGGGAGATATTCCATTGCAAAATATCTGTAATCCTCAGGGATTGAAAGCTCGGTGTAAACATTGTCGAGGTTAGGCTCTGAAAGGATTTGCTTTACCGCAAGGTTAAATTCTTCTTCGGTAAGACCTTGAGCATAATAGCGATTGATAATTCTCAAATCCTCAAGAGCGCTTAAGCCGACATTGTCACGCAAATCCGCAAGGGTTTGACCTGCTTCAATGTCGTTTCCCTTTTTCTTTTCAACAAAAATACGAAAAACCTTTGACATATTTTGTTCTCCTTTTACTCATCTTTTGAAACTTGATGTATATAAATACTTTTCTATTTTAACACAAATCAGTCGCTTTTCATATAGTAAAATAATATTTT
>ERZ773150.1451-NODE-1451-length-20726-cov-3.675536_pt1 | contig 20726 bp, 16 predicted proteins | sample MGYA00580845_ERZ773150 | MGnify/ENA primary metagenome ERZ773150 (study PRJEB29015, sample SAMEA2737848) | human gut metagenome | biome: human gut; feature: human-associated habitat; material: faeces | place: China | collected 2012 ...
ATTTGGCGCATGTTGTTTTTCAGATTTCCTACATGAGGAATTTGTAAATCTTTATGCCCTGACTCCTGGGCTTAGCGGTCTTCCCAGATTTCGGCCATCGCCTTGCGTGTCTTTTCCGGAATGGCCGGTGTGGCCGGATAGCCGATGGGGATGATGGCTACCGGATACCACTCGTCAGGCAGATTGAAAAGCTCTTGGCAGAGTTGCACGCGGAAGTTGCACACCCAACAAGTGCCCAATCCTTGTTCGGCCGCAGCCAGGCACAAGTGCTCTATGGCGATGGCCACGTCGATGTCGGCGTGGTTTTTCTCGTCATACCGCCGCGTCCAGGCCGCCCCGTGGTTTTCGCAGACCAAGATATAAGCCGGAGCCTCGCGGAACCATTCCTTGTCGTAACATTGCTGCAGGCGTGCGCGGTCGTCTTCGCCGGTGAAGAGGATGAATTTCCACGGCTGCCTGTTGACGGCCGAGGGAGCCAGGCGCGTGCATTCTTTGATATATTCCATTTTCTCTGCCGGAATGGCATCCGGCTTGAAGGCACGCACGGAATAGCGTGCGTGGCAAAGGTCTTTGAAGTCCATAATCATGTATTTTGTGGTTCAGTGAACAAATGTACACAAAAAACAATAAAGCTGTATTTTATGCGGCAGAAAATAAGTATTTCTTCACAAAGTATAAATGAGGGTAAATAAAATCCTGAAAAGTTTGTGGGTATGGCAAATAGTGTTACCTTTGTGATATGCGATTCCTGTGTATGTGAGAGATGAAGGGGAAGCATACTAAACCCAATATATTAATTAAAAAATGAAGAAATCATGTTGACGCAAATTATCATCACTTCTATGGCAGCCGTATTTTCGCTGCCCCAGTTACCCTACGAGAGCAATGCCTTGGAACCTGTCATCAGCAAGGAAACCATAGATTATCATTATGGCAAGCATTTACAGGCATACGTGAATACGTTGAATACGTTGGTGAAAGGCACCGAGTATGAAAAGAAGAATCTGGAAGAGATCGTACGCCATGCACCGGCCGGTCCGTTGTTTAACAATGCGGGCCAGGTGCTCAATCATACACTGTATTTTGAACAGTTCCGTCCGGTGGGGGCTGAAGGCCCGGCAGTGCCGGAAGGCAAGTTGGACAAGGCCATCCGGACTGCATTCGGAAGCTTTGACGAATTCAAGGAGAAAATGGCGGCAGCCTCCACCGGTTTATTCGGTTCGGGTTGGGCGTGGTTGGCGCAAAACGAAAAGGGCGAATTGGTTATCGTACAATGTCCTAACGGCGGCAATCCTGTGACGATGGGCTACGTGCCCCTGTTGGGATTCGATGTTTGGGAACATGCCTACTATGTGGACTATCGCAATCGGCGTGCCGACCATATCGCAGCTTTGTGGCAGATTATTGATTGGAAAGTAGTGGAGAATCGAATGAAATAGGCTTTCCGTATGGGAAAGTATATTTTCGATTAGTTAAGGTTGGACCGCCTGTTGTCGTGAAGATAACAGGCGGTTTTTAGTATCCCTCATGGAATGGGGAAATCATTGGGTGTCTAATGATTTGATGTAGCTGTACATCAGTTTGTAGAAAGGTGTGCGGCATAGCGTATGGCTGTTGCCCACTAGGATAAGCTTCATGCGTGCCCTCGTGATGGCCACGTTCATACGGCGCAGGTCGTGCAGGAATCCGATTTGCCCGTTCTCGTTGCTCCGCACCAAGCTGATGAGGATGACGTCGCGCTCCTGCCCTTGGAACCCGTCTACGGTGTTTACGCTCAGCAGATGGCGGTAGGGTTTGAAAAAGACATCCCGGCGCAACAGGGTGCGCAATAGTTGCACTTGGCCTTTGTAAGGGGAGATGAGCCCGGTGTCGATGCGTTCCGCCAATATCCTTTCCTTGCCTATCTTTTGGAAATAGGCCTTCAGTATGTTCAGGGTGAGCCGTGCTTCTTCGGGGTTGGAGCGGCTGGTGCTGTCCGGATTGCGGGTTTCTTCGAAGTCGGGTATCCCTGCCGTCGGGGGAGCCGGTGCGGATACCGGATTGGAAGGTTCTTCTGTCAGGTATGGGGCGGTTTGTTCCTCGTCTGCCGTGTCTATCCATTCCATTGGCGTGTCCCAGTCCAGAATGCCCCTGTATTTCACTTCCGGGGCACTTTCCACCTTCCCGTCGTAGAAGCATTCGCTAGAGAAGTGCATGATGGCATCGTTCATGCGGTATTGCGTGCGGAGCAGGCTGACAGCGGAAGGTTGGCGGGCGGCGATGGTTTCCATCAGCGTGCGGTCCAGTCCGCCCTTCAGGGCCTCGGGGCATTTCACGGTGGGAGGAAGTTGGCGGTGGTCACCGGCCAGGATGACGCGCCCGGCCTTTTGGATGGCAATCCAACAGGACGCTTCGAGGGCTTGGGCGGCTTCGTCGATGAACAAGGTTGAGAACTTTTTTCCTGCTAATACGCGGTTGGCACTGCCTGTCAGCGTGCAGGCAATGACCCGCGTTTCGTTGAACAAACTTTCGTTGATGGCGATTTCCAGTTCGGTTGCCCGGTCGCGTAGCCGGGCTATTTTTTGGTGGAAAGCTTCACGGCCCGACGACGGGCGGTGGGCGTACAGGTCGCGGATGGCTTTGCGGATGGCCCAGAGCGAGGGGTAAGAAGGATGTGCTTCGAAACGCCGTTCGTAGGTGAACGACAGTATCTTGTCATTCACGCGAGAAGGGTTTCCGATGCGCAGGACTGCCACGCCCCGGTCGGTCAGTTTCTCCGAAATCCAGTCTACGGCCATGTTACTTTGTGCGCACACCAATACTTGGCTCTCGCGGTGGAGCGTCTCGTAGATGGCTTCCACAAGGGTAGTGGTCTTGCCTGTTCCCGGAGGGCCGTGCACGATCATCACGTCTTTGGCACGCAACACTTCGTTGACTGCGGTTTCTTGTGTGGGATTTAGCCAAGGAAAACGTACTGGTTGGAATGTAAAGTGACCGGCCTGGGCCGTTCCGTGAAAAATGTCGCGCAATTCTGCCAAGCGGCCATGCCGTGCGGCACTTACCCGGTCCAAGGCTTCGAACATCAGGCGGTAGGTGGTTTCGTCCAAGTAGAGTTGCGCACCGACGCGGTCGTTTCCTCTCAAATGCGAAAGGGTTTCCGTGTCCGGCAGGGCTACCACCATCGTATTACCGTCTACGAAGCTTACGGTGCCGGTAAAGTGGAAATAATGCAGTCGACCGCCGTGGTTGCCCTGTCGTAGCTCTCCGGAGGCATCTTGTGTGAAGAAACACACTTGTTTGCCCGGCTCGAAGCCATGGTCTTCTTCTGTATGCTCCGTGCGTTCTACTTCTATTACCAGTTGGTTGAGCGAGTTGTAATAACTCTTTCCAAAGGAAAGCGGGTACCAACATAGCCCTTGTTTGATTTTTCGGGTTATGCCGGCTATTTCCGTTTGGGTGCGGAATTGCGTTTTTTCGTATTCATATTCCAATTCGAGCAAGCGACGTTGCTGTTGGAGCCATAAGACAGGTGATGCAGGCATGGCGGCTTAGGATTTGGGATCGGTAGGAGAAGCATGCTCGGATTTCAGGTCGGCCCGGCTTTTGCTTTGGGTAACCAACCATACGCCTCCGAAAACCAAAAGGACGGCTGCCCCTTGACTCCATCCGAAGACTCCTAACCCCGTAGCTACGCTGACGATACAGGCTACGATGGGTTGCACGTAGTTGTACATGCTCACGATGGTGGGGCGTAGCAGTTTCTGTCCTGTCATCATCATGATATAAGCTAAATAAGTGGCTACGAAGACCACAAAAGCCGTTTCAAACCAAGTGGTTGGCGGAATTTCAGCCCATGGCAGTATGGCCAGGTCCTTGTAGGTGAAGGGCAGGATGACGATGGTGGCGTAGGTGAACATCCATTTCATGCAGGTCACTACGGTGTATTTCTGTATCAGCTTCTTGAAGATAGTCAGGTAAACGGCAAAGCTGCATTGGGCGGTAAGGCACAGCAGGTCGCCCGTCAGGCTGCCATTGCCTTTTTGGGTGGCGTGTCCGTTGCCTAAGATAAGCAGCAGGGCACCGATGGCACCACAGAAGATGCCCAACACTTTTTTGTTCGTGACCGGTTCTTTCAGGAACAGGGCGGCCAGAATCATGGTCACGATGGGGAGTGTGGTGGTGACGATGCTGGCGTTGACGGGGGATGTCAGGGATAGCCCAATCGTAAAGCAGCATTGGTTGAACACGATGGCGAGCATGCCGGCAAAGAAAAACATCAGTAAGTCACGGGGAGCGACTTCTTCCTTATGGCGGCCGAAAAGGGAAGTGAGCCAAAAGCATAAGGCCGCACCGGCCGCCCGGAAACTTACCAATGCCAATCCGCTGATGCCGTGCGCCATGGCATCTTTGCCTAAGGGCGACATCAGTCCCCAGGCCGCACAGGCCGCAAACATGCAAAGGTGGCCTGTCAGGTTTTTATCTTTATACATCTTTCTTGAATTTATACGTATCGGAAAAACGACTGCAAAGTTAGTCGTTTCATCACAAATTTTAGCATCTTTCCGTTGCTTCTTTCTATGGGAAAACTTATCTTTGCTGAAGCGAGGACAGGATTCGGACTGGCTGTTTGCTGTCTTTGGATAAAGAGGATTCTGAAAAACGCAGACTATGGATAAGATAGGTGAATACATACGGCGTATTGAGATAGACTCGCTTTGGAGCGGGCAGAAGCATATCGTGTGGGAATTGGACCGCAAGGTGAATATCCTGAGCGGTGTGAACGGGGTCGGCAAGAGCACGATTCTGAACAAAGTGATATTAAGGCTTTTGCAGGTGGTCAAAGACAGCTGTACGGACAAGCCCGATGTGAAACTGACATACGAACCGGTGGATGCGGTGACGGTAAGGTTCGATGTGGTGCGGAGCTTCGACCGTCCTTTGGTTCACAGCAATTTGTTGGAAAAATTAGCGGATGACAGGGTGGCTACAGAGCTAGACTGGCAGCTTTATCTCTTGCAGCGGCGTTTCCTGGACTATCAGGTCAATGTGGGGAATCGTATGATTGCCATGCTGACGAGCGGTGACCCGGAAGCGAAGGCCAAGGCCCAGGAGGCAGCTCAAGCCCGTGTGCAGTTCCAAGACATGGTGGACGAGCTGTTCAGCGAGACCGGAAAGAAAATCGTACGCAGTAGCAATGAAATACAGTTGGAGCAGTTCGGCGAGGTGCTTTCGCCTTACAAACTTTCTTCCGGCGAGAAGCAGATGCTCGTGATTCTGCTTACCGTATTGGTGGAAGACCGTCAGCCTTACGTGCTTTTCATGGACGAGCCGGAAATCAGCCTGCATGTAGAGTGGCAGCAAAGGCTGATTACGCTGATACGGCAGTTGAATCCGAATGTCCAAATCATCCTGACGACGCATTCGCCGGCCATGATCATGAACGGATGGATGGATGCCGTGACGGAAGTGACCGACATTACACAATAAATTTCTGAGGAAGGGAGGGGAGCGTTATGGCCAAAAGATTGTCTGAGAACCTGACTTCTTTGTATCTGGGAGCGGCGCAGAGGTTGAAACCCAAAACGGCACGGCGGAAAATCGTGGCGTATGTGGAAAGTTACGACGATGTGTTTTTCTGGCGGACCGTATTGGATGATTTTGAGGATGACAGCCGTTATTTTGAAATCATGTTGCCTTCCCGCAGTACGTTGGGCAAAGGGAAAAAACTGGTGTTGACGAACAAGCTCGGCCCCCAACTGGGAAATTATATGATAGCCTGCGTCGATGCGGACTACGATTATTTGTTGCAGGGCGCCACGCCGACCTCACGGCTGATTAACCGGAACCCTTTTGTGTTCCATACTTATGCATACGCCATCGAGAATTACCAGTGTTATGCGGAGACGTTGCACCGTGTCTGTGTAATGGCTACGCTCAACGACCGCCAGATTGTGGATTTTGAGAGTTTCATGCGGGAATATTCCCAACTCATCTGGCCGTTGTTCGTATGGTCGGTTTGGGTGTACCGGCGGAACCATTACCGGGAGTTTACTTTGACGGAGTTTGGCAATCATGTGAGTTTCAGTGATATTAATGTGTACCATCCCGAACAGACGTTGGAACTTGTGCGGCGGAGGGTCAACCGGAAGATAGCTTGGTTGCAACGCCACTTCCCACAGGCGAAGAAAGATTACGAGATGCTGAAGACGGAACTGTTAGGTTTGGGGGTCACCCCGGAGACGACTTATTTGTATATTCAGGGGCATACCTTGTTCGACAACGTGATTTCTCCCTTGTTGGATCCTGTTTGTATTTTGCTGCGTAAAGAACGTGAGCGTGAAATCCGTAATCTGGCCGAGCACGACACGCAGCGGCAAAACGAATTGTCGTGTTACCAACATAGCCAGAATTCCGTGGAGGACATGTTGCGGAAGAATGTAGGGTTTAAGGATGCGCCGCCTTATAAATTGCTTGAACGGGACATCCGGCGTTTGTTGGACCGCATGGATGCCGGAGCTATGCAAAATACTTGTCCAACTTCTTGATGAACATGTTTTGGCAGAATACGACCACGCTGTCGCCTTCCTGGATTTGTGTCAATCCGTTTACGTGCATGCCTTCGCCGTTTCGTACTACCCCTCCGATGGCTACTCCCGTCGGAAGGCCGAGGTCTTTCACCGGTCTCTTGGTGACTTTGGCCCCGGATTTTACTTCGAATTCAGCCACGTCGGCATCGGCCACGGTCAGGCATTTCACGTTGGTAACGTCCGAATCCAACATCATCTGGTAAATATGACTGGCGGCAATCGTCTTTTTGTTGATGATGGTGCCGATATCCAATCTTTCGGCCATGGAGATATAGTCCAGGTTATCTATTAGCGCCACGGTTTTCCGCACTCCCAACCGTTTGGCCGTAAGGCAAGCCAGAATGTTGCTTTCGCTTTGTCCGGTCAGGGCCACGAAAGCTTGGGTGTGCTGTATGCCTTCCGTAATCAGTAACGAAGAGTCGCGTGCGTCTCCGTTGATGACCATCACGTCGCTGTCTCCTAAAGCCTCGTTCAGCTCGTTGCAGCGGGCGGGGTCGCTTTCTATGATCTTCACCTCCATGTATCCCGGGACATTCAGGGCGGTGTGCATGGCCGTGCGTCCGCCTCCCATGATCATGACGTTTTTCACGTCTTCATAATGTTCTTTGCCTACAATCTTTCGGATGTAAGGAATGTATTTCTTCGTGGTCATGAAATACACGATGTCGCCCAGTTGAAGCGTGGCATCACCGTTCGGGATGATGGTCATGTCGTCTCGTTTGACTGCCACGACATGGTAGCAAGTGTCCGGACCGCACAGTATCTTCAGCGGGATGTTGAGGATTTCTGCGGTTTCACGCAACTTGATGCCCAACATGACGAGTGCCCCGTCGTGCACTTCCCACCACTGCCTTATCCAACTATGTTTGATGCCTTCTATGATATCCCGTGCGGCCAGTATTTCCGGATAGATGAGGGAACTGATACCCATGTTCTTGAAAAAGCTTTTGTATTCTTCGTCCAAGTATTCCGCATTGTCGATGCGCGCTACGGTTTTCCGCGCCCCCAAGGTGTGGGCCAACATGCAGCAGGTGATATTTTTCATTTCGTCTGGCATGACGGCGATGAACAATTCGGCATGTGCGGCTCCGGCTTCTTTCAGGCCGCTGATGGAAGTCGGTTTTACGTTGAGGGTCATGAGGTCAACGTTGTCGGCTACTTTTGAAAGTTTGTCTTCGCTTTCGTCTATCAACGTGATGTTCTGGCTTTCTTTGGCTAAGAGTTGTGCTAAATGTGTGCCTACAGCCCCGGCACCGGCAATGATAATCTTCATGGATTTACTTTTGTGAAATGGAACGGAGTTGTGACACGATGGCATCCCGGTCGATTCCGGCTATTTGCCGTAGTTGTTCCACCGTGCCGTGTTCTACGAAATAATCGGGCAGTCCCATCCGTGTTACTTTAGGGAAGAAGTCATGGTAGGACATGTATTCTAATACGGCAGACCCTAATCCTCCGCAGATGACTCCGTCTTCTATCGTGATGATTCGGGAGAAATGCGTTCCAACTTCGTGTAAGATGTTTTCGTCCAACGGCTTGAGGAAACGCATGTCATAGTGGGCTACCGTGAGAGGATGTCCTTCTTGTGCCTGTTGTTGTTCGAACAGGCGGATGGCCTCTGCCGCCGTGTTGCCGATGGGGCCTAACGAAAGCAGTGCGATGTCCTTTCCTTCTTTGAGAAGTTGTCCTTTCCCCACTTCGATGGCTTCAAAATCACATTGCCAGTCGGTCAGCACGCCCCGTCCGCGTGGGTAGCGGATGACGAACGGGCCTTGGTTGGGGAGCTGTGCCGTGTACATGAGCAGGCGCAGTTCTTTTTCGTTGAGTGGGGAAGAAAGGATGAGGTTGGGGATGGGGCGGAGCGCGGCCAAGTCGAATGCGCCATGGTGCGTGGGACCGTCTTCACCCACCAGTCCTGCGCGGTCTAAACATAACACCATGTTAAGGCGTTCTATCGCAATGTCGTGGATGAGGTTGTCGTAGGCTCGTTGGGCAAAGGAGGAATAAATGTTGCAAAACGGGATGAGGCCGTCTTGTGCCATGCCCCCGGAAAAGGTGACGGCATGCCCTTCGGCGATGCCTACATCGAAGGCCCGGTCCGGCATCTCCTTCATCAAGACATTCATTGAGCAGCCCGACGGCATGGCAGGTGTCACTCCGATGATTTTCGGGTTCATCCGGGCCAGTTCGAGTAAGGTCTGTCCGAAGACATCTTGGTAACGTGGAGGCAGGTTGCTCGTGTCCGTCTGTATGCGTTTGCCGGTTTCCTTGTCGAATTTGCCCGGTGCGTGCCAGATGTCAGCCGCTTTCTCCGCCGGTTTGAATCCTTTGCCTTTGACGGTGTGTATATGAAAAAGTTTAGGGCCTTTCATGTCTTTCAAGACCCGGAGCGTGTGTACCAGTTCGATGACGTCATGACCGTCGCTAGGGCCGAAGTAGCGTATGTTCATTCCTTCGAATACGTTCTGTTGGTTGCTGATAAGCGACTTCAGCGAGTTGTTGAAACGGATGAGTTGCTTCCGGCGGTTTTCGTTGAGCCATCCCCAGTTGAATAGTTTCCGGGAAGCGGCGAAACGCAGGCGGTTATAGAGACTGCTAGTGTGGAGTTGGTGGAAATAATGGTTCATTCCTCCCACACTGCGGTCTATGCTCATGTTATTGTCGTTCAGGATGATGAGGATGTCGTTCGGAGTGGAAGAAGCATTGTTCAATCCTTCGAAAGCCAACCCGCCGCTCATCGAACCGTCACCGATGACAGCGATGATATGCCTTCTTTTTTCGTCCTGATTGGCCGAGGCCACCGCCATGCCCAAAGCGGCGGAGATGGAATTGGAAGCATGTCCGCAGGTGAACGTGTCGTATTCGCTTTCGGAAGGAGAGGGGAAAGGTTTCAGCCCGTGCAGCTTCCTGTTGGTAGAGAAACGTTCCCGTCTTCCTGTCAGTATCTTATGGCCGTATGCCTGATGCCCCACATCCCATACGATGCGGTCGTAAGGCGTGTCGTACACATAATGCAAAGCGACCGTCAGTTCCACGACACCTAAGCTGGAAGCGAAATGTCCCGGATTGTCTGCCAACTCGTCGATGATGTCGCGGCGCAATTCCTCGCATACTTGCGGCAATTTGTCTATGGGCAAACGGCGCAAGTCGGCCGGTATGTTGATTTGCGACAGAAGGTTATATGTATTTTTGTTTGTCATCAGCTTGATTTAGTTCATGCAAAATTAGCATAATTTCATATATCTTGCTTACTTTTGCAGGAAAAAATACCGTTTTGACATTTAACGAATGTGAGATATGAAGTTTCGTACCACAGTAGAAAATGAGATGAAGGGATTGGATATCCATCCCGGAGACGGGCTTACCCTGTTGGGCTCTTGCTTTGCCGACCATATCGGCCGGCGTATGGTGCAGTCAGGGTTGGATGCGCATGCTAACCCGTTTGGGGTATTGTACAATCCGTTGAGTATAGCCGCGTGGTGCAGGGCGATGGCTACCGGAGAGCCGTTGCCCGAAGATATTTTTTTCGAATCGGGAGGACTGTGGCACAGTTGGTTGAATGACAGTTCCTTTTCTACGGAGAACCGGGAGGAATGCCGTGCCCGTCTGGAAAACGTGCGCTGTGAAGAAGCTGCCCGGTTCAGGTCGCTGAAAGTCCTGTTTCTTACTTTGGGTACGAACCGTTATTACCGTCTGCATGACAACGGGCGGGTGGTGGCGAATTGCCATAAGCAACCCGGGGCATGGTTTACGGAAGGGCAGTTGGACGTGGAGGGGACGAAGGCTGAACTCGGAGAGGCTTTGGAGGCTCTTTGGCGGGTCAATCCGTCCTTGCAAATTGTTTTTACGGTCAGTCCTTACCGTTATGCCAAATATGGTTTTCACGGCAGTCGGTTGGGGAAAGCCGTGCTGTTGTTGGCCGTGGACGAGTTATGCCGGGCGTATGGGGGGCGTTGCTTCTATTTTCCGGCTTACGAGATTGTGTTGGACGAATTGAGGGATTACCGGTTTTATGCGGCAGACATGTTGCATCCGTCCGAGGTGGCGGTAGAGTATATTTGGGAACGTTTTTCCGAAGTCTGTTTCCCTGCGGAAACACGAAGCTTCATGGCAGAATGGGAGGCTGTGGCGAAGGCTTTGTCACACCGTCCGCTACATCCTGAATCGGCGGCTTACCGGGAGTTCCTGCGTCAAACTATGTTAAAGTTAGAACGACTTACTGAAAAATACCCGAACTTAGTCCGGACATCTGCATACGAGAATTTGAAAAGTCTGCTAAAATATTGAGGATTATGTCTTATACATTAGAAAGAATAGCTTCGTTGGTCGGTGCACATTTGTGGGGCGACGAAGCAGTGGAAGTCCGGTGGATTCTAACGGATAGCCGTTCTTTGTGTTTCCCTGAAGATACTTTGTTTTTTGCGTTGGAAAGCCGTCGCAACGACGGGCACCGTTATATTCCCGAACTTTATCGTCGGGGGGTACGCTCTTTTGTGGTCAGTCGTTTGCCGGAAGACATGACATCTTGTCCCGATGCCAACTTCCTGCAAGTGGTCAGTCCGCTGAAAGCCTTGCAACGCTTGGCCGAACGTCATCGCGAGGCTTTCGACATTCCGGTGGTGGGTATAACCGGAAGCAATGGGAAGACCGTGGTCAAGGAGTGGCTTTACCAGTTGTTGTCGCCCGAAAGACGCGTCACCCGTTCGCCAAGGAGCTACAATTCCCAAATCGGAGTGCCTTTGTCCGTATGGAACCTGAATGAGAAAAGCGAAGTAGGGCTTTTTGAGGCCGGAATTTCCGAGCCGGGAGAGATGGAAGCTTTGCAGTCGGTGATTCAGCCGACCATAGGGGTTTTTACTTGCTTGGGCGATGCGCATCAGGAGAATTTCACTTCGTATGAGCAAAAGTGTATGGAGAAGTTGAAGTTGTTCAAGGATGCCAAAGTCTTGGTGTACGATATGGACGATGCGTGCGTAGCCGGTTGCGTCAACCGTTCGGCTTTCAAAGGAGAATACTTTGCATGGTCGCGGCAGCAGCGCGATGTACCTTTATATATCGCATCGGTGGAAAAGCGGGAGGCAGAGACGGTTGTGTCCTATATATATAAAGGTAAGGAGGCAGCCTGTTCTATTCCTTTTATCGACGAGGCTTCGTTGGCCAATTCCGTGTCCTGCCTGGCCGTATGCTTGCATTTGGGGATGAGTCCCGAGACGATTGCCGCAAGGATGGCCGTGCTCGAACCGGTGGCCATGCGCCTGGAGGTGAAAGAAGGCCGTTCGGGTTGTACGCTCATTAACGACAGTTACAATTCGGATTATAATTCTTTGGATATCGCCCTCGACTTCATGAACCGTCGTCCCGATTGTGCGGGGCGGAAACGTACGTTGATTTTGAGTGATATCGAGCAGGCTGGCGGTGCGCCTGAGGATTTGTATGGCCGCGTGGCCCGTTTGGTGGCTATGCGCGGCGTGGAGAAGTTCATAGGAGTCGGTCCGTGCTTGTCTGCCGTACGAGGTCTGTTCGGTATGGAGGCATGTTTTTATCGTTCAACGGATGAATTGTTGGGCAGCGGTGTGTTGGACACGTTGCACGACGAAGTGATTCTCATCAAAGGGGCAAGGTCTTTCCGTTTCGACGTTTTGACGGAACACTTGGCCTTGAAGGTGCACGAAACGACATTGGAGGTCAATTTGAATGCCGTAGTGGATAATTTGAACTATTACCGCAGTTTCATGAAGCCGGAGACGAAGATGGTATGTATGGTAAAGGCGTCGGCTTACGGGGCCGGTGCTGTGGAGATTGCCAAAACCCTGCAGGATCATCAGGTGGATTATCTGGCCGTGGCCGTGGCCGACGAAGGTGTGGACTTGCGGAAGGCCGGCATTACGGCGAATATCATGATTATGAATCCGGAGATGAGCAGTTTTCCGACCTTGTTCGAGTACGACCTTGAACCGGAAGTGTACAGTTTCCGTTTGTTGGAAGCCTTGACTCACGAGGCGGAGAAAGAAGGGGTGACCCATTTTCCCATCCATGTGAAATTAGACACGGGCATGCACCGGTTAGGATTCGACCCGGAAAAGGATATGCCGTTGCTGGTGGAACGGTTGAAACGCCAGTCGGCTGTGATTCCCCGTTCCGTATTTTCCCATTTCGTCGGGAGCGACAGCGACGATTTCGATGCCTTTTCCGCCCGTCAGTACGAGTTGTTCCTGAAAGGCAGTGCGCAGCTTCAGCAGGCTTATAGTCATAAGATTCTGCGCCATATCTGCAACAGTGCGGGGATTGAGCATTTCCCGGAGCGTCATTTGGAGATGGTACGTCTCGGCTTGGGGCTCTATGGTATCAATTCCCGGAATAATGAGATTCTCCATAATGTCAGTACGCTCAAAACCACGATTCTCCAGATACACGAAGTGCCGAAGGAAGATACGGTGGGATACAGCCGCAAAGGGCGGTTGACGCGTGACAGCAGGATTGCAGCCCTGCCCATCGGTTATGCCGACGGGTTGGACCGCAAGCTAGGCTGCGGTCGTGCGTATTGCCTGGTCAACGGACAGCGTGCCCCGTATGTGGGCAATATTTGCATGGATGTCTGCATGATAGATGTGACGGACATAGATTGCCGTGAGGGCGATACCGCCATCATCTTCGGCGATGATTTGCCGGTGACGGTGCTGAGCGACGCTGTGGGTACGATTCCCTACGAAATCCTGACGGGAGTCAGTGCCCGGGTGAAGAGGGTGTATTATCAGGACTGACATAAAAACTATTACTATCCGCTTAACTTTAGCGGATAGTAATAGTATTATTTTTGTTGAACCTATATATTGCAGTTTGTACTAGTTGCCGGATTTTTCATTTATCCGAATACTTACGTTTAACTGTCATTTTACCAATATCTTTTTTATTGTTCCATTTTTCATTTTTACAATATTCAAACCTTTTTGTGGATTTACAAATCGTAGCCCATCAATAGTATAAAAACCATCCGCTTGTTCATTATCGATGATATTGATATTGTCTATACCGGTCAAAGTCGTAACATTAACAGTACAAACCGCTACAAAGCCACCATCAACAGCTGTCGCTATAACAATAGAAACGCCATCACTTAAAGCCACAACTGTACCATTATCAGACACGGTACATACATTTTCCTTTGAACTACTCCAACGTACCGCTTTATTTGAGGCATCTTCCGGCTGTATCGTAGGTATAAGCTGAACGGTCTCACCAAGTTTACTTAATATCACATCATTCTTATCCAAAGTAATACCTGTCACAGGCTGAACAACAGTAACTCGACAAGCATCATTTATATCTTCATTTTCTACAGATTTACACATTATTATTACCTCTCCCGGCTTTTTAGCAATGACAATACCATCCATACTTATAGTTGCTATATCTTCATTGCTTGAAGTCCATACGACCTGTTTGTTATCTGCATTATTCGGTAGCACTATGGTTTTCAACTGTATACTATTTCCTGCTTTAACAGTCATTTCATGTTTATCCAACTTAATATCCGTTATTGGCTGCAATACTTTAACCGTACACATTGCTGTATGTCCACCATTGACACTTGTTGCTGTAATAATACAGTTCCCTTGTTTATGTCCACAAACAATGCCATTCTCATCTACCGAAGCTACGCTCTCGTCATTGCTTGACCAAAAGATAAGGCTATCAGACGTTTCTAGTGGTAATGTTTTCGCCGTAAGTTGTACACTTGTATCTATATTTACTTCTATTTTTTCATCCATTACCACTCCTGTTGTTTTATCGTAAATAATAATATCACATGAATCTTTCACGCCATTCTTTGTTTCTGCTATAATTTGGGTTTTCCCATAAGCCTTTGCTGCAACATTTCCATTTTCATCAACAGTAGCAATATTTTCATTTACACTTCGCCATGAATATGCTTTATCATATGCTTCATTTGGATAGATTGTTGCTGCCAAATGATAAATGTCTCCCACATGAAGAGACAATATTTCAGCATCTATTGATATATTCTCCACATCAAGCATTTCCTTAATTGTCATGTGTCCAAAACATGATTCCTTGTATTTGTCAATAGTACCCTTTGGCACATAAATAGTGCCACGCCATTTTCTTAATGGATAGTTCGGATTTGATGTTTCATCTCTTACTTTTTGAGGTTCTTTAATATAACTGACAACAACCATATTAGTATTTGCATTCACTTCTGATTTTACAGATTCTATCGTACTTGGGAATGTCATAAATTCAAGTGTCCGTCCTTTAAAAGAAATATTATCCCCACTTGTGGTCAAATTACGCAACGTAAGATATATTATTCCTTCTGGAAGATATAAATTTGTTGCAACAGATTTATACTTGTTGATAGTTTCTTTTAATTCCGCAAGCAAAAGGCTCATGTTAAATTCTGTAAATGCACCATTTAAAATGAGGGTGTCAACTTCCAACATACTGTAACGGTCGTAGATAGCACTTGCAAAACACTTTTCTGAAAGCTCCTTTACTGGAGGCAAGGATAATTTCTTAAAATAGCTAAAATCTCCCCACATACACCGACCCATTACATCGTCTTCTGTTTTGCAGTATTGGCCATCAGCATAATATCCTCCTCCTGCAACTATACGTGTACCAGACAAATCCAAATCTACCAATGCATGTCTTGTATTCAATTCACGAAGAAACACAATATCTGCTGCATTTATAAAACCAGTCACTTTTAGTTTTTCAACTGTCTGTTGGTCCCCGTAATTTATTTTACTTGACAACTACCCAGGGGTCTGATTGTCTATTGTCATTGATGTCTGTTGGGCTTTCATACAAAGCCCAACGAACAAAAGCAAAAACGAAATCAATATATTCTTTTTCATATTTCTTTATAATCCAATAATTTGTGATAAAAGCCCACTTAACTGCTCTTTGGCGCAACTAATTCCAACACCCTTTCCATTCTGTAGCAAAACGATATAGGTGTTATGATTCAATGCTCCATCTTTGTCTGTAGGATAATTTGACAAATCTTTGATTTTTACTACAGTTTCGGGTAACTCCATTTGTGTAATATCAAGATCCGGAATCCTATTTAAGCGCTCTACTAATTCCGATGTTAGTAAAAGTTCCATTTTTTCTTTATACATATAAACATTCAAATTATAGTTAACTATAAATATCAATAAACCAAACCTTTCGTTGTAAGTTCTGCAAGAATATTACCAATATCATCATCGGTAAACATCATTTTATTATCCATTTCCTTAGCCATATCAAGAAGTTCAGCACGACGCTCGCCATCATATTTTTTATAAGCTAAAGCTATCAGTGCACATGTTATATAGATTTTAATTTCCGGATGCTTACCTATCCCAGCATCATAAAAATTTGCATTTGCAAAACCGAAATCAGCTCTGGCACAACTAAAAGCATCACACATCAGATGCTCAAAAATCAAACGATAGTCCATAACAATTGAATTTAAAAACCCGGCAACTCCCCAATCCGGACATTACTTTAAACAATGTGGTACATATAATAAAAAAGACGTGGGGAATCTTACCATCACTCGCTCCACATTCTGAGGCTCTCGCATTGCCCGGTACAGTTGAACGAGCAACGCAGAAGCCCACGCCAGATATGTAAAGCTACACTTATACATCGGTATACAACAGTACACCAAATGATAAAATGTGCATATAACACACCCCGTTGAGCATCTACTGTTGCCATGTCCTTGACTGTACCAAGAAATTTGCGAGATTTCAGAACATCAAGCACAAAGCGTAGTAAACGCCTTATCTATAATATGTGTTGTCCCCACCCTTTCACCTTGTAGGCTTCTGCTGTGGGAATAACAATGCAAATATAGTGAATTTATCTTTTAAACCAACATTATAATTCAAGTTTCGCAAGTTGAACTTGCGAAACTTGAATTATAAGGATTACGAACCATGAAACACGGATACAGAAGTAACGTTTGGAATGCCTGCAGCAAAGAATACTATAACTGTCCGCTAAACCATAACTCAAGTTATGGTTTAGCGGACAGTTATAAAGAACATAAGGACAAAATCTTATCCTTATGTTCTTCTGTCTTCTTTGTTTATCCGGTTTGTAACTGTCTTACCCCAAGAAGGAAATCAGCACGCCGGCTGCCACGGCCGAGCCGATGACACCGGAGATGTTGGAGGCCATGCAGTAGTTCAACACATGGTTTTTCACATCATATTTGGTGGCGATTTCGTTGCAGACACGACTGGCCATGGGTACGGCACTCAGCCCGGTGGCACCGATGAGCGGATTGATTTTCTTCTTGCTGAACAGGTTGAATATCTTCACCATGACGATGCCGGAAGCAATGGACAACGCAAAGGCGAGGAATCCACCGATGACGATGCCTATCGTCTGCATGTTGAGGAACGCATCCACTGTCATCGTTCCGCCCACGCATAATCCTAAGAAGATGGTGGCCGCGTTCATGATGGAGTTGGAAGCCGCATCGAACAGGCGTGAAGTGTCGGCACCGATTTCTTTCAGCAAGTTACCGAACATCAGCATGCCGATGAGGGGCACTGCCGTGGGGACGAACAGGGCTACTACTGTCGTGACGGCAATAGGGAAGATGATTTTCAGTACACGCAGGTTTTTGATTTCCGTGGTAGACGGATGCAGTTTTTCTTGTTCCTTCATGTTAATCATCAGTTCCTTCTTCGTGCAGGTCAGTTTCACCACCAACGGGATGATGACCGGCACGAGTGCCATGTAGGAATAGGCTGCAATGGCGATAGGACCGAGCAAGTGTGGGGCCAGTTTGATGGTCGTGAAGATGGCCGTCGGGCCGTCGGCACCACCGATGATACCGAGCGAGGCGGCCTCTTTCGGCGTGAAGCCCATCAGGATGGCTACCAACAGCACGGCAAAGATGCCGAATTGGGCGGCGGCCCCGAAGATGGACAGGCGCAAGTTGCGCAGCATCGGACCGAAGTCTGTCAGGGCGCCTACTCCCATGAAGATGACGGGTGGAAGGAAACCTGTCTTGATGAGCATGTAATAAAGGAAGTTCATCAGGCCGAATTCATGGGCGATGTCGTGCAACGGCATTTCCCAGATGTTGGCTTTGCTGCCGTTGGCCAGTGTGACCATCCCTTGCGAGTCCGCTTGTATGACCCCCATCTCGCCGCCCGGGAAGTTGGCCAGCAACACCCCGAACGCAATGGGCACGAGCAACAGCGGTTCGTACTTTTTCACTATACCCAAGTAGAGCAGGACGAAAGCCAGCGCATACATGATGAGGAACGACGGGTCGGCAATGATGTTGCTGAAAGCCGTCATCTGGTATAGCTTGTTGAATATATCTGTTAACTGTTCCATAATTTACTGCTTGGCTATTTTCATGATTACGTCATCTTCTTCCACGGCATCGCCGGAGTTGACCAAAATGGCCGTGATGGTGCCGTCGAATTCGGCGCGGATGGCATTATAGGTCTTCATGGCCTCGATGTAACCCAGGATGTCGCCCGCTTTTACGCGGTCGCCCGGTTGCTTCGGTGTTTCTTCCGTGTTTTTCACGCGGTAGAATTTACCTTCCAACGGAGCCGGGATGTCTTCGCCTTCGCCTGTGGCTGCGGCGGGTTGTGCCGCCGGTGCGGCTGATGTCTGTGCCGGTGCGGCTTGTTCTCCGTAGGCGATGTCCACTTTGTAAGATTGTCCGTTCACGGTAACGGTAACGGTAGAAGGCTGTGCCGGTGCGCTTCCTGCGCCGGCCGGTGCGGCGGCAGCCTCGCGTCTCTTTTGCAGGTCGGCCAGGAAGTCCTGTTTGGCCTTGCCGCTCTTGTAAGCCTCATACTGCGACGGGTGCATGGCATACTCGAAGAGTTCCTCGTCGTCTTGTCCAGTGTCCCATCCTTTTTCGGCCATCATCTGGCGGTATTTGTCCAGTTCGTCCGGATAGTTGGCTTGCGGGTCGGTGTCGGAGAACTTCCGTCCTTGCACTTCGGCCAGTGCCTTCAGTTCCGGAGCCACTTCGCCCGGCAGGCGTCCGGCCTTGCCCAAAATCATGTCCCAGATGTCATCGGCAATCATGCTCCAACGTTCTTTGCCTTTCTCCATTTGGATGACGTTCATCAGGGCCAGGTTTTTCACATATTGGCTAAACGGGGTCACGAGGCAGGGATACCCCACCTTGGGCCAGATGTAGGCTACTTCGTCGAACAGCTTGACGAGTAATTCGTCCTGCGTCAGTTCGGCTTGCCCATGTTTGGCCTTCCATTTGTTGAGCGACTCCAAGTTGGTCTCCAGATCGGCCATGAGCGAACCCATCATGCCGCCCGGCAGTCCCGGGGCGATGAGCAGGGAGTTGTTGATACGGTTGAGCGGATTGCAGTATAATCCGAGGAAGTCGTCCATCATTTCCTGTATCTGCGAGCGTACCTCCATGTAGGCCGCCATATTGATTTCTTTCACTTTGAAACCTGCGTCCTTTAGCATGGCCTGTACGGCCAGGATGTCGGCGTGCCCCGTACCCCATGCCAACGGGGCTACGGCTGTATCCACATAGTCGCATCCGTTCTTGCATACTTCGAGGATGGAAGCCATGTTGAAGCCCGGTCCCGCATGGGAATGGTATTGCACGATGATGTCTTTCTTGTAAGCCTTGATGCCCGCACATATTTTACCGAGGGTTTCGGGGCGGCCGATGCCCGCCATGTCCTTAAGGCAGATTTCGTCGCATCCCAAGTCAATGAGTTGTTGGGCCATCTTCACGTAATATTCTACCGTGTGTATGGGCGAGTGGGTGATGCAAAGGCTGCACTGCGAAATCATGCCGGCTTCCTTGGCATAGCGGATGCTAGGTGCGATGTTGCGGATGTCGTTCAGCCCGCAAAACGTACGGGTGATGTCCGTGCCCTGCGCTTTCTTGACTTTATAAAACAGGCGGCGCACGTCGGCCGGCACGGGACTCATGCGCAGGCCGTTCAGTGCGCGGTCGAGCATGTGAGTCTGGATGCCCGCTTCGTGGAACGGTTTCGTCCATTGGCGTACGGCGTTGTTCGGGTTTTCCCCGAAAAGCAGGTTTACCTGTTCAAAACCGCCCCCGTTGGTTTCCACACGGTCGAAACATCCCATCCGGATGATGGCGGGAGCCACTTTCACCAACTGGTCCACGCGCGGCACGTATTTTCCGGCGCTTTGCCACATGTCGCGGAACACTAAGCTGAATTTTACTTCTCTTTTTTCCATTGTATGTTTTTTCTTTTAGATTTCGATGACTGTTTGTGCCTACAGACGTTCTATCTTGCTCACGCTTCCTTTGCCTCCGGTGATTTGGCTGACGGCCTCCCGGATGACGGCCAGTGTCTGGGCATCGATGGCCGTGGCCGTACCGGGTGCGGGCTTCCGTTTCGGAGCCACCGTTTCTTCGGGGGCTACTTTGTTGACTATCTGAATCAGCCATTTGCCCAACTGGATGACAATCATGAGGATGATGAACACCGTAACCATGCCCACCACCATGAGTTGTAATGCTAAACCTATGTTTTCCATTGTTTTGGTGATAATTTATTATGTGAATTTGTCCTTTTGTGTCTGTTTCATGTTATTGCCCGCTAAATTACAAAATTTTCTTGTGGGATGGAAGAATAAGTGTGGAAAAATACTCTTAAAAAAATGCAATATCGGAACTCGGTATGTATGGAGACTTTTCAGGAAGTTGCTGAAAAGCCTGTTTGAAATAAATGATACGAAAATGCGGGTTTATGGAACAAAAAGAAAGGTAATAGCTTGTTTAGAGAGGGAACGAATGATTGTAAAAAACACCATTCAGACAATTTTCACTTCGTTTCCTTTATGTTTTTTTACAGTTTCGGGATGCTTTTAAATCTTGTTGATGGATTTTAAGAATCAATCTCAGCTGAATGATTTTTCGTTCGGCTGAAAAAACGTTTTTTTTCTCCGCAGGATGTGGAAAAAACATCTGCCCGATGGCGCGCCGACAGGTAGAAACCGGTGTAGGGAAGTACGTAAATCGCCATCTTTTTCTCTATTTGGAGGTCGGAAGTTGTCGAAATCAGGATGGCACAATGAGAGGTGGAGCTTCTTTGGGGCTTACGTGCTTTTCGCTTGTTTGCGCGTTGTATGCCTCATTCTTGTGCAAGAAGT
>ERZ773150.1459-NODE-1459-length-20608-cov-6.734881_pt1 | contig 20608 bp, 25 predicted proteins | sample MGYA00580845_ERZ773150 | MGnify/ENA primary metagenome ERZ773150 (study PRJEB29015, sample SAMEA2737848) | human gut metagenome | biome: human gut; feature: human-associated habitat; material: faeces | place: China | collected 2012 ...
AGGTGCAGCAGGATTATCTTGTAGATGTAATTATGACATGGATTCAAAAAGAAATCGAGGGGCAGGAACATAAAATATGAGTTTTGTTGATTTTATCTGGAGTACATATAAAAGTCAAAATTTAGATAAATTGGAGGGATAAAAGTGCAGATACACTATTTTCAAAGATATCATTCAAAGGAGAATGTAGATACATCTAATACTATGCTGATGTTATCTCGCTTATATAATTATAATGCAGATAAATTCTTTGCAATGTTGAATGCTTTAATACTGGGACAAGATGAGACACCTGAAATAACATTTGATCTTCAGGTAGTGGGAGATGAAAGCGTTCCAGATGCGATTATAAGCCAGAAAAGTTTTAAAATAGTAGTTGAGACAAAACTACATAATCAATTTCAGCAGAATCAGCTTGAAAAACATCTGACTCAGTTTGGAACAGAGGAGATAAAGGTGCTTTTAACGTTAGATCCAAAACCTATGAAAGAATCATTGATGGATAGTTTTGGCATTGTATTGAAAAAGTATAATGCAGATAAGATTAATGAAATAAAAACACCAATAAGGCATGTAAATATTACATTTGAACAATTAGTTGCTGCAATGGAAGATATTGTAGATGAGAGGGATTCAGAGATAATGGCGGTGCTGGATGATTATAAGAAGTATTGCTTTGATGAAAAACTGATACCTGATGATGAAAATTGGATGAGAGCAATTGTTGCGGGAACAACACTTGAAGATAATTTGAAATATGATTTTTATTATGATCAAGCTTCAAGAGGCTATTCAGGTTATGGATACATTGGCTTATATAAAGGAAAGAGTATTAGAGCAATCGGAAAATTGAAAAAAACAGTTGTTGCAGAGTTAGTAAATGGAGAAGTGTCATATGTTAATGAAAGCGGAGAAGCTGCTACAAAAGAGGAGATAGAAAAGATTAAAGAGGCCATTGTTCATGCAGAGTCAGAATATAGATACAATTTGAAAACAGTTAAGCATAGATATTTTATAGTTGAGCATTTTTATCCAACAGATTTTAAAAAAGCAAGTAAAAATCCGATTCAAAAAAGTAAATATTTTAATCTGGCTGAAATGTTCAAAAGTAAAACGTTGCCTAAAACAGATGAAATAGCATCAATACTGGATGGAAAAACATGGGAAGAGTTTTATTAAACAGTGGATTTTCATAATAAATATGAAGAAAGAACTGTTCCAGAGTACTGATGGAGTGATAATCCAGAGGCAACGGATAAGCAGATAAGGAAGCTATTAAAGTAATACAGGCATGGATAAGGAGGTGCCACAATGCCATTTAAGATTGTTCGCAACGATATAATAAAGGTAAAAGCAGATGTAATCGTAAATACTGCTAATCCAAATCCGATATGTGTAAGTGGCACGGACTTAGCAATATATGAGGCAGCAGGAAAAGAAAAGCTTCTCGCAGAAAGAGCGAATATCGGCAAAATTGCAAGAGGTGATATTGCTGTTACCGGTGCATATAATCTAAAGGCAAAATATATTATTCATACAGTAGGTCCGGTATGGACGGATGGATTGCACCATGAATTTGAAATTCTGGAGAATTGTTATCGTAAACCATTGCAAAAAGCATTGGAACTTAAGTGTGAGAGTATTGCCAGAGAAAGCATTCTATGAGGAGATGCTTCCAAGAGAGGCAGAAGATAACTATCCACTGGAGGAAGATACAGGGTTAGCAGAGCCTTGTATGCTGTCAGCAGACATTTCTTTGGAAGACCAGCTTTCAAATATTGGTGTTTCATTTCATGATAAATTATTTGAGCTGATCGACGAATCGCATCTTGATAATAAGGATGTGTGGAAACGGGCAAACCTTGATAGAAAACATTTTTCAAAAATTCAATGTGACCAGAATTATCATCCAAAGAAGAAGACTGTGATGGCACTTTGTATTGCACTGAAGCTTGATCTGGAACAGTCAAGAGATTTACTTGCGAGAGCAGACTGGGCATTTAGCCCAAGCAGTAAGGTGGATCTGATCGTGCAGAAGGCTATTATAGATAAGCAGTATGATATTATGCAGCTGAATGTGACATTATTTAAGTATACGAATGAAATTCTTGGAGTATAAATTGCTTACAAGTAAATATTGAGTAGTAAATGTTACGTCGGTACTCACATAGTATCGGCGTTTGTTTTTTATCTTAAAAGTGTCGCCCGAACAGCGACCATATAAAGATGTCATTCAATTATACTCATATTGTAACAGAGAAAGAGAGGTGCCGGAAGCAATCATCGCATTTCTGGAATCAAAGGATTTTGAGGACGCAGTGCGTAATGCAGTATCACTTGGTGGAGATACGGATACACTTGGAGCCATTACAGGAAGTATTGCAGAAGCATTTTATGGAATCCCTGCTGTGCTGATTGCAGAGTGTAAAAGTCGGATTGATAAGGGACTGATGACGGATATTCTTGATGAATTTGACCATGTACTTGGCAGCAGGAGCGTTTTTTGAAACAACAGAGGCGATTAAGATGAAGTTTGGAATGAGAACACCGAGTATAAAGAAATCAATAAAGGCAAGAACAACAGGAAAAGCCAAGCGAGCTGTTGTCTTTTTGTTATTTAGGGAATAAATACACTTAAGTGCGTAGAAAATAAAGGAAAGATAGTAATCAAAATAAAAAATGAATTGTTTTTTTGTCACGAAAAATGTATAATAATCGTGACAAATTTAAGGAGCGTGTTGTTATGGCAAGTGGAATTTATGCAGAAATCAAAAAGAGAATATTAGATGCCGAATATGGCGCAGTATTTGTGACATCAGATTTTACTGATATTGCAACAATTACAACAATACGAAAATGTTTAGGTAGACAGGTAGAAGAGAAAGCAATTCGAAGAATTATCGATGGAGTTTACGAAAAACCTGTATATAGCAATTTACTTAAGGAATATGTTCCTGCTAATCCGGAAAAAGTAGCCTATGCAATTGCAAGAGGATATCATTGGACAATAGCACCATGTGGAGATGTAGCGTTAAATAAACTGGGATTGTCAACGCAGGTTCCTGTTGTATGGTCCTATATAAGTGATGGTCCATATAGAAAATTTGCATGGGATAATGTTAATATCGAATTTAAGCATAGGACCAACCGTCAGATTTCATTTATGTCAGAGTCAACAACATTGGTAGTAGAGGCTATAAAAACACTTGGAAAAGAGCGAATTGATGAAGGTGTTATTAACAACTTGAAGAATAGAGTTCCTGAGGATAAAAGGAAACAGCTTCTTGAAGAGGCAACTGGCGTAAGTGAGTGGATATACGAAGTAATTAGAAAGGTGTGTTTAGAATAATATGAGAGAAGTTGCAAAGTTACCAGTAAAAGATAGGACTGAACTATTTCAGGCAACGGCAATAAAAATGGGAATGCTACCTAATGTAGTGGAAAAAGACTTTTGGGTATGCTTTATGCTAGACCACCTTTTTCATGATTGCCAATATAAAAAAGCTTTTGTATTTAAGGGTGGAACGAGTCTTTCGAAATCATATCATGTAATAGAGAGATTTTCAGAAGATATCGATCTAATTTTGGATTGGAGAAAAATAATTACTGATGAGGGAAATCCTTGGAGTGAAAGGTCAAAAACAAAGCAGGATCAATTCAATAAGCAAATTAATGCAGAGGCGGCAAAGTTTTATGAAAATGAATTTGTTCCAAAACTCAATAAAGAACTGGAGAAAAAACTAGGGGATGGAGAATGGGTAGAAGTTGATTCAGAAGATGAAATGGTTGTTAATTTCTATTATCCACAGATTTTTGAGAGTGAATATCTTCGTTCCTGCGTAAGATTGGAAATAGGTCCATTAGCTGAATGGATGCCATCACATGAGACTGTAGTAAGTCCTTTTGCAGCTGAGAAATATCCAGATGTATTTACACAGAAAGAGACAAGTGTTTTGACCATAGATGTAGAGCGTACATTTTGGGAGAAACTAACTATATTACATAAAATAGCAAATTTTCCAGAAGGAAAAGTGTTACCAGCAAGATATGCAAGACATTTATATGATGTTTATAATCTAGGTAATTCCTGGGTGAAAGAAAGTGCTTTTGCAAGAAAAGAATTGCTTGAAAAGGATGTTGCATTTAAGCAGAAATTCTATTACGCAAAAAGTGCACATTATGAGACAGCAACATTAAATAGTATTGAGCTTATGCCAAGTGATGGTGTACTTGATGCATTAAAGGCAGATTATAATGCAATGAGGAATATGATATATGGGGAGATACCGGAATTTGAAGAAATATTAAATTATCTGAATGCATTGCAAGAAGAAGTGCATAAGCTTACTGTAAATTAGAAGGTTACAATAACTTGTCCGTTGTGTAACTTTGGTATTATGGCATGGCTTGAAGGAGAGATTGATGAGAATGGAGATCCAGTGAAAAAGAGTTCTAAGTAAAATTCAAGTTTAACAATAGAGAGGAATTATGATACGAGAAATTGAGAATAGAAGAAGTATAAGAAAATACAAGCCGGATCAGGTCTATTGTATTTCCTTCTATATCAACGGGAGTATATAGTTTCCCGGTTGAATTGGCAGCAAAGATTGCAATGCATACAGTTATTTTCGAAGGAAATAAATTTTCTATCGAGGAGGTTGTAGATTGGATCATAAAAAAGAGAGGGGTCTGCTTGAGTATCAGTATAATGCAGATGCATTTGAGGACGTGGGAGAGATTCTGCGTCTTTTTTTGTAGTTTTATTGCAATAAAGAACAAAGATTCGACGTGCGAGGGCATACTTTGGGACTCGTAAAATGCTAAGCTATAGCCATCATAAGAAACAAGCATTTAATTTACGAAAAACAGGAGGACAGGACAAAATGGAAAAATTTATTTACTGGATAAAAAGGACACTGCATCATTCAAAGCACTGCAACAGCTTATGTATGCTGTGCAAGTATTATGATGAATGTAAAATCGACGGACCGGTATAATATCAGGAGGTAATACCTATGGCAATGTACGACTGGAACCACAACGGAAAAATGACATGCAGGACGATTATTTAGAGTATATGATTTACAAGGACTGCATTAATGATAATAATTCAAATACTAATCACAGTTCATATAACAGCGGCTCATCTTTTGGCATAAATGTGTTCGTAGTAATTGCTGTAATAGTCATATTTGCATTTATTGGTAATGCTATGGAAGAGAGTACACCCAAATGCATAAAGCCGGGATGTAATAATGAACAGACCCAAAACAGCAGTTACTGCTACTTGCATAAGCCGTATTCAGGCGGATATACATCATCAGGAAGCAGCTCATCTTATTCGGATAAATCATATAATAGCAGCTCAGGCTCTGCAGGTTCATCATCAAATGCATATGGCGATGACAATAGCGGAAGCTATTCAGGCGGATCAACAGGTAGTTCATCATATCACAGCAGCTCGAGTTCTTATGATTCATATGATGAAGGATATGATGATATCTATATGAATGGTGACTATGATTATGACAGGTACGACAGTGATGATGACTATGCGGCTGGTGTAGATGATGCAATGGATGAGGCTTATGAAGAGTGGTAAAAAAGACAGGAGGACACGACAATGAAAGAAATGTATTTTACAATAGCAGGATGTAACCATTATTATGGAAGTGACTTCATGAAAAAAGGCATGAAGGTCAAGCTGGTCAAGGAGCCGGACAATGAGTATGACAACGAAGCAATACAGGTAAAGATTAAAGGACTTGGCAATGTCGGCTACGTAGCCAACAGCCCATACACCGTGAAGGGTGAGTCAATGAGTGCAGGCAGAATGTATGACAAAATCGGTGGTAAGGCAAAAGGAAAGATTGTGTTTGTGACAGACGGCGGAGTGATTTGCAAAGTAATCAGTGATGGTAAGGACAAGCCGGTGATGATAGAGGGAGATAAAGTAAAAGATGAAAATCTTTAAAAAGACTGTATGACTCAAGTACTATGTGGTAAAATAATAAGCAGGACACTGAGGAGGTATATATGAATTATCTGGTAATCGATTTGGAAATGTGCAGGGTAAAGAAGCTCTATAGAAAAACATATAAATACGCCAGTGAAATAATACAGATTGGCGCAGTTCTCTTAGATGAAGGATTTAACAGAATAGCCACAATGTGCGAGTATGTAAATCCTGAATACGGCGTGCTGGACAATTTCATAGAGAGCATGACAGGCATAAAAAACCGCGATATCAAACAGGCTCCGAAGCTGACAGAGGCACTTGAGCATCTGTCAGACTGGCTCGGAGACAGGGAGTACAAGGTCTATGCCTGGAGTGACTCTGACAGAACGCAGATACTGCGTGAGATAAAAGCAAAGAATATAGAGAGCGCAAAGATAGATGACTTTATGAAAGCAGACCGCTGGATTGATTACCAGGATGTGTTTAAGAAGCGATTTGATTTAGACAGATGCTACAGCTTGGAGGATGCTCTTGAAAGTGCAGAGATAGAGCCGGAAGGCAGATTCCATGACGGACTGGACGATGCAGTAAATACCGGAGCACTGATAAAGAAGCTGGAGCTGAATCCGGAGTATGAGATTGCAAAGTATGCACTTCCGGAGTCGGACGAGCATCTGAGCTGTACTATTGGGGATCTGTTTGAGGGATTGCAGTTGAAGTTTGGGTAATATGCAAATACTATGAAGTGGTGTACATTATTCTTTCATACGGGAATGCGAATATCAGAATTTTGTGGATTGACGCTGAAGGACTTTGATGTTGAGAACAGAACTGTGGATATCGACCATCAGTTGCAGAGGACATCGGATATGCGGTATATCATAGAAACCACAAAGACGGATGCCGGAACAAGAGTGTTGCCAATCACAGAGAATATGGCACAGATGCTTCAGGCAATCATTGAGGATAGAAATGCACCGAAAGTGGAGAAGTACATAGATGAATATATCGGATTTCTATTTTATGATGATAATGGAATGCCATTGTTGCAATGCATTGGCAACACCGATTTAACCATATGGTCGGTAGATACAATGATATTTACTGGGGGGGGGCAGATGCCAAACATCACACCTCATGTATGTAGGCATACTTACTGCTCGAATATGGCAAAATCGGGAATGAATCCAAAGACACTGCAGTACCTCATGGGCATTCGGATATATCGGTCACAATGAATGTGTACACGCATATCGGATTCGATGATGCCGAGGAAGAATTGAAGCGGATGGAAGAGTTTAGAAAGGCACAGGCAGAGGTTGAGCAGAAAAATGAGAAACCGATGTCGCAGAAGATGTTTAAGGTTGTGTAATATGGAAGAGGGATGACGCTCTGGCTTAGGCTGGGGAGTTTTTGGTGTTGTTAAAGACATCGTATTATATATGTTATAATACTTGCATGATATCTTTGGATAATTATTAATAAAACTTGGATGTATATTAGAAAAAATTGAATGCAAAGGAGAAAACTATGGGACAGGTACATGTAAAGGAAGGATATGAACTATATCAAATTATTACAGACTTTGGAGATCCGTTGGAAATATTTAGAGAGGGAATACAAAATTCGTTTGATGAATGCGCATCAGAGATTTATGTAAATGTTTATGAAAAACAAAAATTAGGCGGTGATAGTTCGTTAATAATAGAAATAATTGATAATGGAAGAGGATTGTCACAAAAAAATATTGCTAATTTTTTTGATGTGGCAAATTCTACTAAAGTGACTGATGACTTTATTCCAAATTCAAAAACTAAGCATGGATATAAAGGACATGGTGCAAAAGTATTTTTTAATGCAAAAGAGGTTATAATTTGTTCAAAAACAAAACAAGGAGAGTATTGGGCAGCACAATTAAAGAATCCTATTGAACAAATTGCTGATGGTGGTAAATTGTTCTATTCTGAGTGCGATAATCCTGATGAACTAAATATATCTTTGCCAGAAGGATGGGAATCTGGATTTATGGTAAGAATTATTTCGCCTCGACATTTTAAAACACAACATACGCGATTTAAACTGAATCACATATACTTGAGGGATTATTGTAAATGGTATACTTTAGCTGGAACCGTAGAAACTTTGTACAATCAAGAACTGGTAAATAAAGATATAAAGATATATTTGAGTGGTCTGCTTCGGGATGAGTTTGCACAAAAGTATAATAATCAAAATATATGTGATCCAGTTCCAGTATTTAAAGATACAACATTTGGAAAATATGAAGAATTATCTTTAGGTCATTACTTTCCGCCGGAACGAACTTCAGATTCTTTTATGAAAAAATATGCTGATTCAATTGGAAGTAATAAACCAAAGTATATGTTTTATAGCAAACTTATTTATAATGAAATAGTTACAACTGGAAGTATTGCATTTCGACTTATTATTTCGCTAGAAGGATATGAAACCAAAAGACGATATGATTTAAATTTATCTAGACAAGGCAAGGCTAGTAAAGAAGGAACTCATACAGATGGACAAAGATATGGTATATGGGCATGTAAGGGGGGCGTTCCAGTAGAAAAAGTAGATGATTGGATTGAAGGTGGAAGAGGTGTTGGTACATATACATATATGCAAGCCTTTATTGACTGTGATGATTTTCAGTTGACCGCTAATCGAGGTTCTATCATGAATACCGATATAGAAAAATTGGATATGATAAAAGCAGAAGTTAATAAGATATTTAAAAGTAAGATTGTAAAGAATGCTATGCAAGAAAGACTTGATTGGGAGGAATTAGAAAAAATTGAAAAATCATTGGAAGATGACCGTGAAGATTTGCAGAAAAGATTTAAAGCAGGAAAAAGCAGAAAAGTGATTCGTTTTGCTGATGGAACGGAAGTGCTAGAACCAACAAAAACAAAAAGCGGATATTCTGAATCAGAGACATTTGTTGTGTTAATGACTATAATGCAAAAATATCCGGATTTGTTTTCTTTCAATTTCATGGATTATAACACTACAAAGGGAATTGATTTTGTTGTAGATCATCTTGGAACACCAAAGTATATTGAACTAAAAGGTACATTGACTAAAAAGATAAATCATCCATTTAGGTATACATATAAATTTATATGTTATGATATTGATGTTAACAAAAATGAAATAGTAGAGGATAAAGAGGGATTCTATACAAGATTGCAAGTTATAGAGAATGCCAACTTTGAATCAAATGATATCATATATAACAAAAAAATGTTTACAGGATATAATTTGTTACCTGAAAAAACAACGAGTATACAGAGTATGGAAATAATTGTGTTAAAATCTTTTCTTACTGAAGTTCTTGGAGCTGTTGTTGTGTAGATTTATTTCTGAATCGTGTGATTTCCAAGCACAATAATTCCTTAACAGTGACTTATCATGTTTTGTCGTATTTTTGAAGGTGAAAGATTCGTAGCACATTGTATAGATTTCTATGCAATAAAAGGAGGAAAATACAATGACTCAATATAGTGAGAGGGCATATAAATTGGCATCAGATAACACGAAGTATAATTCTGACGGAAAAGCAGTAATGTTAGAAAATGATGAGTGGTGTGATGAGAAAGAATGGGATGCGGTGTTTGAGAAGTTGAAGAAGGAACAGAAAAATTCTTAGTAGAAAGAATTTTCATTTTACTACCAATTTTACTACTAACAGGTAGTAACAACTTGCTAAATTCTGCGCTGATTTGTCATAATCTGTCATTTCAGAGCGAACCACAAAATCCCCGGAAACCCTTGCAAAACAGGGCATTTATGGGCAAAAAGGAGTAAATCAGAACTATGATAAAAATACTTTTCATCTGCCACGGCACTCCAGTTTTATGATAATGCAGACCTTTACAGATCTGGGACAACACAGGCCAGAATTTGGTGGAAAGCTTTGGAATTACTATGGTTTAGATTACTAAGCGATGGCATACATATAAAAATTTAAACATATAATGGCACAATCGTGGGGGAAGCGTTGCTGCTGGAATCGTGACTTGCTATGGCAGATTGAGTGAATTGATAGTATTGTAAACATAGTTTTTTTCAATGTTTAATGGTATAATATTCCTAGATGTGGCGGAGAGCCTGTGAGGCGTAATGGAAAATATGGAGAATTTATTGGATGCTCAAATTTTCCCAGATGCAGATACATACAGAAAATCTAATAGGAATAACAAGAGAGGAATGTTGATATGGGAATTTTTTCAAAACCGGAAGTTATTATTTTAAAGGAATCAAATGCCGCAAAAGATCATTTAGATAAACTTGAGTCATTACTTCCAAAAGCTAATAAGGATGTCAAAGATGCAATACAAAAAGAAATTGCAGTCACTAAGGCTGGTATAGCTGGTGAAGATAATATAATGTTTGAACTTAAACATAGCAATATGGATATGGTAGTCTTACATGATATTAATTTAGAAACTAAAAGTGGATTAAAAGCGCAGATAGATTTTATTGTAGTTACATCAAAGGTAATATTTTTGATTGAGTGTAAGAATCTGGTAGGAAATATAGATATTGATTCAAAAGGAGCATTTATCAGAACTGTTACATACGGAACAAAGAAACAGAAAGAAGGAATATATTCGCCAATTACTCAGGGTGAAAGACATCTATCTGTTTTAAAAGAGGCCAAACTGGATAATGCAGGGCTTGTCACAAGTCTTGCAATTAAACGAAATTTTGACAGCTCTTATAAATCATTAGTAGTATTAGCTAATCCTAAAACAATCGTAAATGACCGATATGCTCCAAAAGAAATCAAAAGTCAGGTTATTAGAGCAGATCAGTTTGTTTCAAATATGAAGAATATTATAGCTGCGTCAAATGATTTTGCATCTACTAAAAAAGAAATGATGTCAATTGCACAGGGAATTCTTGACATGAATATTGAAAGTCGTAAAGATTATGCAGCCAAGTATGAAGAACTAGTCAAGGAAAATGAGCTTTCTGATTCAGCAGATACTAAAAATGAAATTTCTGATAGTAAGCAGAGTGTAAGTGATGATAAATTGATTTGTCCTAAATGTGGTTCAAAACTGGTGCTTAGAACTGCAAATAAAGGGGAAAATGCAGGAAAACAGTTTTATGGATGCTCAAACTTCCCTAAATGTAGATTCATATTGAATATTAAACAGTAGATATTTATATGCTTCATATGAATTTCGGATCAGAAGGTAAAATAACTCATGATGAACGAAAACAAAACCTTGGAATATTACAACAAAAATGCAGATAATTTTGCAAAAACAACAATAAATGTGGATTTTTGTGAGACACAAAATCGCTTTAGCACGCTGTTGCCGGAGCACGGATATATATTGGATTTTGGCTGTGGTTCAGGAAGAGATACAAAATATTTTTTGGAACAGGGCTTTTATGTTGATGCCACAGACGGTTCAGAGGAAATGTGTCATATCGCAAGCAATTACACAGGAATACAAGTCAGAAGGCTGTTATTTGAAGAGCTTGATGAGAACAAAAAATATGATGGCATATGGGCCTGCTCGTCAATACTTCATCTTCCTAAGAATGAACTTAAAGCCGTTTTTATGAAAATGTTTAAAGCGTTAAAGGAAGCCGGCATAATCTACACATCCTTTAAGTATGGTGATTTTGAGGGCGAGAGAAATGGCCGCTATTTCACAGATTTCACGGAAAAGACATTTGAAGAGTTTGTTGGTGAAATAGATAATCTGCAACTGAAGGAAGAGTGGATTACAGGCGATGTAAGACCGGGGCGGGGAGAAGAAAAATGGCTGAACGTGATACTGCAGAAGAATTAGATGATGTATATGAAATAAAATATTCGACAGATGCAATGACCGGAGGCGTGGATAAGAGAATGTATCTGTACTATCAGCTTGCAAACAGTATAAAAAAAGCTGACAGTGTGGATATTATTGTTTCGTTCCTGATGGAATCAGGCGTGAAAATGTTGCTCGGTGAGCTTGATAATGCACTAAAACGTGGTGCAAAAATCAGGATTCTGACAGGAAACTATCTTGGCATTACGCAGCCATCAGCACTGTATCTCATAAAGCATAAGCTTGGTGAACAGGTCGATTTGCGCTTTTATAATGAGAAAAACCGTTCATTTCATCCGAAATCATATATGTTTCATTACAAGGATTACAGTGAGCTATACATTGGTTCCTCCAATATTTCAAGAAGTGCACTGACATCCGGTATCGAGTGGAATTACAGATTCAGCAATAAAACAGATCCGATTAATTATGAGAAGTTTTACAATACTTTTGTAGACTTATTCGAAAATCATTCCATAGTAATAGACGATGAAGAACTGAAAAAATATTCAAAGAACTGGCACCGTCCGGCAGTATCAAAGGACTTGGACAGATACGATTTGCAGGATGATAAAGAGACATCAAATCAGATACCGCTATTTGAGCCGAGAGGCGCGCAGATAGAGGCTTTGTGTGCGCTTGAAAATACGAGAGCAGAGGGTGCAATGAGAGCTCTGGTTCAGGCTGCAACCGGTGTCGGAAAAACATATCTTGCGGCGTTTGATTCAAAAAATTATGAGAGAGTTTTGTTTGTTGCACACCGCGAGGAAATATTAAAGCAGGCGGCAGAATCATTTAAAAATGTACGTGATTCAGATGATTACGGATTCTTTAACGGAGATAGTAAATGCACTGAAAAGTCGGTGATTTTTGCGTCAGTTGCGACTCTTGGCAGAGAAGAATATCTGAATGAAAATTACTTTGCACCGGATTATTTTACATATGTTGTGATTGATGAATTCCACCATGCTGTTAATGAACAGTATCAGAGAATTGTTGATTATTTTAAGCCAAAATTTCTCCTGGGACTCACCGCGACTCCGGAGAGAATGGACGGAAAAAATATCTATGAAATCTGCGATTACAATGTGCCATATGAGATTTCACTAAAGGAAGCAATCAACAAAGGAATGCTTGTGCCGTTTCATTATTATGGAATCTTTGATGAAACAGATTATTCAAAGCTGCATATAGTAAGAGGCAAATATGACGAAAAGGAATTAAATGAAACTTATATAGGCAATGTTCGCAGATATGAGCTGATTTACAAATATTATTGTAAATACGGCTCAAGGCAGGCGCTTGGCTTCTGCTGTTCAAGGGAGCATGCAAGAGAGATGGCAAAAGAATTTTCAAAAAGGGGAATACCATCTGTAGCAGTGTTCAGCGATGCAAGCGGCGAATACACAGAGGATAGAAATGTAGCTATTAGGCAGCTTAAGCAGGGCAAAATCAGAGTGATTTTTTCAGTGGATATGTTTAATGAAGGTGTGGATATCACATCAGTTGATATGGTAATGTTCCTCAGGCCTACGGAATCTCCGATAGTTTTTCTCCAGCAGCTTGGAAGAGGACTCCGTAAATGCAGAGGAAAAGAGTTTCTGACTGTGCTTGATTTTATCGGCAATTATGAGAAGGCGGGCAGAGTGCGTTTTCTTCTGTCAGACAGGAGTAATCAGCATGCAGGTGTGTATAATCCGTCAGATACATCAGCTTTTCCGGATGATTGTCTGGTAGATTTTGATATGAAGCTGATTGATCTTTTTGCGGAAATGGACAGAAAACATTTAAAGCTTAAAGACCAAATAATTAATGAATATTTCAGGGTGAAGGAACTTCTCGGAAGGCGCCCGGACAGAATGGATTTGTTCACATATATGGATGATGGAATTTATGAAATAGCCATTGCTCATTCAAAGGATAATCCATTTAAGAAATATCTCGAATTTCTTAAAGAACTGGAAGAGCTTAATCAGGATGAAGAGGTTTTTTACAAAGGAATAGGAAGAGAGTTTATCAGTCTGCTCGAAAACACCAGCATGTCAAAGGTGTATAAGATGCCTGTACTTATGGCATTTTATAATCATGGAAATATCCTGATGGAGGTGTCGGAAGAGCAGCTGCTTTCAAGTTGGAAGGAGTTCTTTTCAACCGGAACCAACTGGAAAGATCTCGATAAAAATATGACGATTCAAAAATACAATTCCATATCGGATAAGGAACATTTAAAGAAGATTCTATCGATGCCGGTGCATTTCCTTTTGGAGTCGGGAAAGGGATTTTTTGTGAAGAAAGATGGTGTGGCAATTGGGCTTAGAGAAGAGCTGAGACCGCTAATTGATAATCCGGTGATGGTTTGTCAGATGAAGGATGTGATTGATTATAGGGCTATGGACTATTATCAGAGGAGATATAGGCAGTCACAGGAAGATGGAGAAGTTATATGAAGCTAAAGAACATACTAATAGTAGTGGACAATATCGAAGAGTCAATCCGGTTCTATAACGAACTGTTTGGCCTTAATGTGATTTCGAGACAGGAAGGTAATGTAATAATGTCGGAGAGCCTATTACTACAAGATGTAAAATCTGCACAAATATGATAGAATAAAAATTTGATATTTATACATTTTTTGGATAGAGGTGATATGTTTGAAGCAGACGAAAGTAACAGAGTGGATTATATCAGGCAATCCAGAACAATATAATGTAGTAGATGCATTTCATAATTTGCATAGAGTGGATTGGGCACAAAAGGCAAATATGACGGCTGGTGATATAGTTTATATTTATGTATCAGGAAATGTAAAAGCAATTAAATTTAAATGTAGAGTAAACAAGGCTGATCTTGACGAATCGGATATTGATGATCGAGAATATGATCTTTCAGGCCAGTTTGATGGTACAGCTGGCCGCTATATGGAATTAGAGTTACTTGAAGAGTACGTGGGTGATGAATATTCCAGGGAAGAACTGATGAAACATGGATTTAGGTCACCACAAGGGCCAATACGCATGCCAGAGTCGGTTAAACAGTATTTAGAATCAATAAGTGTATTTGAACATAATAGATATCCAGTAAATACAGCTGTATGGATTGCGACAGCATTGCTTTCAGCAGAATCGTTTGATAGTAATCCGGTATGTAGCAAAAAGGATATGTATTTTAAACAAACAGCAATCATACAGCGTGCACAAAAGTTGGCGGAAAGCAGTGTGGCAAATGCTCGTTGTTCGCAGTGGTGTTGCGCGGATAATGATAACTCATCTAATAATTATCTCCGGGGAGATTCCGAAGAAAATAGTTCATTGAGAAGATTAAGTCTTCTGGATGAATTTCCGGAGAAAACACACCCGGAAGGACTCAACATGGCGGATGAGTTGACCATGAATGGAAATAAAATGACAATGGAAGAACTGTTCTATTTTGTCAGAGAGCAGTATCCAACGATTATCGGAAATGATAGTAAAATTGATTACATAGGAGTTCTGGATTATCTACGAGATAACACAGATGTTCCGTATTCTAAGCCAGATGCACCGGGGCTTGCAGCAGAAGAAGTAAGTCGTCTTTTGGAAGTAAAGAAAAAAGGACAGAATGCTATAGCTGAGTTGAAAAAGATGGCAGAAGCATTTGCTGTTAGATTTAAGTTAGAAAAATGCATGTCTATGTCTTGGCTGGATGGTTCAAATACAAAAACACGCCGCTATTTATGGGCACCATTAAAATACGGAAAATATGCGGATAATCCAGTAAGTGTATCGGTGTTTGTAGAAAAACGTAACAGCGATACTTGTTATCGAGTAAGTTTGGAAATAAAAAATGATGGTGATGACAAAGACATAATGAAACAGTACCATTCACATTTAGACATTCCTCTTAATGTGGCGGCAGGCCTGGTTTATGTTTCTGTTTCTGGTAGCAATGAGTGGGGAACTCCAGATATTTTGAATAAGACGCAAGATGAAATAAAGCAGGAAGTTGAATCTGGAAAGCTCAAGAAAGTGCAAATATGTAAGTACATTGATAGAAAGCCAGATGAAACAAACGCTTATTATCATACAGAAATAACTAAGGCCATAGCAGCTATACTGCCATATTATGACCATGTACTTGGAATTGAAAAGATAGAGTATTATCCAAGTCTTGCTGAATATGATCCAGGAATTACTGCAGAAGAATATGAAAGAATTCTGGGTGATGAGAATATTGTAAAAAGCGCATGGTTAGATACCCTTCATTATTTGTATTTGATGGGTGGAATAGGAACCTGCAAGCAGATAGCGAATAAATATGGAAATGGCGCCGCGCATTATAACACGAATGCAATCAATGTTGCTAAGGCTGTACATAAGGAAACAAACTGTCCGTTATGTGCAAGAGATACAGGAGAAAATCAATACTGGCCAGTTTTGTTCTATGGACGAGATTTGGCAGACAGTGCCGATGGTGTATTTTCTTATAAAATGAGAGAGCCCTTGATGGAGGCAATCAAAGCATTAGAGGAAAGAGGTGTGTTCCAGGAGATGAAAGGAGCAAATAAAGAGTTTGATAAGAATTTAATATTATATGGACCTCCTGGAACAGGAAAAACATATAATTCTGCTACATACGCTGTTGCAATTTGCGATGGGAAGTCTGTAGATGAACTTACAGATTATGACGCAGTTATGAAAAGATACAATGAATTAAAAAAAGCTGGAAGAATAGCATTTACTACATTTCATCAATCATATGGATATGAGGAATTTATAGAGGGAATTAAACCGATTATTGATGAGAATAAGCAAGATATTGGATATACAATAGAACCAGGGGTATTTAAGGAGTTTTGCGAAAATGCGAGAAGCATTGTTCGAACAAAAAACGGTGATTCTATTGATGCAGGGGCTAGAATATGGAAGTTAACCATTATGAATGGAGATATGAATCAAGTAAAACAGGAATGCTTTGAAGAAAATAATGTTCGAATGGGATTTGACATGGATTCAGATGAAGCGCGTTCTTTCGTAGAAGATGTGAAGCTTGGTGATATTATTTTGTCATTTAAAACTCGAAAGACAATTGATGGAATTGCAATAGTAACAGACGAAGCAGTTGAGCTGCAAGATAAGAGTATGTATAAGACTGCGAGAGCAGTGAAATGGCTTGCAAAAAATATTGATGAGGATATTACTGATATAAATAATGGTAAGTTACTTCATAGAATGACTTTTGCAAAAGTTCCTAATATGAATGTAAAGGATGTTATTAAGTTAGCTGAGAAAATAAATCCAGGCTTAGAAAGTACAGTAATTGAAGAAAATACAGAGCCGCATGTATTTATTATTGATGAAATTAACAGAGGAAATATCTCAAAAATATTCGGGGAATTAATTACATTAATTGAAAGTACAAAGAGAGCTGGGATGTCTGAATCAGCATCAGCTATATTACCATATTCAGGAGATGAATTTAGTGTACCATCTAATGTGTATATACTTGGAACAATGAATACCGCAGATAGATCCATAGCTTTGATGGATACAGCGCTTCGGAGAAGATTCCAGTTTATTGAAATGATGCCGGATTCAGATGTGCTTAGAAAGATTCATGCGGATAAGGTAGAGGATTTGGATGTTGCAGCAATGCTTGATAAAATCAATGAAAGAATTACATTCTTATATGATAGAGAACATACAATTGGACATGCATTCTTTACCGGACTTAAGGATGACGCATCACTTTCAAAGCTGCAGTCTATATTTGAAAAATCTGTAATTCCATTATTACAGGAATATTTCTATGAGGACTATCAGAAGATACAGCTTGTATTGGGCGATAACGCCAAGAGTGATGATAGCTTGAAGTTTATTCTTGATGAGAAAGTAGTAGCAAAGAATATTTTCAAAGGTAATGTTGAAGACGTGATTGATCTTCCGGAAAAGAGATATTCAATCAATAAGGTAGCCTTTGGCAATATCAATAGTTATAAGGAAATTTTGTAAAGCGTGGTGATAACATGGGTAAACCGTTTGAGGTAAAAGAGTTTGACTCCATTATCTGCAATGCGGATTATAAAGATGATGAAAAATACAAATATTTGAATCAGAAAGAATTCAGTAATCTGGTGGCGTTTATCCATGAGTTTACCGGAGATGCGGATAGCGCAGATGCGTTAGACTTTATGAAGATTGGCTACCGACGTAATGTTGGAGAAGTAGTCTCTATAAAGAACTACGTTGGTCTGATTCAAATGAAGAATGGTTTCCAGCTCCAGGTACTTCCAAAGATATCGTTTGGAGCGGAAGACGAAGGAAATGTGCAAACCAAGAGAGTGTTCCTTAGAATGCTCCGAAGCATGAAGGATTTTCCAAGTAAGGTTTTCAACGATGCTTCTTTAAAAGTAGACCAGATGAATTTATACGAGCTGTTTATCAATATGTATCTGCAGGAAGTCAGACAGTTGGTGAAACGCGGTATAAAGTCAAATTATGTTGGACAGGAAGATAATTTGCGTTATTACAAAGGAAAACTGCTTGTAAATCAGCAGGTGAGGGCGAATTTGGCCCACAAGGAACGCTTTTACGTAGCTTATGAAGAATTCCATCCCAATAGGGCAGAAAACCGGCTTGTAAAGGCAACACTCGCAAAGTTACAGAAATTGACGACAAGTGCAGAAAACTCAAAAGAAATAAGACAGTTACTAACAGCTTTTGAAATGGTGGATGCTTCGGTAAACTATGCGAAGGACTTTTCACAGGTAGTTATCAATAGAAATACTAAGGATTATGAAATGCTGATGCAGTGGGCAAAGGTATTTCTGATGAATAAGAGTTTTACGACGTTCTCCGGATCCACAGCATCAAGAGCCTTGCTGTTCCCGATGGAGTCTGTATATGAAAGTTATGTAGCACAGCAGATGAAAAAGGTGATGAGTCCGGAAGGCTGGGATGTATCCAGCCAAGACAAAGGACACTATCTTTTTACAGAACCAAGGCGACAGTTTGCGCTAAGGCCGGATATTGTTATGAAAAGAGGAGAGCGTACAGTAATTCTGGATACTAAGTGGAAAAGCCTTGTTGATAACGAAAGAGTAAATTATGGTATTTCACAAGCGGATATGTATCAGATGTATGCATACTCGAAGAAATATAACACACCTGAAATATGGCTGTTATACCCGGTGAATGATGAAATGAGAAATCATTATCCAATCCGGTTTGAGAGTGGAGATGGAACAACAGTAAATTTGCATTTTGTTGATGTCGATAAAATAGAAGAAAGTTTGCAAGAACTTAGAAGCAAATTGGAAGAAGGTGAATAGGATGGCCAATACAAAATTTGACAAACTCATAGGGCTATTAGAACCATTGGAAAATAATAGTGTTGGAGAATGGATAATAGATAAAGAGCACAAAGGAACAGAAGACGATCCTAAACACTTCCCATGGGATAAATTTGGGAATAGAGAGTGATTAGGATATGATAAGGACAGTAAAAGGCGATATTACAAAAATTAGAAATGTACAGGCAATTGTAAATGCAGCAAATAACTCACTTCTTGGTGGAGGCGGTGTAGATGGTGCTATTCACAGAGCAGCGGGACCGGAACTTCTGGCAGAGTGCAGGACACTTCACGGATGTGAGACTGGAGAAGCAAAGATAACAAAAGCCTATAATCTGCCATGTGAGTATGTGATTCATACTGTGGGACCGATATGGAATGGTGGCAGGAATAGAGAAGAGGAACTTCTTGCTAACTGCTATTTTAATTCCATGAAGCTGGCAATGGATAATGGAATCAGGTCTATTGCATTTCCTTCTATATCAACGGGAGTATATAGTTTTCCGGTTGAGTTGGCAGCAAAGGTTGCAGTAAAGATAGTTAATAGATTCCTGCAAGATAATCCGGACAGCTTTGATTTAGTCGAGTGGGTGTTGTTTGATGCTCATACTGAGGCGGTATATGAGGCTGAGGTGGATAAGATATATGAATAATAGAAACGAAATGTCTAGTATATCTGTTGATGATTTTGTTTTTGTCGATATAATATATTGTGAGAAATGAAGAAAAGGAGATTAACCAAATGGATAACAATGAAGTAGTAGTAGCAGAAGAAGTGGCAGCAGTTGCTGAAAATAATACAGGTATTGAAATTGAGCCTTTATTTGAAGAGCAGGTTGATTTTGATACATTTTCAAAGTCAGATTTTCGTGTTGTAAAGGTGAAGAATTGTGAAGCAGTTCCAAAGAGCAAGAAGCTTCTTAGATTTACACTTGATGATGGAACTGAGAATGAGAGAACGATTCTTTCAGGAGTACATGCTTTTTATGAGCCAGAGGAACTTGTTGGAAAGACATTATTGGCAATCGTAAATCTTCCACCACGTTCTATGATGGGAATAGATTCATGTGGTATGCTTCTTTCTGCAATTCACAATGTAAATGGAGAAGAAAAACTGAATCTGGTAATGTTAGATGATGCAATTCCAGCAGGTGCAAAATTGTATTAAGAGTATAAATGTCACATGGGTGTTAATAACTGTGTGGCATTTTATCGTTGTTGTTGATAAGAATGTGAAAAGCAGGAGGAACTACGGAGAGAGGTAAAACATATAAGGTTATTATGTGACTTTGATGATAAAGTAGCATATATCATTGGTTATGTTACATACAAATGAGGTTGCAGATATTAGTGAAAGAATGATTGAGTAGAATAAATTATTAGTATTTTATTAGGAAGGTGGAATATATATGAAGCAAGATACTTTAGAGGGCAAAGCAAAAACAAAAAATGGGGTAAAACGGCTGTGTT
>ERZ773150.1469-NODE-1469-length-20520-cov-6.823406_pt1 | contig 20520 bp, 14 predicted proteins | sample MGYA00580845_ERZ773150 | MGnify/ENA primary metagenome ERZ773150 (study PRJEB29015, sample SAMEA2737848) | human gut metagenome | biome: human gut; feature: human-associated habitat; material: faeces | place: China | collected 2012 ...
TCGCTAAAAGTTTATTTCTCAATCGGTTAAGTCAAACCGAGAAAAATCTAAAATACATACCGATATGGATAGCGGTCGGATATGCGTCGTTCGTGGATTGCGAGCAGTTCACATGGTCGTTCGGTGAGCAGTATTGGTATTCACCTCGCTCATGCCCCATCAGCTCCAAGGCACGGTTGGCGATCACCTCATTCGCGTTCATATTCGTAGTGGTACCCGCTCCGCCTTGGATCATATCCACCGGGAACTGGTCGTGATGCTTGCCATCGATAATCTCCCCGCAAGCGGCGATGATAGCGTCCTTTTGCTCTACGGTAAGCAAGCCTAGTTCAAAGTTAGCCATGGCAGCCGCCATTTTTGTTATAGCTAATCCTTTAATGAATAAAGGATATTCGCTCAAACGGAATTTACTGATTGAGAAATTCTCGATTCCTCTCAAGGTTTGAACTCCGTATAATGCTTCGGCGGGGATTTCACGAGCGCCGATCAAATCGCTCTCTATGCGAGTTTTTCCAGTTAATTTAGTATCCATATTAGAAATATTAATCGTTTTTTATTGTTTCCGCAAAGGTAGAAACTATTATTTTGAAAGCAAATTATTCTTCGAAATAATAAAAACAAATACCAAAAACGCCAATACACGTCTATACAAGGCTCAATAAATTACAATTTGTCAATAGAGCAGTTTTAATAGACCTTCTGATCTTTTTTATCTCATTCATAAAAAAAACACGATTTTATTTGCTGTTTGTCAAAGATTCCATATATTTGCTGCCGTAATAACAAAACAGAGTCATGAGAACATTCGTAGTAAATACATATTGGTGGTGGCGCTCCGTACAACTCAAAAGGTCGTAAGGAACGAAGACTCGTATGTATATATAAACACTACATAAAGATATAAAGAGGTCTGTCGCACTTGCGGCAGGCCTCTTTTCTTTTTATGGCAAATTCAAAAGGGAAATAACTAAAATAGATAAAAGATGAAAACGTATCAAGTTGACAAGAATGGTTACTATGGTGAGTTCGGCGGGGCCTATGTTCCCGAGATCCTTCATCAATGCGTGGAAAATTTACAGAATACCTATCTGCAAGTGTTGGAGAGCGATAGCTTCAAGGAAGAGTTCGATCAGTTATTGCGTGATTATGTAGGCCGCCCCTCCCCTCTTTACTTGGCCAAACGGTTGAGCGAGAAATACGGATGCAAGATCTATTTGAAACGGGAAGACTTGAACCATACCGGAGCACATAAGATCAACAATACGATCGGCCAGATCCTCCTAGCCCGCCGCATGGGGAAGACCCGTATCATCGCCGAGACGGGTGCCGGACAGCATGGAGTGGCTACGGCTACGGTATGTGCCTTGATGAATATGGAATGTATCGTTTATATGGGGAAGACAGACGTGGAACGCCAACATGCCAACGTACAGAAGATGGAGATGCTGGGAGCTACCGTCGTGCCCGTGACCTCGGGAAACATGACCTTGAAAGACGCCACGAACGAGGCGATCCGTGACTGGTGCTGTCATCCTTCGGATACGTATTATATTATCGGTTCTACGGTAGGCCCCCATCCTTATCCGGATATGGTAGCCCGGCTGCAATCCGTTATCAGCGAGGAGATCAAGAAGCAACTGCTGGAGAAGGAAGGAAGGGATCACCCGGATTACCTGATCGCCTGCGTAGGCGGGGGAAGTAACGCCGCCGGTACGATCTATCATTTCATGGACGACGAGCGGGTGAAGATCGTCTTGGCCGAGGCCGGCGGCAAGGGCATCCACTCCGGCATGAGCGCCGCCACGATCCAATTGGGTAAAGAGGGCATCATCCACGGGGCACGTACCTTGGTCATGCAGAACGAGGACGGACAGATCGAGGAACCTTATTCTGTTTCCGCCGGCTTGGATTACCCGGGCATCGGCCCGATCCACGCGAACCTCTCCGTAGAGCACCGTGCGCAAATCCTAGCGGTCGATGATGACGAGGCGTTGGAGGCTGCTTTCGAGTTGACCCGTTTGGAAGGAATCATCCCGGCCTTGGAAAGCGCCCATGCCTTGGGAGCCTTGGCCAAGGTAAACTTCAAGCCGGAAGACGTGGTGGTACTGACTGTCTCGGGCCGTGGCGATAAAGATATGGACACCTACATTAATTATAAATTATCATGAATTATTCTTTCAAAACGATAAGCAAGAAGGTGATGGGCGACCTTCACACTCCCGTAAGCATCTATCTGAAAGTGCGGGATATCTACCCGGAATCGGCCCTGTTGGAAAGCTCGGACTTCCACGGAAACGAGAATAGCCTTTCCTTTATAGCGCTCCGCCCCTTGGCGAGCATCGGTATCAACAACGGGGAATGCACGGCTACCTTCCCGGACGAGACCCGTGAGGTTACCCCGCTCACCGAAGACTATAACGTACCCGAGGCGATGAACGCTTTCCTCGGCCGCTTCAAGGTGGAGGGAGCGGACAAGAAGGTCTGCGGATTATTCGGCTACACGGCTTTCGATGCCGTCCGTTATTTCGAGAACATCCCGGTCATGGAAGTTCATCACGAGGAAAACGACGCCCCCGATATGCTATACATATTATATAAGTATATCCTTGTCTTCAATCATTTCAAGAACGAGTTGACCCTAGTGGAGATGCTCCAAGAGGACGAGGCTAGCCGGCTGGAAGAAATCGAGACATTGATCGAGAACCGTAACTTCGCCTCCTATAACTTCCAGACAGCGGGTCCCGAGACCTCCCCGATCACCGGCGAGGAATACAAGGCGATGGTCCGCCAAGGCATCAAGCACTGCCTCAGGGGAGATGTCTTCCAGATCGTATTGAGCCGTCGCTTCGAGCAACCGTTCAAGGGAGACGACTTCAAGGTGTACCGGGCTCTTCGCAGCATCAATCCCTCTCCTTATTTGTTCTACTTCGATTTCGGAGGTTTCCGTATCTTCGGCTCTTCCCCCGAGACGCATTGCAAGGTAACGGGCAGACACGCCAGCATCGACCCGATCGCCGGGACCGCTTTCCGTACCGGTAATATCGAGGTAGACAAACAACGTACCGAGGCCCTGCTAGCCGACCCCAAGGAGAACGCCGAGCACGTGATGCTGGTAGACCTCGCCCGCAACGACCTAAGCCGGAACGCCCACGACGTGCAAGTGGATTTCTATAAGGAGGTACAATACTACAGCCACGTCATCCACCTCGTATCCCGTGTGAGCGGCGAGATCAACGCCGATAGCGACCCGGTAAAGACCTACGTCGATACCTTCCCCGCCGGCACGTTGAGCGGAGCCCCCAAAGTACGGGCCATGCAACTGATCACCGACATCGAGCATCATAACCGGGGTGCTTACGGCGGCTGTATCGGCTTTATCGGTCTGGATGGTGATTTGAACCAAGCGATCACGATCCGTACCTTCGTCAGCCGTGGCAACGTACTTTACTATCAGGCGGGAGCCGGGATCGTGGCTAAGAGCAACGATGAGCGTGAATTGCAAGAGGTAAACAATAAGCTGGGAGCCTTGAAGAAGGCGATAGATCTAGCGGAGAAATTAATCAATTGATTATCCGGTTATAGAGACGGGGCGTGCCCCGTCTCCCACAGTCTGATAGTATTTTAAGTTACCATTTTGAAAGGATGAGACGGGGCACGCCCCGTCTCTACAACAACAACAATATATATAAAATGAAGATATTATTATTTGATAATTACGATTCCTTCACCTACAATTTGCTACATATATTGAAGGAACTGGGTGCGGATGTAGAGGTACACCGCAACGACAAGATCTCCTTGGAAGAGATAGAGCGTTTCGATAAGATCTTACTATCCCCGGGACCGGGCATCCCCGAGGAAGCCGGCATCCTCCTCCCCTTGATCCGCCGGTACGCCCCGACAAAGAGCATCCTAGGTGTCTGCCTAGGCGAGCAGGCCATCGGCGAGGCATTCGGCGCCACATTGATAAACCTTACCGACGTGCATCACGGCGTTTGCTCCGATATACGGATTGTCGCTAAAGATCCTATCTTCGAGGGACTGGAACCGGGTATACGTGTTGGGCGTTATCATTCTTGGGCGGTCTCCAAGGAAAACTTCCCGGATTGTCTGGAAATTACGGCGGTCGATACGGAAGAAGGACAGATCATGGGCTTGCGCCATCGTGAGTACGATGTACGAGGTATCCAATTCCATCCGGAATCCGTGTTGACACCCAAAGGGAAGACAATTATAGAGAACTGGCTGAAACGCTAATTACCTCCTAAGGCACTTATAGTTTCTTCCTAACGAAACATCAGTTTCATGCCTATGAAACTAATGTTTCTCAAGCAAGAAACAAGAGTTTTCCCCTAGAGAAACAAAAGTTTTTCGATAAAGAAATATCGCAAAACTGCAATATTTTATCATTCAACACATTACAGACATGAAGCAAATATTATACAGATTATTCGAGCACCAATATCTAGGCCGGGAAGAAGCCCGGAATATCCTCCAGAATATAGCGGAGGGACGCTACAACGATTCCCAGATCGCCAGTCTGATCACCGTATTTCTGATGCGCAGTATCTCCGTAGAGGAATTGACCGGATTCCGGGAAGCTTTGCTGGAGATGCGTGTACCGGTAGATTTAAGCGAATACAAACCGATCGATATCGTAGGTACCGGAGGCGACGGAAAAAACACGTTCAACATCAGTACCTGTTCCTGTTTCGTAGTGGCCGGTGCCGGTTACAATGTCGTAAAGCACGGTAACTACGGGGCTACCTCGGTGAGCGGTGCCAGCAACGTGATGGAGCAACACGGCGTAAAATTCACGAACGATATCGATAAGCTACGTACCTCCATGGATACCTGCCATATCACCTACCTCCACGCCCCCTTGTTCAACCCGGCGCTGAAAGCGGTAGCTCCGGTACGGAAGAGCCTCGGCGTGCGCAGCTTCTTCAATATGCTCGGCCCGCTGGTCAACCCGGTCATGCCTACTTACCAATTGTTAGGCGTATATAACCTCCCGCTACTCCGCCTATATAATTATACGTATCAAGAGAGTGGTACCCGTTTCGCCGTGGTACATAGCTTGGACGGTTACGACGAGATCTCCCTCACGGCCGATTTCAAGGTAGCCATGCCGGAGAAAGAGAAGCTTTATACCCCGGAGATGCTCGGATTCAAACGTTGCACGGAAGCGGACCTCGATGGCGGAGAGACCCCGGAGGAAGCGGCCCGTATCTTCGACGCCGTATTAGGGAACAGGGCTACCGAGGCCCAAAAGAGCTGCGTGATCGCCAACTCCGCTTTCGCCATCCAAGTGATCTGTCCAGAGAAGAAGATCGAGACATGTATCGCCGAGGCACGTGAATCATTGGAAAGCGGAAAAGCATTGGCCACATTCCGTAAATTTATATCTTTGAACCAAAGATAAAGAAACATATCCTATGAAAAAGGACATCTTACAAGATATTATCGCCAATAAGCGCATCGAGGTAGCCCGGCAAAAACAGGCCGTAAGCTTACAGACCTTATTGGCTCTAGGTAGCGACCGTATGGAGCGTGACACACGTTCCATGCGTGCGGCGCTGGAATCATCCCCCTCCGGTATTATCTCCGAGTTCAAGCGTAAAAGCCCCTCCAAGGGCTGGCTGCATCCGGGTGCGAATATCGCCGACGTGGTGCCCGCTTACGAGGCCGGAGGAGCCTCCGCCTGCTCGATCCTTACGGACGGGGATTTCTTCGGAGGTTCCTTGGGCGACTTGCAAAAGGCCCGCAAGCTGGTGGATCTCCCGTTACTTCGCAAGGACTTCATCATCGATACCTACCAACTCTTCCAAGCCCGGGTGATGGGCGCCGACGCTGTCTTGTTGATCGCCGCCGCCCTTACGGAAGAAGAATGCCGGATACTCGCCGAGACCGCCCATAGCCTGCAATTGGAAGTCTTGCTGGAAGTCCATAGCGAGGACGAGCTCAAATACCTGAATGCGGATATCGATATGCTCGGCGTGAACAACCGCAATCTCGGCACCTTCCATACGGACGTAAACAACTCATTCAAGTTGGTCGATAAGATGCGAGGCTTCTCCCCTCTTTTAGTGTCCGAGAGCGGAATCTCCGAGACCGATACCGTACGCCGATTGCGTGAGGCCGGTTTCCGCGGATTCCTGATCGGAGAGACCTTCATGAAAACCGAGAGGCCGGGCGATACCCTAGCCGATTTTATAGGAGGACTGGCATGATCATCAAAGTATGCGGAATGCGGGAGCCTCAGAATATCCGGGAAGTAGCCGCCCTAGCCATCAACTGGATCGGCTTTATCTTCTACGAACGTTCCAAGCGCTTTGTCGAGCGATGCCCAACGGAGCAGCAGGTAACGGACAGTGAACAATTGTCCCCTAAGAAAGTGGGCGTTTTCGTCAACGCTACCATCGAGTCCATGATGGAGACAGCCTCCGCCTACAAGCTAGACTATCTCCAACTTCACGGTAACGAATCGCCGGAAGATTGCCACACCCTACAGAAAAGAGGATACTCCTTAATCAAAGCCTTCCCGATCGCCTCCAAAGAGGATTTCAAGAAGACCAAGGAGTATGAGGGCCGAGTGGATTATTTCCTTTTCGATACGAGATGCGAGGGCTATGGAGGCTCAGGCAAACGTTTCGATTGGTCCATCCTAACCGAGTATAAAGGAGAGACTCCCTTCTTGCTCAGCGGAGGCATCCGTCCGGAAAACGCAGAGGCGATCCGGAACTTCCGGCATCCCCGTTTCGCAGGTATCGACCTCAACAGTGGCTTCGAGATTGAGCCGGGATTGAAAGACATCGACAAACTAAAGAATTTCATCCAACAAATTTTACATCTAACAGTAATGAATCGCATCACAAACTTATTCCAGACCCAGAAAGACGGAATACTCTCCGTCTATTTCACCGCCGGTTATCCGAACTTAAACGATACGGCAAGCATCTTAAAAGCCTTACAGGCTAAAGGTATCCACATGGTAGAAGTAGGAATCCCCTTCTCCGACCCGATGGCAGACGGCCCCGTCATCCAAGAGGCCGCCACGCAAGCGTTGCGTAACGGGATGTCACTGCACCTCCTATTCGAGCAATTGAAAGAGATCCGGAGCGAAGTACAGATCCCAATCATCCTAATGGGCTACCTGAATCCCATCATGCAATACGGTTTCGAGAAATTCTGCGCCAGTTGCGTAGAGGCCGGCGTAGACGGAATGATCATCCCCGACCTGCCTTACGCCGATTATATCGCCGACTACAAGGAGATCGCCGATCGCCATGACCTGAAAATGATCATGCTGATCACCCCAGAGACCTCCGAGGAACGAATCCGGCTGATCGATGCCCATACCAGCGGATTTATCTATATGGTATCCAGCGCCGCCACGACCGGAGCCCAACAAGATTTCAACGAACAGAAACAAGCCTATTTCCGTCGTATCAACGCCATGAACCTACAGAATCCCCGCTTGGTAGGTTTCGGTATCAGCAATAAAGCTACTTTCGAGGCGGCAGCGGCCCACTCTTCCGGTGCCATCATCGGTAGCAAGTTCGTCCAGTTACTAAAGAGCGAAGCTACTCCCGCCGAGGCGGTCGATAAGTTACTGGAAGCCCTAAAACAATAGGAACCCTATTCATGTTTACATATAAAAACAGTAAATAGTCCTATGAATAACTTCACTTTTCACAACCCAACCCGTTTATTATTCGGTAAGGGCATGATTGAGAAACTGAGTACGGCCATCCCGATGGTGCATCGCATCATGATCACCTTCGGAGGAGGTAGCGTAAAGCAAAACGGTGTGTACGACCAAGTGATCAAGGCGCTAAAGGATCGTGACTATATCGAGTTCTGGGGCATCGAGCCTAATCCCACCATCGAGACCTTGCGAGAAGCTATCCAGATAGCGAAAGGCAAGCAGGTGGATTTCCTATTGGCGGTAGGCGGTGGCTCCGTCATAGACGGGACGAAGCTAATCTCCGCCGGCATCCAGTACGACGGTGATCCTTGGGAATTGGTACAGAAAGGGTATTACTATCATACCGTGCCCATGGGTACCGTACTGACCCTGCCCGCCACAGGTTCCGAGATGAATAGCGGGGCCGTGATCTCCCGGAAAGAGACGCAAGAGAAATTCCCGTTCTACAGCAATTTCCCCGTGTTCTCGATCTTGGACCCGGAGACGACCTTCAGCCTCCCCCCGTATCAAGTGTCTTGCGGTATCGCCGATACCTTCGTCCACGTGATGGAGCAATATATGACTACGACCGACCAATCCCGCTTGATGGATCATTGGGCGGAAAGTATTTTAAGTACCTTGGTTGAGATCGCCCCGAAGATCAAGGAAGATCCGAGGAATTACGACCTGATGGCAGATTTCATGCTATCCGCCACGATGGGCTTGAACGGCTTTATCGCTATGGGCGTAACGCAGGACTGGGCTACCCATATGATCGGACACGAGCTAACCGCCCTTCACGGATTGACGCATGGAGCGACTCTAGCGATCGTCTTCCCCGGAACCTTACGCACCCTACGCAAGCAGAAAGAGGGCAAGATACTGCAATACGGCGAACGGGTATGGGGTATCAATAGTGGAACAACAGAGGAACGGGTAAGCCAAGCCATCGAGAAGACTGAGCAATTTTTCCAAAGCCTCGGTTTATCTACCCGCCTCAGCCAAGAGAAGATCGGCGATACGACAATCACCGAGATCGAGAATCGCTTCAATGAACGAAACGCCGCCTTCGGGGAGGCGAAGAATGTAACGGGTAGCGTGGCACGGGAAATATTGGAGAGCTGTAAATAACGTACAACTTGTAGAGACGGGGCGTGCCCCGTCTCTACAAATAGGTATAGGTTTTATCTTAACAGGACTACTACTTGGATCGGACCATGCGCCCCGAATACCAAGGCTTGTTCAATATCAGCAGTCTTTGAGGGACCGGACATGAAGACTCCATAATCATAATCCATAGTGGCAGTACGGCGGTAAGCCTCATTCATCGTATGAACCAATTGAGTCTTGTCCAACAAGATCACCAAAGCGTTCGAGATAAAGTACAGACCTTTATAACGTACCTGACGGGGTAACCAGACAGCGGCATTCTCCGCCACGCCGAAACTACCCTCCACCACAGATACGTCCGTCCCGTTCAACTCCCGGGGATCGGTCAGCTCATCCGGGTTAAAGGTAGCGCAAGTAATCTCCTTCAAATTCGAGGCGATACGTTTCGCCTCCGGAAACTCACGGCGGATCACCTCATTCACATCCTCGCCGGGCTTTAACTCGATGGCCTTGCCACCCGCCCCGGCTAGCACTTCCGAGAACGTAGCCAACTTATCCGCATAGGTAATCGCCTCCAACGTAAGCTCAGGCATCTCGTGGCGTGTACCCGTATGATGACGGATACTCGCCAATATAGAATCTTTACTACTCATTATCTCACCTTATTATTCTTCCACATATCATTAAACGACTCCTTGGCGAAAGCCGGAAGCTCACGTCCCTTGCCCCAAGCGTTCAAGCCATTGTAGACCATGAAACGAGGCAAATGATTCACTACCGGAGCAAACTTCAACGCCGTATTGAACAATCCCGAACGTTCCATCAGGAACTTCATGCCGAAAGACATCACTTTCTTCTCCTTGCTCGCCTTACCGATCTTATCCAAATCTTGCCGCCAACGGTAAATCTGCTCGCCCAAGTCGATCTTTACCGGACAAACGTTCGAGCAAGAAAGACATAAGGAGCAAGCCGATACGTTATCCGAATATTCCTCCGGATTCCTCAGCATACCCAAGTTGATCCCGATCGGTCCCGGAATGAAATACGTATACGAATAGCCACCACTCCTGCGATATACCGGACAGGTATTCATGCACTCGCCACAACGGATACAATTCAACGTACGGATATGATCCGGTTTCGCCAAGATATCACTGCGCCCGTTATCCACGATAATGATATGGAACTCTTGTCCCTCGGGCGGACGGCGGTAATGAGAAGTATAAGACGTGATGGGTTGCCCCGTACCCGAACGAGCCAGCAAACGAGTGAATACGCCCAATGCCTCCAGATTCGGTACGATCTTCTCCATCCCCATCGTAGCGATATGCACCTTCGGGAAGGAGGTTCCCATATCGGCGTTTCCCTCATTGGTACAAACCACGATCTCGCCCGTAGAGGCGACAGCGAAGTTAGCGCCCGTCATCGCCACGTCGGCATGCAGGAATTTCTCACGCAGATTCTTACGGGCGGCATGCGTCAGGTAGGTAGGGTCGATATTCCCTTTCTCCGTTCCCATCTCACGCTCCATCATCTCGCTGATCTGCTCCCGTTTGATATGGATCGCCGGCATCACGATATGGCTCGGGGCCAAATGCATCAATTGCAAGATACGCTCACCCAAATCGCTCTCCACCACATCGATTCCTTTCGACATCAAGAACTCGTTCATATGGCATTCCTCCGTCAGCATCGATTTGCTCTTGATCAGGTTCCGGGCATCATGCTGGCGCAAGATCCGCAAGACGATCTCGTTATGCTCCTCGGCATCTTTCGCCCAATGCACGATAGCCCCGTTGGCGATCGCATTTTTCTCGAACTCCTCCAGAAGCGTGTCCAGATGGCTGTTGGAGTAAAGCTTGATCTCCGAGGCCAACTCTCTCAACCGCTCCCACTCGGGAAGCGAATGGCTCATCTTATCCCGTTTGGTACGTACCATCCAAAGCGTATGGTCGTGCCAAGCCTCATTCTCCTTATTCTCTAGGAAACGGGCCGCTGCTATAGCATGTTTCGTACTCATAATCCGGACGCTAATATTTGAACGATGTGAATAGTCTTGATCGGAAGTTTCTCCCGCTTGATAACCCCTTCCATATGCATCAAGCAAGAGCTATCCGCACCGGTGATATACTCGGCGCCGGTACTCATATGATCCTTTACCTTGTCTTGTCCCATGCAAGTAGAGACCTCAGGCTCCTCGATGGCGAACATACCGCCGAAACCGCAACATTCGTCCACCCGCTTCGGCTCGAACACCTCGATACCTTTCACCAAGGAAAGGAGATCACGTAACTTGGAATAGTACGGGATATTACGCTCGCTGGGCGACGAGAGATGCAACTCACGCACCCCGTGGCAACTATTATGGATACTCACCTTATGCGGGAAAACGGCCGGCAGGGATCCCGGTCTCACCACGTCGTGCAAGAACTCGCAGATATCATAAATCTTCTTACTGTTCATACAAACGTGATCCCGCTTCTCCAAGATATGGGGATGGTTCTCTTTTACGAAGGCTACGCAACTGGCCGAGGGGCCTACCACGTAGTCATAGTTCTTAAACTGTTCCTCCATCCGGAGGGCCAAGCGAGCCGCCTCATCCTCGAAGCCGGCGTTCGCCATGGGTTGTCCGCAACAGGTCTGGTCCATCGGATAATCGACATCCACACCCACATGCCTCAACAATTTATACGAGGCGATACCCACTTCGGGGTACACCGCGTTAATGTAACATGGGATAAATAATCCTACCTTCATACTAATTTTATCTTATATATCATATACGACACCGTATATAATTAACACCTACAAGCCCCTCATAGCTGCATATTGGCCCTTACCCTGCTTAATGTCTCGGGAGTCATCAGCAAATAAGAGGCGATATGGGACAAGGGGGCACGCTGCACGATCTCAGGGTGTTCTTTCAATAAGCGGGCATAACGTTCATTAGCGGTCTCGAAACGAAGGAAATCCGCCTTCCGTTGAGACAGGATCAGCGAATTCTCCAACAGGCGGCGATACATGACCTCGATCTCGTAATCCTCGGCGCACAATGCCAATAAAGGATCATGAGGAATGCCATACAGCACCGTATTCTCCAAGGCCTCCACCAACAGATTAGCGGGACGCTGGCGCAAGAAGCTCTCGATGCAAATGAAGATGTTGTCCTCGCTGGCGAAATGCTCGGTCAGCTCTTTCTTATTCTTGAAGTAAAACTGGCGAACCATTCCCTTATAGACATAACCGAGTTGCGTACAAACCTCTCCTTCGCTCAAAAACAGGGCGCCTTTTTTCAATTCTGTCCGGATTAAGATAGAGGCCAGTTTCTGGGCGGCTTCCTCACTGAGTAGAATCGATTGCGCCGCGATCCTGCGAGCTATAAATATCGCTGTATCCATATTCATGGTTGTTTTTGTTTGTTTCCGCAAACTTACGAAATAAATACCACTTGATTTACATCAAGCCCCCATTTATTTATATTCCTGCCAACTCTTGATGCAGATATCATCTACGCTCAAGGTACAGAAGGCTTGAATGAAAGCGCTCGCCAGACGGGCATTCGTAATCAACGGGATATTCAGGTCGATGGCGGCACGGCGGATCTTATAGCCGTTGTCAAGCTCGCCGGCGGAAAGGTCACGAGGGATATTCACGACCATATCGATCTGCTTCTCATGAAGCATCTTAAGCGCCTGCGGTTCTCCCTTCTCGCTCGGCCAGTACACCTTCGTACTCGGAATGCCATTCTCCGCCAAGAAACGGTGCGTACCTCCCGTAGCGAATAGGTTGTAGCCTTTCGTCGCCAACATCTTAGCGGCATCCAGCATGGCTACCTTCTGCTTCGGCGTACCGGTGGACAGGAGGATATTCTTCTCCGGAACCCGTTGCCCGACAGCGAGCATACTCGTCAACACCGCCTCGGATACATCGTCGCCCAGACAACCCACCTCGCCCGTGGAAGCCATATCGACCCCTAATACCGGATCGGCTTTCTGCAAGCGATTGAACGAGAATTGAGAGGCCTTGATACCCACATAATCCAAATCGAACTCATTCTTATTCGGTTTCTCTACCGGCAAGCCCAGCATGACACGGGTAGCCAACTCGATGAAGTTTATCTTCAGCACCTTGCTCACGAACGGGAAAGAACGGCTGGCACGAAGGTTACACTCGATCACCTTGATCTCATTGCCCTTCGCCAGATATTGGATATTGAACGGGCCGGAGATATTCAGCTCCTTAGCGATCTGCTTACTGATACGCTTGATACGACGAACCGTCTCTACATATAATTTCTGGGCCGGGAACTGAATCGTAGCGTCGCCGGAATGAACCCCGGCAAACTCGATATGCTCGCTAATGGCATACATCACGATCTCACCATGATCGGCCACGGCATCCATCTCCACCTCTTTCGCATGCTCGATGAACTGACTTACCACCACCGGATGCTTTTGGCTGACGTTGGCGGCCAATTTCAAGAAACGCTCCAACTCCTCTTGATTCGAGCAGACATTCATGGCGGCGCCACTCAGCACGTAACTCGGGCGAACCAATACGGGGAAGCCTACCTCCGCCACGAAGCCATTGATATCCTCCATGGAAGAAAGCTCTTTCCAGCGGGGTTGATCCACGCCAATACGATCCAACATGGCGGAGAACTTCTCACGGTCCTCGGCATTATCGATGCTCTTGGCGGAAGTCCCCAAGATATTCACATGCTGCTCGTCCAGACGCATCGCCAAGTTATTCGGGATCTGGCCGCCGGTGGAGACGATCACGCCGTGCGGGTTCTCCAGCTCGAGGATATCCATCACACGCTCGAAGGTAAGCTCATCGAAATAAAGACGATCGCACATATCATAGTCGGTAGACACCGTCTCGGGATTGTAGTTGATCATCACGGAACGATAGCCCTCCTTACGGATCGTATTCAAGGCCTGCACGCCACACCAGTCGAACTCCACCGAGCTACCGATGCGGTAAGCGCCGGAACCCAGCACGACAATCGAGCGATGATCGCCCAAGTACGTCACGTCGTTTTCCGTACCGCTATACGTCAGGTACAAGTAATTCGTCTGCGCCGGATACTCGGCGGCCAAGGTATCGATCTGTTTCACCACCGGAAGAATGCCATGCTCCTTACGGAACTGGCGAACCAACATCATACCCTTCTCCACATCCCCGTCGAGACCGATCGCCCGTGCGATCTGGAAATCAGAGAACCCTTGTATCTTCGCCCGGCGGATCAACTCCGGATTGATGCGCCAACGTTGGATCCCCTTCATATCGAAAGCGTGAAGCTCCTTGGAGGTCTGCATGATTCCATATAGTTTCTGTAGGAACCATCGGTCTATCTTGGTAAGCTCATGAATCTGGTCTACCGTATAACCGGCCCGGAATGCCTTCGAGATAACGAAGATACGGCGATCGGTAGGCTCATGCAAAGCCTTATCGATATCCTCGATCACCAACTCCTTATTCTCCACGAAACCGTGCATACCCTGCCCGATCATACGCAAGCCCTTCTGGATAGCCTCCTCGAAAGTACGTCCGATCGCCATCACCTCGCCAACCGACTTCATGCTGGAACCCAACTCACGAGCCACGCCATGGAACTTACCCAAGTCCCAGCGAGGGATCTTACATACCACGTAATCGAGAGCCGGCTCAAAGAAAGCGCTAGTCGTTTTCGTCACGGAGTTTTTCAAGTCGAACAAACCGTAGCCCAAGCCTAATTTAGCGGCCACGAAAGCCAACGGATAACCGGTCGCCTTAGAAGCCAAGGCCGAAGAACGGCTCAAGCGGGCGTTCACCTCGATCACCCGGTAATCCTCACTCTCCGGATCGTAAGCGTATTGCACGTTACACTCGCCCACGATACCGATATGGCGGATGATACGGATCGCCAACTCACGTAATTTATGATAATCCGTATTACTCAAGGTCTGCGAGGGGGCAATCACGATAGACTCTCCCGTATGGATTCCCAGCGGGTCGAAATTCTCCATGTTACATACCGTGATGCAGTTATCGAAGCGGTCGCGCACCACCTCGTACTCTACCTCTTTCCAGCCCTTCAAGCTTTTCTCCACCAATACTTGCGGAGAGAAAGAGAAAGCCTTCTCTACCAACACGTCCAATTCTTCCTCATTGTCGCAGAAACCGGAACCCAAGCCCCCCAGCGCATAAGCGGCACGGACGATGACCGGATACCCCAGCTCAGCGGCCGCACGACGAGCGTCAGCGGCGTTCTCCACGGCCTCGCTCTTGATCGTCTTCACGTCGATCTCATCCAACTTGCGTACGAACAACTCCCGATCCTCGGTATCCATGATAGCCTGCACCGGGGTACCCAATACCTTCACGCCATACTTCTCCAGCACGCCGCTTTGGTAAAGAGCCACGCCACAATTCAACGCCGTCTGCCCGCCGAAAGCGAGCAAGATACCTTCCGGACGTTCCTTCTCGATCACCTTTTCCACAAAAAAAGGAGTAACGGGCAGGAAATAAACCGTGTCCGCGACTCCTTCCGAGGTCTGTACCGTAGCGATATTCGGATTGATCAATACCGTTTGAATCCCCTCTTCCTTAATCGCCTTCAGGGCTTGGCTGCCTGAATAATCGAACTCGCCCGCCTCACCAATCTTCAAGGCTCCGGAACCGAGTATCAGGACTTTCTTTATATCTTCTTTCATTGCTTTACTTTTTTTAATGTTCTCTTTTAGGGTAGACCTAAACACTCATTTAGGGTTGCCCTAATCCCTCGTTTAGGGTGGGCGTAAATCCCCGGCTACAACAATTCCGTGAATTTATCAAACATGAACTCCGTATCCAGCGGCCCGCTGCAAGCCTCGGGATGGAACTGAGAGGAGAAGAAAGGCTTCGTCTTATGCTTGATACCCTCGTTCGTCCCGTCATTCATATTGACGAACAGCGGTTCCCACTCCTCACCCAGCGTATCGTTATCCACGGCGTAACCATGGTTCTGCGAGGTGATGAAGCATTTCTCCGTGCCTACCATACGTACCGGCTGGTTATGGCTACGATGACCGTACTTCAATTTATAGATAGAAGCACCGCCGGCTTTCGCCAACAACTGGTTACCCATGCAAATACCGCAAATCGGCTTATCCCCGGAAAGCGCCTTACGGATATTCCGCACGGCGGCATCGCAAGTATCCGGATCGCCCGGACCGTTGCTGATAAACAAGCCATCGTATTCCAGCTGATTGAAGTCGTAGTCCCAAGGCACACGGATCACCGCCACGTTACGCCTCAACAGGCAACGGATGATGTTATGTTTCACGCCGCAGTCCAAAAGCACGACGCGCTTTAGGAATTGAGAATTGAGAATCGAGAATCGGGAATCGGAGGCTTCCAATAAAGAACAGGTCTGGCTCGTACCATCGGGCAGGTAACAAATAATCTCCTTGCACGATACCCGATCCACATAGTTCACATGCTCATAATCCTCGATCTTCAATTCTCCATTTCCAATTTCGTTATCGGCATCGCCGATAACGATACGTCCCATCATCACGCCATGCTCACGCAATTTCTTAGTCAACGCACGCGTATCGATACCGTATATGCCCGGGATCTTCTCCTCCTTCAACCACTCGCCCAAGCTGCACTCGGCGTTCCAGTGGCTATACTCATGGCTGTAATCGCTAACGATAATCGCCTCGGCATGGATCTTCTCGCTCTCCATAAACGTAGCGATCCCGTTCGGCTCGAACGTACGAGGTGGGACACCGTAGTTACCAACGAGCGGATAAGTCAACACCATCAACTGGCCTGCGTACGAAGGGTCCGTCAAGCTCTCCGGATATCCGGTCATAGCGGTATTGAACACGACCTCGCCGGCCACCGGTCTCTCATAGCCGAAAGAGTAGCCACGGAAGACGGTACCGTCGTCTAACATCAAAGTTGCTGTTCTGTTTGTCTGCATAGAATCTGTATGTTGTGTCATTTCACTAAATATTCTTCTTCCATATAGTGAATAAAAGCCTCGTTCACTAACCGAGTCCCGCCCGGTGTCGGGTAATCGCCGGAGAAATACCAGTCACCCGGATGCTCCGGACAAGAGGCATGCAAGCCCTCCAAAGTCTGGTAGACGATCTCTACTTTCGCCTGTGTCCCGGCCGGTGTAAGCAACTCCACCATCTTAACGGATATCTCCTCGTCCGTAAACGGGGCGTATATCTCCTTTACGTAATTCACCAACGGACCATCCGCCGCTGTTTGTTGTCGCTTCGCCTTCTGATAAGCGTCCAAGATCACGTATTCCATCCCCCGGTCACGTAACAGGGCCACCGCAGCCTTAAAAGCGATAAACTCGTTCATCCGGGACATATCGATACCGTAATAATCCGGGTAACGTACCTGCGGAGAAGAACTTACGATCACGATTTTCTTCGGATGCAGGCGATCCAAGATACCGATAATACTCTGGCGTAAGGTAGTACCCCGCACGATGCTATCATCTATCACAACCAGATTATCGATAAAAGGTTCAATACTTCCGTAAGTAATATCATATACGTGCGCCGCCAGATCATTGCGGCTATTGCCCTCAGCGATAAATGTACGTAATTTTATATCTTTTATAGCTACTTTCTCCGAGCGGACTCGCATGGAAAGGATTTGCTCCAGTTCCTCTTCCCTGAGCAGGTGACTACGGTCGGCGATCCATTCTTTTTTCAGCTTATTCAAATAGTTGTTCAACCCCTCCTGCATCCCGAAATAAGCGACCTCGGCCGTATTCGGGATAAAAGAGAAGACGGTATGATTCAAATCATAATCCACCGCTTTCAAGATCGGATGCACGAGATTATCTCCCAAACGTTTCCTTTCCCTGTAGATATCCACGTCGCTACCCCGTGAGAAGTAGATACGCTCGAAGGAACAAGCCTTATTTTCCTTCGGCTCCACGATCTGGGAGATATGCCACTCGCCTTTCTTGTTGACGAGTATCGCCTCTCCCCGATTCAACTCCCGGATATCCTCTACCTGCACGTTCATCACGGTTTGTATAACCGGACGCTCGGACGCCAACACGATAATCTCATCATCCGCATAATAGAAGGCCGGACGGATTCCCCACGGGTCCCGCACGCTGAACGACTCGCCACTACCGGTGATACCGCAAATCACGAAACCACCATCCCAGCCCGGGGTACAGCGTTTCAGCACGTTCGACAAATCAATTTGATCCTCGATGGCATGCGTGATATCCATCCCTCTCAATCCTTCCGCCTCACACTTTTGGTACAGGCGCTCCACTTCCCGGTCCAGCCGGTGTCCCAGCTGCTCCAGCATGATATACGTATCGGAATATTTCCGGGGATGCTGGCCGATCGCCGTGATCTCCTCGAATACTTCATGAACATTTGTCAGGTTGAAATTTCCGCAAACGGCAAGGTTCTTTGCACGCCAGTTATTGCGTCGTAAAAAAGGATGGATATAAGAGATTCCGGATTTTCCGGTGGTACTGTAACGGAGGTGGCCCATATAAAGCTCTCCGGCGAAAGGTAGGTTGGCTTTGGCGAATAGCGGATCGTTGAGTTGCTCGGGGGTTAAATCCTTGTAGTGTTCGTGAACTGCGGCAAATATCTCGGTAATAGCTCCGGTCCCGACGGCCCGTTCACGGAACATATATTCCTCTCCGGCATTTGCCTCTAACTTCACGCAGGCTAAGCCCGCTCCTTCCTGCCCCCTGTTATGCTGCTTTTCCATCAGCAAATAGAGCTTGTTCAGTCCATACATCCAACTACCGTACTTCTCGTGATAATACTCCAAGGGTTTCAGTAACCGGACCATGGCAACACCACACTCGTGCTTCAATACTTCCATTGTCGAATCAACTTTTTGATTTTGCCGCAAAGATACAGACAATACCTAACATATTGTTTAAACAAACATAAAATAATTGACACTTTCACGGAAAAAATGTTTTTATCGGACGTTTGGTTAACAAAGCTTACATTTTATAAGCAAAAGGGAGCGTTTTATTTTCAATCCATAAGCCACTCATTTCCCTCTTGAAAGAGGCCTTTCAAAGATATCCATCCGAGAACCGTAATATTTCCGTAACAGAAAGAAAAACACCAATATTCTTTCTGGCACAGAAATATTCTTGCATAAATTCTTTCTATCATAGAAATAATTCGGTAATTTTGTGCGTAAATATAAATTCCATAGAATGAATACAAATATACTCCAAACACTGATAACGGCCATGCAACGCCGATTAGCGGCTCTTCCGCAGAGATTGCGGCCATTTACCACGGAGTTTGATGAGCTCCCTAAAAACCTGATGCTAACCGGTGCCAGAGGATGTGGCAAATCTACATTTCTACTCCATCATTCACAAGGCAGGCGCTTATTATACTTTTCTGCTGATAATCCGAAGATTATTGGCGAACCGCTCTATGACTTAGTTAGTAGCGTATTCATGCTTGGTTATGAAGGTGTTATTATCGACGAGATTCACTACGCATCAAACTGGAGCATACATCTGAAGGCCTTGTATGATGACTATCCAGGAAAAATCATCTGGATTTCAGATTCCTCATCGTTAGTACTTCGTGATGGCAAAGCCGACTTGTCCAGACGTTATGTAGCGATACAGATGCCTTTAATGTCGTTCAGAGAATTTCTATATCTTGAAACTGGCCAAATATACCCCAAGTATAAACTGGGAGACACAATACTACCTACACAACCAGATGCGGAGCTGTTGAACCATTTCCTCAATTATCGTAGTTACGGTACACGTCCTTTCTACCAAGAGAAAGATTTCGAAGCACGTTACATGGCTATCATCGACAAAATTCTCAATAACGATATACCGTTCTTCCTGCCTAGCATTTCCGAAAACAACCTACGTGTGATGCGAGCCATTATCGGCACACTGGCAAACTCCTCAATACCTCGTGTACAAGTCACCTCCTTATGCTCCGACTGGGGAATAGGAGCGGAAAAACTCTATCAACTACTCTTTGTGATGGAAAGTGTAGATCTATTGAAAATAGTAAAGTACCCCAATGACACGAAAGCCCGTAGCACTGGCGCAAAAATGTTGTTCGCAGACCCATGTGCTTATAAGGTTTTGAATGCAGACCAAGGAACGGAACGTGAAGCCTACACTGTCCACTGCTTTTCTAGGGCAGGTTACGAGATAAACGCCATGAAAGACGAGAAGAAAGGTGATTATGTGATTACAAAAGACCATGTATCACAAACCCTAGAAGTTGGAGGAAAAAACAAAAATCCTAAAGAAGCGGACTACATCTTGAGAGACAACACCGACTACCCTGTAGGCAACGCCATTCCATTCTGGCTCATGGGCATGATGTGGTAGTATTTTGTAATACAAAGGTGGTGAGAAGCATAATGTCATGTTTCCGGAAACAAAAAAGGCCTCCTTTTAGGGGAGGCCTTTATGTTAAAAAACAACGGATTATCTATTTACCAATCTCAAGGGTAGCCTATCTGCCATATCCTCATTTCCTCTGATTCAAAAATTCTACGATCCTTCCACAAGCCAATCCATCCCCATAGGGATTAACCGCCTTGCTCATCGTATCGTAATAAACCGTATCATCAAGCAACGCCGAGACCTCGCTCACGATCTTATCATAATCCGTTCCGACCAGTCTCACCGTACCTGCCGCGAGAGCCTCCGGACGCTCGGTCGTATCACGCATCACCAA
>ERZ773150.1473-NODE-1473-length-20480-cov-3.313880_pt1 | contig 20480 bp, 17 predicted proteins | sample MGYA00580845_ERZ773150 | MGnify/ENA primary metagenome ERZ773150 (study PRJEB29015, sample SAMEA2737848) | human gut metagenome | biome: human gut; feature: human-associated habitat; material: faeces | place: China | collected 2012 ...
TTACTAAGAGTCAACAGTCCATCATACGCATCTTCTGAAATCAAAATTTTATATAACTGTTTCCGCTCTTTATATGAAAAAGACAAAGATCTTTGGATAAATGCATTAAACGATGATCTCAAATAAAAATAAAGAATTTGTTTATCTTTCAAATTATCTGTATGCTTTATTATAAACGTATATAATGATTTTATAATAAGAATCAAATCAGTACAATGTTTTTTTGATTCTGAATGAACTATTGATCCTGTTCGTTGATAATAATAATATATAGCTTTCTTATAAAGAACTGTTTTATTCGATAAATATAAAACCCTCGGAGTAAATTCTGAATCTTCAAAATAAATATTTTCCCTAAATATCAACTTATTCTTAATCAAAAACTCTCGGTTAAAAATATATCCTGGAACTCCAGTCCATTTAGCAATATTAATATAGACAACATGATCTTTATAAAGATAAGCACGATCAGTTTCCAATATATCTACATCTTTACAATTTTCATATATATCCAATAAACAATTTTCTAAAACCCAATCATCAGAATCCACAAACCAAATATATTCACCTATTGCTAAATTCAATCCCCTATTTCGAGTAGCACCTAATCCTCTATTTTCTTGATTAATCACACGAATATTAGGATATTTTAAAGCATATGCATTTAAAATCTGAAGGCTATTATCTGAAGAGCCATCATTAATTGCTATAATCTCATATTCATTAGCTGGTAGATCTTGCTCCAAACAACTATTTAAACAACGCGGCAAATATTCTTCCGTATTATAAACAGGAATAATAATAGAAAGCTTAACCATAATAGTATATTAAACGAATCGAGTTCATTTTTTATTGCGAAGCCTATCGAATAATCCCCACATTTTATCCCACAGATAATTTTTCTTTAAATATGAGACCCTTTCTTCTTCCTTAAGGAGATTCTTCACAAAACCATATCGAGGACAACGTTTAGCTTTTTTTACATCTTGAGAAAAGATATTATCAAAAAAGTCAATAAACAAACACTTCCAATATTCCTTTTCATTTACTCTAACAAACCAATTCTCTCTCAATTTAGAAAGATATGCATCATCATTTTCGTCTAAGAATCTTATTTCTTCAATAATTTTACCAAAATCCATTTCATCTTCAACTACAAGCATTGACGATTTATTAAAATCTTTTCCTATCAATTTATTTCCCCAATAAATAGGAATCGAATTAACAAGCATAGGTTCTACCACTTTTTCTGTCGTATAACCATTCACAGAACTATTCTCAAAAGCGATTGTAAATTTATAATCTCGAAGAAAAGCACACTTATCTTTAACAGGTCCCCCTATATTATTATATAATCGTCCACCAGAATCGACTTTTTTATATTTTGAAAGTTCAAAAAAGAACTTATCTCTGATAGGATCTGCATTCTTTTTATTAGAATAAACGAAGTTACAAAATTTACGATTTACAAGGTCGCTTGATACCGATTTTGAACTTAATGTATCTAAATCATTCCAGGAATAATGATCCAACAAATATAAAGGAAAACGTAAATAACGATCTCCAAAATCTATATAATGGAAACCGAGGGCATAATCAGCCAAGTTAAAATCAGGAACATCATTTTCACCTGTAAAATATATTTTTACAGCATTTGGATATTTATAGATATTAAATGAAAAACATGAATAAAAAACATAATCAGGAGAAACCGGATCTATTACAAGATCATATTTTACAGATAACAATCTTGTAAAAAAATTATTGTTTGGATCAAAACCATCCCAAAAATCCACAAAATAGATTTTTACTGTTTTCATATTTCCAGTTTAAGATAAAACAAACGAAAAAACATCCTTATCATAATCGACAAAACATGTTTTATATGAATCTCGTAATGAGGAAAATATACTCGGATTAGAAGTAACCGTCCCCAAAAACACATTAGATAAATGTATTATTTCAATTGATGCGAAAAATTTTATCAGCTGTTCTTTTCTTTTTATTTTTGAATTCTGTTTAAATTCAGCATGAACATATCCATGTTCATTATCTCCGCACAAGGTATACCAATTCCATTGTGGAAATGCAGTTTCCAATTGCATTATAACAGAGTAATCATCCGTTAAAACAAAAATATTCTTGATATCTGGATACTTTTTCAAATATTCTATATAAATATTGATTGATAGTAAATCATACTCTACATATTTATCGCCAGCTCTTATTTGACAACTAATAAAATCATTATTCAGTTGTAAATTTCTTATGTAATCATGCAATTTCTCATTTATATCTTCCCTGTATCCCCATGTAATTTCAACCAATACCTTACATGCCTGTGAAATATCTCCCTTTATATTCAACTCAGGAATATCATATTTACAAAAACGTTGATCTATCAAAAGCGCTTGATTCCATACATCTTGCGTCAAATATACATTAGGATGACAGAACTTCCATCCTTTTGCAACAAGATTACAAATACTTTTCTTCAATTTCCATTTAAACAAATTAAAATCCTTCTTTTTAAGAATAGTAAGCCAAGCACCCGTCGGACGCATATTGATCCAATGATGCCACCTCGAATCTTCTTCTTTGCAGAAAGATTCAAAAAAATCAGTCCAACCTTTTTCATATCCAAAATTAGCATCTCTTGAATATAATTTAAATTGTATTTTGTGTTGTAAACAATACAACATAACTAAAATCATACAATTATATTCAGAAAAAAAACCGGCACTTTCACCTACATGAAAAACTAAAACAGATTCAAATTTTTCATTTACTTTTTGATAAGCCTCTTTCAATTTAATCCTATTTCCTTTGCTCGTCATATTTTTCTATTTCAGCAGTCATAGATTCTGGATTGACATAAAAAAAATCCGTATATCTCTTGTTCCCTCCTATAACTTCTCCCCGATTGCATCGTTCAACAAATTCTTCATAAGATTTAGACCAATAATGATTTAACATTATATAATCTGTCGATTGCTTATTAGTTTCGCCTAATACCATTTGCTTATGCTCATTAAAAACAGGGAAACTCCATCTATGCGCAGAGCGAAAAGCACAGTCTTTCAATTCTAAAAAACAAACAGGCTGTACAATAGACTTAAAACGCTGATTCATTTCTTTAAGTTTCCTTCCTTCTGTCGCAGGTTGGAGAAATCTGTTTTTAACCCCTCCTTCCTGTCTCAAAATCTGACCATTAGAACCGTACATAACCCAATTCATCAATATAGATGGATATTTCAAATAACGATTCAAGAATGTATTGATATCTTTATCTTGTTTCAGAATAATAAACTCATCTATATCAATAAATGCCATCCAACGAGACTCATGACCATAATTTAATAAACAATACTCATAAGCTGGAACTTGATTCGAAGGTTTAATATTATGAAAATCAATAATAGTTACGAAGCCCTCTTCTAAATAATCTGATAAAAACTCTCTCAGACCAGATTGGTCATTATTATCTATTATATAAACATGATTGAATCCCAAATTCAAATGATGGTCTAACCATTCTATCAAGTAGGACTCCTCATTCTTTGCAATAGCACATATAGAAGTATTATATTTATACCTTTTGTCTTTTGCCTTAAATATGCATCGTTTTAAACGATGCATATTTATTAGATCTAATAAATATCTAGTTAGCTTCATTTTTTATATAATTCAAGGTTTCTTTGAAAATCGAGGAATTGCCAAACCACATGATACAACAATAAACGATCATTGTTATTATTATTTTCAAGAAAAAAGTAATATAAACATTTTCAATATACAAAACGACAACATGTGCACTTAAGAAAGAGACAAATATCGCCCCTATATAAGGAACTATATCTTTTATAATATCTAATATGGTTATCGGCAGAATCTTATTGACAAAATAATGCCAATACAACAAACTCACATAATATACTATTACATATCCAATAATCATTGAATATATACCAAACGGGAACATAACTCCAACAATAATCAATTGTAATACTCCTGTTAAAACAATACCATATAAATAAATATCAGACTTACCATAACTAATTAACAGATTCGTATACAAAATCCATAAATAACCTACAGCCCCCCAAATACAAAACAACTGTAAAAAAGGTACACTCGACAACCATTTCTCACCTAAAAGTATCCAAATAAATTCTTTGCCCGTAAAAGCAAGACCTAACATTGAAGGAAAAGAGACAAATGCTCCGAAACGAACCATCTTTCGAAAAACATTCTTTTGACGTTCCGTATCACTTCCAATTTGTACTAATATTGGCTGGGCTACACTATTGATCATTCCAGATATCAGTTGTTGCCCCATCCCCATCCACTTCTGCCCTTGCGAATAAAACCCCAACTGCTGCGGATTATAGAATTTTCCCAATACTACAGAAAATATATTATTGCTTATCTGTGTAAAAATATTCGTCAATATCAATTTCGAACTAAAGCCAAACATTAACTTAAGCGGATGTAAATCAATTTGAAATGTAGGTTTCCATGGTGCATAAATAAACTTCAATAATGAACCAATCCCTATATATGTTATCGTCTGAACAGCCAAACCATAATAAGCAAAACCGTTTAATGCCAAAGTAACCCCTATAAATCCTGAACAAATCAACGAAACTATATCAATTTTTGCCCGTTCTTTGACCATCAAGGTCTTAAACAAATAAGCATTTGAAGCGATTCCAAATCCTCCAAATAAAAAACCTAAAAAGACAATTCGGGAAAGACCGATCAATTCCGGTTTATCATAGAACTCTGCGATCAACGGTGCACAAAAGAAAAGAATCAAGTAAAATAAGACTCCCGTCAACGAACTGAACCAAAATACGGCATTATAATCTTCATGTTTGATTTCCTTCTGGTTGGTCAGAGCCGCAGTAAACCCGCTTTCCTGAATCGTCGAGGCAATGGCACTAAAGATAGCAAGCATCCCGACCATGCCATAGTCGGAAGCATCCAAAACACGAGCTAAAATAAGACCGAACAAGGCGTTCAACACCTGTTGTACCCCATTGCTCAGTCCTCCCCAAAAGAGTCCTTTAGCTGTCTTTTCCTTCAGCGTCTGTTCTGCCATCAACTCCAAAATCGTATAATAGCCGAACGCATCTCTTTCTCAAAATACAAATAACCCGGCTGTATACTTGTCTTTAAATTAAATTTTTTCAATTCTGATTCTATAACCTTTTTATCATCATGTAAATGATAAATACAAACTGATCCACCGATTTGTCGTCCATGCTCCAAGATATGAACAGCACCTTCCAATGCTATCCTCTCATATCCTTCTATATTCATTTTCAAAAATAAATTATCAATAGATTTTCCTTCATCTCGAAAGAATGTATCCAATGTGATATTATCCTCATCATCAACATCACTCACATACTTGCGGACAATTGTTATTTTTTCTTTATAGGGAGCAAACGTAACTTCCAATGCCTCAATCCAACTTTCGTCACATTCAAAAAGATAGGCATGATCCATATATTCAATCGTATCAAGTGTGAATATAGCCTCCGCCGCACCAATATCCAATAATGTTTTACCTTTCAACTCTTCATAAGAATCAACATATCGATGTGCCGAACGTTTATCCTGTTCTATCAAAAGTCCTCGATATGCCACTTCGGCAAATGCTAGCATATCTCGTTTGAAATAAAGCTTCCTTCCATTATGGAATACATACGGCAAACCATTCGTATTATCAACATTCACTGTATAATGCTGCTCATCATACTCTTTTTTCCAAACATACGGATATGGGGATTTCTTCTGAACTCACGAGCTATTTTTTTATCTACCTTCCCACGCAATGATAAACAAAGCCATTCTCCTCCAACTCCTTCACATCATAAATGTTCCGGCCATCCAAGATCAGCGGGGTTGCCATCAGTTTTTTGACGGCCGACCAGGAAGGCATCCTGAATTCTTTCCATTCCGTGACGAGCAAGAGGGCATCGGCATCCACTACGGCGTCATAGATGTCTTTGGCATAATGGAGGGTGTCTCCCAAACGGCGGCGGGTTTCTTCCATCGAGACTGGATCGTATACATACACTTCGCAACCGGAAGCCAATAATTTATCAATCAAGACCAGAGAAGGAGCTTCACGCATATCGTCTGTCTCCGGCTTGAAGGCCAAACCCCACATAGCGATACGTTTACCTTTCAGATCGCCCTTGAAATAATCGTCCAACTTGCGGAACAAGATGGATTTCTGCTCTTCGTTGACCGCCTCGACCGCTTCTAGGATACGCATCCGGTAACCGTTCGACTTGGCTGTTTTGATCAACGCTTTTATATCTTTTGGGAAACAGGAACCTCCATAGCCGATACCGGCATACAGGAAACGGTTGCCGATACGGGCATCCGAGCCGATCCCCTTACGCACCATATTCACATCGGCACCGACAATCTCGCAGAGGTTCGCCACATCGTTCATAAAGCTGATACGGGTAGCCAGCATGGCATTGGCCGCATATTTCGTCATCTCGGCGGATGGTACATCCATGAAAATCACACGGAAGTTGTTCAACAGGAACGGACGGTACAAGCGGGTCATCAACTCCTTTGCACGTTCGGATTCGACACCGACGACCACACGATCCGGACTCATAAAGTCCTTGATGGCCGCACCTTCTTTCAGAAATTCAGGATTCGAAGCAACATCGAACTCAAGCGGTAAACCCCGTTTATCCAGTTCTTCCTGGATCGTCTCACGGACTTTACGGGCCGTGCCTACCGGAACGGTGCTCTTCGTCACGACAAGGAGATGTTTGGTCATGTTGCGACCGACGGTACGGGCTACTTCGAGCACATACTTCAAGTCGGCACTACCGTCTTCGTCGGGCGGAGTACCTACGGCGCTGAAGAGGACTTCGACCTCGTTCAGGCATTCTGTCAAATCGGTTGTGAAATGGAGACGGCCGGCTTGCTGGTTGCGGTGAACCATCTCTTCAAGGCCGGGTTCGTAGATAGGGATGATACCTTGTTTCAGGTTTGTGATCTTTTCGGCATTTACGTCGACGCAGAAAACTTCGGTTCCCATTTCTGCAAAACAAGTACCGGTGACAAGCCCCACATAACCTGTCCCGACGATAGCTATTTTCATGATTTTATAATCAAATAAAAGTTACGATTAAGTGTTTCCAAATAAAGTTTCGGATACACAAAGGTCCGTCACTCCCACACAAGGAACAACGAAAACGCCACAAAGATAAGAAATTGGAATCATTACACACCTTAAAATCGAGTTATTTGTACAAAAGGACAATACAGAGATAAAAGCACAATCCCTTTCATTCCATCGACAAACCATTACGATCCGTTTCAATTCCGATGCAAAATAGACGCCAAAGATTTTATGGGCTCAAGGAGAGAAAACATTTTCTTCTTGCCAACCGGCACTAAAAATGAATTAATTGTGTAAATTTGCCGTTCAAACTAAATGACCGATGAGCGTAGTAATTAAAGAAGTTACCAGTAAGAAGGAACTCAAAAAGTTCGTAAAGTTCAATATCGAATTATATAAAGGCAACCCGTATCATGTGCCCGGCCTGATCGAAGAAGAGATGGTGACGTTGGATAAAAAGAAGAATCCGGCGTTCGAAGTGTGTGATGCGATCTACTTTTTAGCATACAAAGACGGAAAGGTTGTGGGACGCATCGCAGGAATGATCAACCGCCGGAGCAACGAGACATGGAACCAGAAATATGCACGTTTCGGGTTCGTAGACTTCATTGACGATGCCGAAGTGGTGGATGCCCTGTTCGGTGCTGTAGAAAAATGGGCGGTAGGACAAGGCATGGAGGCACTGCAAGGGCCGATGGGATTTACCGATATGGATCACGAAGGAATGCTGATAGAGGGATTCGACCAGATCGGGACGATGGCAACCATCTATAATTATCCTTACTATCCGAAACAAATGGAACGTATGGGATATACAAAAGACCAGGACTGGCATGAGTTCAAGATCTATATACCGGACGGAGTACCGGAAAAACATCTGCGTATCGGCGAGATCGTAAAGAAGAAATACGGACTGAAGGTTATGAAGTTTAAGAACGCGAAATCGATCATGCCGTACGCGCAGAAGGTGTTCCGGACATTAAACGAGTCGTACGCGCCGTTATACGGCTTCGCACGTCTGACTCAAAAGCAGATCGACTACTACATCAATATGTACATTCCGATGCTTCGCTACGACCTGGTGACGCTTATCGTCCGTGAGGAAGACGACGAAGTGGTCGGTTTCGGAATCTCGCTTCCCAACCTGTCCAAGGCTATGCAGAAAGCGAAAGGGCATCTTTTCCCGTTCGGTTGGATTTATCTGCTGAAGGCTTTGAAGAGCAAGCCGAAAGTGATCGACCTCTACCTGACGGGGGTCTTGCCGGAATATCAGAGCAAAGGCGTGAACGCATTGCTGTTCAACGACCTGATACCTGTTTACAAGAGTGTCGGAGCTATTTATGCGGAAAGCAATCCGGAACTGGAAACGAACAATGCCGTACAGGCACAGTGGGATTACTTCAAACGCGAGCATCACAAGACAAGAAGAGCATACATTAAACAGTTGAAAGGGAAGAGTTGAAAGGGGAAAGTGATTCTTTATTCTTTTATTCCCAGTCTTTCAATTTTCAACTTTCAATTTTCAACTTTCAATTTTCAAAATGGACGAACTAAATTCAACAATGCAACAGCCGACAGCGTACAACGATGACGATATCAAGACGCTTGACTGGATGGAACATATCCGTCGCCGTCCCGGTATGTATATCGGGAAATTAGGAGACGGTAGTTATGCCGATGACGGTATTTATGTATTGCTGAAAGAGGTGCTGGATAACTCCATCGACGAATATATGATGGGTTACGGTAAAACCATAGAAGTGACCGTCGAAGAAGGCACCGTCTCCGTACGCGACTATGGCCGCGGCGTTCCGCTGGGCAAGGTAGTCGATGTCTCCAGCAAGATGAATACCGGAGCAAAGTACGATAGCAAGGCTTTCAAAAAGTCAGTCGGATTGAACGGAGTCGGAATCAAAGCCGTAAATGCGTTGAGCAGCTATTTCCTGATCACCAGTTACCGGGACGGCGAATGCAAGCGGGTAGAATACAACAAGGCAGTCATCACGGAGGAAGCCCCGATCTGCCCGACGGAGGAGGCAAACGGGACGCTCACCTATTTCATCCCGGACAAAGAGATATTCAAGGATTACCAGTATAAAGACGAATATATCGAGAGTCTGCTGAAGAATTACGTGTTCCTCAACTCCGGACTGACAATTGTCTTCAACGGCAAGAAGTTCCATTCACGCAACGGCCTTGTGGACCTGCTGAACGAGAACATGACGACAGAGCCTTTATATCCGATCGTCCACCTGAAGGGAGAAGACATAGAAGTGGTCATTACCCACAGTAACCAGTACGGAGAAGAATATTACTCGTTCGTCAACGGCCAACATACAACACAGGGAGGTACGCACCTTTCCGCCTTCCGCGAAGCGTTGGGACGTGTCATAAAGGAATATTACAACAAGAACTTCGAATACTCGGACATTCGCGCCGGCGTGGTGGCAGCCATCAGCATCAAGGTGGAAGAACCGGTGTTCGAAAGCCAGACAAAGACCAAGTTAGGCTCGAAAGACATGGGACCGGACGGACCTTCGGTCGGCAAGTTTGTCGGGGACTTCATCAAGAAGGAATTGGACAACTACTTGCACAAGAACGCAGAGACATCGGACGCCCTGCTGCGTAAGATCCAGGAATCGGAGAAAGAACGCAAAGCGATTGCCGGTGTGACCAAGCTGGCCCGCGAACGGGCAAAGAAGGCGAACCTGCACAACAAAAAATTGCGCGACTGCCGTATTCACCTAAACGACACGAAAGGCGACAATCTGGAAGACAGTTGCATCTTCATCACCGAGGGAGACTCGGCAAGCGGTTCTATTACGAAAAGCCGCGATCCGAACCTGCAAGCGGTATTCAGCCTTCGCGGCAAACCGTTAAACAGTTTCGGACTGACGAAGAAGATCGTATACGAAAACGAAGAATTCAATTTGCTACAGGCTGCATTGAACATAGAGGATGGATTGGAAGGCTTACGTTACAATAAGGTGATCATTGCGACCGATGCCGATGTGGACGGTATGCATATCCGCCTACTGCTGATCACCTTCTTCCTCCAGTTTTTCCCGGACCTGATCAAGCGGAACCATGTCTATATCCTGCAAACACCACTGTTCCGTGTACGCAACAAGCAGAAGACCTGGTATTGCTACAGCGAAGAAGAGCGTGTGAACGCAATCGCTGCCGCCGGAAAAAACGCCGAGATCACCCGGTTCAAAGGTTTGGGAGAGATCTCACCGGATGAGTTCAAGCATTTTATCGGAAAGGATATCCGCCTGGACCCGGTAACCATGAAGAAAGAGGACCTTGTGAAAGATATGCTGGAGTTCTATATGGGCAAGAATACGATGGAACGACAGAACTTTATCATAGATAACTTAGTTGTAGAAGAAGACGTTATCAATTGATAATTGACAATAAATTGAGAATATGGATAATACGATAAAAACAGGGGAGGGACAGGAATCGACCGATAATTATCAATTGTCAATTGCCAGTTGTCCATTAAAAAGGATCGCTCTTTTCCCCGGAACGTTCGATCCTTTCACGATCGGGCACGAATCGCTGGTAAGCCGAGGACTCGAACTGGTGGACGAGATCATCATTTCGATCGGTATCAACGACACGAAACGAACCTATTTCTCACTGGAGAAACGGCTGGAGGCGATCCAAGAGCTCTACAAGGACGAACCGCGCGTACGGGTCATGTCGTACGACTCCCTGACGGTCGATTTCGCCCAACAGATGAATGCCGGGTTTATCCTGCGCGGTATTCGTACGGTGAACGATTTCGAATATGAAAAGAGCATAGCCGATGTAAACCGCAAGCTGAGCGGGATCGAGACATTTATTCTTTTTACGGAACCGGAACATACGCATATCAGCTCCAGCATCGTGCGGGAGTTGCTGCGTTACGGCAAAGATATTTCCCAGTTTGTGCCGAAAGGGACAAACCTTTATTAAAAAATAAAAACAATGAAACGAATTTTACTTCCACTCCTTATATTGAGTGTATTTGCCGCCTCGATGTCGGCACAGCGCGGTAACAACATAGATGCCCGCAAGCTCCAGTTGGCCCTGTATGCCATCTCCAACCTATATGTAGACTCTACAAGCGAAACGAAGTTGGTGGAGGACGCCATCGTCGGCATGCTGGAAAAGCTGGACCCTCACTCTACCTATACGGACCCGGAAGAGACGAAAGAGATGACGGAACCGTTGCAAGGTAACTTCGACGGGATCGGCATCCAGTTCAATATGCTGACGGATACTTTATACGTGATCCAGGTAATTCCCGGCGGGCCTTCGGAAAAGGTCGGCCTGATGGCTGGCGACCGCATCATCATGGTGGACGACACGCTGATTGCCGGCGTCAAGATGAAGAATACGGATGTGATGAAACGCCTGCGCGGTCCGAAGAATACGGAAGTGCGGGTAAAGGTCCTGCGCGGCGGAGTGCCCGACCTGATCGAGTTCAAGATCACACGTGGAAAGATTCCGGTATACAGCCTGGATGCCGCTTACATGGCGGATAAGGCTACCGGATACATCAAGCTGAACCGCTTTGCCGCTTCGTCGGCCGACGAATTCCGGGAAGCACTGGAGAAACTGAAGAAACAGGGAATGAAGAACCTGATCCTCGACTTGCAGGGGAACGGCGGGGGATATCTGAATATCGCGATCGACCTGGCCGACGAGTTCTTAGGCAAGGACAAGCTGATCGTTTATACCGAAGGAAACAAACAACCGCGCGAGGAAGCCAAGTCTTCGGCCCGCGGAGGGTTTGAAGAAGGACGTTTGGTTGTGCTGGTAGACGAAACATCCGCATCCGCCAGTGAAATCCTTTCCGGTGCGGTGCAGGATTGGGACCGTGGCGTGGTCGTAGGCCGCCGTACGTTCGGAAAAGGGCTGGTACAGAAACCGATCCCGATGCCTGACGGCTCAATGATCCGCCTGACGGTTGCCCGCTATTATACGCCTACAGGCCGTTCTATCCAGAAACCGTATGTCAACGGCAACCAGGAGCAATACAACCATGACTTGATCGACCGCTACAACCGGGGCGAACTGATGAGTGCGGATAGCATCCATTTCCCCGATTCGATGAAGTACAATACGCTGGAGACGAAACGCATCGTGTATGGCGGCGGCGGTATCATGCCGGATGTCTTTATCCCGGTCGACACGTCGCGCTACACGGACTATCACCGTAACGTCGTAGCGGCCGGCCTGGTGAACCGCATCGCCATGAATTATCTGGACCGCCATCGTGCCGAACTGAACAAGAAATATCCGAAGTTCGCCCAATACAAACAGAACTTCAACGTGACAGACGACATAATGCAAGAACTGGTCACACTGGCTAAAGACGACAAGATCGAATTCAACGAAGAGCAATACAACCGTTCCAAGCCGCTCATCATGCTCCAGATCAAGGCGCTTATCGCACGCGACCTGTATGATATGGCCGAATACTTCCAGGTCATCAACGACGACAACGAAAGCTTCCAGGAAGCCTTGCGCCTCATCAACGACGAACAGCGGTACAAAAAAGAATTGGGACGGTAAACCTATTATCGATAATACTTCCTATATTTGTATTCATCAACGAAAAGAAAGGAACACAAAAGATGGACACAACGATGAAAACGATAGAACTTACTTTGCCGGATTCGGAATTGTCTTTCATTAAGACAATAGCGAAGAAATTCGGATGGACTCTGACAACCAAACACACAAAAACTCAGAAAAGTCTTGATGAAGGCATTGCCGATATCAAAGCCGGGCGTGTTCGCGAAGTTTCTACGGATGAATTAAAACAAATGATGGGATTATGAGTTCATACACGATCCTAATCACTAAACGATTTGAAAAGGACTTGGAAATATGTAAGAAGAGGGAACCAAAACTTAGCCTCCTCTATACTGTAATAGAGCAACTCAAATTGAACGGGACATTACCAAAACAATATCGTGCCCACAAACTAAGTGGTAATTATGCTAACTATTGGGAATGCCATATTAAAGGCGATTGGTTATTAATATGGGAGCAAAACGATGATGAACTCATTTTGATATTAACCTCAACCGGAACACATTCAGATTTATTCTAAAGGATTATGTACTGGACACTTTTTCTGACATTCGTCAAAATAGGGACTTTCACTATCGGGGGAGGATATGCGATGCTGCCCCTGATACAGCGGGAAGTGGTAGATAAAGGATGGCTTTCGAAGGAAGATTTCATCGACCTCTTCTCCGTAGCCCAGTCCTTGCCCGGCATTTTCGCCGTGAACATCTCTATTTTTGTAGGATATAAACTGAAAAAAGTGCCGGGTGGTATTGTTTGCGCTTTGGGAAGCATCCTTCCCTCCTTCTTCATCATTCTGGCTATCGCGCTGTTCTTTACACACGTGCAGGACAACGTATGGGTAGAGAAGGCGTTCAAAGGATTGCGTCCGGCGGTCGTCGCCCTGATTGCCGTGCCTTGCCTGACAACGGCACGTTCGATCAAGATGAGTTACAAAGAGCTGGTTATCCCTATCGCTGCCGCACTGCTGATCTGGCAGGGAGGGTTGTCTCCTGTGTGGATTATTCTGGCGGCTATCATAGGAGGACTTGTTTACGGACTGAAAATAAAGAAAGACTGATATGATCTGGTTGCAATTATTCTATGTATATCTGAAAATCGGGATATTCGGTTTCGGTGGCGGCTATGCGATGCTCTCCCTGATACAGGCAGACGTGGTGGACCGCTACGGATGGATTTCGTCACAGGAATTTACGGATATCGTCGCCATCTCGCAGATGACCCCCGGGCCGATCGGGATCAACAGCGCCACCTACATCGGATATACAGCCATCCACAATGCCGGCTATTCGCCCGCGATGGCCGTATTTGGCTCCTGCCTGACGACATTTGCCGTCTGCCTGCCCTCTTTCCTGTTAGTGCTGGCCATCTCATACGCCTTTGCCAAATTCAGGAACAACAAATATGTAGCAGCCGCGTTCTACGGCCTCCGTCCGGCTACGGTCGGCCTGATTGCGGCAGCGGCTTTGCTATTGATGAATAGCGAGAACTTCATCGACTATAAAAGTTTCCTGATCTTCGGGGCTGCGTTCATCCTCACCTGGAAGTTCAAGATCAACCCGATCCTGATGATTATCCTGGCAGGAATCGCCGGGATAGTTCTCTATTGGTAAATTTTACCGCAAAAGTCAAGACTTTCGTAACAAGAAGTCAGGACCTTCAGAGTAAAAAACCTGGACTTCCACAATCAATATTCAGGGCTTTCTCTCAAAAAACACCCTTATTTCAAGTCAGGCTTTCATCGATAGAAAGTCCTTCTTTGTCGAGGAAACGCTCCTCTTTTTCTAATCTGATTGTGTAGGCTTTCATCCTGTTGTAGTTTTGCTTTCGAAAAAAGGTAAAAAGATTGTCAGGTTACAAAACGAAAGCATCATGAAACAGATTTCTTCCCTACTCCTCTCCTGCCTGCTTCTCCTGCCCACCGGGATGAATGCGGAGGAAGACACACCCAAACAATGGACGCTTCGCGATTGTATCGATTACGCCCTGGAGCATAACATCACCATACAGCGGAACCGCATCAGCGCCGAGAGTGCCCAAGAAGACGTAAAGACAGCCAAGGCGGATTTCCTGCCTTCCTTGAGCGGGAACATCAGCCAGCGCGTCGTCAACCGCCCGAACAGTGCAAGAGGCACCATCATCAGCGGCGATAACATCACGACAAGCGAAAGCAAAACCTCGTACAACGGCAGCTACGGCATCGACGCCAACTGGACCGTGTATAACGGCAGCAAACGGGTGAACACCGTCAAGCAACAGAAGCTGAACAACCGCATCGCCGAACTGAACGTGGACGAAAGCGAAAACTCGATCGAGGAAAGTATCACCCAACTGTATGTACAGATCCTCTACTCGGCCGAAGCTGTCAAAGTAAACGAATCGACACTTGAAGTAAGCCGGAAAGAGTTTGAACGGGGACAGGAATTGTTCAACGTCGGCAGTATCGCCTCAAGCGATCTCGCCCAACTGGAAGCGCAGGTCAGCAGCGACAACTACCAGCTGGTGACCTCCCAGGCTACCCTGCAGGATTATAAGTTGCAATTGAAACAGCTTCTCGAACTGGACGGGGACATCGAAATGGACCTCTACCTGCCGCAACTGAGCGACAGCAACGTCCTGATCCCGCTTCCCGAAAAAGACGATGTCTACAACACCGCCCTCAGCCTGCGTCCCGAAATAGAAGCAGGAAAGCTGAACGTGGAGAGCTCGGACCTGAGCATCAAGATGGCACGTGCAGGATATCTCCCGACCTTAAACCTCAGCGCAGGCATCGGAAGCACGAATGCCAACGGCAGCGACTTCAGCTTCAGCGAACAGGTCAAGCAGAACTGGAACAACTCGCTGGGACTGACCCTCAGCATCCCCATCTTCGACAAGCGGCAGACGAAAAGCTCCATCAACAAGGCCAAGCTGCAAAAGCAGACCAGCCAGCTGGACCTGCTGGACAACAAGAAGACACTCTACAAAACTATCGAAAACCTCTGGCTGGCCGCCAACAGCGCACAACAGCAATACGTGGCAGCTTCACAGAAGTTGAAGAGCACGGAAACCAGCTACTCTCTCGTCAGCGAACAATTCAACGTCGGCATGAAAAATACAGTAGAATTGCTCACGGAAAAAAATAACCTGTTAAGCGCACAACAGGAAACGCTCCAGGCCAAATACACGGCCATACTGAACGCAGGCTTGTTGCGCTTCTACCAAGGAGAAGAAATCAATTTATTCTGAAACATGACATTAGGGGTGAACCGCTAATGAATATATTCACTCTCTTTTTGTTTCGGTCCCTGCTTCGAGTCACTCTGGCAGGGGCCTCACAAAAGGAACCGCTAACAAAGACGAAATAAAAACAGATATAGATATGAACAAGAAGAAACTAATTATCGGTATAGTAGGCGTATTGGTCGTGGCCGGAGGCATCTGGTTCTTCACAGGCAAAACGTCGAAAGGCGGTATCCGGCTCGAAACCGCCAAAGTGGGCCGCAGTTCCATTTCGAACACGGTGACGGCAACCGGAACAGTCGAGCCGGTAACGGAAGTCGAAGTCGGCACGCAGGTGTCCGGTATCATCGACAAGTTGTATGCAGACTATAACGACGTGGTCAAAGCAGGGCAGTTGATCGCCGAAATGGACAAGGTCAACCTGAAAGCCGAACTCGCATCCGCCGAGGCACAGCTGGCTAGCAGCAAAAGCGAATTCGAGTACCAACAGAAGAATTACGCCCGCAACAAGATCCTCTTCGAAAAAAAGCTGATCAGCGACTCGGACTATGAAACGTCCACATACAACTATGAGAAAGCAAAAGCCGCCTACGAACAAAACCAAGCGGCAATGGTCAAAGTGAACCGCAACCTCGAATATGCGACGATCACCAGCCCGATCGACGGTGTCGTGATCAACCGCGCAGTTGAAGAAGGACAGACCGTAGCCGCCGGCTTCGAGACTCCGACCCTATTCACCATCGCGGCAGACCTGACCAAGATGCAGGTGATAGCCGACGTGGATGAAGCCGACATAGGTAACGTAGAAAATGGACAACGTGTCTCCTTCACCGTCGACGCCTACCCGAACGACGTATTCGAAGGCACGGTCATGCAAATCCGCCTCGGCGACAGCGAAAGCACCAGCAGCTCTTCTTCCACCTCGACCTCGACGGTCGTTACCTACGAAGTGGTGATATCGGCCGATAATCCCGACCTTAAATTGAAGCCGCGCCTGACAGCCAACGTGACGATCTTCACACTGGAACGCGATAACGTGCTGACAGTCCCGACCAAGTCGCTCCGCTTCGTACCGGATGCCGGGATGTTGACGCAACTGGGCTACATCGTCTCCGAAGCCGGCAAGGAAACCCCTGCCGGGAAACGTCTCGTATGGATCAAGAACGGGCAGGAGCTGAAGCCGAAAGCCGTTACCGTCGGTTCCACCAGCGGAAACATGATCGAGATAACCGACGGCCTGAACGAAGGTGAAGAATTGGCTGTCGATCTCGAAGCCTCCTCCATTACTCCGGCAGCCGAAGCCGAAACGGAAAGAAGCCCGTTCATGCCAGGCCCTCCGGGAAGCAATAAGAACAAGAAGAGTGCCAAGTAGGGGCAGGCTTTATATATCTGCCCTCCAAACAAGGAGTACAACAATATGAAAGAGATAATCAAATTAGAAAACATCAAGCGTGACTTCAAGGTCGGAGACGAAACGGTCCATGCCTTGCGTGGTGTCTCCTTCACGATCTACGAAGGCGAATTTGTCACCATCATGGGGACTCCGGCTCAGGAAAGAGTACCCTGCTGAACACGTTAGGTTGCCTGGATACACCGACCAGCGGAGAATATTACCTCGACGGCACATCGGTCCGCACGATGGGTAAGAACGCCCGCGCCACCTTGCGCAACCGCAAAATCGGGTTCGTCTTCCAGAACTACAACCTGCTGCCTAAGACGACAGCGGTCGAGAACGTGGAGCTGCCCTTGATGTACAATTCGTCCTACAGTGCAGCCGAACGACACAAGAAAGCAGTCGAATCGCTGGTTGCCGTAGGTCTGGGCGACCGCCTGATGCATAAGAGCAACCAGATGTCCGGCGGGCAGATGCAGCGTGTCGCCATCGCCCGGGCGCTGGTAAACGACCCCGCCGTCATCCTCGCCGATGAAGCGACCGGAAATCTCGATACCCGTACCTCTTTCGAGATACTGGTTCTTTTCCAGAAACTGCATGCCGAGGGACGTACCATCATATTCGTGACCCACAACCCGGAGATCGCCCAGTACAGCAGCCGCAACATCACGCTGCGCGACGGACATGTCACCTCCGACACGGTCAACCGGAATATCCTGAACGCGGCAGAAGCGTTGGCGCGGCTGCCGAAGAATGACGATTGATCTTGCCACCCTTCCGTGGGGGGCCCTTTATGCGAATACCGGAATCATCCGATACAAGCGGAAGGAGGCAAAGGTGTTTAAAGAGTAACTTATAAAACAACAATAACAATGAACGGAACAAACCTAATAAAAATAGCCGTCCGGGCACTCGCCAATAACAAATTGCGCGGCTTCCTCACGATGCTGGGCATCATCATCGGCGTGGCCTCCGTGATCACGATGCTTGCCATCGGACAAGGCTCGAAGCGAAGCATACAGGCTCAGATCAGTGAGATGGGTTCCAACATGATCATGATACACCCGGGCGCCGACGTGCGTGGCGGTGTCCGGCAGGATGCCTCCGCGATGGAAACCCTGAAACTACAGGATTACGAAGACATTGTGGACGAAACACGCTTTGTCTCGGCCGTTTCTCCTTCCGTCAACAGCAGCGGGCAGGCGATCTACGGCGCCAACAACGCCCCGACCACGGTCTACGGCATCAGTCCCGACTATCTGGAGATACGGCGCTACAAAGTCGAGGACGGCGACATGTTCACCGAACAGGACATCCAGACAGCCGCCAAAGTATGCGTAGTCGGCAAGACCGTCGTCGACAACCTCTTCCCCGACGGCAGCAACCCGGTAGGCAAGGTCATACGTTTTCAGAAATTACCTTTCCGCATCGTAGGCGTGCTGGAAAGCAAAGGATACAACAGCATGGGAATGGACCAGGACGACCTAATCTTAGCTCCATACACAACTATTCAGAAAAAGGTCCTGGCCATCACCCATCTGCAAGGCATTACCTGTTCGGCCCTCAAGGAGGAATACACCGACCAGGCCATCGACGAGATTTCTGAAATACTCCGCCGCAACCATAAGTTGAAGGAAAGTGACGATGATGATTTTACCATCCGTAGCCAGCAGGAGTTGAGCACGATGTTGACAAGCACTACGGATATGATGACCGTGCTGTTGGCGGCTGTGGCGGGTATTTCGCTGCTCGTAGGCGGCATAGGGATCATGAACATCATGTATGTCAGCGTGACGGAGCGTACACGCGAGATCGGCCTCCGTATGAGTATCGGGGCAAAAGGCATCGACATCCTGGCACAGTTCCTGATCGAGTCCATCCTGATCAGTGTGACAGGCGGTTTGATAGGTGTAGTCTTTGGAGTGGGCGCAGCCCTTGTCGTGAACGGGGTCGCCCACTTTCCGATCTACATCCAGCCCTGGAGCGTCATCCTCTCGTTCGCCGTATGTACCGTCACGGGTGTATTCTTCGGATGGTATCCGGCCAAAAAGGCGGCACAGCTCGACCCGATAGAGGCAATACGTTACGAATAGCAGGCGGGAAGCATCGAGGGAAGAAGACGCTCTGCATCAAGCATGCCTCATAGGTATGAGGCAACGTACCTCAAAGATATGAGGCAACTCACCTCATAGGTACGAGGCAATACACCTCATAGTGATGAGGCATGCTCGACGCAGAGCCTCTTCCATGACCGATGCCGCCTGGCGTTCGACAGAGAAACAACACTTCTTCCATGCCCGATGCTTCTCTGATATATAATAAACAGTATCTTTGCATAAATGGGAACAACAGAGACAATGCACACATTACCGGCTCCCCCCTTCAAAGGCATGGGGAAGCTGATCCATATCGCAGCCTGGGCCATCCTCTTCGGGCTGCCGTTCTTCTTCACCGGACGCGAGTCGCAGACGGTGACGGTCCTGAGCTACGTCCGCTCCATGATCGTCCCGCTGTCGTTCATGCTGGTGTTCTATGCCAACTATTTCGTGCTGATCGACCATTTCCTGTTCGCCAAGCGTCCCTGGAAGTTCTTGCTATGCAATGTCGTACTGATCGCAGCCTCGATGGGGGCCGTCCATCTGATGTTCGAACTGCTCCCGCATCCCAGATGGGAGCATCCGAGGCCGGAAAGAGAATGGCAGGAGATAGTCGGCTTCTTTATGGTGAACGCCATGCTGTATATGCTGGTGGCAGGGCTAAGTGTCGCCATCAAGATGACCGGGAGCTGGTATCAGATGGAGTCGTCCCGCCGGGAGTTGGAGAAAAGCCGTGCCGAAGCAGAATTGCAGAATCTGAAGAGCCAGTTGAACCCCCATTTCCTTTTCGACACGCTGAACAATATCTACAGCTTGATCGCTTTCAGCCCGGAGAAGGCGCAGGAGGCGGTGCACGACCTGAGCCGCCTGCTCCGCTACGTGCTCTACGACAGCAGCCAGCCGATGGTTCCGTTAGAGAAGGAACTCGACTTTATCCGGAACTATGTGGAACTGATGCGTATACGCCTGCCGGAACATGTGAAACTGACCACCGACATATCGGCTGCCACACCAGAAA
>ERZ773150.1483-NODE-1483-length-20371-cov-22.506497_pt1 | contig 20371 bp, 20 predicted proteins | sample MGYA00580845_ERZ773150 | MGnify/ENA primary metagenome ERZ773150 (study PRJEB29015, sample SAMEA2737848) | human gut metagenome | biome: human gut; feature: human-associated habitat; material: faeces | place: China | collected 2012 ...
ATATAGGAATCAAGCTTCTGCTCCCACTGTGTAACGCATCATTGACAAACCTACATCCGCACCCGCCCGTGCGGCAAAATCCGCACTTGATTTTACCCGGCGAATCCTGTATAATAACTTTGTTCAGTCATTGGCCGGTGTGTCGGAATGGCAGACGAGGGGGACTCAAAATCCCTTGGTGGCAACATCGTGTGGGTTCGACCCCCACCACCGGCATAAAAAGCCCGCAAGTGGATGCTTGCGGGCTTTTTTCGTTGGCAGCAGGGCGGTCCCCTTTCCCCAGTCTTTCCCAAAACAAACAACGTCCCCGGGATGCGCCGCGTTGGCAGCTGCATCCCGAGGACGTTTTCGTTTTTTAAGAAGCGGCAAGCCTGCGCGCTGCTCAGAGCATCTTGACGGCCAGGGCTTCGTTGGTGCGGTCCTGCGCCGCGTTGGCGTTGGCCGGGTCGTCCAGCATATAGCGCAGCACCAGCACTTCGGCCACATACAGCACCGCCACCTTGATGGGGATGCTGCCGGAGTCCAGCGGGCTCTCCTGCGCGCCGCACTGCAGCACGATGTCCGCCAGCTTTGCGCCGGGCGAGTCCTCATAGTGGGTCAGCAGAATGATCTTCGCACCCGCCGCTTTGGCCACGCGCAGAGTCTCCAGCATATCGCGGGTGGCGCCGGAATAGGAGACGAACAGCACCACATCCTCCGGCGTCATCAGGCTGGCCGTGATAAGCTGCAGATGGCTGTCGCCTGCCGTGCGAAACTTCGTGGAGATGCCCGCGAACCGGGCGCAGATATCGTTTGCGATCAACATGCTGCCGCCCTGGCCCAGGCAGAACACCTGCCGGGCCTTGTGCAGCAGGGCCACCGCTGCGTCCACTGCCTCCGGCGAAAGGCTGTTCTGGGTGCCGTTGATGGCAGTCATGAACAGCGCGCTGGCGTGCTCGCACAGGGTGGCAGTGTCCGCGTCCGGGTCCGGCTCCCGCTGGTTGACCAGCGCACCGGTGGCGTTGGCCTGCGCCAGCGCGATGCGCATCTCGTGGTAGCCCTCAAACCCCAGCGACCGGCAGAAGCGGAACACCGTCGCCTCGGCCACGCGGCACTCCCGCGCCAGCGACGAGATGGACAGATACTGCGCTTCCGACGGATGCTGCAGCAGATAATCCGCCACGGTACGGCCCGATTTTGTCAGGTCGCTCTGATGCTGCTGCAGCAGTTCCCAAAAATTCGTTGCCATTTTTCCTTTTCCCCTTTTTCCGGTGCGGCAGCCCCAAATCGCCCGCCGCCCGGGTTCTTTACCTTCTATAAAAAGTATAAAAGAATTGCCTGCGCTTCGCAAGAGACGCATTGCCCACATTTTGTGCCCGGCTTCTGTGCAGAGTTTCCAGTTTTGGCAGAAAAACGGCCCTCTTTGTGAAAAAGTGTTTCAAAATGGTTTCATTTTTCGAAATTATTTTTCACTGCTGTTTTGATGGGTTTGCACCATTTTGTAATATTTTTTTGGTTACAAAATGGTAAATTCTTGACATTTTAACATATATCCCACATTTTTGTGCAAGATGTACAGTCCCATTCTGAAAACTTATGAAAAGCGCAAATGGACAAAATGAAAATATTTTTCTATAATAGAGCCATCAAGAGCGGCTGCTGGCACGGCAGGCCGCCACAATGTGAAGCATTGAATGCGAAGGAGAAAACCATTATGAAAAACTGTATTTCCCGCCGTTCGTTCCTGAAGGCCGCTGGCGTTCTGGGTGCAGCCGGTGCTCTGGCTGCCTGCGGTGGTTCTTCCGCTTCCACTTCTACCGCCGCTTCCTCCACCGCCGCAAGTACGGCAGCTTCTGAGACTGCAGGCGGTGCAGCCAGCATCAAGCTGTGGACCTACCCCATCGGCGGTTGGGGCAATGACGACACCGTTCAGGGCCTGATCTCCAGCTTCAACGCAAAGTACCCCGACATCAAGGTCACCGTGGAGTACCTGGACTACACCAACGGCGACGACCAGGTGAACACCGCCATCGAGGGCGGCAGCGCACCCGACCTGATCATGGAAGGTCCCGAGCGTCTGGTGGCCAACTGGGGCGCAAAGGGCGTTATGGCTCCGCTGAACGATCTGTGGACCGACGACGCCAAGAAGGACATCTACGAGTCCGTTGAGTCTGCCTGCAAGAACGACGCCGGTGACTACTACGAGTATCCTCTGTGCATGACCGCACACTGCATGGCCGTGAACATGACCAAGGTCAAGGAAGTGGGCGCAGACCAGTACATCGACACCGACAAGCACACCTGGAGCACCGAGGGCTTCCTGAACACGGTGGACGCACTGTACAAGGGCGGCTACGAGAACGTGGCAGCCATCTACTGCAGCGGCCAGGGCGGCGACCAGGGCACCCGCGCCATCATCAACAACATGTACGGCGGCACCTTTACCGATGCAGCCCACACCAAGTACACCGCTGATTCCCCCGAGAATATCAAGGCCATTCAGGCTCTGTACGACGCCGACGGCATCAACTTCGACGCTTCCATCAACGGCGGCGAGGAGATCACCCTGTTCCGCAACGGCACCCTGCAGATGGCTTTCTGCTGGAACATCGCACAGCAGATGAACACCGACAACAACGACGCCGGCCTGACCAACTCCGGCGACGAGATCTTCCCCATGGCCTTCCCCACCGAGAGCGGCGACCCGAAGCTGTGCGGCGGCATCTGGGGCTTCGGCATCTTCGATAACGGCGACGAGGCCAAGATCGAAGCCGCCAAGACCTTCATCGACTTCATCGCTGCCGACCCCGATCAGGTCAAGGACAGCGTGCTGGCTTCCACCTACTTCCCGGTCCGCACCAGCGTGGGCGACATCTACGCCGGCAACGAGGTTATGAGCGAGTACAGCAAGTTCATGGGCTATCTGGGCGACTACTACCAGATCACCCCGGGCTGGGCAACCGCCCGCACCGAGTGGTGGAACATGCTGCAGCGCGTTGGCACCGGCGAGGCAGTCGATACCGCCGTCAAGACCTTCGTGGACAACGCAAACGCCGCTGCTCAGGCATAAGCGCACCGTTTTCTGAGCCGCATCCATTGGAACTGTATTGCCCCTTCCTCCGGGTGAGGGAGGGGCTTTCTTACGAAAAAAACACCGCGAACGAAAGGATTGGTGATTTTCTTGGCTGCTAAAACGGCGATCAAGGAGCCAAAGCGCAGCAGTGCGCTGGTCCGGCGCGAGACCTTCGCGTCCTATTGTTTCCTGCTGCCCAGCCTGATCTTCTTTTTGGGCTTCGTCATTTACCCCATGGTGCTGTGCGTGGTGACCAGCTTCTTTGACTCCACCATGAACCGCGCCGATGTCTTTGTGGGTCTGGCAAACTACAAAGAGCTGTTCACCGACCCCATCTTCCTCGGTGCATTGAAGAACACCATCATCATCGTGGTGGTCTCGGTGCCCATCACCTGCATCTTCTCGCTGTGGGTCTCCTCCGCCATCGTAGACCTGCCCGAGTGGGCCACGAGCCTGTTCCGTTGTGTGTTCTACCTGCCCGTTGTCACCGGATCGGTGGCCGTCACGGTGGTGTGGAAGTGGATGTACAACAACTACTACGGCATCTTCAACTACCTGGGCAAGACCCTCGGCATCATCGACAAAAACATCAACTGGCTGGGTGACGAGCGGTTTGCACTGGGCTGCATCATCCTGATCCTGCTCACCACCTCCGTCGGTCAGCCCATCGTGCTGTACGTCTCGGCTCTGGGCAATGTGGACCAGTCCATCGTGGAAGCCGCCGAAGTGGACGGTGCCAACGACTTCCAGTGCTTCTGGAAGATCAAGTGGCCTGCCATCATGCCCACCACCCTGTACATTCTGGTCATTACCACCATCAACTCCTTCCAGTGCTTTGCGCTGATCCAGCTGCTGACTTCCGGCGGCCCCAACCACAGCACCGATACCATTATGTACTACATCTACTACACCGCCTTCAAGCTGTACCGCTACGGCTACGGCAACGCCATGGGCGTGGTGCTGGCGGTCATCATCGCCATTCTGTCGGCTGTCCAGTTCAAGCTGGGCAACCAGGATAATTAAAGGAGGTGCCGGGCAATGAGTGCAAATGCAGCCGCTGCAAAAAAGCAGAAACCGTTGAAGCGTCACCCCAGCAAGCTCAAGAAGATGAGCGCCTATGCCATTCTGGCCATCATCCTCATCAGCATCCTTGCGGTGCTGTTCGCCTTCCCGCTGTACTGGATCATCACCGGTTCCTTCAAGACCGGTGCAGCCATCAACTCCACCACCCCGGTGTGGTGGCCGGATAAGTGGGTGCTGACCAACTACCAGAAGCTGTTTGCCGGCAAGAGCGCCCCGCTGTGGCAGCTGGCCGTGCCCTTTGGCAGTCACTTCAGCGCCGACGGCGAGCCCATCTACTTCTCGGTGGGCCCCACCGTGCCCGCCGCCATCCGCTGGATGGTGAACACCGTGTTCATGGCCGTCATGTCCATGATCCTCACCTGCATCACCGCCGCCATGGCAGGCTATGCACTGGCAAAGAAGCGTTTTGTGGGCCGCAAGCTGCTGTTCACCCTCATCGTGTGTGCAATGGCTCTGCCCAAGCAGGTCATCCTGATCCCCCTGCTGCGCGAGATGAGCAGCCTGAACCTGTACAACACCATCTGGGCCGTCATTTTCCCCATCGTGGGCTGGCCTTTCGGCGTATTCCTGATGAAGCAGTTCAGTGAGGGCATCCCCACCGAGATGCTGGAAGCCGCCCGCATCGACGGTGCCAGCGAGGCCCGCACTTTTGTCAAGATCGTGCTGCCCATGGTCAAGCCGGGCATCGGTGCATTGGCTATCTTCACCTTCATCAACAGCTGGAACGACTACTTCATGCAGTTGATCATGCTGTCCAGCACCAGCAACCTGACCATCTCGCTGGGCATTGCAAAGCTGCAGGCAGAGAACAGCACCGACTTCGGCCTGATCATGGCCGGTGCCGCACTGGCTGCTGTGCCTATCATCATCATCTTCCTCATTTTCCAGAAGTACTTCACCAAGGGCATCGCAATGGGTGCTGTCAAGGGCTAAAATCCCGACCGCCGCCAGCGGCCGAAACCGGGAGAAATTTTTGGCGCCGCGGTCAGCAGGATGCAAGGCCCGCACCAAGGGCCTTGCAGACGCAGGGCACCGCAAGAGGACCCCATTATTTCCCGTTCAAAATGCATACAAAGCTTAATGAATTATTGCAAAGAAGGGTGAATCATGAAAGACATTACGAAATACCAGGGTGTTATTCCTGCTTTCTACGCCTGCTACGACGCAGAGGGCAACATTTCCACCGAGGGTGTCAAGGCTCTCACCCGCCACCTGATCGCCAAGGGCGTCAAGGGCGTGTATGTGGGCGGTTCCTCCGGCGAGTGCATCTACCAGCATGTGGATGAGCGCAAGGCTGTTCTGGAAGCCGTCATGAGCGAAGCCAAAGGCAAGCTGACCGTCATTGCCCATGTCGGCTGCAACAACACCGCCGACAGCGTGGAACTGGCCCGTCACGCCGAGAGCGTGGGCGTGGATGCCATCGCATCCATCCCGCCCATCTACTTCCACCTGCCGGAGTACGCCATCGCCAAATACTGGAACGACATGTCTGCGGCGGCTCCCAACACCGAGTTCGTCATCTACAACATCCCGCAGCTGGCCGGCACCGGTCTGACCATGAGCCTGCTGGGTGAGATGCTCAAGAACCCCAACGTGATTGCCGTCAAGAACAGCTCCATGCCCACCCAGGACATCCAGATGTTCAAAGATGCCGGCATCGCAGCCCGCGGCGAAGGCGGTTTCGTGGTGTTCAACGGCCCGGATGAGCAGTTCGTTTCCGGCCGCGTCATCGGCGCAGACGGCGGCATCGGCGGCACCTACGCCGTCATGCCGGAGCTGTACCTGGCTATGAATGACCACATCAACAAGGGCGAGATCGAAGCCGCCCGCGCCATCCAGTACGATGCCGACCGCATCATCTACAAGATGTGCTCTGCCCACGGCAACCTGTACGCCGTGCAGAAGGAAATTCTGCGCCGGATGTACGGTCTGGAGCTGGGCGGCGTGCGCGAGCCCATGCCCGGACTGATCCCCAGCGATGAGCCCATCATTGCCGAAGCACAGGCTATGATCGAAGCCGCCATCGCAAAACTGTAAAATCAAACAGCGCCCCTCTCCAACTCTGCCGCAGAGGGGAGAGCGGGCGCTTCTTTTTGACGGAGGAAACACACATGATCTGCGATTCTCTGGAGCACCTTGACCGCTACCGGGGCCTGCACCCGAACCTTGATACAGCAATCGACTACCTGCAGACCCACGACCTTGCCGCCCTGCCGGATGGCCGCACCGAAGTGGACGGCGACAACGTGTTTATCAACATGATGGACGCCACGCTCCACTCCGACCACGGCTTCCACCCGGAGTACCACAAAACCTATGCCGATCTTCAGATCGACATCACCGGCGGCGAGGGCTGGGGCTACACCAACATTCCCGGCAAAGAGATCGGCGAGTTTACCGGCGACTGCGGTTTTCAGGACAGTGCCAGCGTCGTGACCGGCGCTCTGGGCGAGGGGCGGTTCGTACTGTTCTTCCCCACCGAGCTTCACAAACCCGGCCTTGTCCAGCATGGCTGTGTGGGCGTGCGCAAGGCTGTTGTCAAGATCAAAATGGAGGGCTAAAAATGGATAAGGAAAAACTGTTTGCTCAGATCAAAGGCGGTCTGATCGTGTCCTGCCAGGCGCTGGAGACCGAACCGCTCTACACGAAAGAGGGCGGCGTGATGCCTCTGATGGCAAAAGCTGCCGCCATGAGCGGGGCTGTGGGCATCCGCGCCAACACCGTGCGCGACATTACTCAGATCAAGCAGGTGGTGGACCTGCCGGTCATCGGCATCATCAAAAAGGACTACCCCGGCACCCCCATGTACATCACCGTCACCATGAAGGAAGTGGACGAGCTGGTGGCCTGCGGGGTGGATATCCTTGCCGTGCAGGGCACCGGTGCCCTGCGCCCGGACGGCTCCACCTCCGCCCAGTTCATCCGCGCCGTCAAGGCCAAGTACCCCGACCAGCTGGTGATGGCAGACTGCGACAACTTTGAGAACGCCATGCTCTGCGCCGAGGCCGGTGCCGACTTTGTGGGCACCACCATGCGGGGCTACACCCCCGAGACCACCGGCATCAACGACATCGACTTTGACTTCATCCGCAAGCTGTCCGCCGAGTGCCCGGCAAAGATCATTGCCGAGGGTCACATTCACTACCCGGAGCAGGCGGTCAAGGCGCTGGAAGCCGGTGCCTTTGCGCTGGTGGTCGGCGGTGCCATCACCCGCCCGGCGGAGATCACCGCACGCTTTACCGGTGCCATCAACGCCATGAAGAAGTAACGGAGAACGCTGCATGAAACAGTATTTTGGCATTGACATCGGCGGCACGTCCGTCAAGATGGGCATCGTGAATGAAACCGGCAAGGTGCTGGCAAAAGGCGAAGCGAGCGTCAGCTTTGACGACTACGAGACGCCCGTCCTCACCACCGTGCGCAAAGCCGCCAAAGAGTTTTTGACCGCCCAGAACGTCCCGGTGGAAAGCCTCACCGGCATCGGCGTTTCGGCCACCGGCCAGATCGACAGCCGCAAGGGCATGGTCGTCGGCACCTGCGGCAACTTCCCGCATTACATCGGCAGCCCCATCAAGGCCGCACTGGAAGAAGACTTCGGCCTGCCGGTCACCGTGGCCAACGACGCCAACTGCATGACGCTGGGTGAGGTGTGGGTCGGCGGCGCGAAAGGTTATACGGACGTCATCGGCGTGACCCTCGGCACCGGCGTGGGCGGCGGCATCCTCACCGGCGGCCGTCTGCTGGAAGGTGCCCGGGGCCTTGGCGGTGAGCTGGGCCACTACCGCACCCACGCACTGGACGGCGTGCCCTGCACCTGCGGTGCCACCGGCTGCTGGGAGCGCTATGCAGCCACCACCGCACTGGTGCGTGCTGCCAAAGAGAGGGACCCGGCCCTTGTAGACGGCCGCGCCATCTTCGCTGCGGCCGAAGCGGGCGATAAAACCGTGCTGGCCCTGCTGGACGACTGGACCGATGAAATTGCACAGGGTCTTGCGGGCATGGTACACATCTTCAACCCGCAGCTCATTCTCATTGGCGGCGGTGTGAGCGCCCAGCAGAAGCTGCTCATCGACCCGATTGCGGCCAAGGTCAAGGCCTCGGTGATGCCCGCCTTCGCCGAAGGGCTGGAACTTCGCGCCGCCCAGCTGCACAACGACGCCGGTATGGTGGGCGCTGTCTACTACTTCAAACAGACGATGGAAAAGGAGTAATTGCTTATGAAAACCCATATCCTCTGCCTGGGTGATTCCAACACCCACGGCTATTGTGCTGACCCCAATGACTGCGCCGACCACGGCATCCGCTTCAACGAGGACGAGCGCTGGACCTGCCGCCTGCAGAAGGCGCTGGGCGACGAGTATCTTGTCACCGAGGAAGGCCTTTCCGGCCGCACCACTGTGTTCGTGGACCCCATCCACGAGTCCATGGACGCCCTCAGCGCCATTTATGCCCTGCTCAAGAGCCACGAGGTCATCGACCTGCTCATCATCATGCTGGGCACCAACGATGTCAAGGAGCGCTTTGGGGCCAATGCCGCCTGCATCGGCGCAGGCATGGAGCGGCTGCTGCTCAAGGTCAAGAGCGTGGACTGCTGGGGCACCAAACAGCCCAACATTCTGGTCGTGGCTCCCCCTCCCATTGGTGCAGGCTTCCATGACCCGGTCATGGGCGACGGCTGTGTGGAAAAATCCGCTGGTGTGGCCGAGCAGTTCCGCATCATCTGCGAGCGGCAGGGCGTACACTTTGTGGACGCGAAGGACTGCGAGTTCAACCAGGTGGACTTCATGCATCTGACCCGCAAGGGTCATGCGCAGCTGGCAGAGCTGCTGGCCGCAAAGGTGCCTGAACTGATCTGATAAAGGCAAACTTTTGTCCCCTCGAAAGAGGGGACTTTTTGTTTGTCTTGTAAACGGAAGGAAAATCGGCTATACTTTCCGCAGAAACATTCATGGAAAGGAACTGCCCATGCCTGAACTTTTAAAAGCCCCTGTCACCAGCGCCCAGCAGGCAAGAGACACCCTTCTCGGTGCCCTCGTCGGCCTTGCCCGCGCCACCACAAGCGAACCCAAGACCGTCAATACGGACGAGGTGCTCAACGCCGGTCTGCGCCTTGCCGCGCAGCCGGATGCACCGGAAGAAAAGCTTGCACGGATGCTTTCCATCGTCCGCGCCGAAAAGCACGCGGTGGCTCCCAATTGCGCCAGCTGCGCCATGCCCTGCGGCAACACAAACGACTATGACCTTGCCCGGCTGTGGAGCGCGCCGGAGCCCATCCGCCCCCTGAAGCTGCAGATGCTTTCCGCCGCCTTTTCTCTGGCGCAGCGCCACCCCCGCGGCGAAGCGCAGACCGCCATTTATCAGGTGCTGTTCACCCTGGCCGAGGACTGGGACGAAGCCCTTCTCCTGCCCGTTGCTGAGAACGCGCAGAAGCTTTGCACAGAGTAAATCCCGCCGCAAAAGGTCCGATTTTTACCCGCCGGGTTTCTCCCGGAACACTCCCGGGAACCCGCTGCGAACCGTGGATTTTCCCCCTTTTTTCCCGCAAGCATGCCGCGTTTTGCACCGCATTTTTCCACCCGCAGCATTTATATTGCAATTTCTGACCCGTTTCCGAAAGTTTTTTCGAAAAAAGACTTTACAAATGTCCCTCAAAAAACTATTATATATTTATCGGACTTCTATGGAGCCGTTCTGCGCAATCCCACTGCCAGAACAGAAAAAATATGAAGGAGGGTTTTGAACCATGCCTGAAAAGAAAAAGACCGCTGCGGCGGACCCCACTGCGGCCGCCCCCGCAGAAGCAAAAGAGACCAAGACCCGCAAGGCTGCCAAAGCACCTGCACGCCGGGGTCGTCCCCCGCTGGCCCCGGAACTGTATGTGGAGTTCGGCGGCAAGCAGTACAACATCACTGATCTCATTGACCGCGCCAAAGCAGACTACCGCACCACCCACAAGGTGGGCGTGCAGTCCTGCAAAGTCTACGTCAAGCCCGAGGAGGGCGCCGCTTATTATGTGATCAACAAAGTCTCCGGCAAGCTGGAACTGTAAGATCGCATCCCGCACCGTTCTGGCCCGGCACGCACCCGGACCGGGCGCTGCCTTTTCTGTTTTTACACAGGCTCCATTTCATCGTAAAAAACAGCCCTTGCAGATGTGCTTCTGCAAGGGCTGTTTTTATGCTATCCATCGTCAGGGCTCAAGCCATTTTTCCCAGAAATGTCTGGGCGGCGCGGCAGGGGCCGGGTCTGGGATCTCAAACACATAGCGTTCGGTGGCGTTGATGACCATCGTCTTGCCGCGGGTGCACACCCGGGGCAGCTTTGCATCGTAGTTCAGGTGCACATGCCCGTGCACGAACCACTGCGGCTCAAACTCATCCAGCAGCGCGTTGAAGCACTCAAAGCCTTTGTGGGCGTGGTCGGTGTTGTCGTTCAGACCCGCCGCCGGGGAGTGGGTCAACAGCAGGTCGATGCCGCCCGCCTTGTGGGCCTTGCGCCGCAGTTTGCGCACCCGGCCGCTCATCTCTTTCTCGGTGTACTGGTAGCTGTCCGGCCGCATGTTGTATTTGATGCTGCCGCCCAGGCCCATGATGCGCAGACCCTTCCACACATACACCTCGTCGTCCACGCAGGTGCAGCCGCCGGGCTCATGCTGGCGGTAGCTGCAGTCGTGGTTGCCATGCACATACAGGATGGGTGCCGCCGTAAAGTTTGTGAGATACTCCAGATATTTCTGCGGCAGGTCCCCGCAGGAGAGGATCAGGTCGATCCCTTCCAGGTGTTCGCGGGTCCCATAATCCCACAGCGCCTTGGAGGGAACATCCGAAATTGCAAGAATTTTCACGTCAGATCTGCTCCGTTCTTTCGGCCGCGGCCGGTTATTTCGTCAGGCCTTTGAGGTTGCCCAGGCCGTTGATCGCCATCAGGGTGTGCGTCTTGACGTCCAGCTCATCGTAGTGCGGCAAAGCGCCCTCCACACATTCGTCCAGCCAGTCCATCTCCATCAGTTCCTTCGGCGTATATGCCGCCGCCGCGGGCGAGTGCAGCTCGTGGCCCTGGGCGTAGAGGTCCTCCGGGAAGATGCGCAGGTCGTCCTCGCTCAGCAGCTTTTCCATCAGGTCCAGCAGCTGCAGGGTGCCGGCAGGCAGGTCCGCGTCGTACACGATCTCCTCCGCGCCGCTGCGCATGCCCCACCAGTAGTTCACCGCACGGGCACCGGCCGCGTCATTGTCCCAGGCACCGTCGAAGATGGAGCGGATGATCTCCACATAAAAGGTGTCCCACCGCCACACGGGCAGGCCCAGCGGCTTCAGGCTGCCGTCCGGCAGGCGGCGGCACAGGCCGTAGTCCCGGTGGGTGCCCGCCGGTTCACGGCTGTCGCGGGCGTAGAAGATGTCCACGTCCGGCCGGTCGGAGAAATCCAGCGGATGCTTTTCATCCGGCAGGCAGGCCCAGCGCAGCACGATCTTTGCCTCCGGCCGCACGGTCTTCAGGCCCTGCGCAAAGGCATTGACCGCCGCCGGGATGCCATAGACCGGGTTCGCGGCCACATAACCCACCCGCTCGGTCTTGGTCAGCACACCGGCCAGCAGGCCCAGCAGATAGGTCACCTCATAGGTACGGGGGTAATAGGTGCGCACCAGCGGGTGCGGCGCGTTCAGCGAGCAGTTCAGGATGCGGGTCTTGGGGTGCTGGGCCGCCACCTTCAGGCAGGCGGTGTGCATCCGGGCGCTGGTGGTGAACACCACGTCGGCGTTGTCGTGGGCCACTTCCTCCAGCACCTGCTCCGCGTCCACCTCGGGCTCAATATTCTCCTTGCAGGTGATGAACACCCGGTCCGGGAAAGCCTGCGCCAGCGCTTCGCGGCCCTTGTCGTGGGCGCGCACCCAGGCGCTGTTCTCGGCGTTGTGCTCGTGCAGGAACACCACCCGCAGCTCGCTGGGCCTGGTGAAGATGTTCAGCTTGGAAAGCAGCGGTTCGCCCGGGCCCTGCTTGGGCTCCAGCGAAAGTTCCACGGCCTGCGGCTCGGTGAGCACCTTCACCTCGTTCCACAGCTTTTCCATGTTCTGCTTCATCTGCGCCGGGGTGGAGTCGCAGGCGTCCGAGTAGCGGTAGACGGACAGATAGACCAGCAGCGCATCGCCGGGCGTCAGGTCCAGTTCTTCGCCGCCCAGGGCGTGGAACTGCTGGCTGAACATGGTGTAGAAGGAAGCAAAGTTCAGCCGGTCGTCGTCGGTCCAGCTCTCGCCCGAAGCTTTGCACACCAGCGTCTGCAGCTTGGCATAGCCGCCCAGTTTGGAGAAGTGGACGTAGTTCACCTTGGACAGCTTGTAGAAATCCAGGAATTCATAATAAATTTTGTTTTCCAGGCTGTCGTTGCGCTCCGGGATCAGACGGGTGACAGTGCCCGCGATCTTGACGGCCTCGTAATATTTCAGCACCGAGACACGCTTGTTGCCTTCCAGCACATAGAATTTGTTCAGGAATTCATAGGCGATGATGGGCACACGGATGCCTTCCTCCAGATGCGCCTCACACAGGTTGGACCACTTGGCCGCGAACTCGGTGTCCGGCTCCAGCAGCGGCATGAAGTTGGACGCAAAGGCGGTGTGGCGTCCGCTGGTCTTTGTGCCCACAATGCTCTCGGCCGGGATCTCCACCAGGCCCAGCGGTTCCTGCGCCACGATGTTCACATTGACCAGAATATCGTCCAGCACCGCAAGATACGGCGACTGTCCGCGCGCCACGCAGGCGCGGTAAGCGCGCTGCCCCGCGCGCAGTGCGCTCTTGTAATCTTCCAGCATAGTTACTCCTTTTTTACAGGGCCCTGTGCAGGGAGCGTTCCCTGCTGCATCGTACAGCCCAGTATACCATGAAATTTGGTGTTGTGGGAAGTTTTTCGGGGCAAAAGAGTTGATTTATCTTGCAGTTTCAGGTACGATAAAAGAAACAAACTGATGATCGGAGTCAACACCCATGCAAACCGAAGCCCTTCCCCTGCTCGAAGCCGGTGAATACGCCGGCGGCATCTGGTATTATGAGCCCCACACCTACCAGCCTTACCGCTATGTGCTGGGCCGGGTGGGCCGCCGCCCGCTGGTGTGCATCGGCATCAACCCCAGCACCGCCCAGCCCGGTGCGCTGGACCCCACCCTGAAAAGTGTGGAGCGCCTTGCCGCCGCCAACGGCTTTGACAGCTGGATCATGTTCAATGTCTACCCTCAGCGCGCCACCGACCCCAACGATATGGACCGGGTGCCGGACCGTGCCCTGTGCGACGAGAACCTGCGCTGGCTGAAGGCCGTTCTGGCCGAGACGGAGCCCACCATGTGGGCCGCCTGGGGCACCCTGATCGAAAAGCGGGATTATCTGCCCGGCCTGATGCGGGAGATGGTGGCTTTGACGCGGGAGCGGGATATCCCGTGGGTCACCTTCGGCAAGCGCAGCAAGAAGGGCCACCCCCACCATCCGCTCTACCTGCGCAAGGATTCCACCCCGGAACCCTTTGATGTAGAAAACTATCTGGATACCTGCTTTTGAGCCGTGCATCCTATTTGTTAAAATCTGACCCGATGCGGAGGGATCATTTTGACCGCAGAACACTATCACGCCCTGCGGGGCTGGTTTGAGGCACATCCCCTTGCCCGGCGCTGCGTCGTGACGCTGGACCGCTGGCTGCCGCTGATTCCGTTTGTCTGCTACCCGGTGCTGCTGTGCCTGCTGAATGTGCAGCTGTTCCGACTGTTTTCCGGCAAAGCGGGCGGCGCGCCGGACTTCATGATGGAGATCGCGCGCTCGGTCTTCGTGCCGGGGCTCACCTTCTGGGGCGGCACCCTGCTGCGCGATAAGCTCAACTGGCCCCGGCCCTATGAGCAGCCCGGCTTTGAACCGCTGGTGCACAAAGAGACCCACGGCCACTCCTTCCCCTCCCGCCACGCGCTGAGCGCCGCCGTGCTCTCCATGGTGTGGATGCGCTTTTACCCCACGGTGGGCTGGGTGATGGTGGGCGTCACGGCGCTGATCTGCCTCATGCGCGTGCTCACCGGTGTGCACTACCCGCGGGATGTGCTCTGCGGCGCAGCACTGGGCTTTGCGCTGGGCTACGCCGGCATGTGGCTGCTGTGACAGAACACTGCAGCGCTGTTTTGGCGGCCGTGCAAAAAAGAAAAAAGATTTTTCGATTTTTTCCTTGACAGAACCGGGTCCTTATGGTATTATACTTCTCGCAGCGTGTTCCGACACACGACTGCCGCCATAATGGAACCCAATGGGATAACAACGTGCGCCCGTAGCTCAGGTGGATAGAGCAACTGCCTTCTAAGCAGTGGGCCGGGGGTTCGAGTCCCTTCGGGCGCATCTATGTGGTGCCCATAGCGTAGTCGGTTAACGCGCCAGATTGTGGATCTGGAGACCGTGGGTTCGAGTCCCACTGGGCACCCCACCAAAAAGTCCGCTGTTTTCAACAGCGGACTTTTTTTGTTGGTGGGGTGCCCAGTGGGGCTCGAACAGGGCGGCTCTGACGCGCCAGCGGCAGAGTAAGCAATCAGCCCAGTGGGCTGTTGCTTAGCCCGCGGGTCCTGATCTTTACAAATCCGTAAATAGGGAGTCGTCCCCGCTGATGCTTTGCATCGGCGGATTTTTTTATTGGGTGCCCAGTGGGGCTCGAACAGCACGGCCTTGCCAAAGGCAAGGCAATCAACAGCCCAGCGGGGCTCTCAAACTCATTTTCCCCGTTCGAAACCGCAAACAAAAAGCATGTGCGAAGCACATCGGCCGGAATGGCCGTTCGTGCCCCGCACATGCTTTTTTCATTTTGTGTCTGCCGCGTTTCTCAGCGCTTCATCTGCTGCAAGATCTGCGCGATCTCCGCATTGGAGTAGCCCTCCCGCTGCAGCGCGCCGGTGATGCTGCTGTCGCTCCTGCCCTGGCTGCGCATCAGCATGGCCGTGTAGGGCACCGTCACGCTGCCGCTTCTGCTGCCCGTGCTGCCCAAACCCGCACCGGTATAGGTGCTGCTGCCGGTGCCTGCACTGCCCGTGCCGGAGCTGCCTGCTCTGCTGCCGGAAGCGCTGCCGCCCGCCTGGCTGGCCTTCTGGGCGGCGGTGGACTTTTTCAGGTTCCACTCGCCCAGCGCGATGTTCAGTTTCTGGTTGGTGACGTCGTTGTTGAACTGCTGCTGGTTGAGCTTGTCCCGATATTCCCGCTCGTTGAACTCGTTTTCGTAAAGCTGCTGGTTCTGCTTGTCCTGATACTGTTTCTCCTGCATCTGCTGGTTCCACTGGTTATCCGCGCGGCTGGCCTCATACTGGCGGTTGCCGGAGTAAATGTTGTAGCCGGTGTTCAGCAGGCCGCTGAGCATGGAGCCGAGGCCCGTGGTGCCGCTGAGCGCGATCTGCACCACATCGCCCAGGAAGCCCAGCACGCTCATCACGTTGTTGAACCGCTGCTGGCGCTGGGCCGCCTGCTGCTGTTCCTGCGCCGAATAGTAGTCGTGCAGGGTGCCCAGCTGGCTCAGATAATCCTGATACTGGCCGTAATCCTGGGCGTAGGCGCTGTTGTAAGCATTGCCCTTCTGCTCCAGCTGGGTGTAGTAATCCGCCAGCTGGTCATTGTAAAGGTTCTGGGCAGCCTGTTCGCTGCCGGTCAGCTGGTCCAGCTGGGTCACCAGATCGTTGCCGCCGCTCTCGTAGGTGTCCAGCGCCAGGCTGTACAGCGTCGGGATGGCGTTGTTCAGCGCCCCGATCTGCTGCTGGTAGGCCTGCTGGGCCACGCTGGCAGCGTAGCTAGAGCCGTAGCCGCCGGTCAGTGCCGCAGCCTGCGCAGCAGCGTCGGCGCTGGCGTTGCGGGCGTTCTGCAGGTAGGTCTGCTCATACTGGCGGTAGAGCGGGTCCTGCGTGTAGCTGTACTGGAAGCTCTGGCGCTGCAGCAGCTGGTCCAGCAGCTGGTCGATCTTCTCCTGGTAATTGCTCTGGTAGTCCTTCGGGCGGTTCGCCTGCCACTCCTTCAGTGCCTGCGCCGCGTCGGTGACCGACTGCCCGGGCTTGTAGCTGGCATTTGTCAGCGCATCCTCCACATCCTTGCGGCTGTTCAGCCCTGCGGCAGAGTAGCCGTCGGACGCATTCGCCGTGCCCTCGGCCCCGGCCTGCGCCTGCACGGCATCCAGCGTCTGTTCCTCTTTCTTTTTGTCTGCCATAACTTCTCCTTTCTATTATAAGCCCTGCAGCTTTGTGCGCAAATCGTCGGAAAGGTTTTCCGTGTCCAGATTGGTCAGCACATACTGCAGCTGTTCCTGCATCTGGTAAAGATAGCTGCGCAGAGCCCGGGCGTCCTCGGGGTCCATGTTCTCGCCCAGCTTCGGCAGGCCGATCTTGCTGATGCCCATCACGCTTGCCATTCGTCATACCTCCTGTTTCATTCTGTGATGCCGCCTTTGGCAGCGGCCAGTGTCTTTGCCATGCTGCGCAGGGTGATCTGCCCGGTGCCGCGCAGCCGCAGCCGCAGCGTGCCGTGCCGCCGGGGCACAAAGGGCAGATCGTAGCTGCGGCGGCTGCCCTGAGCGCACAGGCCGGCCACCGTCTCCCATGGGCCGCCGTCGTAGCTGGCAGCCACCTCCACGGTGCTGGCGCATCCGGCGTCCAGCCGCAGGGTCAGCCGGGAGAGGTAGCGGTCCTCGGCCCCGTCCAGCCCGATGTCGCCGGTGGTCAGCTCAAAGTGCAGCGCTTCCTCCACGCCGTCGGTGGACTGCCAGTCGCGTTCCCGGCTGGGGTCTGCCGCCCACAGCGCCTGCCCATCCCAGAGGTAGAGCTGCCCGCCGGTGCTGGCCATCTCGTAGGAACAGACGTCCTCCTCGCTCCACAGGCTGCGCTCGGTGTCATAGACCAGCAGCCGGGCCCGGTCACCGCCCGCTTCCGCGCGGGAAACGTGCAGATAGTAGCGGCCGTCCAGCGCACCGCCCACCGCCTGCTGCACATTGGCAAGGCGGCCTGCGTCCAGCACACCGGAAACTTTTGTGGGGATGCTGCCATCCCAGGCCATCACGCCGTCCGGCGAGAGGTAATAAAGCGTCTCGTTCAGCACGCACAGGCTGCGGGCCGCATTTTTTGCCACGCCCCGGCAGTGCAGCGAGGTGAGCTGAAAGTCCGAAGGCTTCGAGCCGTAGAGCTTGTGCAGCGTGTTCTCCTTGAAGAACAGCGCATAGCCCATGCAGGTGGCTGCGCCGGTGAACGCTCCGTCGCTGCCCACGGTGACGGCATAGCTGTCCGCCGCGATGCCCCGGTAGCTGAACCAGTTGGTGGGGTCGCCCAGGCGGCAGGCATAGATGACGTTTTCCCTGCTGCTGCAGCCCCACACCCGGTTGTCGCACTCGGTGATGTAATCGAGGTCCGGCACCCGGCGCTCCATGCGCACCGTGCTTTCCAGCGAGATGCTGCGTGTCTCGCTGCCGTCCAAGCTGGTCCACAGCGCACTGTCTGCCCCCTGCACAAGCGTGCCGTAAAAGCAGTCGCCGCCCGGCGTCACCCGCACCCGCAGGGCGTTCTCCTGCACATCGTACACCACAAGGTCGCCGTCCAGTTCTTCCCACATGCCAGCCTGCTTCGCGGCAGTGCCCGCCACGGTCACAGTGTCCCACTGGGCAAACAGCTCCTGCGCGCCCGCCGCCGTGATACGGCAATATTCCAGCGGGATGGCCGTCCAGCTGCCGGAAACCGTGCTGAACACTTCCAGCGTGCCGGTGCTGCTCCAGGGGTGTGCCTCATCCTCCACCTTCAAAAAGAGCTGCCCGTCTGCGGGGTTTTCCGGTTCCTCTTTGCCGTACCCGCTCACTTCGTAGGTCTTGCCTTCGGCGTCGCAAGGTGCGAACTGCACGCTTTGGCCGTCGGCCTGCCACGCAGCGCCCAGCGGCTGCACGCTGCCGTCAGCCGTGTCAAAGGCCGCTTTGTCCGGGAAGATGAGGATCTTCGTGCCGATGCCCACCAGCGCCTTGCGGCTGTCGGCCACGGCGTCCGTGCAGGTCACGGTGTCGCCGCCGCTGTCCGGCGTGTACACAAGGTCCCGGCCGCAGACGGTCAGCAGCCCGTTCAGGTGGTACATGCCGTTCAGCCCGGTCAGCGCCCGAAGCTTGCGGCGGGGTTTGCGGGTGCTCAGCGCCGGGAAGTCCCGGGCCGAAAAGTTCAGCCCCGCGCTGTACTCGGCCTCCGAGCAGGCGTAGGTCTCGTTCAGCCCGCCGAACACCCGCACCAAACTGCGGCTGTTCGCGAGCTTCGTCCGGTTCGCAAGAACCATGTTCTCACCTCCCTCACCAGCGCCACGGGCTGCCCGGGCGCACCGGGTAGCTGCGCCGCAGCCACGCCGCCAGCTCAGCCAGCAGGCTGTTGTACTGGGCCTGCTCCCCGGCGTAGCGGTCGGTCTCGCCCAGAGCCGCGTCGGTCATGGCGCACAGATAATGCGGATACATTGCATCAAAGGGTTCCGGTGCCAGCAGTACATCCTCGTCCTGCAGGCCGTCGTCCCAGGCAAGGTCCGCCCCCACCTCGTCGTAAGCGTCTGTGATGCTGTTCTTGAAAAAGCGCTGGCGCAGCATGGCATCTGCTTCCTTCAGCCATGCGCAGCGGGTCGCACGGGCAATGCGGCTGCCCGGGCGGAGTTCTTCGGCGCGTTCCAGCGCCTGTCCCACGGTCATAGGTTCACACTCCTTTTTTATAAGGAAAACCCGGCCGGGCCAAGTTTCCCAGCCGGGCTTCCGGTTTGCGTTCGATTTGCCGGGCGGTTTACTGCGCGGTGTTTTCTGCCGCCGCAATGCGGGCAGCAGTCAGCTCGTCCTGCATCTGGCTGTGCTCCAGCACTTCGGCCACCTCGGGCGGCACTTCCACTTCCACGCCGCGGCGGATCTTATAGTTCACGCCGTTGACACTCACGAACAGGTCTCCCTTGTAGCGGCTGTTGTCCTTGAACAGCCGGATGCGCACATTTTTCGTTTCAGTCATGGTTCACACCTCCTCAGTTGGCGGCAGCGGTGGCAGAGTAGCTGGACGCGCTCTCGATGCGCACCATGTACTGCTCCACCAGACGCTCGGCGGCGCGCATGCCCTTCCAGCCCACGGAAGCGCGCTGATTCAGCGGGTCATCACCGTAGCCCAGCTGCTTGACGATGTGTTCCAGGCCGCCGCCTTCCAGCTCGGTGACACCGTAGGCATGGGCACCCAGCACCAGCGTGCCGAACACCGCCAGACCGGTGGGACAGGTATCGTCCTTCCAGATCTTCGCCTCGCTGGTCTCGATGAAGCGGATGTTGCCCAGCTTGCCGATCTCGCCGCGGAACATGGTCTCGGGGTCAGCGTACTTGTGCACCTCAATGAACTCCTTGCTGGTCTTGAGGTCGTAAGCGGCATAGGGGTGGATGATGGCGATGTAGCTGTCGCCGATGGGGTCCGCGTTCATGGCACCCAGCTGTGCTGCCGCCTGGAAGAACAGCTTCGGGGTCAGGGTGCAGGTCTTGTCCAGCGCCTTGCGGCTGGCCACAGCAGTCTCGGTGCCGTCGGAAGACAGCTTGGGCGCATAGATGACGTTGGTGCCGCCGGCCAGCACATCGCGGGTGATGCTGTCCAGGGTGCGGCCCGCCTGGCTTGCCAGCACGCGGGTTGCCTGCACCACGTTGTTGTCGATGGCGGTCATCTGCAGCACGTCGGTCAGCGGGGTCCAGCCGCCGTACTGGTGCAGGTCGCTGGTGATGGTGGTCACGTTCAGGGCCTGGCCGTTGGGGGTCACGCCCTCGGTCAGCGGGGTGGACGCCTTGGGCAGGCTGTCGTACTTGCGGAACTCGATGGTCTTGCCGCCGTTCTGCGGCACCGGATAGTAATCCGCAAACTGGTCGTGCACCAGACGCGGCTCGGCCTGGTCGATGAGACGCTTCTCGTAGAAGGTCTTCATCTCGGGCGACATGGTGGCGGTGGTGTTCTGGTTCTCGGCGAACAGCTGGATGTTGAAATCGTTGAAATTCTGGTTCATAGTCGTTTCCTTTCCTTTTTCTAAAACTGCTTTCACAATACGATCTGTGCCCCGTGGAGCACGCGGCGCTCCAGCGCTTCCCGCTGGGCGCGGGTCATGCTGGCCACATCCGGGCGGATGGTGGCCGCGCCGCCGGGCCGGATGCCGTTCTCGGCAGGCCGTGCAGCCCGCTGCTGGATGCGCTCCACGACCCCCTGCTCCACGGTCTGGGCGGCCGTGCGCAGACTTTCG
>ERZ773150.1503-NODE-1503-length-20177-cov-6.991750_pt1 | contig 20177 bp, 10 predicted proteins | sample MGYA00580845_ERZ773150 | MGnify/ENA primary metagenome ERZ773150 (study PRJEB29015, sample SAMEA2737848) | human gut metagenome | biome: human gut; feature: human-associated habitat; material: faeces | place: China | collected 2012 ...
ACCTGCTTGCAATGATAATATTATTTCTCAATAAATTTAAAACAGCTTCTAAAAAAAGTATGCCCAAAAGTATTTAACTTTCGAGCATACCCCGCAATATTCCATTGGATCTCTTTTATTTCGTCGTCTTTTTCCGGGCCGGTTTCTTTTTGGCAGGAGCCTTGTCGGCATCCTCGACAATCTTCATGCAATCGGCGAACGTGAGCGATGCCGGTTCGGAACCTTTGGGTAATTTATAATTCTTCTTTTTATAAGCGATATACGGACCGAAACGACCGTTAAGCAGTTCGAGTTCATCATCTTCATCGAACTTCTTGATAAGGCGTTGACTTTCCTGCTCGCGCTTTTGCTGAATCAATATTATCGCATCCTCTAACGAAACACCCTGTGGGGTGAACTCTTTGGGCAACGATACATATTTGCCGTCGTGACGAATATACGGACCGAAACGGCCGATACCCACGACAACGGTTTTGCCTTCGAAATCGCCTAAGGTTCGGGGCAAATCGAACAGTTTCAAAGCCTCTTCCAGTGTAATCGTGCTCATCGATTGTCCTTTGAGCAACGAGGCAAACAACGGCTTCTCCGTATCTTCGGGAGTACCGATTTGTACCAACGGACCGAAACGGCCTATCTTCACCGATACGGGACGACCGCTTTTCGGGTCCGTACCCAATACCCGTTCGCCCACTTTATGCTCCAACCGCAAAGCGAGAGCGCTCTCTACCACCGGGTGAAAGAGTTTGTAAAAATGATCTATCTCATCGTTCCACACGGTTTTTCCCTCGGCAATATCGTCGAATTGCTGCTCGACATTCGCCGTAAAGTTATAATTGAGAATATCGGGGAAATACTCCGTCAAGAAATCGTTGACGACAACTCCTATATCGGTGGGGAGCAGTTTGCCTTTATCGGCTCCTGTGAGCTCGGTTTTCTCTCCCGATTCGATTTTCCCATCGTGCAGCGTCAACATACGATATTTCCGCTCCGTTCCTTTCCGATCGCCCTTCTCGACATATTCGCGTTGCTGTATGGTCGAAATGGTTGGTGCATAGGTAGAAGGCCGACCGATACCCAGCTCTTCCAATTTACGAACCAGACTGGCCTCGGTATAGCGGGCGGGAGCTTGCGAGAAACGTTCCGTTGCCGTGACCGACGACAATGTCAGCACATCGCCTTTCGCCAATGCAGGTAACATCTTGTCGTTTCCTTCTGCATCGCCTTCGTCATCGGTAGACTCCATATACACTTTCAGGAAACCGTCGAATTTCAAGACCTCGCCCACGGCGACGAAGTGTTCTTTCCTTCCCGAAACAGCGATGGTCGCAGTCGTCTTTTCCAACTCGGCATCGCTCATTTGCGAAGCGATCGTACGTTTCCAAATCAATTCATATAATCGTTTTTCCTGAGAGGAAGCATTGATTTCGTGATGGCTGATGTACGTGGGACGTATTGCCTCGTGCGCTTCCTGTGCTCCTTTGGTATGCGTATGGTAATTTCGAATATGCAGATATCTCTCGCCCAAAGTTTTTACAATCTCGTCTTTGGTCGTATTTATAGCCAGCGATGACAAATTCACCGAGTCGGTACGCATATAGGTGATATGTCCCGCCTCATAAAGCCGTTGAGCCACCATCATGGTTTGAGCCACGGAGAAGCCCAATTTCCGGGCGGCTTCCTGTTGCAATGTGGAAGTGGTGAACGGAGCCGCAGGCGATTTCTTTGCAGGTTTCACCGTCACGTCCCCGATAGAGAACCGTGCGGTCTTGCAGGCTTCGAGCAAAGCCTTCGCCTCGTCTTCGGTTTTCAATCGTTGGCTCAATTCGGCCTTCAACAATTCCCCTCCGGGTAACAAAAATTCCCCGATCACCCGATAGGCTGCTTCGGGCTTGAACGCCGAGATTTCTCGCTCCCGTTCTACAATCAAGCGCACTGCGACCGATTGTACACGACCGGCCGACAAAGCGGGCTTCACCTTTTTCCACAGAACAGGCGAAAGTTCGAATCCCACGATACGGTCGAGTACCCTGCGAGCCTGCTGGGCATCTACCCGATTCAAATCTATATCCCGGGGATTCTCAATGGCATGGAGTATGGCATCTTTGGTAATCTCATGGAATACAATCCGTTTCGTTTTCTCCGGTTTCAATTTCAACACTTCGAACAAGTGCCATGCGATAGCCTCTCCCTCGCGGTCCTCATCGGAAGCCAGCCAAACCATATCCGCTTTGTCTGCCTCCTGTTTCAGCGTTTCCACCAACTTTTTTTTGTCGGCGGGGATTTCATAAATAGGTTTATAGTTATGCTCGATATCCACACTGAAATCCTTTTTTTTGAGATCACGGATATGTCCGTAGCTCGAAAGGACTTCGAAATCCTTTCCTAAAAACTTCTCAATGGTTTTAGCCTTTGCCGGAGACTCTACGATTACCAAATTTTTTGCCATATGCGCAATGTTCGTTCAAATTTTGCGCAAAATTAGAAAAACAGATTGTAATACAGAGCTTTTTTCTACTTTTTTATTAAATAATGTATATCGCACACATTTTGAATCGTTCCTACCATGTAGAGTTTTTGTCGCATATCCTCCCCAACGCCTTTCTCCTATACTATTCCCTCCGAAAAAGCTGACGAGATAAATCCTGTTTTTAAACTACCCACTCGTCCCATGAGTACTCCCGACACGGTGGGAGAGGTTAAATCCTTCTTCTCCCCTGCCGCGTCCCGTAGTATTGCGGGGTGTGGCGTTAGTCATATAGGGGAGGTGGCACACATAGTGATGGAAGGGTTAAAAATGTCGAGAACAGACCTCTTACCCTCAAAATTTCAAATCGACCCCGAACATGAAATTGATGCCTTGTGCCGGCATACCGTAAAGAATATCGTATTTCCGGTTCAGCACATTGTCGGTAAGTCCGTAAAGCGAAAACCAAGAAGTGAAAGCATACGAGGCTTTCAAGTGAACGAGATGTATATCGGAGAGCTTTCCGAGATTTGAATACTCCCGACCCGCAGCAAACTCATATCCGGCTTCGAGCGTGAACGGGCGAACAGGCATATAACGGATATTCACTCCTCCTTCCCACTGCGGACGGTTATACGAAATCGTCTCCCCCCCATCGGCGGTCTTCCATCGGTGATACCCGACCTTCGCCGAAGCCTCCAATTTCGTACCGTAACGATAAGATACATCGAGCTCTGCTTTCAAAGCATTGGCATCGATACCCCAAAAACGCGACACACCTGTAAACTTTCCGTCCAAATCTTCGGGTAAAAGGAACAACGCCTTTTTACAAATTTCATAACCGCCCGAAAGCCCTATGGAAAATCCGGGTAATGCGTTAATGCGTATTCCCAATGAGGCATCCAACGGCACATACGTATTATCTACCTGTGCCGACGGATTGAAGTAGAGCGTATAGGCCGAAACACTTCGCCACGTATTCAGTTTCTTCCCGCCCGTAAAAGCCGTATAAAACTGTACATCGGGAACTATCGTCCAATCGAATCGCACATCGGGAGAGAATCGCAAAATAGTTCCGTTGTTGAAAGAAACATCGGCCTTGACACCGACCGCAAAAGCCACGTGTTCATTCCGCCAGTCATACCGGGGATTCAATGAAATCATACCGTAATTCGCTGCCGACTGTAACCGGCTGTAACCCACATAATCGAAAGAACCGTCCAAAGAAATAGAGCTGCGTCTGTCGATCGGCGCAGACAATGTAAAGTCTGCATTCACTAAATTCTCGGCAGCCCCTTTTTCACTTTGTAAATATCCCCGGTGATACCCGTATCGGTAATATGCCAATGAAACTTTATAAAGTAGGTCCGACTCTCCGGCAGTCGAGGCTATATGGCTTTTCAAGAAGAACCGGTTTATCTCTTGGTTAGGCGAAGATATTCCCGTCAAACCGGGGTATCGCAATCCGTAATAGTTGAAGGAGTCGTAACGATAACCGCCGCTTATTCCCAAATCCAGCTTCCCGAAGGAGTGAAGATAATCGGCGACCACTCGCTTTTCGAGCCGGTGCATCTTCTTCGAGTTGGGATAGTCCTCCGTTAACGATTGATTGTAATCCACCGTTCCGCAAGTAGAGCGATGCTGCAACCACACACCCAACTTGTCTTTGTCATTCTGCAAAATACGATAACCGGCATTCCCGACCATATTCAGGTAATTGCCTATCCCGAAATCCACGTATCCCCTCGATTGATTTTCTTCGGGTTTTTCTCCGAAACCGCCGGGAGCCAACAAGACAGCGCGAGGTTCGAGGGGAGCCGGAACCGTCCAGTCGCTATACCGTATAGATTGTTTGGTTACCGTCGGTGCTTCCACTTCGGGCAATGTATTGATTTTAGACGCATCGCGCACGATAGGTGTAAAATCTTTTTCTATGGTTACTTCCCGCCGCAACGAATCGGAACGTACCTGTGCCGACAGGAAGAATGGGAAAACCGATATGATTAAAAAAGAAAACCGTTTCATAAGCCATACATATTGTATCGTTCAACTACTCTGTTTGTCCCAGTTCGCTCAATTTCTTGTCTATCCGGGAAATAATATCGTCGTCGCTAGCCGGATAGTTATTCCGCAAACTTTGCAAATATTGACGGGCTTGGAAAGTCTCGCCCCGTTTTTCATAAATGTTGGCCATGAGCAAGAATGCCCGAGCCAACCAATAATTGTGGGGAGTACCTTTGTCGATAAAAGTATTCAGCGTCTTTTCAGCCGTATCGATCGCTTTATTGTCGAATTGATATTGGGCCAATAAATAGGCACTTTGCGCCCCGTAAATCGAACGGGTATCTTTCGAAAGCTCCCGCCAGTCATCGGCCGCATTTTCTCCCTTTCCCGTATGGAAATAGGCATCGGCACGAGCAAACAAAATCTCTTGCCGCAAATCGGGAGAAAGTTTGCTTTCGCTCAACAACTTGTCGGCAACTGTTACCACCTCGCCATATTGCCGCTTATTTCGGGCAATACGAAGCATACCCAACCGGGCGGCCTGTTTGTTCTCTCCGACAGTCGCTTTCTTTTCCAACTCCTTGAATCCGGCAAAAGCCTCGTCATAACGAGCTTTCAAATAAAGTATCTCGCACTTGCGGGCCAATGCTTCTTCGGCAAACTCGCCGTCGGGACTGTTCGTCACCACATAGTCGAACGCCGGAAGAGCTTTGTCGTAGTCTTTCGCTGCAAACGATGCTTTCCCGATATAGTAATTAGCCGGAATCAAAAACGCGCCCGACGGATAATTTCGTACATACTTCTTCAACGAAGCGATACCTTTCCCCGTCATATAAGTGCGCTCGGCTGCCATATACGACAAAGAATCCAATTCGCTCACAGGGGCCTGTTCCGACCGTCCCACGCTGTTCAGATAGTTAGCGTAGGCATCGACTGCATCTTTCTCTACATATACCGATTTGAGGTCGGCGACCGCTATGCGAGCCTCCTCGCTGGTCGGATAACGCTCTATCACTTGCTGGTAAGCAGCCACCGATTCGTCTGTCTGCCCGTTATTGAAATAGACCATACCCAACTGCAAACCTCCCTTGCGGGCAATCGCGCTCTGGGGATAATCGGCGATTAACTGTTTGTAACATACGATAGCATCGTTATTCCTATTCAATATCGTATAAGCCTGTCCCTTTTCGAACCATGCGTTCGCCAGATACCCCGAACGGGGATAATCTACAATCAATTTGTCCAACAACTCTATTTTGCGTTCGTGATTCCTCTGCAATCCCGCCATGAAAGCTTTTTGAAAAAGGGCATAATCTCCGTTCGCGACATCGGTCTCTTGGGCCCGGGCATAATACTGCTCGGCATCGGCGAACCGACGGGCGTAATAATAGCAATCGCCTATCCGGGAATAGGCATCGGCAAGCATGCTTCGATTTCCTCCGGTCTGTACAGAGACATACCGGGAAAAACCGTCGAGGGCTTGCGAGAAGTTATGCTGTTTGAACTGACAGTAGGCCCAATCGTACCAAGCCAGCGAATACATTTCGCTCCGCTTGTCCTTGCTGGAAGAAAGATATGCCGAATAATTCCGGGCAGCGATATCGTATTGTTCCCGACGATATTGGCACTCGGCGAGCCAAAACGCAGCCTTACCCCGTATATCGGTATCATAGTTTCCCACAGCGATCGCCCGGCTAAACAAACTTTCGGCATCGGCGATACGGGCATTGGTGAAAGCCTCTGTCCCCAACTGGAAAAGAATGCGCTGCTTGGCGGCGAGTATTTTCCCGTCGGGCTTCCGTATTTTATCGATAGACGCCAGTGCCGACCGATAATTACGAGTCGTCATGTAAACCTCTACCAAATAGTCGTTAATCTTGTCGGCATAGCGAGAACCGGGAAACTCGTTCAAGAAACGTTCGAACACACCCACCGAGTTATCGAAAGGTGAAGCCGTGCGATCATACAGGCAAAGCGCATAGTTGTAAAGCGCCGTTTCCCGAACCTGACGGTCGTAATTTCCTTGTGAAGCCATCTCGAACGCCATGCGGGCATTATTTTTATCTCCGGCTCGCAAATAGGCTTGCCCGATATAAAGATAAGCATTTTGAGAAAGAGCATCGTCCACGCCGGTCACACGCCCCAAATAATCGATCACCTCGCCATCTTCTCCCCGGCGATAGGCCATGACACCCATGACATAAAGAGAAGAGCGTTCGGGTTTGCGACATCGTTGCAAATACCTTTCCAAATATTCCGTCGCCGCTTCATCGTCACCTTCTTGATAAGCGCTTTCGCCGAGCAACCGAAGAAGCTCGGTGTATAAGTCGGCATCGGAAGACGGACGGGACAACAACGCTTTACCCTCGGACAATACCTGTGCGAAACGTTTTTGCCCGAAATAAATCTGCAACATGTGCAGCCGTGCAGCATAGCCGAAACTCCTGTCGTCCGCCACTTTCGAGAATCCACTTAAAGCGGCTCTATCATCGCCCTCGTTCATCTGTATATACGAAAGGTAGAAAGTGGCTCCTGTCCGAAATCTCTCTTTCCCGATTAGAAGCTGAAACAGCGGTTTCGCCGCATCGGGATTACCGGTCTTCAACAAAGAACATGCCGTGCGATATCCCCACCGGTCCTCCTCGTCGCCGGTCAACAGACTCACATTTACCGTCTGATAGGCTTTCAAGGCTTTTGCATAATCTTGACTGTCGTAATAATAATCGGCCAATGCCAACCGAGCCTGCAAAGTATGTTTAGAATCCGGGTAATTTCGCAAAAAATCCGTTAACCGCCGTACAGCCTGCGGCGAATAATTGCGGGCTTCCGAAAGAGCGATATACCAGTCGGCCGTTTCCCGCTGCTCCGGCGACAAATCGCCTTCACAAGCCTCTTTCATCACATCGGCACAACCCGCGTAGTTCTTCTCTTGAAAGAGAAAGATTCCCCTATCTATCAAAGCCCTGTCATCGTTATAAGCCGGGATTCCCGGCTTGGCGGCCAAAAGCTGTCCAGTGCATACGATTCCACAAAGTATAACTATCGCCCGTTTCATGAACATCTTTATTTTGTATTAAGTTCCGAACTATCCACCCATTTAAATAATTTATCCGACGGTCGTATCTTCTCATCGATACGCATCGAGAACCGCTCGCCTTTTACCGTCTTTTGTACCGATTTCAAATCGACTCGTATCTCCTCCACCTTACGGATAAGCGCACCGGTCGTCGGGCCGGTGACGAGTATCTCGTCTCCCACGCTCAACGAACCGCTCTCCATGAGAAATTCGGCCACACCGAGGTTGGAAAAATACTTCACGCCCTTGCCTATATATATCTTTCGTTTCGTGGCTCCCGAGCCATAATTGTGAGTCCATTCGCCCAAGCGCTGACCCAAATAATATCCGTTCCAAAACCCTCGATTAAAGACGGTAGCGAGCCGTTCGTCCCACTGTGCGATCTTCTCGTCGGTAAAGTCGTCGTTCAAATAAGACTCGATGGCCTCGTTATAACACGAAACGACCGTACGCACATATTCCGGGCCCCTCGCGCGACCCTCGATTTTAAATACCCGCACCCCCGAATCGATCAGTTTGTTCAGGAAATGTATCGTTTTCAAGTCCTTCGGCGACATGATGTAAGCGTTGTCCACTTCCAACACGTTACCGGTCTCCTTGTCTTTCACTTCGTATGAACGACGGCAAATCTGCATACAAGCCCCCCGATTCGCCGAAGCATTCATTTCGTGAAGGCTCAAATAGCATTTGCCGGACACAGCCATGCACAATGCCCCGTGACAGAACATCTCGATACGTACCGGTTCTCCGCCCGGCCCCACGATACGATCCCGCAAAATAGCTTCGTGAATACGGGCTACCTGCTCCATATTCAACTCCCGAGCCAGTACCACCACATCGGCAAAACGGGCATAGAATCGCAACGCCTCGGTATTGGAAATATTCAGCTGGGTCGACAAATGCACCTCTACCCCTATCTCGCGGGCATAGGTCATAGCCGCCACATCGCTGGCGATAATGGCCGAGAGCCCGGCCTCCTTCGCCGCATCGATAATACGATGTAACAGAGGTATATCTTCGTCGTAGATAACGGTATTGACCGTCAGATAACTCTTTATGTGATGCTCGTTACAAATACGCACGATCTCGTGTAAATCGTCTATCGTAAAATTATTCGACGAACGGGCTCGCATATTCAGCCCCTCGATACCGAAGTACACCGAATCGGCCCCTCCCTGTATAGCCGCCGTCAAAGAATCGTACGAACCCACCGGCGCCATAATTTCAAAATCGCTTCTCTTCATCATAAACAAACCGTTCTATTTCCCGGTGATTATTTTTCGTATTTCGTTCAGTTTATTCAATGCTTCTACCGGTGTAAGGTTATTGATATCGACCTGTAAAATTTCGTCCCGAACCTGTGAAAGCACAGGGTCGTCCAGCTGGAAAAAACTCAACTGCATACCGCCTCTCGACGAAGCGATTTCGGCGGTAGGCTTGGCGATACCGTTCTGGCGGTTCTCCGACTCCAACTGTTTCAAAATCTGGTTGGCCCGCTTGACGATGCTCTGGGGCATACCGGCCAGCTTCGCCACATGGATACCGAAACTGTGTTCACTCCCGCCGCGTACCAATTTCCGCAAGAATATCACCTTGTTGTCGACCTCTTTTACCGAAACGTTATAATTGACAATGCGTTTATAAGTACGTTCCATTTCGTTCAGCTCGTGATAATGGGTAGCGAACAACGTCTTGGCACGAGCTTTGGGGTGTTCGTGTATGTGCTCGACAATAGCCCACGCGATAGATATACCGTCGTAAGTACTCGTTCCCCGTCCCAACTCGTCGAACAGAACCAAACTCCGCTCCGACAGATTGTTGAGAATATCGGCTGCCTCGGTCATCTCGACCATAAAGGTAGATTCGCCGAGCGAGATATTGTCCGATGCCCCTACACGAGTGAAAATCTTGTCCACAATCCCTATCTTAGCGGCCTCGGCCGGAACGAAACTTCCTATCTGAGCCATCAGAACAATCAAAGCGGTCTGGCGCAACAACGCCGATTTACCGGCCATGTTGGGTCCCGTTATCATCATGATTTGCTGCTTGTCGTTGTCGAGCTCGACACTGTTGCTGATGTAGGGTTCGCCCGGTGGCAACTGTTTCTCGATAACCGGGTGACGTCCTTCCTTGATGTCGATAACCAGCGAATCGTTTACTTCGGGACGAATATACCGGTTTTCCACGGCCGACTTCACGAACGACAACAGGCAGTCGAGCCGCGCAATGAGATTGGAATCGAGTTGTATGGCAGGAATATACTCCGTCAATGCAAGAATCAAATCATTGAACAACTGCGTTTCCAATGAAAGAATCTTCTCTTCCGCCCCCAAAATCTTCTCCTCGTATTCTTTCAACTCTTGGGTAATATAACGCTCTGCGCTCACCAACGTCTGCTTTCTGATCCAATCGGAAGGAACCTTGTCCTTGTGAGTATTGCGCACTTCGATGTAATACCCGAATACGTTGTTATACCCGATTTTCAAGCTGGGAATACCCGTTTTCTCGCTCTCGCGCTGCTGCACGTGCAACAAATAGTCTTTCCCCGAATAGGAAATTTCTCGCAACTCGTCGAGTTCGTCGTTCACCCCCTTGCGGATAATTCCTCCCCGATTCACCAAATTGGGCGCATCGGGATTAATTTCATGCTCGATTCGGTCCCTGATGATCGTACAGCAATTCAGTTGTTCCCCGATACGTTGCAATACAGGTTCATCGCTCTGCTCGCAAACAGCCTTGATAGGCTCTATCGCCGACAATGCCACTTTCAACTGAACCACCTCGCGAGGCGAAATACGCCCCACCGCTACTTTCGAAATGAGGCGTTCCATATCGCCTATCGTATCGAGTTGCGGATCGATAACCTCCCTAACTTCGGGGTGGCGGAAAAAGAACTCCACTCCGTTCAACCGATCCTCGATAGGCTTCACATCTTTCAACGGAAAGACAACCCACCGTTTGAGCATACGCGCCCCCATCGGGGTGACAGTCCGGTCTATCACGTCGAGCAGGCTCTTTCCCCCTTCGTTCATCGGAGAAAGCAATTCGAGACTCCGCACCGTGAATTTATCCAATCGCACATATCGCTCCTCCTCGATACGAGACAGCGATGTAATGTGCGAAATCTGCGTATGCTGCGTAATATCCAAATAATGAAGCAGAGACCCCGCGGCGATAATGGCGTTGGGCATATTGTGAATTCCGAAACCTTTGAGGTTTTTCGTCTCGAAATGACGCAATAAGCGATCCGAAGCGGCATCCTCGGTATAAACCCAATCGTCCAACTCGAAAGTAAAAAAACGGGAACCGAAATGCTCCTCGAACAATTTCCGTTTCGTGCGTTCGAACAGCACCTCTTTCGGAGAGAAATTGCCCAACAGCTTGTCCACATAGTCGAAATCTCCCTCGGCGGTCAAGAACTCACCCGTCGATATATCGAGAAAAGCCACACCCACTTTGTTACCTTTCCCGAAATGAACACCCGCCAAGAAATTATTCTCTCGGTAATCGAGAATATTGTCGTTAATCGACACACCCGGTGTTACCAATTCCGTAATGCCGCGCTTGACCAATTTTTTTGTCAGTTTCGGGTCTTCCAGCTGTTCGCAAATAGCCACCCGTTTTCCGGCACGCACCAATTTGGGAAGGTAAGTATCGAGAGCATGATGGGGAAAACCGGCCAACTCCACATACTGGGCGGCTCCATTTGCCCGGCGAGTCAATGTAATCCCCAATATTTCCGATGCCACCAAAGCATCGTCCGAAAACGTTTCATAAAAGTCTCCCACCCTGAAAAGCAATATCGCATCGGGATGCTTGGCTTTCATCTCGATATACTGTTTCATCAGCGGAGTTTCGACAATTTCCTTGGCCACGATATATTTCTTTTATATTCGTATGAATAATCCTGTTTAAGAGAAACAAAGATAACATTTTCGACCGGAATTGTGAAATTAAAAAAATGTAAGAAACCGTTTTTATTTTTTTCTATTCCCCTCTTCATCGCTGCCACTCCCCCATTCCCCCACTCTCCCCTGTGTTTCGAAAAACAAAAAGTCAGCTCTTAAAACGACGAGTAAAATTTATGCTTCTCTATTGAAACAGCTCTCTCCCTCCTCCCGCCAGACCTTGTAACATTCGAAACATTTCGCTCCTCCCCTTACCGCGTCCCGTAGCATTACGGGGTGTTTTGCAACGCAAAATATAGCGTAGGACGGAGGGGTTAAAGAAATACCAGCAGTAAAAGCAACAGAGACAAGACTTCTCTCCCCCCTGCTCATCGTAGATGAGATGGGACGAGTTCACCACCGACAAACTATACTTTCAGGAAAATATTTTTCCGATACAGAAAATAAAGGAAGAACCAGCAACAAGCGACATATCCTGCACGAAGGACGACCGCACCGGCAGGCTCACCGGCATATTCTCCCACCCATTGGGACATACCTCCGAACAAAAACTTATTCATGTGAGAAAATCCTACCACCTGCTGTGCCAGATAAATCGTTATCGAATTTAGTCCTATCACTCGGAAAAAGAGAGTCCACGATTTCCACCCTTTCACATCAACGATATAGTAGAACAAAGCGAACAACAAGAACGAAAGTCCTCCCACGAAACAGGTAAACGAACTGCTCCAAAGCATTTTGTTAATCGGGAATACGGTATTCCAAACCAGCCCTATGACGACCAACACAACCCCGATTCCCGACAAAAGCAAACTCTTTCTCTCTCCGCTTCCCAAGCGGGTGGAACGGACGATTTCTCCCGCATAAATTCCCAATAATGCCGTGACTATCGCCGGAAGCGTGCTCAACAGGCCCTCCGGGTCGAAATTACCGTATATCAATTTCCCCGGCAAACAATGCCGATCGATATATCCGACCAGATTCCCTTCGATAGAAAGAGGGGAAGCTCCCGCAGCATCGGGAGCCGGCACAAAGGCCAACAGCAACCAATAACCCACCAAGATAAAAACAATCAAACCATATTGTACCGACTTTTTCAAACTCATGTAAATGAAAGCCCCGAACATCCACGCCAGCCCGATACGCCCCAAAACGCTAGCCAAGCGCACATCGGGGAAATTCAACTGTAAGAATCCGTTATACAAGAATCCCAGCAAAACGAGGGTGACACCCCGGCGGAAAACCCTCAGGTAAATATGTTTGTCGCTCGATCCGCTTCCCCTTTGCTTAGCCAATGAAAACGGGAAAGATATACCTGCGATAAACAAGAACAGAGGGAATATCATATCGTGCTGGGTAAACCCGTCCCACGGGACGTGCCGCATGTGCCCCGCTATGACATCTCCCACCGCCGTCGGGTGCAAGGCATTCAAGGCGACTACCAACGGGGCGAAACCCATAATAAAAAGCATATCGAATCCCCGAAGGGTATCCAATGACAACAAACGTGTGTTTTTCTTTGTTTCCATATCCGAATTTTGTTTTTCTTATAGTATACAAGCGACTCGGCTCGTTTATCCAATGATGCGTTACACTCCCTAATCCGCACCCACAGCGATCCCGATCGAATGTATGTCTCTGCCTATTTCGACAACAGCTTTTTTATCCGTTCCACATCGTCTTCCCGTTCCGGGGGAATAATTCCCCGTTGATAGAAATCTTCGAAATCCGAGAGAAAGTCCTCTTTTAGCTCTTCCTTGTATCGCAGGTATATCTCTTCCGCCTCGGCATATCGACCTTGAAAAAGAAGGGATGCCGCAAGATTTGTATAAATGGTATGATGAGTAGAATCATATTTTAACCCCTCACGGGCATACCGTTCAGCTTCTTCAAAATTGCCCTGAACGAGAAATAAGCATGAAAGGTTATTGCACGCTCGTACTAAACCCGGCTCGTAGACTTGTGGATTCGCCGCTGCAAGCCGTCTATAAATCTCCATGGCGGAAAGATACATCTCCCCACTCTCCTCATAACGTTGGGTATTGTAATACAAAGTACCTAAGTTATTTTGAGTCATTGCCAAATCCGGCTCGTACACCTGTGGATTCGCCGCTGCGAGTCGTCTATAAATCTCCATGGCGGAAAGATACATCTCCCCACTCTCCTCATAACGTTGGGTATTGTCATACAAACAGCCTAAATTATTTTGAACCATTGCCAAGTCCGGCTCGTAGACCTGTGGATTCGCTGCCACGAGCCGTCGACGAATTTCCATGACAGAAAGGAACATCTCCTCGCTATCCCCGTAACGTCGGGTATCGCTATACAAAATACCCAAATCATTTTGTGTCGTTGCCAAGTCCGGATCGTAGACCTGTGGATTCACTGCCGCGAGCCGTCGACGAATTTCCATGGCGGAAAGGAACATCTCCTCGCTATCCCCGTAACATCGGGTATCGCTGTACAAACAACCTAAGTTATATTGTGTCGTTGCCAAATCCGGCTCGTAGACCTGTGGATTCGCTACCGCGAGTCGTCGACGAATTTCCATGGCGGAAAGATACATCTTCTCGCTATCCTCATAACGTTGGGTATCTTTATACAAAAGACCTAAATTATTTTGTATCGTTGCCAAGTCCGGCTCGTAGACCTGTGGATTCACTGCCGCGAGCCGTCTATAAATCTCCATGGCGGAGAGGTACATCTTCTCGCTCTCCTCATAACGTTGGGTATCTTTATACAAAATACCTAAATTATTTTGAACCATTGCCAAGTCCGGCTCGTAGACCTGTGGATTCGCTGCCGCGAGCCGTCGACGAATTTCCATGACAGAAAGGAACATCTTCTCGCTCTCCTCATAGCGTTGGATATCGCTGTACAAAGTACCTAAGTTATTTTGAGTATCGGCCAAGTCCGGCTCGTAGACCTGTGGATTCACTGCCGCGAGCCGTCGACGAATTTCCATGGCGGAGAGATACATCTCCTCGCTCTCCCCATAACGTTGGGTCTTGCCATACAAAAGACCTAAGTTATTTTGTGTCATTGCCAAGTCCGGCTCGTAGACCTGTGGATTCACTGCCACGAGCCGTCGACGAATTTCCATGGCGGAGAGATACATCTTCTCGCTATCCTCATAACGTTGGGTATCGTAATACAAAAGACCTAAGTTATTTTGTGTCATTGCCAAATACGGCTCGAAAACCAGTGGATTCACCGCTGTGAATCGTCTATAAATTTCCATGGCGGAGAGGTACATCTCCTCGCTTTCCTTGTAGCGTTGGGTATCTCTGTACAAATTGCCTAAGTTATTTTGTGTCGTTGCCAAGCCCGGCTCGTACACTTGTGGATTCTCTACCGTGAGTCGCTGATAAACCATCAAAGCAGAGAGAAACATCTCCTCGCTCTCCTCATAACGTCGGGTATCGCTATACAAAATACCTAAATTATTTTGTGTCGTTGCCAAGCCCGGCTCGTAGGCCTGTGGACTAATGGCCGCAAGTCGTTGGTAGATGTCTAAATTTTCTCGATAACGAACTTCCGCCAAATCGTATCGTTTGTTTGCCTGTAAAAAACAACCATACTCAAACAAACTTTTTGCCAACTCTTCCTCCGAAAGGTTGGCACGGACCAGCTCGATACCCTGCTCATAGGCATGGCAAGCCAATTCGAAGCGACGAGGCTCTGCATAGTCTGTCATCAAAGCCTTTGCCCGCAAAACATACTCCTCGGCCAACGATCGTGTCTTTTGAAGTCCCGCCTCGATAAGCGACCGACCGGAATCGACCAGTAGTTTTCCTTGCTCTATCTCTTTGCAAGCCTGAGCGGCATCGGCGGCGATATCTTTTTCATTCAAAATCTCCACGACCCCTTTGCTGTTCCCTCGCTCGAACATCTCTATCGCCAACCGTTTGCGCTCGCTCACCGGCGTTCCGCTCCCGATCAGCTTGTTGATGGATAGAGCAAGATCGAACAGCTGGCACTCCAATCGGTTGAGACTTTCCCTTTTCTTGTATAGTTCCGCTTGTTTCTCGTCAATCATCGGTTGAAGCTCGGCGACACCGGTCGCTCTTAGTCGGGCGATCTCTGTATTCAATCGGGCAATGGACTCTTTCAACGAAAGGTATTCCGGATTCTCGGCGGCAAAAGAGAGATTGTCCAGTTCGGCTATCTTGTGGCCGTAAAGCGAAACGACTCCGTTCTCTATCTTAAAGTGGTTACCCTCGGTTACGGAAGCGTTGCCCGATACCGATGGAATGATCCGCTCCAACTGCATGACAAAATGCAACTTCATGGCATCGTCGGTGGCATAGTTGCACCAATAATGCCCCACCCGATCGAACAAATCTTCCTTGAATCGTTTCAATGCCTCGTCCTCCATTTCACCTTCTATCAAGGCACGAATATAGACAAATGTCTTGGGGTGACTCTGATTCTTCACATATTCGTCTAAGGCTTGATTGAACTCCTCTATGGTGTATTCTCCCGCTTTGCGGTGAAACATACAGATACAAATATCGCTGGCACGTACTATGCGGTTGTAGTCGTCCTGAGTACGGGTTCCGGTGCAAAATGCCGAAAAATCTTCCCAACGTCTGCACCTTATGCGATATCCCCGAGGCTCGAAAATTTCGTCCAAAGAAGCCACCAACGAATGAAAACTGTTACGGTCGTTTTTCAACTCGTCGCTGGATGCCAAAAATACGGTTATGTTCTTCATATCGTTACATCTGAGTTTCACTATACTTTAATATAGGTCTGCAAGATAAACAATTTCTACCTATCTCCCCAATTCTCCCGATCGAGATTTCGGTAATTCACCGCTTCGTTGATGTGTTGCACCTGTACCCCTTCGCTACCTTCCAAATCGGCGATGGTACGAGCCACTTTCAAAATACGGTCGTAGGCCCGTGCCGACAGGTGGAAACGGTTCATCGCATCTTTCAGCCGTTTCAATCCCGCCTCATCGGGGACAGCGAATCGGTTCAATAACCGGGTAGTCATTTGGGCATTGCAATGAATGCCGGGATAGTCGGCGAAGCGTGCGGCTTGAATTTCTCTTGCGGCAATGACTCGTCGACGAATCGACTCGCTCGACTCCGACGGACGGGTGTCGGAGATTTTCTCGAACGGGACGGGAACGATCTCCACTTGTATGTCTATGCGGTCGAGCAGAGGGCCCGAAATTTTTCCCAAATAACGTTGTATCGTTCCCGGGCTGCATATACACTCTTTTTCCGGGTGGTTATAATATCCGCAAGGACAAGGATTCATCGAAGCGACCAACATCACCCCGGCGGGATATTCTATCGAGTATTTCGCACGTGCTATCGTTATCTTGCGGTCTTCGAGAGGTTGACGCATTACTTCGAGTACTTGACGTGAAAACTCGGGCAACTCGTCGAGAAAAAGCACCCCGTTGTGTGCCAATGAAATTTCACCCGGCTGGGGAAAAGCCCCGCCGCCCACCAACGCTACCGACGATATGGTATGATGCGGCGACCGGAACGGCCGTTGCGACAACAACGAACTACCCCTCTCCATGCGTCCGGCGACCGAATGTATCTTGGTCGTTTCGAGTGCTTCCTGCAATGTGAGAGGCGGTAGTATAGAAGGCAACCGCTTCGCCATCATCGATTTTCCGGCGCCCGGAGGCCCTATGAGTATGATGTTATGTCCGCCGGCCGCTGCTACTTCGAAAGCCCTCTTGACACTCTCCTGACCTTTGACATCGCTGAAATCCAAATCGAAATAGGTATATTCCCTGAAAAATTCCGCACGAGTATCGATTACCGTCGGTTCCAGCTCGATCTCCCCGTTCAGGAAACGAATCACCTCGGTGATATTCTCTACGCCATACACATCGAGATGATTGACTACCGCAGCCTCGCGAACATTGGCTTTGGGAATAATCAACCCCTTAAAGCCCTCCTCCCTTGCCTTGATAGCTATGGGCAACGCCCCCTTGATAGGAAGAATGGAGCCGTCGAGAGACAACTCCCCCATCAACATATACTCGCTCAATTTACCTGTTTCTATCTTCTCGTCGCTCGCCAAAATCCCCACGGCCAAAGGCAAATCATACGCCGCCCCTTCCTTGCGTATATCAGCAGGCGACATGTTCACGATTACCTGTTTCCTCGGAAATCTGTAACCGTTATGTTCCACGGCCGAGACAATTCGCTCGTGGCTCTCTTTCACGGCTGCATCGGGCAATCCCACCATAAAGAAACGGATACCCTGCGAACAGTTCACCTCGATAGTCACTACAAGAGCATCGATACCCTGCACGGCTGCGCCAAAAACTTTCACCAACATAGTAATAGATTTTGCAATAATAGGTTATGGTGTTACTAAACGTTCGATATAAACCCTCGAAGAGTCGGGCGAAAGCCCTCGGGCGACAATCCGCCCCAAAGAGTCGGAGACCAACAGATAAGGTATGCTTTGGATATGAAGCTCTTTCACCCCCGGATAAAGATAACCGCCTTTCGCCCACCGCCGGGCCCATACGGCCGAATCGGCCTCGATTCGCTCCTTCCACACGGCGCTGTCCCTATCCAGCGAAATTTCCACGACCTGCACCAACGAATCGTATCGTTCTGTTATCTCCCTTAAAAAGCCGCTGTACCTCTGTGTTCCGGGTGTCTCGGCAGCCCAAAAACAAAGCAGGGTCGCTTGGGCTTCTCGGGGATTCAGCAATTCGGTCGTATCGGCCACCGTAGTCAATGACAAATAAGGCAATACGGTGTCACTCTTCTGTATGGTTTCAAATTGTCGATACATTTCCAATGCTGTGGCCGGCGGAGCCGACAGTACACGGTCGTCCAACAAACCGATCAACGAATCGCAAAACGCATCGCTCGCCCTTCCCAATACATAATCATCTAACAAAATAGCGCTCACGGGCGAATCTTTATGTTCGCCTACATACTTTGCCACAACGCCTTGCAGCTCCTTGCTCAACTGCTCGTATCGCCGGGTTCTCATTCCCGATGCCGAAATGTTCCTTTCTGCCGACCAAGACTGCAACAACTCTTTATTCTCTTGATTGAACTTAAACAAATCCTTATTTAGAGAACTTCCTTTCACTCTCAACCCGAAAGGATCCTGCCCGTCGCCCGACAATTCTATCCGGTCGCCGTTCTGCACATATATCTTGGTCAAGGACGTTTTATCGAAATAATAAAACTGTATGGGAATAACTGCCGAAGCCGAGTTTTTGAATGTGATAAAACCATTCTGCGGACGGAGAGTATCTACGATAATGCCGTTTTCAAGACTATAAACGGCATAAATAGGGCGTCCTCCTAAATTATTGATAGTTCCCTCCACGACAAACTCGTTATCCTTGCCGCCGCAACCCGACAGCAAAAGGACACAAATACACAGTACCGCACCTATTTTATTCATGCAAAAAACATTTTCATTTCTTGCAAATGTACTGGATTTTACGGGAGGAGCAAAACAATATCCGGGCAAAACAAAGTATAAAACCCGACAACAATGGAAAAACCGGCGAAAAAGAACGACCTTTTTACCTATAAAATAAAGCCGATATAGCATATATTTGCACAATTATCTATATCGGAATGCAGGATATAGATGCGGTTCGAAATAAAAAAATGAACAAGTTCATTTCTCATTTCTTCCACCATATTATTATATTTGTACATGAAACGATTGTTTATCCTCTTGCTGATAATTCTACCCTGTGTTTCGGGTTTTACCCAAATCCGAAACGATGTTCCCCGATACAATCCCGACAGCGTGCGCGAAGAGCTGGACAAAAGACCTTATTTTTCGCTATACAAAGACAACTACTTTATCGGGGGTACGACCATCGGGAGCAAACCGACCAATAAAAATTCCGATGTAAAATTCCAACTAAGCATCAGCCAGAGACTTACAAAAAGTAAACTTCCATTCGACACCTACCTCTTTATAACCTATACGCAAAAAGCATTTTGGAATGTCTTTCAAGAATCCCTCCCGATGTACGACCTCAATTTCAATCCCGGCATAGGGCTATCACATCTGGTCATACATCGAAATAGGCTTATCGGACAAGTCTCGCTCCTGATCGAGCATGAATCGAACGGGAAAGACAGCATTTATTCTCGCAGTTGGAATAAAATCTCGTTTATGGGTGCGCTCGCCGTCGATCGCAATGTAGAGCTTCAATTCAAAACATGGATACCTATCATCGACAGCGGGAACAACCGGGATATCCTCAAATACTGCGGTATTTTTCAATTAGCAGGCAGTTACATAAGTGACAATCGTCGGTTCGGGGCTACCGTTATTCTCACCAAGCGGAGCGGCTGGAATTTCAATTTCAACACCGTTATCGAACTGAATGCCCGCTTATTCCCCAACGAAAACCAATATTTCTTTATACAATATTACAACGGTTACGGCGAAGGACTGCTCGACTATAACAAATTCCATTCTCGCCTGAGAGTAGGGTTCGTCATCAAACCCCAGAATTTCAGCAATTACTGATTCCTCCTTCACACATAGCTTTTTCAGTTCAGTAGAAAATCCGTAGGGTAGGCATGAATTTTAGCAATGAATCACTTGTCAACAAACACATTCCGAACTTTTCGGTGAAAGGTTGATTCTTGCTTAAATTTCTGTACAAAGCGTACTACACCTCCCCTGCCGTGTCCGGTAGTATTACGGGGTACTATGTTAGCCATATAGAGGAGACACCGAAGAAACAATA
>ERZ773150.1505-NODE-1505-length-20171-cov-3.542305_pt1 | contig 20171 bp, 16 predicted proteins | sample MGYA00580845_ERZ773150 | MGnify/ENA primary metagenome ERZ773150 (study PRJEB29015, sample SAMEA2737848) | human gut metagenome | biome: human gut; feature: human-associated habitat; material: faeces | place: China | collected 2012 ...
GATGGCAACATGGGGGTGTTTACGGAATTATGTGCTTGTCTTTGCTAAAAAAAGAGAGGGCTTTTGTGAGATGAAGAACCGTATTTCACCTATTTAATACCTATTATATTCGTTTTTACATTTGTTTATTCGATTATTTTATATGTTTTCTCAAAAGCAAAAGAAGGTAACATATTAGCTATCAATCATATAATAAATCCCATATGTTTCGGAAGTGATAGAGGAGTGATAGAGGAAAACGTCCTGTATCACAGCCTCTAACGATTGAATATCAATAACTATAACCTTCGCAGTGATAGAGTGATAGAAGGATTTACAAAATGGCTCTTACGCTGTAATGTCTGTCTTTTCTTAAAATAATCTACATTCCCAATACATTTTCCTCCGGCCTGTCGTATATTTGTAGTTTAATAATTAGAAGCAATGGCAATTCAATTCAGCATACACATAACTTTCTGTTTATGAAAAAAAATATATTCCTACTCTTTCTACTCTTTACCGCCGTCTCGCTTCAGGCGCAATACCCGTTGCTCAGCAAAGATGCCGAGATCAGCCTATTGACAGTTTCGCCATCGGAAGACGAAGTGTACACGGTCTACGGACATACAGCTTTGCGGGTAAGAGATGCATCGAAAAAACTCGATACCGTATTTAATTACGGGATATTCGACTTCTCGAAGCCCAACTTCATCTATCGGTTTGCAAAAGGAGAAACCGATTACAGACTGGCAGCGCAATATACACGCGACTTCCTAATCGAATATGAGATGCGGGGAAGCGAAGTCACCGAACAAATCCTGGATATCGATTCCGCAGGAAAAGCACGGATATGGGAAGCGTTGATGATCAATAACCGGCCGGAAAACCGCGTATACCGTTATAATTTCTTTTTCGACAATTGTGCGACGAGACCCGCTGCCATTATCGAGAAGCTGGCAGGTGGAAAAATAGATTATAACATACCGTTCAAGCAGCAGACGTTCCGCGATCTCATCAACTACTGTACGCGTAACAAACCCTGGCTTACGTTCGGATGTGACCTGGCACTTGGCAGTCCGACCGACCGGATCGCGACTCCCCATGAAATGATGTTCCTACCGCCCTACCTGAAAGAAGCGTTCGGTACGGCAACCATTACCGGTGCAGACGGTTCTCGGAAGGAATTGGTAAGTTCAACCAAAACATTGATAAACGGACTCACCGATGAGGTAAAACCAGATACGGGCTTCTTTACGCCGCTTGTTTGCAGTTGGGCCTTTTTCCTGGTTGTGCTGGCTGTCACATTCGTTGAATGGCGACGTAAATCCTATTTCAGGATTGTTGATTGCATCTTGTTTTTCACAGCTGGAATAGCAGGAATCGTACTGTTTTTCCTGAGTTTCGTTTCGACACATCCATGCGTTTGCCCGAACTGGAATATTATCTGGTTACAACCTTTTGACTTAGCAGCTGTTATTTTGTTTACAGTAAAAAAGTTAAGAAAGGCCGCATATTATTATCATTTTATTAACTTTGCGGCGCTTACGCTGATGCTGGCTGGCTGGCATTTCATTCCGCAGCATTTAAATACAGCATTTATCCCGTTGGTAATGAGCCTTTGGCTCCGTTCGGGATATGGCGTTTACAGAAAAATATGGAACATCGGGTACGAAAAATATTAACATCGCTCATCGCAATTCTGGCAGCAACCAACCTGGAGGCTCAACAAAGCACTCCCAAATTGGTCGTGTGCATCACTGTCGATCAATTGCGGGGTGATTATATAGAATACTTTTATAATACATTCGGCGAGCGTGGTTTCAAGCGGTTGATGAATGAAGGACTGGTGTATAACAACATACGGTTCGAATTCTCAGACATAGATGAAGCCAGTGCCTTTGCCACCCTATTCACCGGAAGCAATCCTAATTTCAATGGAATAGCGGGAAAGAATATCTACGATTTTGACAAGGAAAAGGAAGTTTCGGTCTTATATGACCCGGACTATATCGGCAATTATACGAAAGAGCATTATTCTCCCCGGAAACTGATCAGCTCCACAATCGGAGACGAACTGAAAATCGCTTCCAAAGGCAGAAGTGACGTATATGCCATTGCTCCCAACCCCGAAAGTGCGATCCTTTCTGCCGGACATGCGGCAAACGGTGCTTTCTGGATGGACGATTACAACGGCAAATGGGCAACAACGACCTACTACAAAGGGCTTCCTTGGTATGTGGACCGCTACAACAACGGCCCGGAATCTCTGTCGGCACGTTTGGAGCAGATGACTTGGACTCCCTCCCTGTCACTGGATAAGTTCAATGCATTTCCGTACGTGTTAGATGAAATTCCTTTCAAATACACATTCAAGGAAAATACAAACGAGTGTTTCTTCAACTTGAAGACCTCCCCTTTTATCAATAAGGAAATCAACCGCTTGGCGCTTCAGTTCCTCGAATACGGGGCTTTCGGTACACGTTCCTGTCCGGATATGCTTGCCATCACTTATTATGCAGGCAATTATCGCGGCAATATGCATAAGGAATACACCCGCGAGATACAAGACACCTATTATCAGTTGGACAAGGATCTGGAGCAGTTGTTGGACAAGATCGACAAGAAGGTCGGACTGAACAACACGCTGATCGTCTTTACCGGTTCAGGATATTATAAGAGTGAAGAAGAATATCCTGACGGCATGCAGCTGACAAATGGCGAATTCCATCCGAAACGTTGCGTCGCCTTACTCAATATGTACTTGATGGCGATCTACGGCCAACATACGAATTGGGTAAAAGGATTCTATAACAACCATATCTATCTGAACCGCAAAGCGATAGAAGACGCGAAGCTGGAACTGACGGTCATACAGGAAAAGGCGGCCGAATTCTTGCGCGAATTCAGCGGCGTGCAATTCGTTGCAACCGAGAATGTCCTTCGTACGGGCAACTGGAATGAAAAGACTTCCAAATACCTGCACGGCACCCACCTTTCAAGCCGTGGCGACCTGATCATCGAGTTACAGCCCGGATGGACCATCAACAACGACGATCCGAAAGCGAAAGTAAAAGTAATACGAAATAATGCAGTTATAACCCCGCTGGTATTTATGGGCAACGGTATCAAGCCGGAACATATCTACCGCGAAGTAAAAGCCACAGAGGTAGCCCCAACGGTAACCCATGTGCTGAGGATCAGGCCACCCAATGCGTCCCTCAGTCTACCACTTAGAGAATTGACAATTGGCAATGGACAATTGGCAATTCCATCTAAATAAATATCCATTGACAAATACAAACAAATAAAATTAGTAACCATCCAATTGAAATCGTCAATTGCATTGTCAATTGTCAATTGTCAATTGTCAATTTAATAAGTTATGGGATTTAATGAATTTATGACGAAGCTGTTCGGCAATAAGTCGCAGCGTGACCTGAAAGAAATCACCCCGTATGTGGACAAGATCAAGGCCGTATATCCGTCAATCCAAAAGCTCTCGAATGACGAGCTTCGTGCAAAAACTGATGAAATCAAACAACGTATCCAGGATTACGTAGCCGATGAACGCGCTAAAGTGGAAGAACTGCGCAAAGGCATCGACAACAAGGAACTGGAAGAACGTGAAGCGATCTGGGCAGAAGTTGACAAGATCGAAAAGAATATCACTGAAAAGATGGAAGTGGTACTGGAAGAGGTACTTCCAGAAGTCTTTTCTATCATGAAAGATACGGCTCGCCGTTTTTCTGAAAACGAAACGATCGAAGTAACGGCAAATGACTTCGACCGTAACCTGGCTACCAAATACGACTTTGTGGAAATCAACGGCGACAAGGCCATCTATCACAACCATTGGGTGGCAGGTGGCAACGAAATCACCTGGGATATGGTCCACTACGACGTACAGTTGTTCGGTGGTGTCGTACTGCACAAAGGCAAGATTGCCGAAATGGCGACCGGTGAAGGTAAAACATTGGTGGCTACTCTGCCGGTATTCTTGAACGCATTGACCCGCAACGGTGTACACGTAGTAACCGTGAACGACTACCTGTCAAAACGTGACTCGGAATGGATGGGCCCGTTATATATGTTCCACGGACTGTCGGTAGACTGTATCGACAAGCACCAGCCGAACTCTGATGCCCGCCGTGCCGCTTACAATGCCGACATCACATTCGGTACGAACAACGAATTCGGTTTCGACTATCTGCGTGACAATATGGCGATCAGCCCGAACGACCTGGTACAGCGCAAACACAACTACGCCATCGTCGATGAGGTCGACTCCGTGTTGATCGACGATGCCCGTACACCGTTGATTATTTCCGGTCCGATCCCTCGCGGCGAAGAGCAGCTGTTCGAACAGTTCCGTCCGAACGTGGAAGTAGTCGTAAACGCACAGAAAGACCTTTGTTCCAAGATGCTGATCGAAGCCAAGAAGAAAATGGCAAGCAGCGATCAGAAAGAGGTGGAAGAAGGTTCTATCCAACTGTACCGTTCCTTCAAAGGATATCCGCGCAACAAGGCACTGATCAAATTCCTGAGCGAACAAGGCGTAAAAGCCCAGATGTTGAAGACGGAAGAATATTTCATGTCAGAAAACATGCGTCACATGCATGAAGCGACAGACGAACTGTACTTCGTGATCGACGAAAAAAATAACAGTATCGAATTGACCGATAAAGGTATCGACTTGCTGACCGGCAAGACCGATGATCCGACATTCTTCGTATTGCCGGATATCACCTCCCAGCTTTCCGAACTGGAACATATCCAAAACGAAGAAGAAAAACAGGCTAAGAAAGACGAATTGCTAGCCAACTATTCCGTCAAGAGCGAACGCGTACATACGATCAACCAGTTGTTGAAGGCTTACACTTTGTTCGAGAAAGACGACGAATATGTCGTGATGGACAACAAGGTCATGACCGTCGACGAACAAACGGGCCGTATCATGGACGGACGCCGCTACTCCGACGGTCTGCATCAGGCTATCGAGGCAAAAGAACGTGTGAAAGTGGAAGCTGCAACACAGACATTTGCAACAATCACCCTGCAGAACTACTTCCGCATGTATCACAAGCTGTCAGGTATGACCGGTACGGCAGAAACGGAAGCCGGTGAATTCTGGGACATCTACAAACTGGATGTTGTCGTAATCCCGACAAACCGCCCGATCGCCCGTAACGACATGAACGACCGCATCTACAAGACGAAACGCGAAAAATATAACGCCGTAATCGAAGAGATCGTCCGGTTGACCGAAGCAGGACGTCCGGTACTGGTCGGTACGACATCCGTCGAAATCTCCGAATTGTTGAGCCGTATGCTTACTATGCGTAAGATCAAACATAACGTCCTGAACGCGAAATTGCACCAGAAAGAAGCTGAAATCGTAGCGACTGCCGGACAGAGCAGTACGGTGACGATCGCCACCAACATGGCCGGTCGTGGTACCGACATCAAGCTATCGCAGGAAGTAAAAGCAGCCGGCGGTTTAGCCATCATCGGTACGGAACGTCACGAAAGCCGCCGTGTAGACCGTCAGTTACGTGGTCGTGCCGGACGTCAGGGCGACCCGGGTTCTTCCGTATTCTTTGTTTCTCTGGAAGACGATTTGATGCGTCTGTTCGCATCTGAAAAGATAGCCGGATTGATGGACAAATTAGGGTTCAAGGAAGGTGAAGTGTTGGAACACAGCATGCTGAGCAAATCTGTTGAACGTGCTCAGAAGAAGGTGGAAGAAAACAACTTCGGTATTCGTAAACGTCTGTTGGAATATGACGATGTGATGAACTCGCAACGTAACGTAATCTATCCCCGCCGTCGTCATGCTCTGATGGGAGAACGTATCGGTCTGGACGTATTAAATACAATTTATGATACATCCGTTGCAATCGTCGACCAGCATGCCGATGGTGACTACGAAGGTTTCAAGCTGGAACTGTTCAAGACTTTCGCAATGGAATGTCCGTTCACGGAAGAAGAATTCAAGAACGGCAAAGCCGACAAGCTGGCCGATAAACTGTTCGATGAAGCGTTGCAGCTGTTCAAACGCCGCATGGAACGTATGACTCAGGTTGCCAATCCGGTGATCAAACAAGTTTACGAACATCAGGGTGCGATGTATGAAAACATCATGATCCCTATTACGGACGGTAAACGTATGTATAATGTTTCCTGCAACTTGAAAGAAGCTTACGAAACAGAAAGCAAAGCTATCACGAAAGCATTCCAAAAATCGATCGTCCTGCATACTATCGATGAAGCTTGGAAAGAACATTTGCGTGAAATGGACGAACTGCGTCACTCGGTACAAAACGCCAGTTACGAAAATAAAGATCCCCTGTTGATCTACAAGTTAGAGTCTTACAACCTGTTCAAGAACATGGTGGATATGATGAACCGTAAGACTGCTGCTGTCCTGATGCGCGGGCAGATCCCTGTTCGCGAAGAACCGACCGAAGAAGAAAAGCAGGCTATGGCTGCCCGTCAAGCAGCTATGGAAGAGGCTGCCCGTCAGCGTATCGCTATCCAAAGAGCTGAAGCCGAGCGCCACCAGGACATGAGCAAATATCGTACTGAGAAGACCGATATCTCCGGTAACAACAATCCGGAAGAACGTGCCCAGCAACAACCGCGCCAGGAACCAGTTCGCGCCGAAAAACGCGTAGGTCGCAACGACCCCTGTCCTTGCGGAAGCGGTAAGAAATATAAGAATTGCCACGGGCAAGGTTTATAATCCTATCCTGTAAGATCAAAACAAAGGCGGCTCTGAAGGTCGCCTTTGTTTTCTTTATAAATCTAAAAAAACATAAAATCCTTTTGTCTCTTACATTACACTTACTACCTTAGTCGAACTAATTTAAATATTACATTTAATCACCATGAAGAAAATTATCTTATTACTGGCTTTTTGCCTGAGTGTAGGCAATTTATTCGCACAAGATGCGAACGCAGACAAACTGCGTGAAGAAGGAGACGCAGCCATGACTGCAAAAAACTATCCCGAAGTTGTAGCAAAGTACAGCGAATACTTGAAACTTACAAACTATGAAGATGAAAGCCGTATCTTTAACTGTGCATTTGCAGCTTACAATGCCAAAAAGTATGACGATGCCATCAAGTTCTACGACATGGCCATTCAAAAGGGCTATAAAGCGGACGACGCCTATGTAGGCAAAGCGATGTCTTTGCGTAGTCAGGACAAAGCTGCTGATTTTACAGCAACAGTTGAAGCTGGTCTGAAAGCAAATGCCCAAAACGCAAACCTCGAAAAACTTCTGTATGCTTATTGCATGAAGAAAGGACAAGCAGCCCAGAAAGCAGGTAAGACAGAAGAAGCAGAAGAACTGTTCAAAGACGTATTAGTTGTAAGTAACGCCAAATATAAAGGCAATGCTCTGTACAGCCTTGGCGTTATGTTCTACAATGCAGGTGCAAAAATTCTGGCCGATGCCAACCCGATCGCAACATCCGATCCAGACAAATACGCTGCTGAAAAGAAAAAAGCAGATGCTCAAATGGCAAAAGCAAAAGGTTATCTGGAACAGGCAGTCGCTTTGAACGCAGCCGATGCTAATTCCAAAAAGATTCTGGATGCTATCAATGCTGCTGCAAAATAAAATATAACGCAATAATTAAAAAGAGGACTTCGGTCCTCTTTTTTTATTTATACAAAAAGCGAATCATATAAATCCGTACGACAGAGATCCGGCATAATATCAGCCACACTCGGAACAACTATCGACCGGTGTTTATTCAAATGTTAATCCTTTCCAAATCGTCCGGTACATAAACGGTTCCGGAGAATGCTTGTGCAGCTTCACGCATATAAGATTGCTTGCGGGTATCCAAGTTACGGTCTTCGGTGTGATATAAGACCAAATTCTTCACTCCCAATTCCGCAGCCAATCTCCCGGCGTCCAATGCCGTACTGTGGTGCTTCTTATAAGGTTGGAAAACTTCCCGATCCTCATACAAGCAAAAGGCTTCGCATAAAAGCCAGTCCGCATTTTCCACATAAGAGCGGTTTATCACATTATAAGGTTCGTCTCCCAGACAGACAAACGACTGTCCGTCCGGCAGCTGCGTTCGAAATCCGAACTGTTTTTCTTTGGTGGATGCGATATCGAAACATTGCAGGCATAAACCTCCGGCTTCAAAGGTCTCTCCATCCTTCACCTCACGAAACTCGACTGCGCTCCCGATCAATGCGACGATCTTTGCCGGCAGCAATTTCCGGCAGATCCAATCCAGCACTTCCAACACCTTATCATGTCCATACACCCGGAAAGTGCCCGTATATTGTCCGGACAGCATTTTCTGCATAACGATACGGACCATCCAGACAGCCCCCAATATATGGTCGGTATGAGCATGTGTCACAAACATATCATGTATCTCGCTTATCGCGATTCCCGCTTTCTCCAACTGTCCCAATATACCGTTGCCACCTCCGGCGTCGACCAGTAAGATGTTCTTTCCGGTCTTAATCGTGAAACAGGTGTTATAACATTTTGTAACGGTAGCATTACCTGTTCCGAGCATAGTCAGTTCAGTAGTCATATTTTCAATCATAAATGTAGGTTTATCTATATTTTATTACAGTTACTTATTATCATTCCGTCCGGTCAAGCCTGTAAGTCCGATACTACTCGAACAAAATTCTAAACCTCGTCAATCCGTCCGCATACGTCCTAAGAGAAAAAGAACAGTTGTGTTTTTGAAGCACTTCGCGGATAAAGATCAAGCCGATGCCCTGACCACCGCGTTTGGTGGAAAAGAAAGGGCTGAACAACTTGGCCTCCGTTTCCTTATCAATGCCTTTACCAGTGTCGGCAATCTCCAGGCAAACCGGATTACGGGAGGTACGGATATAAATCTCGCCATCGTGGCCGATCGCCTCGGAGGCGTTCTTGATGATGTTGACCAATACCTGTTCGAAGAGTGAATTGTCCAGATTGACAATCGGCGAGACGGAGTCCAGCTCCATCACGATCCGGATATTCCGGTTCAGACAGATCGTTTCCATAAAACGTTTGCAAGAAAAGACAACTGCATTCAGCGGCTGTGTCTTGGTTTGCGGCTCCGGTATGCGGACCACATCTGCAAAATTCGTGATAAAATGGCTCATACTGTAACAACGCTCTATCGAAACGCGCAAAACTTCACAAATATCTTCCGTATCCTGCATCTCGCTGAAGGTCGCTTCAAGCGTATCCAATGTAGAAGTAATGCCGGCAGTCGTGTTATTCACCTCATGGGCAATCATGCGGATCACCTTTTCATACGCTTTCTTTTCGGCCTTGAAGACCTCCTGCGTCAACATTTCCACCAGATAGAACGAATGATGGAAGCCACGGTCCACAAACGATGAATGCGTACATTTATAGATATTGGCATCGTTCAGGCGAACTGTCTGCGAATCATACAAGGGGATCGGCTCCAGCTCTGCCGCCAAAGGTGAATCCAATTCCGACAGACGCTTACCCACAATATCCGGCAAGGAAGAGATCCCCAACATCTTACGAGCCGCCGGATTAACCGAAAGGACTTCCTTATCGAGATTCAACATAATCACTCCCATCGGTGAAGCATTGATCAGCAGATCCAGAAAATGATTCTGTTCCCTTAAATGCAGTCGTTCGTTCTTCAACTGTTCCATCATCTTGTTGAATATATCGACAATACGATCTGCCTCCTTCTGTCCCACACGGCTCAGACGGGAACTGAAATCCTGTTCCTTCAACAGCTCCATACCGTTCCCAATGATATGAAGCGGCTTGATGATACGGCGATAGAACACAGACAAATAGAGAACCGTCAGAAGTACGAGTCCTTCCACCAAGAAGAACAGGGAAACCGATTCCGTATAGAAAGCATGATAGGTAATGATTGCCAATACAGACAACAGCAATGCAGTCAATATCCAAAACAGTCCTTTTATTCTCATCAGCCGGGACGATTTACTTGTCTACAGGTATATCATATTTCTCTAGACGACGATACAGAGCTGCCCGACTGATGCCGAGCGCCGTAGCAACGTGTGAAAGATTACCGGCATGTGTCTTCAGTGCCTGGAGAATCGTTTGCTTTTCCAACTCGTCCAACGTCAGGCCTTCAAGCGAAGAAGCAGCCTCAGCCTTTGCCGACAGCATCGTATGGAAGCACTGGCTCTCGAAGTCAGAGGCTTCCAAAACAGCCTTGCCTGATACCAATATCGTCCGTTCCACCAAATTCTTCAACTCACGGATATTACCAGGATAAGGCAGCTTTTGCAGGAAGGTCAAGGCTTCCGACGAAAAGCGGACGGTAGGCAAGCCGTTTATCTCCGATTGTTTGTCGGCAAAATAGCGTACCAACAGAGGAATATCGTCTTTACGCTCACGAAGCGCAGGTAGGTGGACGGTTATCAAGTTGATGCGATAAAACAAATCTTCCCGAAACATGCGCTCTACCACCATTTCACGCAGGTTACGGTTTGTCGCGCTAACCACACGGATATCGACTTTGCGAGGACGGCTATCGCCCAAAACCTCGAACGTCTGGTCTTGCAGAACACGTAACAACTTCACCTGACAAGACAGTTCGAGATCGCCGATTTCATCGAGAAAGATCGTCCCTTTATTTGCCATCTCGAAACGTCCGGTACGATCGATATAAGCATCGGTAAACGCTCCTTTCTTATGCCCGAACATCTCACTCTCGAAAAGGCTTTGCGAAAGTCCGCCAAGGTTGACCTTTACGAACGGCTCCTTCGCACGTGAACTGTTCGTATGAATCGCCTCGGCAATCAGTTCTTTGCCCGTTCCACTCTCTCCGGTTATCAGGACTGAAGCGTTGGTCGGAGCAATCCGGGAAACCGTCCCCAGCACATCCATCAACGGAGCGCTCTGGCCTATGATCTTGTCAAAATGAAATTTATTATCGGCATCCAGGCGGTTCAATGGCATTTTCTGCTCCTTCTTCTGTTCACTTAGTTCGATCGCCGTACGGATAGATTTCAGCAGTACGAGATTATTCCAAGGTTTAGTCACAAAATCGAAAGCTCCTGCTTGCATTCCCTGTACGGCAAGCGAAATAGATCCCCATGCCGTCATCAGAATAACCGGGACATCGGGCTGGAATACCTTCACCTGCTTCAGTAGTTGTATACCCTCTTCACCGGTTGTAGTCAGTGTAAAGTTCATATCCATCAGGATAAGCTGCAACGTCGTCTGGCGTACGACAACCAACGCCTCTTCCGGCCCCGGAACAGCTTCCGGTTCGAACCCGGCTCGTTTCAACAAGAAAGTTAGCGAAGAACGAACGGCAGCATCATCGTCTATTATCAAGATCATTGATTTATGATTTCAAATTTATGATTTATGATTTGCAAATTTATAGAATTAAATCAATCATCGCCTCACGATCTTCTCAAATTCCGCATCAAGAGTCTGGTCATTAATGAAATCATAAAGAGTGACACTGCGTATATTGTAATAGTAGTTCCAATAGTCGTACAATTCCTGGATATGCTTCTGTTTAGCCTCATCCTGAGATTGTTGCGCATCGTTCAGGTCCAGAATATTGATCTTTCCGATCATGAATGTCTCGATAGAAGTCTTGTAGCGCTTCTCGGCAATCACATCAGCTTCCTGAGCGATCTCCAATTGGGCAGCCTGGTTATTAAAGTTTTCCACCAACAGGAAAATATCCTGATTGAAACTGATTTCCTCCTGGCGAATCTTGGACAATGTCACATCGCGGTTAGATTCGGCAACCTTCACTTTGCCCCGGCGCTTACCCCAGTCGAGAATCGGGATCGTCATGCCGACTTCCACCACCTGGTTTCCTTTTAACCGGTGATAGGCAGCATCGAACGTATGGTCTTTTCCGGTATAACCGATCGTGGCAAAAAGGTTGATACTGCGGCGGTTTCCTTTGGCAGCCGCGACCTCGTAATCGGCTTCCAGCTGACGACGACGAATATTCTTGGCGAACGAATTGTTTTCCTGTGCTTTCTGTAACACAACCTCATAAATCATCCGTAGAGAAGGAGCGGACTCCGGCAGGATCGGCTCGATCACTTCCTGTTCGCTCAACCCCAAAAAAGCACGGAGCTGAAACATATTGGCATTGAGACCGGACTGCGCCTCAGTCAACTTCCCTTTCATCTGCAAGGCAGACAACTTCAGCTGCATCAGTTCACTCTCGGAGATATGACCGATCTTACGCTTGGCAACAGCTATCTCGTACAATTTATCGGCATTTTCAAGGTTCTGCCTGGCAATATGCAAGTTCTCATTCGCCAGCAACAAATTGAAAAAATAACCGATCGTGTTGATCGTCACCCCTTCCACACTCTCGATATAAGCGGCTTTCGCTTCCTGATAGCGTACAGGCTCGATACGCCTTTTCCATTTCTGATCGTTCACACCGAAAATCGGTTGCGTAAGCGTCAACCCGATAGGCACGCTCATATATTCGTTGAAAGCCCCTTTCCCCAACTGCCGGTTGAAATCGAGAGAAGAGTTCAACGATATCTTACCACCTGTCAAAGCTATATTCTGATCAATCGAAATCTCTCCGTTCAAGCCGAGCGAATTATTTTGGACAAAAGTGTACGAACCATCGGACTGCTGGTATTTGGTATACTGTTTACTATAAGCTGGAAGCGTCCCTTTGAAGTTTATCTCCGGTAACTGGTCGGCAACATGTGTACGGTATTCCCAATAGGCAGTTTTCAACTCGTTTAAGGCAACTGCAGCATCCACCGATTGCATTTGCGCCAAGTTAATCGCTTCTTTGAGGGTCAGCCTGACAGTATCTTGTTCCTGTGCCTGCAATCCGACATCCGATAACAGGAGAGAAATGATGGCTATATAGATCTTTTTCATCGTAATAAATGTTTTGATCTACCGTTGGCAAAAGCTATGCCAAAAAGATATATAACTGATTATCTGCAACATGTTCCAAACAACAGTGTCCGAAAATGAACATAGTGTCCGTTTTCGAAGTATTATTAGTATCTTTGTCTCGTTCTCTCAAAACAATAAATAATATGAAAAACAACGGCTTCACTTTCCGTAAACGACTAGCCAGTTTCCGGTATGCTTTTAACGGCATCCGTTTATTGATACAAAAAGAGCACAATGCGTGGATACATTGTTTTGCGGCTATTTGTGTGGTTATTGCCGGCTTTTTCTTCGGTTTATCCCAGACAGAATGGATAGCGGTCGTGATCGTAATCGGAGCCGTATTATCGGCAGAAGCAATCAATTCATCCATCGAATCATTGGCAGATTTAGTCTCACCCGAATACAACGAAATAATAAAAAAAACGAAAGACCTCGCGGCAGGAGCCGTCTTAATTATGGCAATAGCAGCCGCTATAGTCGGATCGATTATTTTTTTCCCTAAACTGGGATTCTGAATGACTATTTAAAAGAATAGTCCTTTATTTCATTGTTTTACAATTCTCTTTTCCTATATTTGTGCCATTATTAATTAAACATTAAAACAGGAGATTATGGCACGCACAGTAAATTATCCGAAAAGAGCGGAAAAAATTAAAGAAATGATTGATGATTTAGTAAAGGAAATGGGACATTCTCCACACAGAATGTCTAAAAAAGACAAAATCAAACTCATTGACATTGACTTTGAAAATATCGACGTTGTAACACTAATGCAAGTACAGGCACGTATCAGCCGCCTTATTCTTGAAAAAAGCAAATAAACGCAAATAAGACATATCTATAAATGAAACGAATTCTTACCCTGATTTTCATATTATTCGTTTGTTTATCGGGAAAGGCGCAGGAGGTTGAGATAAGCGGAAGCCGCAAGGCTGTCCGTACGTCAGGTGACGTGTTGGCGTTTGTAACGCCTGTAGCGAGTTTGACCACCGTATTGGTGTTGCAGGATTGGAAAGGATTGAAGCAAGGCGCTTTGGCAGGAGTTTCTACTATAGGTATGACATACGCCCTGAAATATCTGATCAAGAAAGAGCGACCGGACGGTAGCGACAAACATTCGTTTCCTTCCATGCACACCTCAGTTTCATTTACGGGAGCAGCATTTATCCAACGGCGTTATGGCTGGAAATGGGGAATTCCGGCCTATGCGATTGCCTCGTATGTCGGATGGAGCCGGACGTATGCCAAAAAGCACGACTGGTGGGACGTTGTGGCGGGAGCCGCTCTCGGAGCCGGAAGCGCTTACATTTTTACCCGTCCGTTTGCCACGAAGCATAACCTGTCTATCAGCCCTGTTGCGAGTGATAAACACTTCGGCATATATGCTTCCATGACATTTTAGAAAATTAAGCCCGGCTTCACAGAGATCATAAAGCCGGGCTTTTTCATACAAACAGTGAGCCATATTAAGCCTTGAGCTTTTGAAATCCAAACGATTATGGATAAAGAATTACCTGAATCAGCATTAGGCATCAAGCCTCCCAAGTCGTATATTCGCGTCAGCAAAAGTAATCTACCTGGCTACAAAGGCTATAAAGCCAGTGTCATCTTCCGCAGTACGATCGGCATTGAAACGATCGCCGAACGTATTGTCAAGAAAAGAAACGTATACGGTAAAGAAACCCTTGTCACGGCTTTCAATATAATCAAAAACGAAATCTATGAGGCCATCGAAGAAGGCTTTAACGTCGACTTCGGTTTCGGCCGTACGGAGATCACTGCAAGCGGTAGCTTCGAAAGCCTGGGCGAGAAGTTCAACCGCAAGAAACATACCCTCACGCCTTGTCTCCGTCCTTCGCCTCAACTGAAGCAGCGCACGGCACGCATCCCGGTCGAAAACATCACGCAGGAAACGTTCGCCAATGCTCCGCGTCCGGCCTATGTCAGCCTCAAGATCGAACCTCGCACTGCTGACAGCACCGAACCTTACAATCAGCTTCCTGCCGGACGCCATCCGTTCATCTCGATCTACGGCAGCCGCCTGACGCTGATGGGCGGCCTGCCCGGCGTCGGCGTCAGGCTCCGGTGCGTCGCTACCGATGAAGAATATTTCTATCCCTCCAGCAAGATGTCCGTCAACTCGGTGAACCGCCTTTGCTTCCCCACCGACATCGATTTTACGCCCGGTGAATGGGAAGCGATCATTGGTAGCTAGTACACTCCTACTTATCATTTATATAAGAAGGAACGTTACGGCTATCTCACCTTTACCGTTGTGTGACACCTCGATGGTTACCTGCATTGAGTATGCCTCATAGTTATGAGGCTTATTACCTCATAGGTTTGAGGCTACACACCTCACAGGTTTGAGGTTTATCACCTCATAGCAATGAGGCATGTCGGATGCAGGTAACCATCGAGCCTGCAAGATATCTGTGTTCAGAGAACTGCGCAACACTTTGCGCTCTTTACATCACCTGCCGCCCATCGAAGAAGCGCACGGTGCGTGAGGTCTGGCGCGCCTGCTCTTCGTTATGGGTGACCATGACGATGGTGCGTCCGTCTTCCTTGTTCAATTTGTGGAGCAATTCCATGACTTCGGCTCCCATCTTGGAGTCCAGGTTACCGGTCGGCTCGTCGGCAAGGATGATATCGGGGTTGCCGACGATGGCACGGGCGATGGCGACACGCTGGCACTGGCCGCCGGAGAGCTGCGTCGGGAAGTGGCGCATGCGGTGCGAGAGACCGACCTTTTCGAGCACGGCGACGGCGGCTTCACGGCGTTCCTTGGCGCTGACCTTACGGTAAAGAAGGGGCAGTTCGACATTATCGAGTACGTTCAGCGAATTGATCAGATGGAAAGACTGGAAGACGAAACCTAACTTCTGGTTACGGAACTCAGCCAGTTGCTTGTCATTCATATTGATCGTATTGATTCCGGCAATCTCGACCGTGCCGGAAGTCGGAGCGTCCAGTAGCCCGATGATGTTCAGCAACGTAGATTTACCACAACCGGAAGGCCCCATGATACTCAGGAATTCTCCCTTATTGACCGTCAGGTTCACGTTCTCCAGGGCAACCGTCTCGATTTCTTTCGTCCGGTAGATCTTCTCAAGATTTGTAAGTGTTATCATAATCGTTATTGTTTGTTGTGGACAGGGTTAAGAGACTGCCCGTTGTTATTATATTCTTTCGTATATGCTTCCAATCGGCAAATTGCGTATCAAAAGGAGTAAATCACTCATAATGCAACGCCTCCGCCGGAGCCAACCGTACCGCCTTGCGTACCGGGAACCAGATACCTATACAGATCATGACCCCCATCAGAAGATAGGTAAAACCGAAAGTCATGAGAAAACGCATAAATGTAAGCGGTTGGCGGTAAGAATCGAGCTGGTCCATATAAACCATATTAAAGGCAAAGATGATCAACAAGGGCAATGTAAAGGCAAGCAAACAAAGTCCCTCGGTATACATATAGCGTTCCAACGTGATACGGTGAGCCCCCAAAGCCATCCGGAGCCCGATCTCTCCTTTGCGGTTCTGCATACGAAGCCAGAAAGTGCCGATGATACCAAAGAAGACATTTACCAACATAAAGACCATCAAGGAGATTTTGTTATTCGCCTCCCGTTCTTTCTGACTCAATTGCTGTTCACGGAAAGAGGAGATCGGGGTAATGCCGTAGACATAAAGATTGTTGACCTTCAGCCTCTCTCCCATTCCGTCCAGGAACAGGTTCATCTCGTTCTGCGTATAAGGACGTTTCATCCGAACACAGAACTCTGCGCTGCTGGCACCGAAGCTACTGACAGTTGAATTGTAAGTTTCACCTTCCAAGCACTGGAAATAAGAGGCTTCCGGACGTTCGTATTCGTTCGTGCGGATGGAAGTGGAAACCGCAGCGATCTCGGATGACAGATCATGACCGCCATGATACACGCGACGACCGACAATATTCGGGGCACCGTGATAGAAACCTTCCGCCATTTCCGGTGTGATCACAATCACGTTATGCCGTCCGGCAACCTTGTCGTAGACCGGTCCCCCGTCGACCGTCCGGATACGGAAAAGGCGGAAATATTCCGGTGTGACATTGCGCATTTGGAACGACTCCATATGGGCCGCATAGATCGTGTCGCCATCCACCGGCTTGACTTCCCTCCAGGAATTGCCGTTCGAATAGGGACAAGAATAGAAAGTGACACAAACATCCTCCACTTCCGGGTTCTGACGGATCTGAGTCATCAACCGCGTCAAATCTTCCGGATCGGACGAATGATAGAGAGAATCAGGCATGTAGCCCGGCGCCTTTGCATCCAAATCGCTTAACTTAAAACGCCATACGTTTCCGATATCGAAGCCTAAAGGAGCATGATATGTCCGGTAATCCACCCAGAACGTATCTATCATCATCCAGAGCACTGCAGCCACCACCGCCAACTCTGCAAATATCCAGCCGTTGCTGCGGCGCTGGTTCCACATTATCTTTAAAATATGTCTGATCATTGTATTGGATTTATTTATTGTTCAATGCTTCCACAATTTGTTCACGGGAGATCCGGATTGCCGGAAGGCCGGCGCTCAGCAGATTCAACAGCAGAGTGAAGAAAAGGGCGGCAGCAAACAGGACAGGCTTGAAAAGCATCTCGAAAGTAACCACTGTATCCTTTGTCAAAAGGAACGACTTGCCGAGTTGGAGCAAGATAACAGACAGGACGATTCCGATCAAGCCCCCGATCAGAGTGATAATCAGATTCTCGCATAAGACCTGCGTCAACAGACGTCCTTTCGTTGCCCCGAACGCTTTACGAAGCCCCACCTCGGAGCGGCGTTTTTGAACGGACGATTGGACGACACCTGTCAGGTTCAATGTCGGCACCAACAACAGGAACAACAACAAAGGAGCCGTTTGCGTCAGATATTCTTTCCATCCCCTCCGGATACCTCCGTCCATATCATTCGATCCCAACGCTACGTCCAAGCGGGAAAACACGAAGTTCATTCCTAAGACAAACTCACGGCCGGCAGCATTATAACGGCTGACCGCTTGTTTGATTTCCGCACGGATCGCCTCGAAATCACTTGCCGAATAAGCTAGGATAACCCCTTGGAAACTACCGCAGACACCACCGCACGACCTACCGTTCACATAATTCGTATTGCTGGTATAGGGAACCCAAACATCCGCATAAGCACTGTTGGCTGCCCGCGTCGGAGCTTCCACCACTCCCGTAACGGCATACGGCACATAGCCCATCAACACCTCTTTTCCGATCGGGTCTTCCGATCCGAAAAGCTTGCGGGCCAACGTATTCGTAATGACCACACGAGGCAAGCCGGAAATGAAATCCGCCTCCGTAAACGGTTTGCCGGAAATGAAGCGGAAATCAAAGACCTTCCAGAAACCGGGATCGGTATACTTTATCACATACTCCTCGAACAGCTGGCGGTCCGACAGCGAGACGATCACCTTGCCACTCGCTATCGCCGTCACCGCTTCGGGGGTTTGAAGCGGATAAAGACATTCCTTCACGACACCATCGGACATGGCGGTCGAATTCCGGGTTTCACTATCCCGTGAATCTGCCCGTATCCCCATGATATAAAGCATCCTGTCCCGGTTCGACTCCGGTCGAAAACCGACCAGCTTGATTTGGAACTGGAGAATCACCACCAGTATCATCGCAATCGAAAGTGCCGTTCCAAGAATCGAGATCACACTGGTAAGGCGATTCTCCTTCAACATCTGGATAGCTTGTTTAAAATACTGTCTGAACATGAGAAAAGATATTTACGATTTATAATTTATGATTTCTTGCTTATGGCCAATGATGAACATCCCATAAATCTTTTCATTCATAATGCAAAGCCTCCGCCGGATTCATCTTTGCAATCCTGCGTGCCGGGAACCAGATACCGAGCCAGATCATACCGGCCAGCAACAGGCAACTGCTTCCGAAAGTGACAAGAAAACGCCACCAGGTGTAAGCCAATCGGTCTGTGTCCGGCAAATCGAAATAAAGCATATTGAATATAAACACCAAAACCACCGGAATCGTAAAGATCAGCAAGAAAAGACCTTCTACGTTCAAAAAACATTTCAATGTGCCACGGGAAGCACCAAGAGCCGAACGAAGTCCCATTTCACCGCGGCGATACTGCGTACGGAGCCAAAATGTGCCGACAATACCGAAAAAGACATTCACCAGCATAAAACCGACAAGAGCTATTTTCTTCTTCAGATTGTCTATACTGCTTTTCAGTATAACCGGACGTTGTTCCTCCAACGGGATGACACTCGATACATACAGGTTATTCACTGACAGCCGTTCACCCATTTTCTCCAGGAAACTATCCATATCTTCCATACGAAACCCGTTTCTCATGCGGACCAGACAGTCCATATTTTGAGGCTTTGCATCGGAAGCTGATTTGGCAATATCTTCGTCAGTCCTCATCAAATAATAGAAGCAAGGTTCGCTTTTCACATATTCGTTCTGACGGATGGGAGAGGTAACGGCAGCAACCGTTTCGGAAGTCGTACTCTTGGAACCCCATTTCACCTGCTTACCTTTGCCGGACTGCCCTTGGAAGAAATCAGTCTCCATATCCCCCGATATGACAATATCGCCTGTACTTTCCTCCACGATCGGACGTATCGGACGGCCCTCCCTGTCACTAATCCGCAAGACATCGAAATAAGAAACAGTCACATTAAACATCTGGTAATAATTGGCCTTTACGCTTGTATCAGCATCCGCCCGTACCAACTGGGACCAACTGTTCGACCAGGTATACGGACAAGAATTCATCGCCAAACATATTTCATCCACCTGCGGAGCCCGACGGATGTTGTCAACCAAACGGACCAGATCTTCTCCATCGGTAGTCGTAAGCAACGAATCCGGGACATATCCCGGTATTTCAGGGCTCATCTTGCCGATATTCACCTTATAAACATTCGTTATATCGAAGCCCAACGGCTTGTAATAGGTATACAGATTCACTAACAAAGAATCCATCATAATACATAACACGGCAAAAACCAATAATAGTTCCACAAATATCCAACCGTTATTCCGCCGTTGATGCCAGATTATTTTCAATATGTGCTTGATCATCGTCTTCTTAATTTATAAGTTAAACTATTCTCCGTCTTTCAGGGATATGACAATTTTCTGACGGGCAATGCGCATCGCCGGTATGCCTGCCGAAAGCAGATTCAGCAGTAAGCTGAAAAACAAAGCCAATAAAAACACAGCCGGCTGGAAAATCATATCCCCGCTT
>ERZ773150.1511-NODE-1511-length-20111-cov-17.848973_pt1 | contig 20111 bp, 17 predicted proteins | sample MGYA00580845_ERZ773150 | MGnify/ENA primary metagenome ERZ773150 (study PRJEB29015, sample SAMEA2737848) | human gut metagenome | biome: human gut; feature: human-associated habitat; material: faeces | place: China | collected 2012 ...
CAGGCGTCGCCCCGCGCGGCGTGGCGCTGGTAGAGCGCGTCGTCGTACTGGGCGGCGGCCTCGTCCGCCGTCATGCGGACGTTGGCGGCGTCGATGTAGCCCTCGCCCCGGTCACAGCTGACGGCCCAGCGCAGGACCTCGCCGTTCTCGTCCAGGCCGTCAAAGCCGGTGACGGTCAGCGCCATGCCCTTTTCCACGGCGCAGCCGGGGACCACGCCCGTCTCGTCCGTCAGGCTCATGCCCCGCAGGGCGTACACCGTCTCCGTCAGCACCGCGCTGCTGTAATCCGCGGTCAGGTTGGCCGCGTCCAGATAGGCGTAGCCCTCGCCGTTGACCACGCGGACGCGGTCCGCGCCGTCCTCGGCGTCCTCAACAACGTACTGTACCTCCGCGCCGCGGACCAGGGAACCCAGCTGAGTCCCGTTTTCGTCATACACAGGGGCGGTGGTCCCGGCGGCGGCCACATAGCCCGCCGCCGTCTCCGGCACCACGGGATTAAACTGCCGCCAGATGATATATCCCAGCGTGCCCAGCGCCAGCAGGCACAGCACGATGAGTACCACCGCCGCGCCGGTGCCGTGTTTCTTTTTCGTATTCGTTGACATAAATTGATTTCTCCTTGCGTATTTTTGTCAGCCTGCGGCCATTATACGCCATTTCGCGCCATAAATCCACCCAAATCTTGTGGCGCCGGTGACAAAATTTTCATATTTTTTGTGTTTTTCTCGTTTTTTTGGTAGACAACGACGCAGACCGATGGTATACTACACATGACTATTGTTATGTAAATCGGCGGAGGGGCTTTCCCGCCGCCGGCGCTTCCCATACAACTTAGAGATAAGGCAGGGTGTATCGACATGAAGAGGACGAAACGGGGAATGGCATTGATCCTGGCGGCGGTGATGGCGGTGAGCTGTTTGACCACCATACTGCTGGCTGCCAGCAAACCGTGGACGGAAATCGATCTCGGTTCGCTGAGCCAGTATTACGAGACGGGCACCAACGCGGATCCGGGCCGCATTTCCAACGTGGACGGCGACAGCGGCGGCACGTCCTACGGCCTGTATATGTTCGTGGAGAAGACGGTGACCAGCTTTATGGACTGGCTGAAGAAGTCCGACAGCGCCGTCTACCGCGGGTTCGGCGACAGGCTGTACAACGCCTACGCCTACAACACCAGCGGCCAGTACTACCCCGGCTTCGGCTCCAACTTCAAGAACACATGGCAGGAGATCGGTCGGAACAACCGCACCGAGTTTGCTCAGGCGCAGACGGATTTCTGGAGAGATACCCAGTACACCCAGCTTGTGGCCAATGTGGAAGGGCAGTACAAGGGCTTCGACATTGACAACTACTCCAACGCGCTGAAAAACGTGTTCTGGAGCCGCAGCGTCCATCACGGCGTGGGCGCCACCTACGGTTCCACCAAAAACACCGACGGCATGAGCGGCGCCACCGGCGTCATCTGCCGCGCCTTCAAGGCGCTGGGCGGTTTCAAGAACCAGAGCGAGGCGGAGCTGATCGCCGCCATCTACGCCGAGTGCAGCAAGCTGGACACCAACGGCAAGTGGAAAGAGGACAACATGGAGACGCTGACCGCCAAGAAGTACGGCATTTATGGGCGCTCCATGGCATATTTCAACATCAACAGCGGCGGCGTGCAGACCTCGGTGTATAGCCGCCTGCACGTGAACGAGCCGGCGGACGCGCTGGTGATGCGCTATACCCATTCCGACCCGGACATCCCCGAGGGAAAGTACACCCTGCTCTACAATAACAACGGCGAACAGAACCACGGCCTCGGAAAGAGCGTCTCCACGCTGACGGCGGCGGCTGACGCCATGATGCTGCGGCTGACCTATTACAACAATGGGTACTACATACTGACCAACGACGATGGCCAGCGGCTGTCCGTCTCCGGCGGCAAGCTGGTGCTGGAGGCGGCCTCCACCAGCAATAATCAGTTCTGGATCCTTGGCGGCGGCAGCGGCTACACCCTGCAGAATGTTGGCACCAAGCAGTATGTGACCGTGACGGTGACCAGTGCGGATGTCACAGCGGATGGCCAGAGCCGGGATGCTCTGATTGCCGCGAAGATAAAGGAGATTGCGCAGGCGCCCGCTGCGGGACAGACAAATGCAGCGGCGGAGGACTTTTCCGCGCGGCTGGAAAAGAAGCTGAACGACCTGTTCGATGAGCAGTTCAAGGACAAAGACGACGAGGCCATTATGGCTGAGATCACGGCGAACATTTCCGCTATGCAGGACATAACGGAGGAAAACAAAACCACGTTGATCAAGAAACTGGAAAGCCTTGCCCAAAGTGAGGAAGAAACAGAGGACGATCTGGAGGCGCGCATCATGGAGTCCTTTACCGAGGACGAATTGCTGCTGCTGACAGAGGCGATGACCGGGAAATCCATTGAGACCGTTATAGTGGAAGTCGTGGGGGAGATGGTCGACGAGGACCTGAAAAACAATCCCACCACCACCGTCACCACCTACACGGTGGGGATGACGGACGCCAGCGACAAGGCGGCGCGGTGGGCGCTGAACAAGGCCACCGGCAGGGACGCATGGACGCTGACCGGCCTGTTCTACCCCGGCCGCAAGGACAGCGACGGCATCGGCGGAACGATCTCCCATGTCCTGACCGAGGACAACTCCTCCTTCCCCCTCCGCGGCGTGATCTCCTGCACGCAGGGGATCCGCACCGTAGTGGTGGAAGTGAGCAAAGTGGGTGGCTCCGGCGGCTTTACGGCCACAGGCAACGGCAGCGGGAAGACTTGGTTCGATCTGTGGGAGCTGGACAGTCAGGCGACATTCAGCAAACTGACACAGGGCAGCTACACGATGACCATCAGCGGCACCGGCAGTGACGACAAGACAGTGGAGCTGCTGTCCACCGGATTCACGGTGGGCGCCAAGGACAGCAACACGCCCAGCGGCCTTGACAAGGAAGAGTACACGGTCACCTTCATGAACGGCAATACGCAGGTGGTTACGAAGACCTATTCGCTGGGCGACGTCTACGGCAAGCTGCCCGAGGTCTCCGGTGCGGGCTTTGTCGGCTGGTTCACCAAGGACGGCAGACAGGTCTATGAGAACTCCATGGTGGCGGCGGAGAACCACACGCTTTCCGCTCGGTTTGGAACGCTGTACACCGTCAACTTCAAGGTGGATGGCTCGGTGATCAGAAGCCGCCAGCTCTCCGCCAACGACCTGATCGTCGCACCCTCCAATCCCGTCAAGGCGTCGGACAAGAACTATGTGTACAGCTTCAGTCACTGGGTGGACGGCAGCGGCAACCGGTTCGTGGAGAACATGACGTATATGCCCGCGGGCAACGTCACCTACACCGCCGTGTTTACCAAGACGGCCAACAGCGGCGGCGGCACCGGCGGCGGCACCGGCGGGAGCACCGGCGGCGAGACGCCCAAGCCCTCCGGCAACTATCTGACCGGCGTATCGCCCAGCACGTCTGTCTCCGCAATGAACAGTGCGGGCTACACCATCTATAACGGCAGCGCCAAGGTGACCTCCGGCCTCGTGGGTACCGGTATGACCGCTGTCAGCAGCTCCGCCACCGTGACCATCGTGGTCACCGGCGACGTCAGCGGCGACGGCAAGATCACCATCACCGACGTGGTCAAGCTGCAGAAGTACGTGGTGGGCTCCAACAGCCTGTCCGGCGCCTACGCCAAGGCGGCCGATATCAACGGTGACGGCAAGGTCACCATCACCGACGTGGTGCAGGCCGCCCAGGTCACCGTGGGCCAGCGCACCATCGGCTGAGGAGGAAACATCCTATGAAAAACAAACTGTTCCGCGCCGCGGCCTCCGCGCTGCTGACGCTGCTGCTGGTGGTCACACTGCTGCCCGTACAGGCCCACGCCGCCGGGGCGACACTGACCGGCACCGCCGCCCCACAGGCGGGCGACACCGTCACACTGACGCTGTCCGTGCCCAACAAGGTCTACGGTCTGACCGCCGACCTGAGCTACAGCGGCAATTTGTCCTTTACCAACTACAACTGCTCTGTCAGCGGATGGAGCATCGTGGTCAACAACAACAAGTTCAGCGTTTACGGCACGTCCAGCTCCAGCGGCGGACTGGTCACCATCAAGATGAAGGTATCCGGCAGCGCCAAGGAGGGCGACGCCCTGACCGCCACGTTCTCCAACATCGTGGTGTCCGACGGCAACAGCGACACCAGTCTGGACAGCGCCAGCTGGTCCGGCAAGGTGGGCGCGGCACCCAGCGGCAACTGCAACCTCAGTTCGCTGAGCTGCTCCAATGCCACGCTGAGCCCGTCCTTCTCCAGCAGCACCACGTACTACACCTGCACGGTGCCCTTCGCAGTGGAAAAACTGGACCTGAACTACAAAAAGGCCGACAACAGCGCTACGGTGTCTGTCAGCGGCAATGAGCTGGCGGTGGGCGTCAACACCGTGACCATCAAGGTCACGGCGGCCAACGGCGCCACCAAGAGCTATACCATCGATGCCACACGCCAGCAGGACCCCAACTACAAGCCCTCCACCGACGCGTCCATCGCCGCCCTGACGCTGGATGGGGCCACGCTGTCTCCGGCGTTCACGCCCACGGTGACGGATTACATCGCCTACGTCCCCTATGAGACGAAGCAGGTGACCATCGCCGCCACGGCAAAGGACGAAAAGGCCCAGGGCATCACCGGCACCGGCGAGGTGCGGCTGTCCGCCACGGAGGCGGAGACGGTGCTCACGGTTACCGGAACCGCCGAGGACGGCAAGACCAAGCAGAACTATACCATCCATGTGCTGCGGATGCCGGCCTATACCGGTATTGTCCCCACGGTGGAGGTCATCGACCCGGCCACCATCCCCGAGGTACCGCCGCTGGAGATCCCCGGGACCATTGCGATGCCGCTGATCGGCGAGGTCAAGACCGTGTATGTGGCCATCGCGGCGGCGGTGCTGCTGGTGGTGGTGCTGTTCCTGCTGGGCTTCCTGATCGGCCGCGGCCACACGGGCGGCGGCGATGACGAGGAATACGACGACGAACCGCCGCGGACCCCGGCGAAGCCCCTGATCCCCGAGGAACGGCACACGGCACGGGTGCCCCGTCTGGTGCCCCGCGAGGAGAGCAGCGACAGCGATCCTGCCGCCATCCCCGACAAGACCCCGGCAGATCCCGTGACACCCGCCGCGCCGGCGGAGGAGCCGGTGACCGCAGAGCGCTCCGCCCAGGACGAGCCCACCCAGGCCGACGAGGACGAGGTGCGGACCATGTCGCTGGACGATCTGCTGGACGATATCCACAATATGTAACAAAAATGACCTAAGCCTTGGCTTAGGTCATTTTTACGCAGCAAAAGCATCCGGGATAGCGCCCGGATGCTTTTTGCTCAATAATCCACCTTCATCAGGCACAGGCCCTCCGGCGGCGCGGTGGGGCCCGCCTGCTTGCGGTCTTTGGCGGCCAGGATGTCACGCACCTGCTCCGGCGTCCAGTAGCCGCGGCCCACCTCCAGCAGGGTTCCCACCATGATGCGGACCATGTTCTGCAAAAAGCCGGTACCGTGGAATGTGAAGACCACCCGGTCCTTCCGGCGCTCGATAGCGATGTGGTCCACCAGGCGGACGGTGGACTTCTTCATCCGCGGATTGCCGCAGAAGCTGGCGAAGTCGTTTTCACCCAGCAGATAGGCCGCCGCCTGACGCATTTTCTCCACATCCGGGTCGTAGTCCAGCAGGGTGACGTACTTCCGGTCAAACACCGGCTTCACCGGACCGGTGTGGCAGGTGTAGCGGTAGGTCTTGCCCAGGGCGTTATAGCGGGCGTGGAAACGGGGTGCGGCCTCCTTGACCTCGCGGACGGCAATGGCGTCGGGGAGATAGCGGTTCAGATAGTCACGGATGGCGTCGGGCGTCTCCGTCACGTCCAGCACCACGCTGGCGGTCATGGCCCGGGCGTGAACACCGGCGTCGGTGCGGCCCGCGCCGATGACGTTCACCGGATGGCCCTGCAATGCGCCCAGCACGGCCTCCAGCTTCCCCTGGATGGTATCCTTGTCCGGCTGGCGCTCCCAGCCGAAGAAGCGGGAGCCGTCGTAGGCGATGGTGAGCCGGTAGTTCTGTTCCATAAAAAGATCACGCCCTTTCTGCCTTATTGTAACAGAAAGAGCGTGATTTGTGAAGTGTTTTACAGCCAGCCCATCATCTGGAGGAAGCTGTACAGCAGCTTCAGGCCGTAGAAGATGATGACGGCGCCGCAGACCTTGTTGATGATGTTCAGCACCTTCTCGTTGAACTTACTGCCCAGCAGGGAGACAACGGTGGACAGCGTCAGGAACCAGATCACCGAGGCGGAGCCGAAGCCGCAGATGAAGAACAGGTCACCGCCGTTGGTCAGGGTGGCCCGGAAGGCGCCCAGCATCATGGTGCCGTCGATGATAGCCTGGGGGTTCAGCCAGGTGACCACGAAGGCGGAGCCGGCCAGCTTCCAGATGGGGACGTTCACGTCCCGGCCGCCCTCCAGACTGGCCTTGGACCGCAGCAGGCCGATGCCGATATAGATGACGATCAGACTGCCCAGCCCCAGGATGACCTTTTGCAGCCAGGGCAGCGCCTGCATCAGTGCGCCGGCGCCCAGGAAGCAGGCCACACCCAAAGAGATGTCCCAGAAAATGACGATGAGCGCGGTGATGTAGACGCGGCTGCGCTTCTGCGTCAGGGCACTGTTGATGACGAACAGGTTTTGCAGGCCGATGGGCGCCACGTAGGCCAGACCCATGGTCAGCCCCTGAAGATAGATATTCATGGCTGTGATTTTCTCCTCATGCTATTTACTCCGGTTTTCTTACCTGCTATAATGATACCATAGCTTTGGAGAAATGCAAGAGCGCAGATTTTTATGGGCAAGTAAGGAGGGGCTTACCATGTCACAGACCATGCCGCAAAGCCACTACGACTGTCCCTGTATGGAGAAATGTCCGCTGCACCACGCCATGCAGCTGATCGGCGGCAAGTGGAAGGTGCAGATCCTGTGCGCCGTGGCCAACGCCGGGGCCATCCGCTACAACGCCCTGCGGAGCAAGCTGGACGGCATCTCCAACACGGTGCTGGCCTCGGCCCTGCGGGAGCTGGAGCGCGATGGGCCGGTGACACGGCGGGAGTATCTGGAGGTGCCGGTGCGGGTGGAATACGGCCCCACGGACAGCTGCCGGGCACTGCTGCCCATTTTGGAGCAGCTCAGCGACTGGGCAGAGGCCAGGATGTGAGCTTCCGATTGGACAAATACCGGAATTTGTCTGCAAGATACATCATTTTTCACAAATTGCAGTGGGAATTATAGAGCAAATCGCGGGATTTTCGTATCAATGCCCATTGCAATCCTGCCGTAATCCAGTATAATAGGAAATGGTGAGGGTTAGTTTCTGCGCGCTGCACCCTCTGGCGCGAGAGTAAAAATGTGCGTAAGGAGTGCTGGTTCATGTATACACGGGAGATCACGGTGAAAAATGAGGTCGGTCTGCACGCCAGACCCGCGACCTATTTCATTCAGAAAGCCAACGAGTTCAAAAGCGGCATCTGGGTAGAAAAAGAAGAACGCCGCGTCAACGCAAAGAGCCTGCTGGGCGTGCTGAGCCTGGGCATTATGAAGGACACCACAGTGACACTGATCGCGGACGGCAGCGATGAGAAGGAAGCTGTGGATGCGCTGGCTGAGCTGATCGAGAACCTGGACGAGTAAACACAACGAAAGAGAGACGGCTTCGCCGTCTCTCTTTTCTTTTGCGTACGACGTCCCCCCGGCTCTGCCGGGGGGACTTTTTTATCCGTGGAACTTCTCATATACCGCCCGGGCGGCCGCCTCCGGCACCACGGCGGAGAGCTGCTCGAGCGCGGCGTTTTTTACCGCGGTGACGGTGCCGAAGTGCTGCAGGAGCCGCTTCTTCCGCGCCTCGCCCACACCGGGGATACCGTCCAGCTGCGAGCGCTTGGCGGAACGGGTGTGCTTCTGGTGGTGGTAGGCGATGGCGAACCGGTGGACCTCCTCCTGCACCGTGCCGATAAGGGCGAACAGGGCGGGGGTCTGCTGTATGCCCAGCTCATGGCCCCGGGCGGTGATGAGCGCACGGGTGCGGTGTCGGTCGTCCTTGACCATGCCCAGCACGGGCACATCCAGCCCGGTCTCTGCCAGCACCTGCTCGGCCACGCGGGCGTGCTCCTGACCGCCGTCGATCAGCAGCAGGTCCGGCAGAGGGGCGAACTTTTCATCGCCGTCCAGATAGCGCCGGAACCGGCGGGTGAGCACCTCACGCATGGCGCCGTAGTCGTCGGCGCCGGCGCAGGACTCGATGCGGAAGCGGCGGTAGGCGGACTTCAGCGGCTTGCCGTCCTGAAAGACCACCATGCCGCCCACCTGGTCCGCGCCGCCGGTGTGGGAGATATCATAGCTCTCCATGCGCCGGGGCAGGACCGGCAGCTGAGCCGTTTCCTGCAAAAGGCGCAGGGTGCCGTTAATGCGCTGGGCGGCGTCGGTAACGCGCTCCACCTCCTCCCGGGCGTTGCGGTGGGCGATGTCCAGCAGCGCGCGGCGCTGACCTCGCTGGGGGACCCGGAGGGCCACGGCGTGGCCGCTGCGCTCCGTCAGCAGGGCCGAGAGCGCGTCAGCGTCCTCGATGGCGGCTGGGAGCAGGATCTCACGGGGCAGAGACTGGCGGGTCAGATAGTACTGGGGCACCACAGCGGAAAGCAGGGTGCTCTCGCTGTCGGCAGCGTCGGGGAAAACCTCGGCCTGCCGGGCCAGGAGATTGCCGTCTTCAATGTGGAGAATGGCGCAGCCGGACCGGGCGGGGCTGGTATACGCGCCCCAGACATCGGTGTCGGCGCAGATACCGGCGATGACTTGCTGGTCCTTGGTCAGCACGGACAGGGCCCGTACACGGTCGCGGAGGGCGGCGGCTGTCTCAAAGTCCAGGGCCTCCGCCGCGGCGTTCATCTGTTCCGTCAGCTGGGTCGTGACGGCGCGCAGCTTGCCCTCCAGCAGGGCGGTGGCCTGGGCCATGCGGCGGCGGTATTCCGCCGCGTCCGGGCCGTCCGGGCGGCAGAAGCCGTCACACCGGCCCATGTGGAAGTTCAGGCAGGGGCGCTCCTTGCCGATGTCGCGGGGGAACCTTCGGGAACAGGTGGGCAGGCGCAGGGCGGCGCACACGGCGTCCAGCGCCAGGCGCGTTTCGTGCCGGCCGCCGAAGGGACCGTAGTATTTCGCGCCGTCGTCGGCGGTGCGGTTCACCAGGGTAAAGCGGGGATAGTCGCCGCTGTCCAGCCGCACGAAGGGATAGCCCTTGTCGTCCTTCAGCAGAATGTTGTAGCGGGGCTGATGGCGCTTGATGAGGGAGTTCTCCAGCACCAGGGCCTCAAACTCCGACCGGACGATAATGGTGTCGAACCGGTCCACATGGGCTACCATCATCTTCGTTTTCTCGTTGTGGCTGGCGGTGTCCTGAAAGTATTGGCTGACGCGGTTTTTCAGTTTTTTGGCCTTGCCCACATAGATGACCTGGCCGGTCTTGTCCATCATCAGATAGACGCCGGGCAGCAGGGGCAGGTCGTTGGCCTTGGCGCGGAGCTCATCACGGGTCATGGCGTCATCTCCTTTCATGGAAAACTACAGATACGGGGATAGTATACCACCGCCGCGTCCCCTGGGCAAGGGGTGGAAGTACCGGAAAGAACAGGGAAAAGCCTGCGGCGGCGAAAAAGCAGTAGCGCGGCGCGGCAGGATGTGATACAATGGGTGCGAAAAATATGACGCGGGAGGCGCGGGATATGGAATTGCAGTGGTTTGACATCCGGGAGCTGACGGAGGATGCGGCCGGGGCCGTAATGGGCATGATGGGCGAGACGCGGCGGCAGCGTGTGGCCGACATCGCCGGTGAGGACGACCGGAAGCGCACCATCGCCGGGGAGCTGCTGGCGCGGCGGATGCTCGCGCAGACGATGGGCTGTGCGGAGAAGGACGTGCCGCTTCAGTGGGACGAGCTGGGCAAGCCCAGCGTGGAAAAGGATGGCGTGTATGTGTCCGTGAGCCACTCCGGCCCGTGGGCGGTATGCGTAACGGCGGACGCGCCGGTAGGCGTGGACGTGGAGGTGGTACGCTCGGCACAGGAGAAGTTCATGCGCCGGGTATGCAGCGAGCAGGAGATGGCGTACATACGGTCCGGGGACGACGGCGACTGCCAGCGGTTCTGGGAGATATGGACGGCCAAGGAGGCGCTGTTCAAGCTGACGGGCAAGGGTCCGCTGCTGGCGCTGAGCCGCTTCAGCCTGCCGGCAGGCGTAACGCTGGACTATACGGCACAAAAGGGCTGCGCCCTCACCATCGCGGCGCAGATTTTGTGAAAAATTTTGCAAAGTTGGCAAAAAAGGCTTTTCTTTCCCGTTTTCTTTTGGTACAATAGGGGCAGAAACATACGTCGGAGCGCAGGGCGCCCGGCGGTTTGAGGACGGACAGAGGAGGTTCGCTTTTTATGATCCGAGTCGGCATTATCGGCTGCGGCAAGATCGCACAGGTGCGCCATCTGCCTGAGTATGCAGCCAACCCCAATGCGGAGATCGTCGCATTCTACGACAAGAACATGGAGCGCGCGCAGGAGATGGCGGCGCAGTACGGCGGCAAGGTATACAACAGCTTCTATGAGCTGGTGGATGATCCCAACGTGGACGCCGTGTCCATATGCGTGGAAAACCGCAGCCATGCGGAGATCTGCACGGCTGCGCTGTACGCCGGCAAGCACGTGCTGGTGGAGAAGCCCATGGCGGTAACGCTGGCGGAGTGCGAGTCCATGGTGGCCGCCGCTGAGCGCAATGGCAGACACCTGATGGTGGGCCACAACATGCGCTTTGACCCGGTACACCGCAAGGCCAAGCAAATGCTGGACAGCGGCATCATCGGCGATGTGATCACCTTCCGCACCATTCTGGGCAACTCCGGCCCCGAGGGCTGGTCCCTGGAGGGCACGTGGTTCTTTGACAAGAACAAGGCGGCTATGGGCGCCCTGTCCGACATGGGCATCCACAAGGTAGACCTGATCCAGTACCTGCTTGGACAGAAGGTCATCGAGACCACCGCCAAGGTAGTCACCCTGAATAAGCGTGACGACAACGGCAAGCTCATCAGCGTGGATGACAACGCCCTGTGCATCCTGAAAATGTCCGGCGGCGCACTGGGCACCATGGCGGCCAGTTGGACGGTGTACGGCCACGAGTGCCAGTCCACGGTGCTGTACGGCACCAAGGGCCTGATGATGATCTACAGTGAGCCGTCGGCCCCCATCATCATCAATGACCTGGAGGGCAACCGCACCAGCTTTGCCTTCGAGACAACGTCCCACAACTCCGGCGTCATCGACGAGTTCGTGGACGCGCTGGTCCACGACCGGGAGCCGGAGGTGTCCGGCAAGGAGGCTCTGACCACCATGCGGACCATCTTCGGCAGCATCCGGTCCTCCGACATCGCACGGCCGGTGGCGGTGAACACCGATTTTGTGACCCATATCTGAGACAGAGACGCACTTGGGGCGGGCGATACGCCCGCCCCGTTTATTTCCCCGGAACGCGGGGACAGAAAGCGCAAGGAGGCAGCATATGTATCGTATTGGCATTGATCTGGGCGGCACCAACATCGCCGCCGGCGTGGTGGACGAGGGCCAGCACATCGTGGCGGAGGTCAGCCTGCCCACCGGTGCGGAACGCCCGGCGGAGGCCGTTGTCGCGGATATCTGCCGCGCGGCGGAGAAGGCCATGGAGAAGGCCGGGATCACGGCGGCGCACTGCGCGTCCGTCGGCATCGGCTCGCCGGGGACCTGCGACAGCGCCAACGGCGTGGTGGTGCGGGCCTATAACCTGGGCTGGTTCAATGTGCCGGTATGCAGCATGGTGACGGCGCGGCTGGGGCTCCCCTGTCATCTGAGCAACGACGCCAACTGCGCCGCGCTGGCGGAGACGGTGGCCGGCGGGGCCGTGGGCTGCCGGAACATGATACTCATCACCCTGGGCACCGGCGTAGGCGGCGGCATCGTGGCCGATGGCCAACTGCTGGAGGGCGTGGGCGGCACCGGCGCGGAGGTGGGCCACACCGTGCTGGTGCTGGACGGCGAGGACTGCACCTGCGGTCGGAAGGGCTGCTGGGAGGCGTATGCCTCCGCCACAGCACTGATACGGCAGGGAAAGCGGGCGGCCGCGGCGCAGCCGGAGTCTCTGCTGGCCGGATACGGTGAGGGGCTGACCGGGAAGGACGTATTTGACGCGGCGGCCGCCGGAGACGCGGCGGCACAGGCTGTGGTGGACCGCTACTGCGTGTACGTGGCGGCGGGCATCACGGATTTGGTGAACATTCTGGGGCCGGAAAAGGTGCTCATCGGCGGCGGCATCAGCCGCCAGGGCGAGAGACTGCTGGCCCCCATACGGGCGTATGTGGCGGCCAACTGCTTCGGCGGGCACGACCGGACACCGCCGGTCATTGAATGTGCCCGGCTGGGCAATGAGGCTGGCATCATCGGCGCAGCGGCACTGTGAGTAAAAACGCACCTTGGGTCAGACCCGGGGTGCGTTTTTTATGCCGTTTATGGGGAATAATATTGCACATTCCGACAATATATGGTACAATATGTCGTACCACAACAAATTTGGAGGGGCAAAATATGGAAATGCGCCGATACGTAAGACACTCCCCTGCCTGGTGGATCGTGGGCGGCATACTGGCCCTGCTGACGGCGGGGTGTATCGTGCTGGGGCTGCTGGCGCAGCGGGACAGCGCGGCAGCGGAGGCCGTGCCCATCGGGGACGAGATCTATCTGGGCGACTACAACTACATCGACGTGCAGTACATGACCACCTGGGCCTATCGGGTAACGCTGGGCGACGGGCGCAAGCTGGTCTTCTATCTGGCGGAGGACACGGAGGGATACGGCTATCTGGTGCAGCTGAACGACGCCGAATATGCACGGTATGCGGACATTGTGGACTATACCTATGCTGACGACAGCGGTGACGGCGCAGTGCCGGACGATACAGCCGCGCCCTCGGAGCTGGCCGTCTATATCCCGCTGACGGAGACCACCGCGCCGGCACCGGTACGTCTGGTGGGCGTGATCTGTGAGACGCCGGAGGCATATATCGACGATATCGCCGCTGCTGTCGGCATGACCGCCGAGGACTTTGTGTACACCTACGGCGACTATTACATCGACAGCGAGCTGACACCGGACACGGGGAGCAGCTTTTGGTCCCTCATCGCCAGCTTCCTCGGGCTGGCCGCCTTTGTGCTGCTGGTAAGCGCCGCCTCGTACACCGCACAACTGAACAGCACGCTGAAGCATCTGAAAAAGGGAAAGCTGCTGGAACGGGCGGAGAGCGAGTTCCACTATCTGGAAGGTGACCGGCGCTCTGACGCACTGGTGAGCACGGCGTTCCTGTACGGGCGGCGGCAGAACATCGTTCTGCCCCTGGCGGACGTGCTGTGGGTCTATCGTCACGACCTAAAGCTGCTGTGGGCCAAAAGCACGGTGGTGGAGCTGCTGACCTATGACGGGCGCAGCATCACGCTGCAACTCAAAAGGGGCGGCAGCCGCCGGACGGCGGACGCTATCGTACAGGCGGTGTCCGCCCGGAACCCGGAGGCACTGGTAGGCCTGAACCGGGAAAATCAGCGGCTGTACAGCCAGCAGGTGCCCCACGCCAAGCGGAAGCGGGTGTGGGCTACGGCCGCCGGCATCGGCGGCGGTGTGCTGGGCTATGCCATCGCCCGTGTGCTGATACGCCTGCTGCTGTCGTAAATAGCGCTGCCCCGCCCTTTGGGCGGGGCTTTGTGCGGAAAAAGCACCCCCTGTCGGGGGTGCTTTTCTATTCAGTCGATGGTGCGGACGAAGTTCATGCCGCTTTTCTGCATATGTACGTCCAGGCGGACCCGGTCGCCGCGTATGTAGCTGCGGGTATACTCGTAGATACGGCCATCCTCCGTGCGGGTGAGCCGCTGGTGGAAAAAGGCACAGCTGCCGGAGGGCACACCCAACAGGGCGGCACAGCTGTCATCCAGAATAACGGCCTCATAGCTCTCATCCGCAGCGAAGGGGACGATGCCCACATGGTAAAGCAGGCTGTAAAAGCTGTGGGTCTGAAGCATATCGCGGGTCAGATTGGGGTAGATGTACTGCGGGTAGTAGCTGGTCTCCAGGATCAGAGGCTCGCCGTCCACGTTGCGGACACGGGTGAAGCAGTAGACCGGCGTTCCCTCCCGCAGCTCCATCTTCTCGCAGACGGTGGGCTTGGGGACCTCCACAGCGAAGTCCACCAGCGTAGATGAGGGGACCTTGCCCATAGAGGAGACCTCGGTGGTGAAGGAATAGCGGACACCCCGGCGGTTGGTGGCGGGGTCGGCCACGAAGGTGCCGCGGCCGCGCTTGCGGACCACCAGACCCTCGTCCTCCAGCTCTCCGATGGCCTGACGGACGGTGTTGCGGCTGATGCTCAGGCAGCGGCAGAGCTCTGCCTCGCTGGGGAGCAGGGCGCCCACCGGCAGGGCGCCGGTGGAGATGCTGCGCTTGATGATGCCCACCAGTTGGGCGTAGAGGGGGATATCGCTGTCCAGCGACAGCGTAGTATGCAGAATGGAGTTCTGTTCCATGGCGGGGTTCCTTTCCCTTGCGTTACCCTTAGGTAAGTTGTACCTATTGTACCATACAATCCGGTGGAATGGTAGGGGGTAAATGAAAAATATTTGTCACGCTGTCGATTTTCTTTCAAAAACCGCCGGAAGCGCTTTCCCCCTCTGTACAGGCGGCGCGCAGCGTCTCTGTATGCAGACAGCGCCGCGTGACGCGGCGCTGTCTGCGGAACAAAAAGAAGGAAAACCTTTCGGTAGTAAGCGATTTACTTGTGGTCCACGCTGTACATATGCTCGATGAGGCAGAGGACCTTGTCGGAGTAGCCCATCTCGTTGTCGTACCAGCTGACGACCTTGACAAAGGTATCGGTCAGTGCGATGCCGGCCTTGGCGTCGAAGATGGAGGTATGGGTGTCGCCCAGGAAGTCGGAGGAAACAACGTCCTCATCGGTGTAGGCCAGAATGCCCTTCAGCTCGTTCTCGCTGGCCTTCTTCATGGCGGCGCAGATATCCTCATACTTGGCGGGCTTGGCCAGGTTGACGGTCAGGTCCACCACGGAGACATCCAGGGTGGGAACGCGCATGGACATACCGGTCAGCTTGCCGTTCAGGCTGGGGATGACCTTGCCCACGGCCTTGGCAGCGCCGGTGGAGCTGGGGATAATGTTGCCGGAGGCGGCACGGCCGCCGCGCCAATCCTTCAGGGAGACGCCGTCAACGGTCTTCTGGGTAGCGGTGGTGGAGTGCACGGTGGTCATCAGGCCGTCGGTGATACCGAAATTATCGTGCAGGACCTTGGCGATGGGGGCCAGGCAGTTGGTGGTGCAGCTGGCGTTGGAGACAAACTGCATATCGCTGGTGTATTTGTCCAGGTTGACGCCGCAGACGAACATGGGGGTGTCGTCCTTGGAGGGGGCGGACATGACCACGTGCTTGGCACCCGCGGCGATGTGGCCGGCGGCCTTCTCCTTGGTCAGGAACAGGCCGGTGGACTCGATAACGTACTCGGCGCCGACCTTGGCCCAGGGCAGGTTGGCGGGGTCACGCTCAGCAAACACGGGGATGGCCTTGCCGTTGACAACGATGTTGTTGCCCTCGGAGGAAACTTCGCCCTTGAACTTGCCGTGCATGGTGTCAAACTTCAGCATATAGGCCAGGTAATCGGCGGGGCACAGGTCGTTAACGCCCACGATCTCGATGTTGGGGTGATCCATGCAGCAGCGCATGACCATACGGCCGATACGGCCAAAACCATTGATACCGACTTTAATGCTCATAAAACATCTTCCTCTCTGATGGAATATCCTAAATGTATGGTATGTTTAGAATTATATGCAGTTGTTCCGCAAAATGCAAGCCTTTTTTGAAACTTTTTTTCGTTTCGCGGAAATTTGATAAAAATCTTGTATTCTTGCACCGCATTTGATATGATGTGAACAAGCTGACAGAAGTTGGCACGGTTGATGGCGCCGGGAAACTGGTATGCTGACAACAGAAGGAGGCTGGTCTCATGGAACAGGCACAGCAGGAAAAGGTATACATGGAGCGGCTGCCGCTGGTGGCGATGCAGATACGGTCCGCACTGGGCAATATCTACTATGGGATGCAGAAGCTGGCCCCCGCCGATGAACGGGACGAGGATCCGATACTGGACGCGAACGCCGCCATGCTCTACCATGGCTATTTCCGGTTGCTGCGGCTGGCAAAGAACCTGGAGTCCGCCTCTATGCTGAACCGCAAGGAGCTGCTGCCCACCGAAAACACGGACCTGAAGGTGTGGCTGGACGAGATCATCCGGGAGGCGGAGGTCCCCTTTGAGTTGAAGGGCGTGCAGCTGGAAATGGTGTGCGAGGAACGCTACGCCATCACCGCTGTCAACGAGCCGTGGCTGAGCCAGGCCCTGTGGCAGCTGCTGTCCAACGCGCTGAAGGCCTGCTCCGCCGGTGGAAAGGTGACGGTGACGCTGGCCGTGCAGAAGCCCCATGTGCTCATCAAGGTGAAGGATACCGGCTGCGGCATTCCTGCCGACCGGCAGGAAATGCTGTTTCGCTGGCATATGCGGCCCATGACCCTGGACTATGTCGCCGGCGGCGTGGGGCTGGGACTGCCCCTGGCGCATCAGATCGCGCGGCTGCACGGCGGGCAGCTGCTGCTGAACAGCCGGGAGGGCCAGGGCACCACTGCCACCATCGCGCTGCCGATGGTACGGGCTTTGGGGACGCTGGGCGAGAACATCGAGGACTACACCGGCGGCTTCCAGCGGGTACTGCTGGAGCTGGCGGACGCGCTGCCCGACGAGGCATTCCTGGCAAAGCATCTGGACGAATAAGAACACGCTGTCGGGCGGAGGGCCGCCGCGGCACGGCAGGGACGCGCCCCTGCCTGCTATGGCGCTCTTCGCCCGATAGCTTTCCACATTTTCCCGAAAGTATGCGCCACCGCTGAATGGCGGTGCATACACCCCCATGCGGGCGCGGGAGACATAGACTACGGAGAACGATCGTATGCGCAAGAAAAAGGTTCTGGTGGCCATGTCCGGCGGCGTGGACAGCTCCGCTGCGGCGGCACTGCTGGTGCAGCAGGGCTACGACTGCGACGGTGCCATGCTGAAGCTGGCCCCTAACGAGGACAGCCGCTGCTGCTCTGCCGACGACGCTGAGGACGCGCGGCAGGCGGCCACACGGCTGGGGATGCGGTTCTATGTATTCAACGAGACAGACCGCTTCCGCCGGTGCGTGATGGACAGGTTCACGGCGGAATACGCGGCCGGACGGACGCCCAATCCGTGCATCGACTGCAACCGGGAGCTGAAATTCGGTGCCCTGCTGGACCGGGCACTGACGCTTGGCTACGACTATATCGCCACGGGACACTACGCCCGGGTGGCCTACGACGCGGAAAGCGGCAGATACCGCCTGCTGCGGGGTGCGGAACGGCGGAAGGACCAGAGCTATGTGCTGTATCAGCTGACGCAGCACCAGCTGGCCCATCTGCTGCTGCCGGTGGGAGACTATGACAAACCGGCTATCCGTGACAAGGCGCGGGAGGCAGGGCTGGACAACGCCGACAAGGGCGACAGCCAGGACATCTGCTTCGTGCCGGACGGAGACTATGTGACCTTTCTGCAGCGGCAGGGGCTGACACTGACGCCGGGAGACTTCCTGGACGAAGTGGGCCGCGTGCTGGGACGGCACCGGGGCCTGCCCTGCTATACCATCGGCCAGGGAAAGGGCCTTGGCGTGGCGGTGGGGCGGCACGTATATGTGCTGGAGAAGGATCAGGTGCACAACGCTATCGTGTTGGGAGACGATGCGGCGCTGTATGCCTCCTCCCTGCTGGCGTCCCATGTAAACTGGATCAGCGGCCAGATACCGGCGGCGCCGGTACGGTGCGCCGCCAAGACGCGGTACAGCCAGGTGGAGACCCCCTGCATCGCCTATCCCCTGCCGGGCGACGAACTGCGGGTGGTGTTCGATCTGCCCCAGCGGGCCATCACTGCCGGGCAGGCGGTGGTGCTGTATGACGGCGACGAGGTACTGGGCGGCGGCACCATTGAAAAAAGTGAATAAAAAACTCTCCGGCGCATGGCGCCGGAGAGTTTTTTATTCACTTGAACTTATCAGAAATGCGTCTCCACAAACTTGTTGAACTTGGCCACATCCATCTCGTCCTTATAGGTGTTCTTGAAGCGTTTGACCGTTTCACTGTTGTACTGAACGATGGCGCGGTACTTCAGCAGGCCCACCACCAGGCCCACGCCGCCGCAGATATAGCCCCAAGGGGAGGCCTTGGCACAGGTAAACGCCAGCACCGCCAGCATGATCAGTGAGATCACCACGCCGGCGATCTGCTTCTTGGGGTGGATGCGGTCCACGTCCTCCTGCTTGACGACGCCCTCCTGGACCATGGCCTTAGCAAACTGCTTCTGCACGCCGAACAGGCTAGCCGCCTGCAGCATCATGGGCGCCACCACAAAGAAGGCAAAAAACGTGTCCACGACGCCGATGATCAAAATCCCGAAATCTCCCATTGTCTTACGCTTCCTCCTGTTGATGTTTGAATAGGAGCCGCATATCGCTCCGTGATGTGGCATACAGCATATGACTGTAGCACAGTGAGAATTCCACGATGTCGCCCACTTGCAGACGGCGGGGACAGTCCTCCACGTCCACGATGCAGTGATCGGAGGATCCGCCGATCACCGTCAGCCCCGGTTCGCGGGGGAGCAGGCTCTCCAGGTCGCCCACGTCGGCCCGGCCCAGGGCCAGGAGGGCGCGGCGGCGGACACCGCGGTCCACATAGATAGGCTTGCGGCCGAAGGCATCGATGGCCAGCTCGCCGATGGGATAGGTGGGCTTGTCCTTGACCTCCACCACCTCGGCCCGGAGGGTAAAGGTGTCCATGCGGAGGTAATCCATGTCGCGGATGCCCCAGTCCACCTGCAGATCCTTGCCCAGCAGGATGCCCTCGCCGATTCGGAGGTGGTTGATACCGGCGGGCATGGTGCCCCAATGGACCAGCGTAAAGGAGCTGGTAGCGCCGCCGGAGACGACCTCCAGCGATCGGCCGATACGCGCCTCCACCCGGTGAGCCAAAGCGACCAGCTCGTTCATCTTGTCCGGGGTGGGTTTAGTGGAGCCATAGCAGGACAGGTTAACGCCGATACCGGCCAGATGTACATGGGGCAGGTCCTGCTCCACCCGCCGGCAGACGTCCACCAGCTCATCCTTGTCCCAGAAGCCCTCACGCAGGTCGCCCAGGTCGGCCATCACGATGACGCGGTGGGTCCTGTTCTGGCGGAGACACTCCTCCTCCAGCGCCATCAGGGTGGCCCACTCGCTCTGCAGGGACGTGTCGCACAAAGCGACCACGTCCGGCAGCTCCGTCAGACCGGGGATTCGGATCAGGAGCCAGGGGCCGGGCACACCGGCGGCACGGCATTTGGCCACCTGCTCCAGGCGGCTGGTGCCCAACTCTGCGGCACCGGCAGCACGCAGGGCCCGGGCGATCTCCGGCAGGCCATCCGCACCCTTGATAACGCCGCAGACACAGATACCCGCGGCATTGCAGCGGGAGATCACCGCCCGGGCATTGCTTTGCAGCAGAGAAAGATCGATCTCTAATTGGGGATATTGCCGCACAGCGACACCTCCTATGTACTCAGTAGGAATATTGTATCACATTCGTTGCGGTTTGTCACATCTTTTCGCAAAATTCCCGCGGCGGACAGCAAAAGCTGTCCGCCGCCGATGCGAGGTGCCCTCCCCTGCCCTGCACGCAAAAAAGAGACCGCCAAAGCGGTCTCTTTTTTTGCTGGAGTATGTACTTACTTGGCAAGAGCCTTGTTGGCTTCGGCCATTTCGGCGAAGATGCCGGCGTGCTTCTTGGCAACGATGGCGCGGATAACCAACAGCGTACCGACCATCAGGGCCACAGCGATCAGCAGGTTGACAAACACGT
>ERZ773150.1524-NODE-1524-length-20002-cov-18.374793_pt1 | contig 20002 bp, 14 predicted proteins | sample MGYA00580845_ERZ773150 | MGnify/ENA primary metagenome ERZ773150 (study PRJEB29015, sample SAMEA2737848) | human gut metagenome | biome: human gut; feature: human-associated habitat; material: faeces | place: China | collected 2012 ...
AATTTGTCGAAAACCAACATTTTCGTTCGACACCCAGCGACCGCATTCGACAAAAAGCCGTGCTCACGAGATGAAATGTTCCGTTTTACCGATATTCCGCCTCTATAATTGCGCATATATCGGCAATTGTGGCCGCTAATCGGCATTTCATGTGCAATGTATCGAGTTGCCGTTTCTCCACAGGTCTACGGCTGCCCCAAGGAGATGCAGGGGGTGCCGGTCAGACCGGCGCAAAAGGCAAAACAACTCCGCGCGGAAATGGTTGTGTTGGCGGGAAAATCGGCGTATAATAAATTGAAAACGATCACAAAACGGAGGCTCACCTATGAAACTGATGGTTCTCGACGGCAACAGTATCGTCAACCGCGCCTATTACGGCGTCGGAAAGGCGCGCCTGCTGACCACACGGCAGGGGCTGCACACAAACGCCATTTACGGCTTTGTCACCATGCTGCAGAAGCTGCTGGACCAGGAGAAGCCGGACGCCGTGTGCGCTGCCTTTGACCGGCGGGAGCCAACATTCCGGCACAAGGCCGACGCGGCCTATAAGGCCAACCGCAAGGGTATGCCCGAGGAGCTGGCCGAACAGATGCTGCCGCTGAAGCAGGTGCTCGACGCCATGTCCGTGCCCTGCTATGAGCTGTCCGGCTACGAGGCCGATGACCTGATCGGCACGATCAGCCGCAAGTGCGAGGCCGCCGGATGGGACTGCACCATCGCCACCGGCGACCGCGACAGCTTGCAGCTGATCACCGCCCACACCCATGTGCGTCTGCTGACCGGCGGCAAGGGACTGGACAGCGACCGCTGCATGACCGAATCCACTTTCCGGGCGGAGTATGGCTTTGACCCCATCCACATGATCGACCTGAAGGCCCTGGCCGGCGACAGCAGCGACAATATCCCCGGCGTGCCCGGCATTGGTGAAAAGACCGCCATGGCGCTGGTACAGCAATATGGCTCCATTGACGCCGTGTACGCGAACATCGACAGCGTGCCCCTGAAGCCCGGATTTTTATGTAAACTCAAGGAAGGCGAGGCCTCTGCCCGCCACAGCTACTGGCTGGCCACCATCGACACAAATGCGCCGCTTGACTTCGACCCGGAGGCTAACCTGCGCCAGCCCTTCAAGCCGGAGCTGTATGACCTGTTTTTGAAGCTGGAATTCCAGAAGCTCATCGATAAATACCAGCTCTCCCCGGCCTGCGTGGCAGAGGAGCTGCCCACATATACCGCGGAGGCGGAAATACTGGAGACGGCCGAGCGTGCCGAGGCGTGCCTGGCCCTGTGGCGCGAGGCGGCATACGTGACCGTATACGGTACACCGGATCTGGCGGCGCTGGCGGTGGAATGCGAGACCGGGGCAGACAGCTCTCTGATGGTTGAAATTTATGTCAACCGATATGCCGGTGATTGGCGGGCGCTGCTGTCCGCCCTGTTTGCGCCGGATATCCGGAAGGTTGGCCACAATGTCAAGGACATGATGCGTTCCCTGCTGGCCCAGGGACTGCCCGCCGATGGTTTCATCTTCGACACGGTGCTGGCCGCCTATCTGGTAGACGCCACCGCCGGCAGCTACGATCTGCAGCGGCTGTTTGTCACCTACTATAACGAGCAGCTGCCCCAGCCCGACCATCTGACGGCGGATGCCTTCAATCCCCTGGTTGGGGAGAACATCGCCGCCCAGACGGCGCTTATCAGCTACACCGCCGCCGTGTCCGCCCTGCACGGGACGCTCGCGCCCAAGCTGCGGGAGCTGGAGATGGAGGAATTGTATTATAATGTGGAGCTGCCTCTGTGCCGGGTGCTGGCGGATATGGAAACAGCTGGTTTCCTGGTGGACCGGGACGCCCTGGCGGATTTCGGCGCAGCTCTGCAGAAGACCACGGACCGCGTGGAGCAGGCTATCTACGATGCCGCCGGAGAGACTTTCAATATCAACTCCCCCAAGCAGCTGGGGTATATCCTGTTCGAGAAATTGCAGCTGCCCCACGGCAAAAAGACGAAGACCGGCTGGTCCACCAACGCCGATGTGCTGGAAAAGCTGCGTTACGCCTATCCCATCGTGGACGACGTACTGTGCTTCCGCCAGTATACAAAGCTGAAGAGTACCTATGTGGACGGGCTGATGAAGGTCATCGATATGGACGGCCGGATACGCACCAGCTTCCAAATGACCGTCACCGCCACCGGGCGGCTCAGCTCCACGGAGCCGAATTTGCAGAATATCCCCACCCGCACCGAGCTGGGCAGCCAGCTGCGGCGGATGTTCACGGCGGCGGAGGGCTGTGTGCTGGTGGATGCGGACTACTCCCAGATCGAGTTGCGCCTGCTGGCGCATATGTCCGGCGATAAGGTCATGCAGGCGTCATTCCTGTCCGGTGCGGACTTCCACACTGCCACCGCCTCCAAGGTCTTCCACGTGCCGGAGGAGGATGTGACGCCGGAGCTGCGCCGCCGGGCCAAGGCGGTGAATTTCGGCATTGTGTACGGCATCTCCGCCTTTGCACTGGCCCAGGACATCGGCGTCACCGTGGCGGAGGCCAAGGCATACATGGACCGCTATTTCGAGACGTACAGTACCCTGCGGCAGTATATGACCGACGTAGTGGCGCAGGCGGAGCAGGACGGCTACGTACAGACCATGATGCACCGCCGCCGCCCCCTGCCGGAGCTGAAGAGCAGCAATTTCAACCTGCGGGAATTCGGCAAGCGGGTGGCGCTGAATATGCCGGTGCAGGGCAGCGCCGCCGATATCATGAAGCTGGCGATGGTGCGTGTGCATGACCGGCTGAAGCGGGAGGGCCTGCGTGCCCGGCTGCTGATGCAGGTCCACGACGAGCTGATCGCCGAGTGCCCGGCGGAGGAGCAGGCGCAGGTGAAGCATATCCTCACGGAGGAGATGGAACACGCCGCCGTGCTGTCCGTTCCCCTGACGGTGGACGCCCACTGCGGAAAAAACTGGCTGGAGGCGAAGGGATAAAGCTATGAAACACATCAAGATCGTACCCATGGCGGCGGAGCATTTGAACGACGTGGCGGCGCTGGAGCTGGCCTGCTTCTCCCGCCCCTGGTCCCGGCAGATGTTGGCCGAGGAGCTGGACAACCAGTGCGCGGCCTTTTTGGTGGCGTTGGAGCCGGAGACGGAGAAAGTTATCGGCTACGCGGGATTGCTGGTAGCCGCCGACGAGGGCTATATCACCAATGTAGCGGTGGACCCCTCCCGTCGCCGGCAGGGCGTGGCGGCCCAGCTCTTGCAGGTATTCGACAACTTTGCCCGCGGCAATCAGTTGGCGTTCCTGACGCTGGAGGTGCGGCCCTCCAACACCGCGGCTATCGCGCTGTATCAGGGCTTCGGCTTCCGCGAGGTGGGCCGCCGCCGCAACTATTACGACCTACCCAAGGAGGATGCCCTGATCCTGACGAAATACTACACGGAGGAGGCGGCGCAATGAACATATTAGCTTTCGAGTCCTCCTGCGACGAGACAGCGGTGGCCGTGGTCCGGGACGGGCGGGCGCTGCTGTCCGACGCCATATTGTCCCAGGCGGATATGCACGCCCTCTATGGCGGCGTGGTGCCGGAGATCGCCTCCCGCAAGCACGTACAGGCCATCGCTGCCCTGACGGACAAGGCGTTGGCCGACGCCGGACTGGCCAAAAAGGACATCGATGCCGTGGCCGTCACCTACGCACCGGGGCTCATCGGCGCGGTGCTGGTGGGCGTCAGCTTTGCCAAATCCGCCGCCTACGCGCTGGGTGTGCCCCTGATCCCGGTGCACCATGTGCGGGGACACATCGCCGCCAACTATCTGGCCTTTCCGGAGCTGGAGCCGCCCTTCGTGGCGCTGGCCATCTCCGGCGGCAATACGCTGATCGTGGATGTGGCGGACTACACCGATATGACCGTGCTGGGTGCCACCCGTGACGATGCCGCTGGCGAATGCTTCGACAAGGCGGCGCGGGTGCTGGGGCTCCCCTACCCCGGCGGCAGGCCTATGGACCAGCTGGCGCAGCAGTCCGCAGGCGGCGTGTACGACCTGCCCAGCGCCCATGTGGCCGGGGCAGAGTTGGACATGAGTTTTTCCGGCCTGAAGACCGCTGTGGTGAACCTGGCGCACAACGCCCAGCAGAAGGGCGATCCGCTGGACGCCCCGGCACTTGCCCGGGACTTTGCCCGCGCCGTGTCCGGGGAACTGGTGCCCCGCGCCATGCGCGCCCTGGAGCTTACCGGCCGCAGGACCCTGGTGGCCGCCGGCGGCGTGGCCGCCAACTCCGTTATCCGCGCCGACCTGCAGGCCGCCTGTCGGGAGGCGGGCGTACAACTCTATCTGCCGCCGCTGAAGTGGTGCGGCGACAACGGCGCCATGATCGGTGCCCAAGGCTACTACGAGTATCAGGCGGGCCGCACCGCCGGGCTCGACCTCAACGCCTACGCCACCATGGACCTGGGCGCACCCCTACTGTGACCAAGCACCCCCGTTTTCGGGGGTGCTTTTTGTCAACCAACCGTCGTCGGCGGTGTTATGGAAATCATCACGCCTATATCCTTCGTTCTTCTCCATGATATGACATTATGTTAAGTTAACGGCGTGTGTTTCGTGGGTGAAAGAGGTGTTTTTCGGTACTTACATTTTCTTCCATAACAAGAAAATTCAGCGTATTTAAAAGGATTTTCGCAGTGTGGAAAAAGTGGTGGAAACTGTGGATAACTCATTGTAAAAATTATGTCATGTAGAATTATGTCAAATTAACGTAAAGGCCTTCGGGTTGCTGCCGGCGTGCTGTTTTGTGTGAAAAGTATACCGGAACGGGAAAATATGCGGGGGATTTCCCGTAAGTGCCCGCCGCCGCGCAGCGCACCGCCAGCGGCGTTTTCCTTACTTTTCCGGAAGATCTGCGGCCGTTGTCAGCAATCGATTACATTATGTATTGCCATTCCCGGTACGTACCCACTTCGGAAGTAGGCGGAGCAGAAAAAGGCTCTCTTCACCGGAAAAGCGGTTGACGGCGCCGGCAAAATGTGCTATACTATCATCTGCGTTGATGCTTGTGTGGCTCAGCTGGCAGAGCAGCTCACTCGTAATGAGCAGGTCGCTGATGCTATATAAGGCGGCTATTGCATTCCGACCCACAGGTGTGGTAAACTAACAAACAGAGTACGGCGAGGAGCCGATTCTCATAGAGATGCTTGTGTGGCTCAGCTGGCAGAGCAGCTCACTCGTAATGAGCAGGTCGCCGGTTCGAATCCGGCCACAAGCTCCAGACTCCTCGCGGATACGCGAGGAGTTTTTCTATGTACAAGAGCGACGACAAACGATATACACTTCCCATGAAGAACGCGGAGGCCTCCGTCCGCATGGAGGGCTGTCAGGTAACGCCTCAGATGCGGGAGCAGTGCCAGCGTGTGCTGCGTGGTGAGATGACCACGGCGGAGCTGCTGCGGCGTTTTGCAAAACCAGCCGAGAGGTGACGATGATATGGCGTACAGCATCGATCCCATTCAGAACAACTGCTACCCCGGTACAACGGTGCTGGTGAACAAACTGCATATCCATGACGAGGCCGCGCTGCAAGAGGCGGAGGCTCTCGCCACCTATGTCAACGCCTCCAAGCTGGAACAATGCCCGCTGGAAGGCGTTTTTGATTTTGCCCACTATAAGGCGATCCATCAATTTCTTTTCTCTGACCTGTACGATTGGGCAGGGCAGATCCGTACGGTGAACCTCAGCAAGAAAGGGACAGACTTCTGCCCTGCTGAGGAGATTGAATCGCAGGCCAAGCTGATTTTTGACCGGCTGAAAGAGCAGAATTACTTCAAGGGCTTGTCCCATGACGCCTTCGTGGAGGAGATCACCGATTTTTACTGCACGACCAACTATCTGCACCCCTTCCGCGAGGGCAACGGGCGCACCCAGCGGGCGTTTCTGACGCAGCTTATCCGCAGCGCGGGATATGACCTCAACTGGTCGGAGGTGGATGGCGACCTGCTGATGATCGCCACCATCCAAGCCGCGCAGGGTGTGACAGACCTGCTGTGTCAGGTGCTTGATGAGGCGATAAAGTGAGTATAGCAAAGAGCCGGCGCAGGGAATTCCCTGCGCCGGCTCTTTTGCTATTGACTATAGTTACAGCAGTTCTTTTTGAGCAAACTCGAATGCGGCAGTCGTTATACCCTCAGATGCAGCTTTAATTGCAGGTTCTAACACCTTGAGCAATTCTAATTTCTTATAATGCCTTGCCTGGGGTGTTGCATCATAATAGGTTACGTCATCCGTAGTGCGCCTGACTATGTAGCCAGCTTCAACCAAGCGATCAACATATCCGTTGAACTCGTCCTCACACAGGCCGTACAAGGCCGGCAGCACATGAAAGTGATTTCGGGACGCATTGACAATGCTGCAATAAATGGCATCGCTGGTTTTTGCTCTTGCTTTCGTATAGGGTTTTCTTGCCGAAGCAGGAACATAATCCTCAGCAAGACTTGCCCCTGGGATATATCCTTTTTCAATCCACACCCTAACCGTTCGTTCGCTTATAGTGTGCTTCGTTGCAAAATCAGAAATTGTCATTTGTTTCTCCTCATGCCATTGGTTGTTTTGTGGTGATATTCGTCCAGTCAGACACATCGCACTGCCTGTTTCTATCACTTCCCGTTGCCACCAGAGTGCCGTCAGCTTTCAGGCCAATTGTATGGTTGTGACCGGCTGACACAGCCACAATATCAACCCAGTCGGACACGTTGCACTGACCAAAGTGATTTCTACCCGCTGCCACCACCGTCCCATCAGCTTTCAGACCAATTGTATGATTGTGACCGGCTGACACAGCCACAATATCGACCCAGTCAAGCACATCACACTGCCCGTACTCATTATAACCTACTGCTACCACCGTACCATCGGTCTTTAAACCGATTGTACAGTCGTTACCGGCAGACACGGACACAATATCGGTCCAGCCAAGCACATCGCACTGTCCATATTCATTGTAGCCCGTTGCTACTACTGTACCGTCAGCCTTCAGACCAATTGTATGATTGTGACCCGCCGACACAGCCACAATATCCTTCCAGTTGGACACATTGCACTGTCTGCTTGCATTATTGCCCGTTGCTACCACTGTGCCATCTGCTTTCAAGCCAATTGTATGGTTGTGACCAGCTGACACGGACACAATGTCAACCCAGTCGAGCACATCGCACTGCCCGTACTCGTTATAGCCCGTTGCCACCACCGTGCCGTTGGCTTTTAGGCTAATCGTATAATTGTAACCGGCAGACACATCCACAACATCCTTCCAGTCAGATACATCACATTCCCCATATGCATTATAGCCCGTTGCCATTACCGTCCCATCTGCTTTTAAGGCGACGGTATGGTTTTTGGCAGAAAGACTATCAGAAAACAGTTGGAACAGCGGTATGCACCGATCTCTGGCATCCTTGTAATTGCCAAGCGAACCAAAAGTTATCGCAGCCTCTGCATAGTCGCCGGAATCAAGCAAATGTATTGCTTTATTATATTTTTGCTTGGGGATAATTACCGTTGTCAGAACGATTACAAACGCTATGCAAGCACACACAATAGGCGCACCGATGACAAATGCTTTTTTGCGCTTCCTTCTTGCCTTGTTAGCCGCAATTCTGCGCTCTTCAGCTTTGCGCTCTGCTTCAAGCCGCTCTGCCTTTTCTTTTGCCTTGATTTCTTCAATTCTCTTTTGACAAGCACAAATTTGTTCGTCCGCATCCTTCCAGCCGGAAATAGATTGGAACATCTGAATCGCTTCTTCACAAGAAGCTGTACTATCCTCGGTTATTTTGGATTTTGCGGAGGAGTAAATTCCGTCCTTGCGGCAGATTTCCGCCTTATCAAGGCAACTCTCAGCAAGGGCGTTGGCATCCTTAAAGCCGGGAATGCTCTTGAATCTATCAGCAGCCGATCGGTAGGCATCCTCCGAATCTGCGCGGCTCATTGCATTTGCGGCATCGTTATAAATTCCGGCTAGGCGGGCGTTCTCATTGCGGTCGTTGATCTTGGTGATATAGCCCTCCAGCGTGTCGCGAAGTGTTTCACCCCCGAACCGCATGACTTTGCGATAGTTGTCCTTGTCATCAAATGACTGCTCACAGTTTGCAAGTTCATCAACCTTCCGCACTCGCAACTCCGCCATCAGCTTGCCCAAATACGCTTGCGCGCACTCCGGGTCGAGGTCAAGCACCTTTTCGCAGTACTCATCGGCACTGTCCCAATCGCCGTCCTCCAAGAAGATGAAGGCTCGTTTCAGCAGGGGTGCGGTGTTGGCGGCAGTCTCCTGCACTACCACGGTTTCTTTGGAGGTGGGCTTGTCAGCTTCCGTCAGCTTCTTGATGCCGCGGATCAGATCCTGCATAAAGCCCAGCTTGGACATGTCTTGCGCCTGCAAATGGGAAAACTCCTCCGGCAGATCGTAGGGATCCATATCGCGGTAGGCGGGGATCAGCACCTTTTTCGCGCCACCGCGGATCAGGGCCAGATAACGGCTCCACTCGTTTTTCACCCAAACGGCGTTGAAGTACTCCGGCTTCGTACCCAGCACCACCATGACCTTGGCGCTGTTCAGCGCGGCGAATATGTACGGCTCGTAGGCGATGCCCAACTTGTCCTCCAGCGTGATGCGGGAGAAGAACACCTTGAAGCCCTCCTGCGTCAACTGGTGATACAGGTCGGTGGCCAATACGCTGTCCGGTGTTCTTCTGCCGTTTGCATCCGTCTCCTTGTAGCAGATGAATACATCAAAAGGTTCTTCCTTCTGGGAAATCTCCAGAATGCCCTTATGAATTTCGTTGATTGCTTTAGCCTCGGCCTCGTAGACCACCCGCTGGGCGGCGTCGGCGTACTGGATGGCGGACTTATAGTCCTCATCATCGAAAATGGAGGTGTACTGGGCGCGGTTCACCGTAGGCACGCGCTTGTGCGTGGCCGGATCCTCCACGTACTCAATGCCATAGCGGCACAGTACCAGTGACCAGTACGCCTCAGCGTCGGTCTTGTCCTCGTTGAGAATCTGCTCATAGATGCCTGCCGCCTTGTCGAAGTCGTTGTTGCGCCGGAAGTGGTTGGCGCGGTCGTAGAGGTTGGCGCGCCGGTCGTCGTCCAGCTTAGGCAGCGTCTGCGTGGTGCCGCAGTATTCACATACGGCTACGGATTCACCGGGATCGATTTGCAGCTCTCCGCCGCACATTTTACATTTGAAGATGGACATTTCTCTTTCTCCCTTTCTATTACTTATTCAGCTTGCACAGTCGGTTTCGTTCCGTCAGGGTGGCGGCGGCGCGGCGGCAGAGGACGGCGGCACTGTCCAAATCACCATCGGTGAGACTGCGCTGCAATTCGTCCAAGCAGGCAGACAGGGACGCTTCCACATCTGCCAGCGCATCGCTGCTGACAGGATCGCTGAATCGGAAGTCCTCCGCCAGCTTTTGCAATGAGGCTCGCAGCTCCGGTGCGTCGCACTGGTTTACCAGCGCGTTGGCCTTGGACTGCATGGCGCGCATGGCAGAGACATCCTTTTTCAGCTGCACGTCCTGCCGCTCCACCTCATCACGCATCATGTCGGCGGCAATGCAGCCCACCGCCGCAGCCGCCAGCGTGACGGCAAAGAGAATCACGCCAACCCATGTGGGTACCCACTTGGCCAGCGCCATGACCAGCAAGCCCAGCACAAGCTGCACCGCCAGATACACCACGCCGAGGCGGGCGATGGGGAAGCCGTAGAACTTGCTGCGGACACTCTCGCCGTTGCGGAAGGAAATTTTGAAAATGTAGAGCTGTGCGAGAAATGCGATAAGGGTAAACACAAAGCTCAGCCAGTAGGCCCCGTTTTTCACAAAGGGAACGGCCAGCACGATGACAAGCCATGCCGCCAGTACGATGCCGAGAATGACCAGCCCACGCACGCTATTCTTGTTTTTCATATCCATGCTCCTCCTTTATGTAAGCCACCGGCTCATTCGCCCCGCTTCTTGCCGCAGTTGGGGCAGAAGTTGCTCTTGATGTTCGCCTGACCGCAATCACAGTCCCAGCCCGCGTCCGGCGCGGGCTTTTTCGCGCCGCAATCCGGGCAGAAATTGCTGGTGATGTTGGCCGCGCCGCAGCTGGGACAAGTCCATCCGTTCTGTGGAACAGGCTTTTTCGCGCCGCAGTTGGGGCAGAAGTTGGAGGTGATGTTCGTCCGTCCACAGGCGCAGCTCCAACCACCCGCGGGGGCGGCTGCATCAGAGGCAGGCGGGGTGATCCCGCTGAAAACGGGGTTCAGGGCGTCCTTGGTCATGTTGACCACGCCGCCCATAGCGCCCAGTGCCACACCCAATCCGGCAATGTCGCCCAGACCGCTGCCGCCGCCATTGGAGCCCATCTCGCCCAAGCCTGCGGCGTAGGCCTTCTGCACCTCGGATTGCAGTACGTCCTTCTGGGTGTAGCCCTTGGCGCGCATGATCTCCGCCTCGGTGAGGCCCGCCATACGCTGTGCCTGTGCCTCCGCCTGCGCTTTGATGACCGTCCGCTCTGCCTCCCGGCGTGCCACCTCTGTCTCGGTGGTTTGGCGCTCCAGCTCCACCTTGCGCTGGGCGGCGGTGATGGCCGCCTTGCTCTCCTCCTGAGCGGTGCGGTAGGCCGCCTCGCTCTGCGCCTGCACGGTCTTGACCGCCGCCTCTGCCTGATAGGTGCGGGTCTGGAGCATCACGGTGTGCAGCTCCCGGATGCGCTTGAAATTGGGGTCATCCTCCGGCAGCACGATGTGGGTCACATAGAACTGCGGGATAGTCAGGCCGTACTCCTCAAATCCTGGCAAAATCTTCTGTCGCAGGTCGGCGGAGATGTCGTCCACCCGCTCGTCGATCTCCAGCAGGTCGATCTGCTGATTCTTGATGATGGCGGGCAGGTTGCTGCGTACCGCGTTGACGATCAGCGGGCGGAAGGCGTTCTGCACGGACTTGGTAAAGCCCGCCTGATCGCCCCACGCAATGCCGCTCATGGTGCCTACCAGCTTCAGAAGCAGCTTGCGGGCGTCGGACACCTGCAGATTCAGTTCGCCGGAGGCTCCGATCTCCAGCGGTACGCTGGTCAGCGGGTCGATGAACCGCACCTTGTCCGGCGTGCCCCACTTGATGGACATCTGTACCGTCTTGTTGATGAAGTAGACCTCGCTGTGGAATGTGCCCTCGGTGTCAGTAGGCAGCTTATAGAGCTTTTCCAGCAGGGGCAGCTGCTGGGTCTCCAGCGTGTAGCGGCCCGGCCCGAACAGATCCAGTGCCTGTCCGTCCCGGAAGAAGATGGCCTCCTGACTTTCGTGGACGATAAGCTGCGAGCCGAAATTGAAGTCCTCAATGGGGTGCTTCCACACCAGCGTTTCGTTGTCGCCCTCGTACTTGATGATGCTGGCGAGACCATCCTTGCGGATGCTCTCCTGCATGATCTGCGCGGGAACATCGTTGTCGTAGTCGCACACGGGGCAGACGAAGTGTGCCGCCGCCTTGGACGCGCGCAGCCGCACGCCGCACTGGCCGCAGGAGAACTCCGCCATCTGGTTCTGCTCGTCCATGGTGTTGATGGGCTCGTGACAGACGGGACACCGAGCCTTGTCACCGGCAGTCTGGTCAAAGATCACCGTGTTGCCGCAGTGGGGACACTGCCGCGACGCCATCTTATCCGTGCGGACGTTGATGGTATATCCGCAGGCGCAGTCGATCTTTTTCCGGGCAAAGAACCCGGTCTTACCCTCGGCAAACTTGCCGCAGTTGGGACATTCTATTACAAATTTAGCCATGATGTTTCTCCTTTAGCTTTACTTATCTCCACAGATAAACTCCACTTCTCCACCTGCAACTGCATATAGACAGGTTTTTCCTTTTGGAACTATTTCCTTATCCGGCCTTATCCATTTTTTGTAGTCTTTGCAAAAGTCTGCCAACGCATTTTCTCCGACAACTAAAATCAACTCGACACATTTAGCATTTTGGACACTGCGGTTGACATCCCGAAAAAAACGCTTTATAGAGTTCGAGCTGATTTCTTTGTGCAGTAAGTCTTCACCCGCTTTTCCGATGGTAAGGCGCATCTTTTTTCTACCGTGGATACCATTTTGTATGGCAGCGTTCCAAATAATGAAGCATTTCTTGGTGCTGCTATAGTTGATTACAAGCTGAAAGCTGTCTGCGATTGGCCGGCTTATAGTTGCATCTCCGGTTGACGTGCGGAATTTCACGACATCGCGATAATTAGTTATGCAATTTTTGATTGTTTTCTTTGCATTGGCTGGCCAAATATTATTTACCCATTCATCAATAATCCAATAATCCCCTGTTTTGATGTACTCTTTTGACTTTTTCATTGTTTTCCCTCCATCAAGGATGCCAATTCTTTCTCAACCTCCACCAGCCGACTCTCGATATCCTTGCGGCGTTTGCCCGTAAATAGTCCCTTTATGTGGGGCAGCTCTGTTTCGATCCGCTGCTTTTCAGCCTCCAGAGCGGCGATTCTGTCAAGCCGCCGCTTTTCCGCTGCGGCTTTGCGCTTCTCTTCTTCTGCGACAGCTCTGTTCACTACATCATCAAAGTTGTCAAACAGCTTCCAGCCGGATACATTACATTGACCATAATAATTGTCACCACAGGCTACCACCATACCATCGGATTTCAGCCCGACCGTATGGAAGCGATTGGCAGCAACCGCCACGATATCTGTCCAACTGGATACATCGCATTGACCGCTCGCATTCTGTCCGCAAGCCACCACCGTGCCATCGGATTTCAGCCCGACCGTATGGATGCGACCGGCGGCAACTGCCACGACATCTGTCCACTCGGATACATCGCATTGACCGTACTTATTGTAACCACAGGCGACCACTGTGCCATCGGATCTCAGCCCGACCGTATGGATGCGACCGGCGGCAACTGCCACGATATCTGTCCAGCCGGATACATCGCATTGACCGTCCTTAGTGTAACCACAGGCCACCACTGTACCATCGGATCTCAGCCCGACCGTATGGAGGCTGCGAGCGGCAACTGCCACGATATCTGTCCACTCGAATACATCGCATTGACCGTACTCATTGTAACCACAGGCCACCACCGTACCATCGGATCTCAGCCCGACCGTATAGGCGCCACCGGCGGCAACTGCCACGATATGTTTCCAGCCAGATACATCGCATTGACCGCTCGCATTCTGTCCGCAAGCCACCACCGTACCATCGGATTTCAGCCCGACCGTATGGGCATTACCGGCGGCAACTGCCACGATATCTTTCCAGCCGGATACATTGCATTGACCGTCATCATTTTTTCCGCAGGCCAGCACTGTGCCGTCTACCCGAAAACCTATTGTGCGTGCCGAGCCGCAGACGACCATGCTTGACGTGTGGCAGTGATGGTATACCCATCGCTTCTCCAGCATCTTTTCCTGTAGTTCCTTTTTGTGGCGTGCTTCTTCTTCCCTGCGTCGCGCTTCTTCCTCTTGACGGCGTGCTTCTTCTTCCCTGCGTCGCGCTTCTTCCTCTTGACGGCGTGCTTCTTCTTCCCTGCGGCGGTTTGCTTCCTCTTGGCGGCGTGATGCTTCTTCTTGTACACTTACCTCGTGCTTAAAAATATCATGAATATTTTTGATAAGATACTTTCTTTGTGCGGCATCATATATTTTCTTTAGTTCCAACTGTTCAGCTTCGTTGGCAAAGCACATAGCCCGGTCAAAGTCCTTAAAGGTATCCAGCCGGACAATTACTGTATCCAGCGCGGCAACAGACGGCAGGTGCAGCGTGGCAAGCACATTTCCGAGATATGCGCGGCTGTTGCGTGGATCAATATCAAGCACACGCTCAAAGTACTCGTGCGCCTTTTGATAATCTTCGTCCTCCAGAAACATCCACGCCCGATCTAACAGGGAATCCACTGTAGCATTTACCGGTGCATTCACCGCTGCGGGCGCAGGCGCAGCGCCCGCGCCTTTCCCCATGATCTTATCCACGCCGCGCAGAAGATCCTGCATCGCGCCTACCTTGCCCATGTCCTGCGCCTGAAGCTTGGCGAACTCCTTGGGCATATCGTAGGCGTCGATACCCTTGTAGCAGGGGATCAGGTGCTTGCTCTTGTCCTTGGTCATCAGCTGCAAATAGCGGCTCCACTCGTTTTTCACCCACACCGCGTTGTAATACTCGTAGTCCGTACCAAAGGCCAGCATGATCTTGGCGGAGTGTAGCGCGGCAAAGATGTACGGCTCATACTCCGTGCCCAGCTTGTCCTCCAGTGAAATGCGGCTGAAAAACACCCGGTAGCCCTTTTCCGTCAACGCGTCGTACACATCCTGCGCGATCACGCTGTCCACGGTGCGCTGGCCGTCCTCGGCAGTCTCCTTATAGCAGATAAAAATATCGTAGGGCGGCTCCTTGCCGGACACCTCCACGATGCCCCGGCGCAGCTCCTCGATGGCCTTGGCCTCGTCCCGGTAGACACGCCGCGCCACGGCGTCGGCGTTCTCCAGCGCCTGCTCGAAGTCGCTGTCTTCCATCACGCTGTCAAAGCTGGAGCGGTGGCAGGTGGGAATCTTCTTTCCTGTGGCGGGATCATCCACATACTCAATGCCGTAGCGGCACAGCACAAGACCCCAGTAGGCCTCGGCCTCCGTGGGGAAGTCCGCCACGATGCTCTCATACACACCGGCGGCCTTGTCGAACTCGCAGGCAAGGCGCAGCCGGTTGGCGCGGGCGAACAGTGTCAGCTTTTTCTCATTGTCAGCGGCGGGTACCGTCTGCTGAGAACCACAGTATTCGCACACGGCGACGCTGCTGCCCTCGATCAGCTCTAAATCTCCCCCGCACATTTTGCATTTGATAACAGACATGCTCTATCTCCTTATTCCGCCAGTTTTTTTCAACTCGGCTTCAATCTCCGCCAGTCGGTTTTCAATCTCCTTGCGGCGTTTGCCGCTGAACAGGCCTTTCAGCGTCGGCAGCTCCTTTTCCAATGCTGCTTTTTCAGCCAGGAGCTCTTCTTTTGTATAAAACAATTTCCAGTCGGAGACATTGCACTGGCCCAAAAAGTTATATCCAACGGCTACCACTGTGCCGTCCAGCTTCAAGCCAACCGTGTGGAAATCACTCGCCGTGATAGCGACAATGTCCCTCCAATCGCTTACATTGCACTGATCTGCTGCGTTATTTCCAGCAGCCACCACTGTTCCGTCCGCCTTCAGTCCGACCGTGTGCACGCTGCTTGCCGCAATGGCAACGATGTCCCGCCAGTCGGAGACATTACACTGCCCATCAGCATTATCGCCAACAGTCACCACCGTTCCGTCTGCTTTCAGCCCGACCGTGTGAATACTCCCGACCGCAATAGCCACAATATCCTGCCAATCGCTCGTATCACCATAGTCATAGGCATAGGTGGATATCACTGTACCGTCTGCTTTCAGCCCGACCGTGTGAAAATTATTTGCCGCAATGGCAACGATGTCCTGCCAGTCGGAGACATTACACTGTCCATTATCATTATTACCAACAGCCACTACAGTGCCATCTGCCTTTAAGCCGACTGTGCTTTTATCGCTTACCGCAATGGCAACGATATTTCTCCAACTATTTATATCACACCGGTCATACTCCGTGATGCCTGTAGTTACAACCGTGCCATCAGCCTTTAGGCCTACCGTATCCCCCATATTACTCATTGCAAGAGCTACAATATTCTGCCACGCGGGCATACTATAAGCGGCATCGCCAGCTCGTACTACTGTCCCGTTACTCTTCAATCCTACTGTAAGAGATCCCGCCGCAATCATTTTCTGATAGGGCGCAATAGCGGCGCGTTTTGGTACCAACAAGCGGAGCCTTTCCTGCTCTTCTATCTTTTGAACCGCTTCCCTTTTCTGCCTTTCTTCCACTTCCTTCGCACGGCGCTGCGCTTCCTGTTTTCTGGCTTCTGTCCGTTCTTCCTCTATTGTTTCTGCGCTTTGGAAAAGTTTCCAGTTGAGGACACCACTATGTCTTTTTCTTGTTGCCACCACGGTGCCGTCACTTTTCAGCCCCATTATACAACCGACTCCTGAACTGACTGCCACAATGTCCCTCCAGCCGGAGACTTTATTGCAATCATCACAGTAACCCGCCATCACTACGGTGCCGTCACTTTTCAGCCCGATGGTATGGCTGCCCCCTGCACTGACTGCCACAATGTCCCGCCAGTCGGAAACTTCGCATTTTCCATAATCGGATCTGCCCACCGCCACTACAGTGCCGTCGCTTCTCAGCCCTACAGTATGACTACTTCCTGCACTAACCGCCACAATGTCCCGCCAGTCAGAGACTTTGCATTCGCCATTAGAGTTATCGCCCACCGCCATTACAGTGCCATCGCTTTTCAGTCCTACGGTATGACTACTCCCTGCGCTGATCGCCACAATGTTCCGCCAGCCAGAGACTTTGCATTCGCCATCATCGTTTTCGCCTACCGCCACTACAGTGCCGTCGCTTTTCAGTCCTACGGTATAATTACTCCCTACACTGATTGCCACAATATCCCGCCAGTCGGAGACTTCGCATTCGCCATCATCGTTTTCGCCCACCGCTACTACAGTGCCGTCGCTTTTCAGCCCTACGGTATGACGGAATCCTACGCTGACCGCCACAATGTCCTGCCAATCGGAGACTTCGCATTGGCCATTAATGTTGCTGCCCTCCGCCACCACGGTGCCGTTGGCTTTCAAGCCCACGGTGTTGTTGTAACACGAAATGCAATTCTGAAAGGTTGAAAGTCGTTTACGTATCGACGCCAGTTTTTTCTGCTGTTCAATAAGCCTTTGTTTTCTGTATATTTCTTCCTGATGTTTTCTTTCCTGAATTGCTGCAATATAACCGCCCAGCTCATTTTTCAGTTTCTCGCTGCCGAAGCGAAAAGCCTTTTGATAGTTTTTGCTGCCGTCAAAGACATCTTCGCAGTTGGCAAGAGCCGACCGCTCACTTACCTTCAGTTCTGCCATCAGCTTTCCTAGATAGGCCTGCGCACACTCCGGCTCAATATCCAGTACCTTTTCGCAGTATTCGTCAGCACTATCCCAGTCCCCGTCCTCCAAGAACATTTCGGTGCGCTTCAGCAAGGATTTCACCGTGGCACTGGCTGCCGCTGTGCCTGTATCTGTGGGCGCAGGCGCGGCCTTATCCCGCCTCATGATCTTATCCACGCCGCGCAGAAGATCCTGCATCGCACCCACCTTGCCCATGTCCTGCGCCTGGAGCTTGGCGAACTCCTTGGGCATATCGTAGGCGTCGATGCCCGTGTAGCAGGGGATCAGGTGCTTGCTCTTGTCCTTGGTCATCAGCTGCAAAAAGCGGCTCCACTCGTTTTTCACCCACACCGCGTTGTAATACTCATAGTCCGTGCCGAAGGCCAGCATGATCTTGGCGGAGTGCAGCGCGGCAAAGATGTACGGCTCATACTCCGTACCCAGCTTGTCCTCCAGCGAAATGCGGCTGAAAAACACCCGGTAGCCCTTTTCCGTCAGCGCGTCGTACACATCCTGCGCGATCACGCTGTCCACGGTGCGCTGGCCATCCTCGGCAGTCTCCTTGTAGCAGATAAAAATATCATAGGGCGGCTCTTTGCCGGACACCTCCACGATGCCCCGGCGCAGTTCCTCAATGGCCTTGGCCTCGTCACGATAGACACGCCGCGCCACGGCGTCGGCGTTCTCCAGTGCCTGCTCAAAGTCGCTGTCCTCCATCACGCTGTCAAAGCTGGAGCGGTGGCAGGTGGGGATCTTCTTTCCTGTGGCAGGGTCATCCACATACTCGATGCCGTAGCGGCACAGCACAAGACCCCAGTAGGCCTCGGCCTCCGTGGGGAAGTCCGCCACGATGCTTTCGTACACCCCTGCGGCCTTATCGAACTCGCAGGCGAGGCGCAGCCAGTTGGCGCGGGCGAACAGCGTCAGCTTTTTCTCATTATCGGCGGCGGGCACCGTCTGCTGGGAACCGCAGTACTCGCACACGGCAACGCTGCTGCCCTCGATCAGCTCCAGATCTCCACCACACATTTTGCACTTGATAACAGACATGCGCTATCTCCCCTCGTTTATTTCTGTGGACGGTCAGTTCCGTCCTGTCGTTCCGATACTTCCATGTGTTCTAATGCGAACTCAAAGCACTTCACCATGATCTCGTTGCGGGTGCAGCCCACATACTTGGCGATAGCGTCAATGTCGCGAATCATATCCTTGGGCAGACGCATGGAGATCACGGCGGATTCATCCGTATACTTCTTCGGTCGGATGATCAATTTTGGCACAGCCATAGCAACACCTCCCGGGTGGTCGAAATTACGCATATTGATTATACTACGATTGTATTCTACTGACAATATGCGCGGAGCATAGGGTGGCGAATAATGGGAAAATTCGGCGAATGATACATAAAAGCCGCTCTAATTTGTGCATATTTAACGCCATGCGTCCGGAGCCGAATTGACGATAAGAAAGAACGGCACGAAGGAATACCCTTCGTGCCGTTCACTGTTTTGCATTTTCTGATTTGCGTTTGTTCTTACATTTTGTCTCTGTTTACAAAATCGGCCCGGATAATCTTCAAAGCCTCTTTCTCCGAAAGCTTTCCTGCAAGATACGCATCCCGTGCTTCCGCTGCATTTTCCAACCACTCATAATACTCCGCATAGCTCAGATCCCTTTTGGATGCCTTTTTGTTTGGGTCCAGCGCACGCTCATAGCGTTTGTACATTCGCTGCTTTGCACGGTCAAATTCCTCCACGACCTTTTTATTCTGCGCCTGCAGCTTATGCTTTAATGCGGGGCCCAAGTCCTTGCATGTTTTATCGTCCTTCAGTACTCTGTCGCAATACAAGGTTTTCTTGGCGGTCTTTGGAATGAAGTATCTGCCGCAGCATTCACACAATGCTACGCGCGGTTCGGCAGCGATAAAGTGGAGTACCAGAAACGTGTAGTAGTCAGCCGCAGAACGGAACAGATACTCTGGGGTATGCAGATTTGAAAAGCTGGAAATCTGTGTGAATTCTACCTCCTGCAAGCTTCGGTATTTCTTGTCCAGATCGACGGGGACATGGAAGCGCATATCCCGCAGGATATTGTTCACAGAGAATTGTGTAAGCATTACCGCGGACAATTCTGAAATGATTTTCTCCACGGCAGTCACGGGATATGTGCCGCTCCCGTCAGCAGCGGGGATTCGGTCTTCCATGATGGTTCTCGTAAGTGTTCCACATAGGGGATCGTCTTCTTCAAACTCCTCGATCAAATCCTGCACCGTATCCTGTATGAACTCAAATACGCGCATATCGACGGTATCCTTCCCGTCTCCGTCCTGCGTGACCAGATATGCAGCGGACAGCCGGATGCGATCTACGATAAAGGCATAGAAATCAAAAATGAGTTCAGAGAACAGGATGACCTCGTCATTCAGCGTTGTCGCCTCCAAATTTGTCTCGCCAGATATGGAAACCAAGGTGCGTTTCAGACTTCCGTCATCGCCCAGCGTGACATACAGGCCGAGTTTTCTCTCCATTGGCGTACCTTCCCGTTTTGTCCACAAGTGATCTTTCTCCGCAGCGGAGGAAGATCACTTTTTCATGTATAGTGTCCTGCATTCATTATACCATGAACACACTGGGTCGTACAGAAAAAACTTTAGATTGGAGATGATATGCATGACGCATCAACAACTGCAAACCATCGACGCGGACACGCTGCTGTCCACTACATTGCCGCCCACACGGTTCATCATAGACCGGCTGCTGCCGCAGGGGTTACACATCCTTGCCGGAGCACCGAAGGTGGGCAAATCGTGGCTGGCTCTGTGGCTGTGTCTGCAAGTGGCGCAGGGAACAAGCGTGTGGGACTTCCCGACCCATAGAGGTACTGTGCTCTACCTCTGCCTGGAGGACAGCCTCACCCGTATCCAAAGCCGCCTGTTTCAGATCACCGACGACGCGCCGGAGGCAC